>Ga0315274_10000288_pt1 | contig 77981 bp, 85 predicted proteins | sample YL17G02_20_MG_FD_203700 | JGI IMG/M metagenome (GOLD analysis project Ga0315274, IMG submission 203700) | Sediment microbial communities from Yellowstone Lake, YNP, Wyoming, USA - YL17G02_20 | ecosystem: Environmental > Aquatic > Freshwater > Lake > Sediment | place: USA: Wyoming | collected... | reverse complement strand
AGGACAGATGAAGATACAGGAAACAGCGTTTGTGCTGGTAGGCCTGGCAGTATTATTCGCACTGGTTTTCATATTTTTCATAAGGTTTCAGACAAGCAACATCCAGAATGCAGCTGAAACAGCCAAACAGAAACAAGCCATCTCACTATTGGAAAAGATAAGCGCAATGCCTGAGCTAAGATGCTCATTCTATGGTATTGAAAAGCTATGCATAGATGAGGACAAAGTCAAGATTTTCCAGCCACTGGCCTCCTCTTCCCTTTATGTCAAGCAATGGACAGGCATGCAGAAAATAAGCATTAAAAAGATATGGCCCAGCGAAGAGGAATGGAAAATCTACGAAAAGGGCAAGGGAAATTTCACTTATACAACTTTCATAAATGTATGCAAGCAGAAATATGAGGTTACCAGCTCCTGGATATGCAGCCTCGGGCTGATGGAGATAAGCTACAGCGGTTAAAAGAGGCAAAGATAAATCAGAAAAACAATGACATCCAATAACAAAAGCAAAACACATTACCTGAACAAAAGAGGGCAGGAAGAGATAATGGGATTTATCATAATCCTGGTGCTGATAGTCCTGATAGGATTATTCTTTATGTTCATGCTAAAGCCAAAAGTCCAGCAGCAGCAAAGCCAGCAGGTTGAAAACCTGCTTTCATCCATAAAGCATGTGAACTCTGCCTGTGACAAAGAGATGCAGGAAGTCATAATTATGTGCTACGGTTCTGAGCTCTGCGGGGACAGGGATGCCTGCAACTATCTGAAAGAAGAATTAAAAAACATAACTGACACTGCTTTGGACAAGGCAGGAATGGGCAATGTGATTGGCTACAGCCTTAACATCACAGGGATAGATATTAACCTGAAAGAAGGCAACTTCACTGGAACCTCGCTGGCAGCAATATCTCCTGTAAGAGATGAGATAAACATGGAGCTAAGGCTTTACTATCCTTAACTAGAACGTCAGATTCACCTGCAAGCCAGTTATCTTAAGGACAGGCTTGAGCATTTTTCTAGCCTTGTACTTTGCTTCCTGCAGGTCAAGGACATTGAACTTCTTCAGCAGCAAAACATCTTTCTTTACAGCCTTGAAATCCCTGCCCAAATGCTTTGCCAGAAGATAGATTGAGCCTGGTTTTTGCGTTCGTATAACCTGAATCATCCTGGCTCTTTCATGGCTCAAAAGCTGCCTCATCATGTCAACTGACAGATCCTCTGAACCGAAGCCAAAACGCCTGAAAAGGGCTGAGAAAGCTCCATGAGTTTCCAGGTCAATGTTCACTACCAAAGGCTTGATTTTAGGCTCTTTTGCCATGCTTTTTCAAAGGTTTTAGAATATATAAAGATTGCGCTTTATTTAGTAGTATTAAACTACTATATATGTATTAAAATAACCTATATATCGAGGCTAAAAATACAAAATTTTCCCAGAAGTTTTTCAAAAGTTCTAAAAACGGCCCTGCCAGCTGTCAAGGATTTCTGAGTCGTTTAAACAGGCCAGTGACAACAGAATCTTTATAAAGAAAACCCTGAAAAAGCGAACTTTTCTGGCCATAAGCTGCCAGAGTTACACTGGAGCAGAGAAAGCTTTATAAAGCGTTTTTTGCTATAGGTATTGTGTGAAAGCACACTGGCCAGAATATTAGTTCTGGAAGGGGATCCCAGAAATAGCTCATTTAAACATGAGCGGCCTTTTAAACTACATTGATTAAAAGGAGGTTTATGAAATGAAATTTAACTTCAAAAAGATTACACCTATATTAGCCGGTGCAGTATTACTAGGTAGTACAATAGGATTCGCATCTGCTGCTGACTTGGGTAGTTATCCTTCTCCATTCGTTTCGGGTGGAGTAGCTGACGTAGCTGTCGTTTACGGTGCTGCTGCCAATACAATAGATATGGCATCTGCAACATTATTCACAGCCGACTTAAGCAGAATGGTAACATCCACAGCAGGAGGAGCAGTCATATCCGGAGAGAGTGTCAAAATAGAGACAAGCTCTGAAAAGCTTAACATTGGAGAAAACCTTACAGGTGTAAGGACAACAACTATCACAAAAAGTGACTTGCCTACATTATTGCAAAAGAAGACATACCAAAGCAAAGATGGCATAAGTTACGATTACGAGCAGGAAATTTCTCTTGCTAGTGGTTTAACCTATACTTTATTTGCCGATGTCGACAGTAATGATAGAATACCTACAATAGGTATAAGCAAGGCTTCCAACAGTCCAATTATGAACTATTCAGTAAAGTTCGTAAAGACTTTGGAAAGCGACGTTGCCTCTGACAGGCTTGAAGACATCCAAGACACAGATATTACTATTTTGGGCAAATCATACAGAATATTGAATGCCTGGAATGGTACAAATCTGAAACTTGAATTAATGTCTGGAGCTGTGGTCGATACATTACTTGAAGCTAGCAACAAAACTTACACAATTGGAGGCAAAGACTATGCAGTCTCTATTTCCAATATAGCAAATGATGGTGCTGCTTTGACAGTAAATGGACAAACTACTCCAAAATTAACTACCGGTAGTACATACAAGCTGTCCGATGGTACACAAGTAGGAATTAGAACCCTATGGTATCAATCAAACAAGGTCAGCTCTGTAGAGTTCTCCATAGGTGCTGAAAAGCTTACACTTGAAGATAACCAAAAACTAAAGATGAATGACGAGAATGTCAATGACGTTGTTGTCTATCTGTCTGAAGGTGTTGGTTCAGGTAGTAAGAGAACAATTAGTGATATTACCTTATCCTGGATAACAAACGATAAGTTATTCATGACTCCAGCTAAAGAAGCGTTATTGCCTGGATTGAAATCTGTAAAGATCTCAATGGCAGACTTAACAACTCCTAAGCAGGAAGTAGTAACTATCTCAAATTCAGGAGATAATACCATCCAATTGAGAGCACCAATCAAGTCTGGTACAGCAACAATATCTTTGCTATCCGCAAACGGAACAAAGATTACCAAGCTTGGAGGAGAAAGCACAGGAACAAACTTAGTAACATCGGGAACAAACTTACTTACCTTTAACAAAACAAGCGATCAGAACTTCGTTGTAAGCTGGAATTCATCCACTGCAGCTGAATCTTATCTCTTGAAAGTTGCTTCAATTACAAAAGACTGTCCAAGTACAGGACAAAACTGTACTGAAATACAGGATGCTGTAACAAGCGCAACTTTATGTAAAGATAAAAAAGCTGGAGATACGTGTTCATTTGGCAATATAATATTGACAATAGGCACTATCACAGACCCTGACGGAACTAAGGTTGTAAACATGACAGGAGGAAGCGGCGTTACCTTTAACACACTATATACTGCAGAAGGACTTAAAATCTATCTGCCTGTAGTCAGTGCAGTTCCAGGAAAAGGTTTAATTAACCTTACAAACGCAATAAATTATCCAGCATCTTGGACCCTAGTGGCCGAAGAAGAGGATAAGACAAGCAACCTCGCAGCCGGAAAGAATATAACTGCATTGATAGGTTTCGCAAGCAATAAGCTTGAGGTAAACTCAGTTGACAGCTTAGGAAACGCATTTGCAGGTGGCGCCAAATTTGACTTGGGTGGAAGTACCACAACAAGCAAGTATGTAGCTTATATCCAATCCGACTTAGGAACAAAATTAACATATGATACAAAGCCAGACCAGAATACTTTAGAAATAGAGTACCATGGCGATGCAGCATATGGTAATGTGTTCGTGTCAAGTGCAGCCTCAACTGTAACCGGTGTTGGTGGAAGTGCAGTATTTGATGTAGCAGTCCCTGATACGGAAGCTATACCAAATGCAAACCTAATCGTAATAGGAGGTTCTTGTATAAACAAAGTATCTGCTCAGTTACTTGGATTGACATTCCCAGCTTGTGGTTCTGCCTTTACAGACAAAACCACAGTAGTTCAGGATGAAGCTGTCTTAAAGATAGCTGCAAACCCAAGTTATGCAACAAAAGTTGCATTGCTTGTCGCTGGATGGGAAGGCAAAGACACCAAGGCTGCTACAAAGGCTTTGATTAGCAAGTCCGTAGCACTTTCAGGCAAATCTGAAGCAGTCCTAAAGACTGTGACAGAAGCTCAAACCGCACTGAAGTAGGTGTAAATTTAGTTAACTTTTTCTTTTTTTCTTTTCTTTTTTTCTTTAACGCCTACTGAGAAGTCTCTTTCCAGGAAATCACAACAAAGTTTTTAAAATCAATTAATTTAACGTTTTCATGGCTAAGGAAACAGGCAATGAAAAGAAATTCCTGATAGTAATAGGCATACTGGCGGGACTCTTAATAGCAATAATGGCCATGGTAAGCCTGTCCCATCCAAAACCTTACTTCAATGTGGATGGCATCACTGTGACTCCCATGCCTTTGGAAGGGACAAACAGGACGTATTACTCATTCCCTATAAGCTTTGTGATAGGCTCAACATTATACAATGAAGGCATGCTTGTAAAAGTTGACCCAAGAAAGCTGGAAAATGTGACTGTCAGCGTAAACAGGCAGTATTTCCTCTCAAGAGAGCCAATAGTAATACTTTTTGACCCAGAGGCACCACCAAGGATAGTAGAATCCATGTATGAGATAAAAAGGGTTGGAAGAATACTAAACATGCAGCTTGGAATGGCCATAACCCATGAGTCAAACGAGAGCGAGAACAGGAATGTCTCAGTCTTAAACTGCAATGATACGCTTGACGGCATGAGGATACTTTACCTTAATGGCAATGCAACTGAAACTAGGGTCTATGAAGACGGCTGTATTAAGATTGAAGCTCCAGGCTATGATGAACTGGAAAAAGCGACAGATGCATTTATATGGCAATGGATGCTTGCAATAAAAGTTGATAATAAATAAGTAAATCAAAAGAAATCCTTGACATCAAATCATACTAAATCAAAACAAACACATTAACTAAATAATAAAATGGCGCAGATAAGAAGCATATTGGAAAAAGTTGATGAACAAAAGGAGCAGAAGAAAAGAAAATGGGCAGGAATAATTATTGCAGCAGTCATGCTTTTCAGCACAGCCGCCTTTGCAATACTTGAAAACAGCATAAGCGGCGGGGATCAAAACACTGCAAAATACAAAACATATAACTTTCAGAGAACAGATGCAGGCTGGCAGACCACTGTAAACAATGCTGTCCTGACAACCAGCTTCCTGCCGCAGGAAGTTGAAAATATTTCATCCTCAGCATTCATCCCAAGCAGTCTTGGAAATGCCATATATTTTGTAGCAAACAGCTACGATGAAAGGCAGGCTGCATCTGAAATATCAAAGGTGCTTAATGCCCAAAGAATGCAGTTCGCCTGCCTGCCAGAAGATTCAAACAAAAGCGAGTGCGCTGACTTGCCATTGAAAAGCTGCGATGACGCCTCTTCAGATGGGGGAATTATAATAATCAAGGAAATGAACACGACATCAGTAGAATACAACAAATTCTGCCTCACAATCCAGGGCAATGCCACAGAAATTGTAAAAGTGGCTGACAAGGCAGTCTTCAAGATAACCGGAATAATTTAATTCTCTATCTTCTTCTCTTAATCAAATTCTTCAGATATATGATATCGCTCAGGATTGGTATCCCCACTATCTTGAATCTTTTTATAGAAAAGAGCCATATCATCACAACAACCAGGACACTGAACACATACCATATTAGGATATGCAATACATCATAGAACACAACGCCGCTGACAAGCGCAATCGACAGCAAAAATATCCTGATTATGTTAAAAACAAGAAGGATTGAAGCCCCATACAAGAATATCCCGACTCTTTTCAGAGCCTTTATGCCCGGGGTTGTAAGGTTAAGCAGGGCAAGCAGAAAATAGGCAGAGCCTGCAATGCATGCCTCATTCAGTAATATTACAACATCATTTATCAGAATAGCATTGCCTTCAAGCATGGCAGGATAGACAAGGCTAAGCAGAAAATATGATGAATAAACAGTCAATGGCGTGAAAATAAAATAGAATAATGACAATTTGCTCAATGAAAACAGGACAGCAAGCAAATACCTGTAAACAAGTCCAAAAATCCTATTTTTCTGAGCAGCAGCCTCTTTTCTGTCCATAAATAATACCAGACATCGGCCATTTAAAACCTTTGCTAAAAGGTTTTAAAATAATAAATAAATTCAGGAAAAAATATGAATAAAATGTGTCAAAAAAGAATGCTCAATTAACTAAATAAGAACAAAATCAATAATTCTTGTACTGCTTTATCTTGCTATCTTTCATTGCGCTCTTCACTGCAGCTATCTTTTTTGAAGAGGATGAGATTGCGAATATAAGGACAACGACAAAAGCGGCCAATACCCCAACTGCATACCATATCCAGTCCCTGCTCAGGCTGAATTTGACTCTGTCAATCAAGTTGGATACCTGTGAAACCTTCTGAACATTCAATGAAACAGTCTTTGTCTGTGTTGTTCCTGCATAGCTTACCTTCACATCCATGCTCTGGCTTCCAGTAGCATTGCTGTTAGGTGTAAGCTTGACTGATACATATCTTGCTGTCCCTGATTCAAGGTCAAAGCTTGTTGGAGAAACTGAGTTTATTGTGGCCCAGCTTACAGTTGGAACTTCAACAGAGTAAGTCTGCTTGCTTGTTCCTGTGTTTGACACCAGTACCTTCACTTCTGACTGTGTTCCTGTGAACACCTGAACTGTAGGCAGGTCAGTGCTTATTGAGGAATTAATTGATGTCTTTAAGCAGTTGCCATAGATATTCAATTTTGAGAATGCCTCAGTCTCTATTCTGTTATAGTCATTGTCATCTTCATCATAGTAATATGATAATCCTAAAGTGAATGATGCAGCTCCCTCAGTTGCATTCTTTGGAACAGCGCCTGAAAATGAAAAGTCCAGTGCATCTCCTGTCAAAACATCAGTGAAAGTCTGAGTGTAGGATGTCCATGCATCACTGTAAACAAGCTTTACCCTGTCCTCATCATTTGAACCTGTATTTCCAAGCTTTCCGCTTACAGTAAACATTCCCTCGCAGGAGATGTTTGCTGGAGAAACTGTCAGGCCATAAATCTCTATCTTATGAGATGACGCTTTTTCAATCATGAATGGTATATAATCCTGATCGCAGTATTTGCTGCTGTCATCATCATATGCCTTCACATAAAGATAATAATTTCCCTCATCAGCATCAATTGGGATTGTGAAATTAAGCTCTGCTGATTTCTGGGTGTCATCCTTTATCTCAAAGCTTTTTTCCACTTCTGTGCCATCAACTGTTGAAGTCTTGCGAACAAGAACCGCGCTTATAACTGCTATCCTGTCTTCATCATAATTGTTGTTTATTTTAAGCTTTACAGTCAATTTGTCCAAAGGTGCAAAAGTCTCCCCTTCAATGTCTTCTCTGTTTGTTATCTCATTGATGTTTATTCTTTCATCTGAGATATTTACTCCGCAATATCTGTATAATACATTAAAGCTTGCTGAGGATGGTGTAGATGCATTCAATAAAGCGGTTGCGTCAGAGCCTTTTGCATTTACAGTTATTGTATTTCCGCCGTAATTTGTCTTCTTGGTTGTTGTAATGTTCAATGTCCACAGGTTTGACTGTCCTCTTGCAAGGGCAACTGCTGTTGAGGAATATGTTGCATTAGAGTCTGTGACATTAATGGACACTGTTGAAAGGTCAATATTCCCGGAGTTGCTTACATTTACAACAGCTGATGTGTTCTGAGTCTGATAAACATCCAGAGGGCTTGTAATCCACGTGACCGTAAGAGCAGGAGAATTTGTGACGTTTATGCTGAATGTTCTTGTGTCTGTTGAGGCGATTCCGCCTTCAACTGTCCCTCTTGCAATAATTGTTCCTGTATAAACGCTGGAAACAGTATATTGTGGCACAGGGACAGAAAAGATTATGCTTGAAGATGATAAGTTTGAAATATTGGATGCTGCGGTTGTGGTTGTATTCCAATCAGTTATGATTGTATAATTCACATTGCTTGTTAAATTGGTGGAATTAAGGTTCTGCAGAACAAATGTCAGAGTGTTAGAAGTTCCATGGGTCACTGTGGACGGAAATGAGATTGATGTTATATTCAGGTTTGCATCAGCTGCTACAAGTGGCAATAAAAAAATACCAAGCAACAATGCAAACAAAAACTTAGCCTTTGTCATTTTGTCGTAATTTTATAGTTACACTATAGTATTTAAACATTTCGCTGATGAAAAATATGTTTTAATCCAGTTTTATTCATCTTCCCTCATAAACTAGCGATTGAATCTATATTCAATAAATTAGGAATGTCCAAAGTCAGATGAGGACATGCAGTGTTTATCCACACAGAAACTCTGAAATTTTCAAGTTCATTGCCCGAGATCATGTCTGAGATAAAAATAAACGATTTCTTGCCCTTTGCCTTCAATTTTTTTTCAAGCTGAAGAGCATCAGCAAGCCTGCACTGACCCGGCTTTGTCGAAACAATTATCCCGACACTTTCCGCCAGCAAAAATCTTGAAAGATTTGCTTTCTCCCTTGCCTTTATCTTAAAAATTTCTTCCTTTGGAAATTCAATAATCCTTGAGCCCGGCCTCCATATAATCACAGGCTTTCCTAAAGAAGCCACATTATACGCATGAAATCTTCCCGAGCCTATTATCAGGAATGCATCAACCTTATCCTTAATTTTCAAAGCAGCATCAACATTGCATCCAAGTATCTGGCATTCATGCTTCAATGCCTTGGACATGAACACTTCTTTTCCCCTTTTTATCAGCTCCGCCTTTACACTATATATAGTATTGATATACTGAACAGTCGCCAGCAATCCAATCTTCCTGTATTTGACATCAGCCAGAGGGGAATAGTCAATATCTGAAAATTTTTTCCGGGCCTCAAAAAACAAAGTTTTCATTTTTGCATATTTTAGGATGTATTATATATAGTATTTTAAAGTATTGTAAAAGAAAAATTTAAGAGAATCTGAAATTACATCTGTTCTACTTTTTCAACTTTAGAAAGCATTGCGCCGGCTTTTTCAGCCTTGTGGATCTTTGCAAACGCAGGAGTTATAATTATCATGTTCTCTCCGAATCCTGCAATGTTTCCTTCCATCGCATCTGTTGTCTTCTTCAGCTTTGCAATTGCCCTCTTCAGCTCTACAATATCCTTATTTTTCAAAGGCTTTATGTCAATCAATGCAATTGTGGTTCCTTCCCTTAAAATTTCAAGAATCTTGGAAGTCTCATCGTATTCCTTGAGTATGAATGGCCTAACAACAATCTTTGCTTTTGAGCCAATATCCTTAGAAACATCAATCTCTATGTATTCCTCACCCATATTTTCCTTAGGCTTAAATGCCCTGGCAATGTTTGAAAATATTCCCATGTTAATCTCTCATTAATTTAAGTTTATAAATATTTCTATTTTATTCATGATATCTCGATTTTTACCCTTTTTGAAATGTTTTTACTCAAAATTAGTTATTTTTGAGGTTTTTCAGCCCGGCCATCAGCTCTTCCCTTATTTTGAATGATTTTTCCTTGAATGCAAGCTCCTGTTTGCCCAGATTTTTAAGCCTAGCCTCAATCAGATCTTTCTTGTGCTTCATCTCGGCCTCGACCTCATCCTTTTTCGCTTTTATCATCAAAGAGCCTACGATTTTATAGACATCATCCTTCTGTTTTTTGAGCTCTTCAAGGGCATTGTTGGTGTCGGCAAACTCCATCTCAAATGCCTGCCTCTGCAGAATTATGGACTGAAGGTTCTGCTCAAGAAGCTGAAGTTCCTGCAGGATTTCATTTTGATTTTTTTCCATTTTATAATCAGAGCAAACAAATCTAGATGTTTAAATGAATCTTAAATTGCATCAATCTTTACAGTCTGTGTTCTTGGCTTGAAAAAAATCTTGGATCCGCATGTCGGACACACGAATCTTTTTTCAAGAGCCTTGTGGGTAATCTGCTTGCCGCAAAAAAAGCATTTGTAATTTACCATTTTTAATATGAGTTATTTTTATTTTATATAGTATGCGCCTGCTGTGAATTTTTTCTTGCATTTATTGCACTGCCATATTCCTTTTGCAAGCCTTTTGACATTCTTCTTGCAAAACGGGCATTTTTGCTTTTGCTTCTGCCTTCTTTCCACCAGCAAAACCTCTTCCCGTATTTTCTTCCCGTATCTCACGCCGAATCTTCCCGTGCTTGAAACTTTTTTTGTTTTTGTCATTTTTCAGGTGAATATAACATGGGGCTGCCCGGATTTGAACCGGGGTCGCGAACTCCCAAGGCTCGAAGGCTAACCAGACTACCCCACAGCCCCAATGGTAAACAAAAAAGAAATTAGTTTTTAAACTTATTTCTTTGTCTCTTTTTTCTCCACTGCTTTTGGCGCGGCTGCTGGGACTGCGGCTGCTGGGGTTGCAGCTACTCCGGCTGCTGGGACTGCGCCTGGCGCTGGTGCTCCGGCTGCAGCAAGTTTGGCCGCCTCTTTGGCTGCCTTTGCCTCTTCCTCTTTCTTTCTTATCTCTTCCTGCTGCTTCATTATTCCTTCGAAGAAGCTGGCCAGCTGTTTTTTCTTTTCAGCGCTGACTTCAGTGACTTCTTCCTTAATAAGTTTATCATATTTTCCCGATTCAACATCATGCATAACGTCCTTTGCAGTTTTGTTGTCAATCAGAATTCCCAGGCTCACACAAGAGCCGATTACAGATTTGACGGCTGCTCTCATGTCATTGACGAGCATTGAGGGGGATTTTGTCTTTGCGACCTTGATTATCTGCTCAAAGGCTGCATTTGCAACTTTGAATCTGTGGGGTTCGCCAGAGCCTTTTTCAAATCCAAGCTCTACCTTTATCAGCTCAGAAACAGGTGGACTTTTCAGCTCAATTTTGAAATTTTTGGTTTTAGTATCAATGTCCAGAATTACCGGCACTTTCATCCCTTTGAATTTTCCGGTGGCGGCATTTATTTCAGAAATTATCTTGCCCATGTTCAGTCCAAGCGGGCCGATTTTCTGGGCTATTGCTGGACCTGGCTTCATCGCCCCGCCCTCGACAAGCAATTGTATTATCATTTTATTCTTTCTTTTCTTCCTTGCCTTCTGTCTCTCTCCTGATGGTTCTTAAATTATCAATCTTTACTGTCACTGGTATTGGGACTGCAGCCTCAAGCAATTCCACAACAGCCTCTTCCTTTACTTTGTCTATTCTTATAACTTTCGCTTTTTCCTTTTTGAACGGCTCGGCAATTATCTCGACTATGTCTCCCTTCTCGATATTGATTTCTGACACTTCTGGCTCCACTAGATTTTCCATTTCCTCAAGATTTATGGTCTTGGAAAGAAGCCCCTTGACATAAGGGAGATTATAGACTGCAGTTTCTGCATCCTCCCTAATATCTGCCTCAATGAGCAGATAGCCGCGCAGGCCGTGAGGATGTGCAACGCTAAAAATAGGGGCAGATTTTCTCTTGATTCTGTCCACTATCAAATCCAGTGTCTGGTCTTCCTTGTTTGTTGTTACTTTAACCACAAATATCATCTTAGTACGTTAAAAATCTCATAAAAAAGATATTAATAAATTCAAATCTACATTTATAAAGCTTGCGAATTAATAATTGGACTAAAATTTGATAAGTATCTTGAAAATAGCGGCGATTGCAAATCCTATAAATCCTATAAGAATGATTCCCAAAGCTGAGGCCTGCGAGACTATCTTAAACTCATCCTTCGTCGGCTTTCTGGTTATCTGCCATACCCTCACACATTGAGATATAAAATCAGTAAGTTTAGATATCATTTTAAGATTATTCGATAAATTCTATTCCCAGCTCGCTGGCTATTTCTCTCTTCTGCTTGTCGCTAGTGCTCTCCCCGTGCCCAAGAATCTGGGGTGATTTTACGCCCGTGATTATCAGCATTACTCTAAGAGTATTCTGCATGTCCTCGCTTATCTGAGCGCCCCATATTATCTTTGAATCGGGGTTCAGTCTCTGGCTCACTGTTTCGATGACTTTTTTTGTCTCTTCAAGAGTCAGGTCATTGCCACCAACAATGTTAATCAGAGCGCCAGATGCCCCAGTTATATCAATATCAAGCAGTGGATTTTCTATTGCTTTCTCAATAGCCTCAACAGCGCGGTTCTGGCTGTCGGATTCACCCATTCCAATCAGTGCGACACCTGCTCCAGTCATAACTGCCTTGACATCCGCAAAATCAAGATTCACAAGTCCTGGCTTTGTTACAAGCTCTGAGATTCCCTTGACTGCATTTGTCAGTATCTCATCAGCAACCTTGAATGCAGTATGAAGCGGCAGTTCAGGAGCCAGTTCCAAAAGCTTGTCATTTGGAATAACAATCAGAGTATCAAGAGAACTTTCAAGCCTTTCAAGGCCGTACATTGCATTTTCAATTCTCTTATTGCCTTCTATGGTGAAAGGCAGAGTCACAACGCCTATGGTGAGTATGCCTAATCTTTTTGAGATATCCGCAATAACAGGAGCAGCGCCTGTTCCTGTGCCTCCGCCTAATCCGCATGTGATGAAAACCATATTCGCGCCTACAAGAGCCTGCTTAATTTCCTGCTCTGACTCCTTTGCAGCCTCCTCGCCAACTTTAGGGTTGCTTCCTGCGCCAAGTCCCGAAGTGAGTTCCTTGCCAATCAGTATTTTATTGTCCGCATTTGTATAAAGAAGATCCTGGGCATCTGTATTCAGGGCGATAAATTCGGTTCCTTTGATTCCAATCTCGCGCATCCTGCTCAATGAATTTCCTCCGCCGCCGCCAATACCGAAAACCCTTATCTTTGCCCTCTGCTTATTGATTATTTCCTCTAGCTCCTTGTCTATGTCCTTAGGCTGATATTGAGATATGCTTATTTCTGCCATGTTTACAAATTATTTGCACCTTGTTTTTTAACAATTTAAAATAGATGATTTAAATTTATAAAGTTTAGTATTCTAAAGTATCTATTCTTTCTTCTCTTCCTGCTTTTTAGTTTTCTCATCTTTATTTTTCTCTTCTTTCTTGATTTCCTTGACTTCAACAGAAAGCTCCACATCCAGCAGCTCCTTTGCCTTGTTCTTGATCATGTCAAAAATCTGGTCAGGAATCTTCTGGGGCAGCACCCAAATAGCTTTCTCGCCCTCAACTTTTATCTCAGGATTCTGGATAGGCAAAAATAATCCCAGAACAATTGCCACTTTTTCCTTCAGGTCTTCAACCATCCTGTTGACAATAAATTCATAAACAATGTTTTTTCCGGCAAGCGGATTATTGAAATCAATTATTATCCTGCCCCCTGAGACAGATGACACTCTTGCAATGGTGTTGTCAAAACTGTAAACCATTCCCTGCTGAGGATTTATCCCCCTTTCCTGAAACATTTTGAGCGGAACAGTCCTTACAAGACTCTGATTGCGCTCGCCAAATGCATCCTTGGGCTGAAGCTCAATCTTGTATTCCTTTTTCAGCTCCTTCCCTTCAAATGCCTCATCAAATCCTTTTACCAGCATTTTCTGGCCAATGCATATTTTCAAAGAATGACATTTGGAAGAGTCTATTCCTGCATCTTTGGCGTCCTTCTCCCTGGTGGTGTCAAATATGCCGTTGTCCTTTATCCTTCCAGTGAAGTCAATTTCAACAAAATCGTTTTTCTTTAGCATTATTTTCTAAAACCCGAGGCTTTTAAAAAACTTTGTATAATAAAATAGAACATCTACAACAAGATTTATAAATGCAAATTCATAATTTCATTCATGCCACTGAAATTTGTCAATGCCGTAGAGTTAAAAGCAGGTTCGAGTGTGATAATAGACAATGCTCCTTGCGTTGTAAGAAGCATAGACCTCTCAAAAACTGGAAAACACGGTTCATCAAAGGCAAGAATAGAGGCCGTAGGCATAATAGATGACAAAAAAAGAATAATAATATCTCCAGGTCATGACAAGCTGCCTGTTCCTCTTATAGAAAAGAAAAGGGGGCAGGTTCTGACACTGACAGAAACATCAGCGAGCTTGATGGACTCGGAAAGTTATGAAACTCTGGAGGTCCCGATTGCAGAAGAGATAAAGGGGCAGGTAAAGGAAGGCATGGAAGTTGAATATTGGAACGTGGAAGGCCAGAAGATAATCAAAAGAACCATTTCCTCAACATAAAAATTCAGTAAATAAAAATCAATAAATCATCAAAAATCAAGCGACGTAAAGTCAATCAAAAATCATAACACATTAACATCATAATCAACTAAAATGGCAAGAATTCCGGCTGCACAGGGCAGACTTTTCAAGAACGTATTCATCTGCAAGCGCTGCAGTGCAAAAATCAAGGCGAACCCTTCAAAAATCATAGAAGGAAAAATCAAATGCAGGCGCTGCAACACCAAAAAATTCCGGCCAATCAAGAAGAAGTAATTTTAAAATAGGTTTAAAGTAAAATGAAGTTTATCTACATTGATTTAATTTTTCTCGCTTTGTTCGTAATTTTTGTTTCAGCATTTCTGTACATCAAAAGAAAAAATGTGCAGGTTGAATCAAAAATATTTCTGATTTACAGGACAAAAGTCGGAATAAAGATAATCAAAAAGCTCAGCAAAATCCTGCCATTAACATTTCTGAGCGATATTGCCATATTCTGCGGATATCTTATGATGTTTACATCCATTTTCCTGCTCTATAAGGTATTTGAAATGATGATAAGCTCAGTCATACTTGTAAACATCCCCCCAGTTATACCTCTTATTCCTTATCTGCCAGAAATTTTCAAGCTCACATTCCTGCCCCCATTCTATTTCACCTATTGGATAATCTCAATTCTAATAATAGCAGTAAGCCATGAATTCAGCCACGGAATATTTGCAAATTTCTACAAAATAAATCTGAAGTCAACAGGCTTCGGATTTTTGGGACCATTCCTTGCCGCATTCGTTGAAGTTGATGAAAAAGCTAATAACAAGGCCATAGACAAAAAGAAATACAAATCGCAGCTGGCCATCCTTTCCGGAGGACCGTTTGCAAATTTAGTGATGACTGTCCTGTTCCTTCTGCTGATGAACGGATTTTTCTCGCTGGCCTACGCGCCAAGCGGAATAAATTATATTTATGCAGCAAATAACATCAGCCTGTCCAGCATTGACAGGATGAATGAAATCAATGTAATTCCATCACAAATAATCAGCGCATTGAACAAATTCAATGACACAAATGCAAGCATCAGATTTAGTGCAAATGGGACAAAGTATATTCTTACTTTGGAGATACTGCAGACGCAAAAGAAAATCATAAACATCAGCCAACAGCTTTTTGTATATTATGACAGCCCCGCCTACAGGAGCAACCTCAGCGGCCCGATAATAAAAATACAAAATGAAAAAATAGACAGCATTGAGGCATTGAATAAAACATTGTCCAAGCTGCAGCCAAGCCAGAAAATAAACGTTGAAACACTGGAAAAAAATTATTCAATAACTCTGGACTCAGACCCAACCAACAGCAGCAAGCCATTCCTGGGAGTTTCATTCTACACACTAAAAGAAAGCCTCCTGTCAAAGTTCCTTAAGGTGTTTATTGAAGGAAGAAAAGACTCATTTGTGTATTATGCTCCAAAATTGGACAGCATATGGGGCAATATAATAATCTTCATCTACAACCTGCTGTTCTGGATAATAATGATAAATTTGTCAGTTGCGCTATTCAACATGCTGCCTCTTTCAGTGTTTGACGGAGGAAAATTCTTCCAAATAACTATGCTTAAATTGACAAATGATAAAAAGAAAGCAATGAAGCTATTTAGGATAGTAAGCGGACTCATCGGAGGGTTCATTGCACTTATAACTGCAATCTGGTTTGTCAGATGGATTTTCTGAGCAGATAGATGAATTTAAAAATAAACAATATTTTTTCTAATCAAGGGCCTGTAGTATAACGGTTATTATACGCCCATGGCATGGGTGTGATCCGGGTTCGATTCCCGGCAGGTCCACTTTTGAAAAGTGGATAAAACAAAAGCTGCGGTAAAACAGCTAAAATATCTGGGGAAAATCGCTCCAAAGGATTTGCAGCTGGCTGCTGAGTGGAGGGAAAAATGGAAAATCCTCATTTCAACTATCCTGTCCAGCCAGACAAGAGACGAGACAACAATCAAGTTCTCAAATCTTCTTTACAAAAGATACAATTCTCCAAAAAAACTGGCAGATGCGGATATAAAAAATATCAGAAAGATAATCAGGCCTATAAATTTCTACAAAACAAAGGCAAGGCACATAAAGGAAACTGCAAAAATAATCTCAAAATCGGGAATTCCAAAAACAGTAAATGAATTGTTAAATTTGCCAGGTGTCGGAAGAAAAGTCGCCAATGTCTATCTCGCAGAGGCATACAACGAGCCATGCATCGGGGTTGACACCCATGTTGCAAGAATCTCGAAAAAACTGGGCTGGACAAAAAACAAGGACAAGTACAATATAGAAAAAGACCTCGAAAGCCTGTTCCCGAAAAAATACTGGAATTCAATCAATTACATCTTGGTTAGATTCGGAAGAACCCACGGCAGAAGCAGAAAGAGCGAAGATAAACTATTAAAAAGAATGAAATCTCTAAGATAATATGACAACTGATTGCATTTTCTGCAGGATTCTCAGAAAAGAAATTCCATCAGCCAAGATATTTGAGAATGACAAGTTCTATTCATTTCTTGACGTCAGCCCTGTAAATTTCGGGCATGCGATTATCATCCCGAAGGAACATACTGAAACAATGATAACTGCAAAATCAACAACCCTAAGAGAGATTATGCCTGTTGCAAAAAAGATTGCATGCGCGATAATGAAGCATCAGAAGGCTGACGGCTTCAATCTATGCATCAACAACTGCAAGGCTGCAGGCCAGCTGGTGCCGCATCTGCATATCCATATCATCCCAAGATTCGAGGCGGATTCTGTAACTATTGACAAGCAGAAAACAAAAAAATATGTTCCCGGAGAGATGGAAAAGCTTGCTGTAAAGATAAAAGAAACTGTGGATTCTATGTGAATTGTTAAGCTTTATAAATAATTTAATTCTTGCTTAAACATGCCTGTGTAGCTCAGTTGGTTAGAGCGCGGCTCTCATAAGGCCGATGTCGGCGGTTCAAATCCGCCCACAGGCATTTTAAAAATGAAATTTAAAAAATATGTCTTCAAAGAATATTCTCAAAAATTTCCAGATTTATTCAATAAGGAAAAAAATAAACTAAAACACATTTTAACAAAAGATGCCATAATTGAACATATTGGAAGCTCCGCTATTCCTGGGCTGGGCGGAAAGGGAATAATAGACATTCTTATTTCTGTAATGAAGAAAAATATTGAGAAAAATAAAGAAGAATTGCAGGGACACAAATACATATTCAAACCAAATGCTGGAAGCAAAGAAAGAAAATATTTTGAAAAAGATTATGTCTATGACAAAAAAACAAGAAGAGTCCATATTCACTTAACTTTCCATAATAGCTCTGAATTTAAACAAAAAGTTGCACTTGTCAAATATCTAAAGAAACATCCTGAAGTTGCCAAAAAATATATTAAAATTAAAAAAGATGCGGTCAGGCATGCAAGGGGTGAAGGCAAAAAATACGGAGAGTATAAGCTCAAATTTCTTGAAAAGCTGAATAAAAAAGCATTGAAAGAATTTTCTAAATAAGTAATTAAAAATAAAACAGATACTAAGCCTAGCCTATGGTGTTATTGCTTTTTTCCCAGTGTTATTTCTATGATGGAGACGTTTACCTTTTTGCCTTCCTGGTTCTCGAATTCCTCGCTGTCAATCTTTATGTTTTTCACTTCTATGTTCTGGTCCTTCAGGAAGCGCTTTGTGCATACCTCTGCAACATCCACTGCTCTTGATATAAACTTCCCTCTGGCTTTCACAACCACTTCCTTAGCGCCTTTGGTTGTGAACTGCATCACTACACCGGTTATATAGTTCATGAAAGGTTTTCCACCGATGAAAACTGTATTTTCTTCAGATTTTTGCATTTTGTCCTCCTTAAAATGATTACTTCTTTTTTGCCTTCTCTTTTTCAATTCGCATCTTCACTATTCTGGTCACATATCCCGTAATGCTGTTCCTGAATCTTTTGTAAGTAGTCAAAATTTGATTTACTATTTTCTTATTTTTCTCGAAATCAGTTGTAAATTTGTCCGGATATTTCACTAAAAGTTCCTTTGAAACCCTTTTGATCAATGTTCCCTTTACTCTTCCCATGAATAAAACTTTGAAAGTATATATTTAAACTTTGCTCTCCATTTGAACCTAAACCTGCCGGAAATTTATCTTCAGGCTGTTGACATATTCCTGGGCCTTCTTTGTCAGCTTGCCTGTTGTCATGAAAAACAGCGGCAGTTTTGAATCCTGGCTCGACTGATATGCCATCACAACATCTGATTCAGAAATGCTCTTTTTGTCCTTGAAAACAGCATAAAATCTAAGCTCTCCGATTGATGATGGGACATTTATCAGGAAAATTGCCTCCTTTGGCTTCTCCAGCATCTCATTGACAATGGCTATCTTATTCTCATTCATCCATTCCCTTATGATAATCTTGCCTTTCCTTTTGGCAGGCTTTTCTTCCTTGATTTCCGTGGCCTCTTCAGATTTAACAGGCGCTTCAATTTTCCTCTCTTCCTTCACTTCAACCTTCGGCTCAATCTTCTTTTCGTCGACTTTTTGTTCAGCTCCCTCCTTCTTTTCAGCAGCTTTTCTTTTTCTGGGCTTTCTTTCCTTGATTTCAATTTTTAGCTCAGTCTTCTTTTCTTCAGTCTTTGGTTTTTCCTCTTTTTTTGGCTCCAACAGCTCTTTGATTTTATCAAATGCCTGCTGGTCAGTCAGGAAATAGATTTTCCAGAAGAACTTTTCCTGGCCATTATGAACGACTCTGAGGGGGAATGCAAAATCCTTGATTGCCCGAAGGCCAACTCTGTGAAGAGGAGACTGCTTTGAATCCTCCAAAACACCGTCTTTCTTCAGCTTTGAGAATATCTCCTGGTCATGAGAATTCAGATGCGACAAAAAGTTCTCAAGCAGATTCCCCTGACCCGGCAGATAATAAAGAGGGCTTCCGCCATATTTCAGATTAGAGATTCTGATCTGCTTGTTCTCAACCATCTCAGCCAAAAAAGCTGAGATAATAAGTGTCGGCAGGCTACAGCCCTTTGATATATTTATAGGCAGGCTTGGCCCGGTAAATCTCAAAAAATTAGTTATCTTTATTCTTGCCTCATTAGGTTCCATAGTAAAGCCCCTTTAGCCATAAATAACAAAATTCGGAGATTTAAATGATTTATTATAAACTAGAAGCAGGATGGAATTAAGGCTTAGTCCACTTGACTTCATAATAGGTGACATCGCCCTCGTCATCCACAATAGCTATCAATAAATTCTTCTTTGTTGAATGGGCGACCCGGTTCTTGGCTGCAAATTCATGCCATGTGGATGCTGATGACTCAAAAACAGGGAATACTATCCATTTTGCATGGTCCTCTCCTGGCTTGACGCCTTTCTCATACACTCTGAAATCAGCGCCGTATTTCAGGGCAGTCTTCACGATATATCCCTTGCCCCTCAAATCATTATATACTATGGATTTTGTCCAGAAACTCGGCTCATGAACAATTGCCTCCTTCATGAATGAATCATGATTCAGCTTTTTCCTTCCTGAATAAATTGCGGCCTTTCCGTGCTCAAACAAAAAGAAAGCCTCGGCAAATGAGTAATATATCTTGCCCTTCAGCTGCTCGCCAAATCTTGACTGATTGTACAGTTCAAAGGCTTTCTTTGAATTGCTGAAAAGCCTGTCCCCTATGAAATAGATATTAAGCGAAGTCTTAGCAGATTTCAAGGTCTTTTTCCCCTTTGATTTGGCCATATTTAATGAAGATAAAAGTTATATTTAAATATTGTCTTGACATCAATCATGCATGGAAATAATCTTTCTTGGAACAGCTCATTCAATTCCCACTCCCAGCAGGAGCCATACTGCAATATGGTTCAGCCATGAGGATGAGAACATTCTTATTGACTGCGGAGAAGGCACGCAAAGGCAGATAAAGAAAGCCGGAATCAATCCATGCAAGCTGACTAAAATACTGATAAGCCACTGGCATGGAGACCATATATTGGGAATTCCGGGATTGCTGCAGACCCTGGCACTGAACAATTACTCAAAGACTCTGAAAATCTACGGGCCAAAAGGAACGAAGAGATATATGGACATGCTTCTGAACATGTTCATTTTCGTTGGCTCAATAAATATAGAGATAATCGAGCTTACAAACGGGAAATTCTTTGAAAACAAATCAATAGAAATCACTAGCCAGGAAGTGAAGCATGGAAGGCATGCACTCGCATATGCAATAAAAGAAAAAGACAAGCTCAATATCAACATTGACAAGCTGAAAAAGCTGGGAATAAAACCCGGCCCGCATCTCAGAGATTTGAAGGAAGGAAAGAACATCAGGTTCAACAAGAAAGTCATAAAGGCAAAGGAGTACACAACATTCAGGAAAGGGAAGAAGATTTCAATAATTCTTGACACTTCCTATCTGGAAATCCTAGCAAAGTTCGCGAAGGATTCTGATGTTATAATCGCTGAAAGCACCTATGCATCAGACATGAACAACAAGGCAAAAGAATATGACCATCTGACAGCACAGCAGGCGGCGACAATCGCCAAAAAAGCAAAAACAAAACAGCTGTATCTGACACATATCTCCCAAAGATACGAGCACAATGAAAATCTGATCCTGAAAGAAGCGAAAAAAGTATTCAAGGACACAAAACTCGCAGAAGACTTCATGAAAATCAAATTCTAGAATAAAGATTGATTCAAAATTACTTTTTGCTTTCTAATTTCTTCTCTGATTCCTTAATCTTCAGCTTCTCTTCAAGGCCGAGCTTGTCAAGAAGCTCCTTGTAACGATTCCTGATTGTGACTTCGGTGATTCCTGCAACATCTGCGACCTCTCTCTGGGTTCTTTTCTCATTATTAAGCAGTGCAGCCACATAAAGAGACGCTGCCGCAATTCCCGCAGGCCCTCTTCCGCTAGTCAATTCTGAGGATTCCGCTTTTCCAAGAATTTTAAGCGCATCATTCTGAGTCTTTGGAGAAAGATGAAGTACTGAAGCAAATCTGGCAATGTATTCCTTTGGATTGCTTGGAACAACTGATAATGATAATTTTCTTGTAATGAATCTGTAAGTTCTTCCTATCTCTTTTCTTTCAATTTCAGATGCATTTGCAATCTCGTCCAGTGTTCTTGGAACATTATATGTCCTGCATGATGCATAAATGCATGCAGCTACAACAGACTCCATGCTTCTGCCTCTTACCAATCCTCTTTGTAAGACAAAATTATAGATTCTTGATGCGTCTTCCTTTACAACATTTGGAAGATTCAGGAATGACGCGACTTTTCTGAGCTCCTGCATTGCCAACCTTAAATTTCTTTCAATGCTTGTAGAAACTCTTTCCTGCCATTTCTTTATCCTTATCATCTTCCTTGCCTGCTTTTCAGGCAGTCGATAGATGTCAGAAATCTCTCCAATATTAGTCGTTAATCCCTTGTCGAATTTCTGCAGGGACATTGGAGCACCCCCTCGGCCTTTCTTAGGCCCTTCTTCAAATTGCCTCCATTCCTGACCCAGATCAACCATGCCCTCTTCAATAACATATCCGCATGATTCGCATGTAAGCTCGCCTTTATGCTCATCATAAACTAAATTTGCAGAACCGCATTCGGGACATTTTTTAATGGATGCTGGCATGGTATTATTTTAAGAACAGAGTTTAAAAACTTTTCCCCTATTTAAAGCTTCCTATAGACATGGCCTTGCACAATAACTCATTTTCTGCACAATAATCGACGATGTTGCACAAAAATAGGGTTAGATAATGTGCAAAGCCTATAGACATTATAGACATTTATTCGAGAACAACTGCCTGGACGCTTCCTTCCTGGCCAGGCCTGTTTGTGACGCGGGCTCTGCCGGCATCAGTATCTATGATTGTGCCCTTCACCATTATATCTTTGACATACCTGTTTGAAGGGACATCGATTATTGACTTTATCTTTACAACTTTTGATTTGTGCGTTTTTTTGTCTATCAGATTGGCCTTATTTGTCATCAGAAGAACAGTTTTCAGGCTTCCACCCCTCATTCTCATTTTTTTCTTCCTTGTTTCGCCAAGCTTCACATTTCTGGGCAAGCCGGGCATCTCATAAAGCTTCTTCTTTCTCTGCTTGTGGTATTTTCCACCAGATATCTTTCTTCCTGTTCTCATAGAAGATTGCAAAAAATGTAAATTTAAATACCTTTCTGAAGCAGATAAGCGGCCAGAAGCGACAAAATTTTACAGAAAGGTTTAAAAAGTTAAAGCTGAATGTTAAATCATGGTTAACGGCATAGAAAGACCATTAGATTTGCTTAATGAGAGCAAAGGAAAGGAGATAATGATAGAGCTGAAAGACGGAAAACAGCTCGTCGGAAAACTGCTTGCCTTTGATATCCACATTAACATAGTGATTGACGGAACAAAAGAGATAGTGAACAACGAAGTCAAAAGAAATCTAGGTCTGTGCTTTGTTAGAGGAAATACAATCCTTTGGGTAAGTCCTTCTTCAAAGTAATTCTGAAATAGATAAAGAAGTGAAAAGAATAATCTTTTATACTGATTTTTTCTTAGTTAGTCGTGCAGGGGTACCGAAGCGGTCAAACGGACATGGCTTAGGACCATGTGGCTTAGTGCCTTCGAAGGTTCGAATCCTTCCTCCTGCATTATCTTCTTAACGCTTAACGGCGGATGCTCCTTATGTTTTCAACAGCGAGCTTGTCACCAAGCTTGATGGCTTTTTGATAGCAGGATTCTGCCTTGTCATAATCCCCCTTTTTGCCGTAAATCAAGCCCATATTGTTATAAAGCTCGCCATTGTCATATTCTGGAAATATTTCCAGAGCCTTCAGATACACCCTCAATTCATTCTCACGCTCCCCTTTTTTATAATAGGCTATGCCAAGATTATGGTATAAGCCTGCCATCTCTTTCCTGTCAAAATTCTGCTCATCTACTCTGGAGATTAATTCATATACCTTAATCGCTTTTTCCGGGTCTCTTTTAGAATTTGCATCTTTTGCATACTGCAAATATCCAATTGCTACTGCATTTGGAAAAACATGACCTGTAAAAATAGATGCAAACCATCTGTCCATAACAGGAACAGATGAGGGCTTATCATTCATCAATCTTTCAAACCTGCTGCTATTCATCAATATCATGTCTCTGTTTGAAATTTTTCCAAAAAGATAGAAAGGATGGCCTGCTGCATCTCTGACCGAATTATCATGAAGTGCCATTTCAACATCGTTTTGCCTGTCATTTATTATCTGCTCAAGCATCTTTTTTCCATTTTTGCCGCATTCCCATAAAAAATAATTATTATTACTAAATGAATAATCTATTTTGGAGGGAATGTCAATTTCCCCCCTGAACGGAAATCGCATGTTTCCAGAATAAAAAGTCAGCACATTTAGATTTGCTTCAGCCAGCTCATTTCTCTGCCTGACAAGACTGAACTGCCTGCAAGCATTGCCGGAGACAAACCCCAAGAAGCCGGCAAGCGCCAAAACACCCAACATCTTGACCAATCCCTTTTTAGCCATGAAAGAACCAACAATCCAGAATTTATAAGAATTATTGTAAAACTATGTTATTGTTAGCTTATTGCTAGCCAATTGTCGGATTGTTTCATATTGTTCGCATCCTCAATCACATAAACATTGAAGTAATAATTATTACGGTTCCCCCAAAACGAAGAATCAGTTGTTTTGTTTCCAGTGGCTGTCCAACTGGATTGCACAAAGAAGTTTGTGCCTGTTTTTTGTGTAAGCTGGACAATCTTTAGCTGAGTCATGAGATAGTCGTCAGAAGTGAAAAGGCGTTGAGGAATAGCAGTATTACCACTAGGATTTGCCATCACCTGTATGCTCAGGTTCTTTCCCCCGCAGTTTTTGTCCCCCAGAACATTGATTGTGACATTTTCCCCGACTTTTGCCGATGTCTTCATCCATTTCGCCTCAATTATCTTGCATGGCACAGCAGGAGCAACAGGGGCCGAAAGTTTAACAATTAATGTTGCAGAAGGGATTGAGGGTTTCTTTAATGCAACCAGGTTTATATTATAATTTCCGGCTTTATCAACAGTATATTGATAATATGCTGTTTCAGCTGAGTGGGTAAAGCTTTCAGAATCCAATGCAATAATTTTACCAGGGGTAAAAAAGTTTACATAAGTATAACCTTGTTGCTCGCAGTTCCCCTGGAAAACTAATCTAACTGTCTGACCAGTTGTAGCTTCCATCTTAGTTAATTTATTTCCTTTGCTATCCGCCCAATAAACATTACAGGTAACGCCACCAGTCTCGCCAGGCTTTTGCTGCTCCTGGCTGAGCGGAGCACTCAAAACTTTCAGCTTGTTGACAAGGTCATTGTGCAAAGCGCCTATCTCAAACTGAGCCTTGGCTTTCCATCTGTCATTCACGCATTTGGTGATCAGGTTATAAAGATTGGATTCCATGCCCTTTACTAATTTCTGGGCAGTGTCCAAATCAGAGGAATTTCCAATTTTGATGCTGTTCTTGAAATCAGGCAACGCCAGATTCTTCAGCTCAACCGAGCATCTTGCATCATCCCAGTTGATATCATCTGTCAGATTTTTGGTGATGTCCTCTGCTGCAGCAATGCTCATATTCTTCAGATTCAAATCTTTGATGGCCTGATTTACGCTATCTTGGTCAAGCCAGCAGAATACTGTCTTGGCAGGGTTACAGTAGCCCACTCTTGTCCATCTGCCAGTATCTACTCCTTGGCCAGGATTATTGCTTGAACATACTCTGTTTATCCCCCTCTTGTAAATTTCTGGATTTAGTCCTTCCTGCAGGCCTGCCTGAAGATTAGGGTTTAAAAAAGGAATTAGAGGCACAAGACTTGCAGTCCCGCTGATGCATTCCTGCTCATTGCCTACCTGCTGGGAAATCTGGTCTTTTGCATAGTTATCTGAAAGTTCTTGCGTTAAAAAGTTGGTAGTCGCCTGGCCAAATCCGCATTTTTCCTGTTGTACAATACCAACTCCTGAAATCTGCACGCACAATTCCTTGTATCCGGAAGCGGCCTGCATATCCTTTGTCACATCTGCTGATTCCCCTTTCCCGATAAATCCTGAGGAAATATACTGTTTTTCAGGGATATTATAATAAGAAGGGGAAGGCGGCTGTTTCATGGTGACCACATAATAGATTGACTGATCCCTGCCTGCATAAATATGCCAATAAATTTTATATTGAGATACTGGAGGGGTGGTTATTGACTGAAGAGGGGTTTCTGTAATCCATGCGCTTATCTGAGGAGGGCTTTCAGGCTTGCTCAGCTCTTCAAACAGATTTGCCTGATTAGGATATGAGAGAGAAACAAATGCCTTACACACGTCGCTTCCAACCTGTTCTGTGCTCTTGGCCTTGAATGCATTCCAAGCATTTACTCCATAATAATCAGTTATATATTGTGCAGATTTTGCTGCGTTGTCGAATGCCTGATTTACGGCGAGATATTCGCCCCCGCCTTTTGTTGTGCCAGAGACAGCATCTATCAGGGCAGGAACTCCAAGTTTCAGGAAAGGAGAGAACTGCCTCCAGAAAAACTCACATAAATATATGCTTTTCAGCTCATCACAGATTCCGATTTCCTTGCCTGATGCAAGGCTTTCCTGCAGGCATGCCTGAGCTGATTTCATTATGCTGAGCACATTATCAAGTCCTGCATGAACTCCTGTCAGGCAGATTGGCACCAAAACTTTTCCGCCACTTATACCAAAACCATTAGGCAAACAAAGAACAATCCCTCCTATCACTCCTGTCTGGATAACATTATCCACTGTATATGCCCCTCCCAAATTGCATCTTGAAGGTGGGCATATCACTGGGTCGCAGACATTGAACATGATAGCGCACATAGTAGGATCCATAAAGTCTTCACACTGCAAATCCGGCACAGCAGCAGGAGGCTTACCCATGACAAAATCACCGCACTTTGTGGAGATTTTTTCTCCAGCTCTGAGTCCGCTTTGATATTTGCCCTGTGCTGTTTCTATGCATCCTATGGCTTTATTGATGAGCTCTGCAGATTTAGTCTGGTCCCTGTTACAGAGACTTATTTTCAGAGAATTCCATGTTGAAAGAGTTATCAGCGTACAAGAATCATCACCCTTTGCGCCAAGGCCAGGATCAAAGTCTGAATTCCCATTGGCCCCAACATTGCACAGATAAAATGCCTTCAGCTTGCCTGACTCCATAAATGCCTCCATTCCTGAGTTGTAGGCTTTTGTGGCCGCATACCATCCGTCACCCATGTCAACTGGCATCATTGCGACTAATCCCTTATAAGGATTGGCATCCCAAAATGTCACTTCCTTTGTTCCATTGTAGGTATTGTAATCACATCTTAGTGTGGAAATTGGAACTTTAACCTGAGTTATGATTACGTCGGGGCTGCCAGGTTTCTTAAGTGTTACATTTTTTGCCACTTTAAATCCTGTAGTGGTGGCTCTGAATGAGGCTATATCACTCGGAGTTATCACACAATTTTGATTCTCCCATGCAAGGTTGGAGGTTATGCAATCTTGAATATTCTGAGGAATCGTATTTGAGGGAGGAGTTTGCTTCTTCAAATAAGCTAATATATCATCACGAATCATTCCCGGGCAATTCAGTAAGCCAGATAAAACTACGGATATTTGAGGATTATCGCCGGTGCAGCCAATATATCTCACGTCCTTCTCCCTTGCATAATTCCAAGCCTGATAGCAGAAATATTTAATGAATTTAGTTGTCAGATATCTCAATGAGCCATAAGGGGCAGTCCCCTCAAAGTTTGCTATATTGTCATAAGTCCCCTGGTACTGTAAAATGGAATTATAAATCGTTGCATCATCTTTAAACTCTGACAAGCCTGTCTGAAGAGTATAATTGATTTGTCCCGATACCTTAGTATACTCATCAGAAAATGCTTTCATAATTTGTTCAGTTTTGTCAACTCCAGACTCATTTATAAATATCAAATTCGAAAGGTCTGGTGACGACGTACGAATCTTGGCAGAGAGCAGACTTATATTGCAGCTAGACTGCTTTTTGCTAATTGCTTCAGAATTTATCTGTTCTTTCCCCGCAGTACCTGCTGCACTTAATTCCAAGGCGTAATCTATATCATAAATATAAACTCCGGCATCTATATTTGTGGTTGCAGGGATGTTATTCAAGAAAACAAGATATAGCTGCCCTCCCTCGCTGCCTATAGCTGCCATTTTAATCGGAACTCTAAATCCTGGAGATTTAGTATACTCATCTAAATATGCCCGCTCTGTACTGTTTAATCCCTTAATATAGAAATCGTCTGCTTTAAGCAGACTGACTGTATCAAAGGACATTATGGTTACATTCGGAATTTTTCCAATATCTCCAAGAGGGATATAAGTGACTTTAATATTGAGGCCTTTTTGTTTTAAAGCATCTTCTGCTGCTTTTTGGGCACTATCTCTTTGCACTATTGAGTTCAAGGAAGATATTCTGTCCGCAACCAGATTTTTAGCCTCATTGCAAAGTCTTTCTACGTCTGATTTTTCTGGAAAAGGGTTGCATTGTTTGACAACAGCAAGATTATTCAAAAGCACCCTGGCATCGCTCTCAAATATCTGATTTTTCTGCTCCAATGTCTGAATGGTCTTCAATATTTCCAAATCCTTGACAGGAATGACTTTAGGCAGTCCACTTCTATCTATATATGTGATTGGATTAGTTGGAATCAGATTACTAGCTACAAGGCCGTTCTGAAGATTCTCAAATATTTTATCAGTGTCTTCAATATAGGTAGGGAATATCCCCAGGAATGGCCTTCCCTCTTTTTTAGTTACAGCGTTCTTGGCATTGTCGAAAAGCGAGGTGCTTGTGTTCAATGCTTTTGCCATGATATTAACTTCTGCTTTAATCTTAGCCTCGTTTGCTGAGTAGCATTCGCTGAATGTTTTAAATTCTTTCTGGAATCCGACCATGCCTTGGCATTTCTGCGTCCAGCCAGTTATGCCGTTCTGAGGGTCCCCCCTCATTATAAGTTTTCTGGCGACAGTTTGTGTCCCGCCAAAAAGATTTTCAATGAAATTCGACGCCCACAATACTGCCGATGTGGCTGTGCATATCCCTTTCCAGACTTTTAAAACATTTCCCATACCCTCAACCACTTTTGAAAGGCTATCAATGCTGCTGTTCAGCGCCTTTATCACATCCTTTGTCTGCTCAGGCGAAAGCTTTATTGCGCGTTTCTCCACGTAAGCCCTGAATGTGAAATTTGCCTCTGTAACTCCGCTCTTGGAATATGGAATCACCCTGACCCTGGCAACCTTGTTTATATTGATAGCAGTTACCTTGACTGGAATCTGAACTTTGCCGCTTGTAACAGGTGAGCTCATCCCCAATGTCAAAGTCTGGTCTGGATTCGTGATATTTTCTATGACAATCCCAGTTTCAAGTATGTTTTTGATTCTCCAAGAGCTCAAAGGGTCTGAAAGAGGCTCTTCAAGATGATAGACTACTGAAGCCCTGTTATTTATGCTCAATGAAACACTCAAATCATCCTGGCTAGGCTGGTCAATACTGGAAAGCTCGACATAGAATGTCTTGTCAAAGGCTTTTATTGTCTGGCTTGCTGCTGAAGAATCTGATGTTGCGATATCTGCAAGCATCTTCTTTGCAGTCTCATTGCTTCCGTAGTTTTCTTTCCACATGTTTAAAAGGTCATATTCATCAACAATCTTCCCGAGTGATTTTGCTTTCATGGCAGCCTCATAGAGGGCAGTTTCCCCATAATTGTAGCCCTGAGGGGACTTTGCCCCAGGCCAGTTAAAAACAACCTCTTTGTAAGCATTGATTGATTTGGAATATTCATCCTCAACTTCCTTGCTCCATCCCTTATTTATCATTCCGTTCACATCTTTCAAGGAAATTGAAATCTGTCCGTTCTCCAGTTTGAGGTTTTCAGGGCCGAAGACATAAACTTTGTCAGCACCCTGTACTTTTATTTTGGATGCAAGATCGGCAATTAAACTATTTTTATCAAAATTGTCTGCTGAAAAAGAAGAGCTTTGGAAATATCTTCTCAAGTCATTAGTAGCATTCACTATCGCTGTTGAATTTGGAAACCATCCCTTTGAAAACTTTGCGATTATTGCAAAGTCTACTGTCTCATATTTCTTTGTCTTGGTAGACAGAACCTGAACAATCCTCTGCCTCCCTGCTGAAATAAGATAATATATTTCCTGAGTTGTGATATTTTCATAAACCACCTGTCCTGTACTTTTCCATTGCGCTGGCATTGTTGTGCCGCCATTGGTTATTTCAAGCTGGGCGCTGATGGACTGCTTGCTGAAAGAATAGATGTTTCCCTGGCAGTTTATGGTTACTTTTCCAGTAACGCCGAATCTGTCCGGCTCGATGGATTTCATTTCGCACATATCAGCTGCAAATTTATCGCCAACAGCAACATCCACGATGTCCCCATCCACATTAAGCTGGGCGGTTGTCTGAGGGTATCTGACATCATCAAGCTTGACAATAACGCCGCCTGAACAATAATATCCTGGCAGATATATTATATTTGATTCCCCGATGCCTTTCTTCAAAACATAGGAAGAAATCGGGCTTGCAGAAGGGTTGCTGTAGACTGAAATTTTTGCGCTGTCAGCCTTGATTTCACTTGCCCTGACATAGCCCTTGCCCTGCCAGAAGCTGAAATCGCTGTAGCTTGCCTTCCATTGTGAATCGCTCATCTCCTTGAGATTTCTTTGATTTAGACTGACACCAAAGCTGTTCTCCATGTTATATTCTATCCTAGCAGTCAGATTTTCCTCAATGAATTCTGGAATCTTTGATTCAACCGGCTGGTTCTTCAAAGACACAACAATATATCCTAAATTGTCCCATAGAGGAGAGCTTACAGTCTGCGTGACTCCGCCATATTGCGCCCTATAAGGATGGTATACAGCGGTACCAGTAATAGTCTTTGCTGCCTGGCCCATAAGCTTGATTGATTTTATCGTTGGAACTTCAATAAGAGGATTTATCTTGAAGCCTATAAGCCTGCAGAAAACAGGGACATTCTGCTCTGCAAGCAAATCGCTTCTAACAACAGTTGGCTCGCAGCTGCCAGGAGCAATCTGGACTATAAAGTCCTGGCCTTCCCCTGAAGCGCACTGGTCCTCGCTTATAGTCGGGAAAAATATTTGTGCATTAGCCCCATAGTAAGAATACGGGGTTGTGTCTGCTGCAATGACATTTGAAACTAAAAATAGAATGACGGGCAATGCCACCAAAATCATTGCAACTGTTTTCATTTTCTCAATTTTCATTTTATCTGAATGATAAAGATAATGTGTTTGTATCAATAACAGTATATGCCTGCTGAAGCGCAAACATATCCTTCGGCTGCTCAACAGTAGGTATATTTATAGTCAGGGACTTTGCTGCCTTCAAATCATCTTCAGTTACATCAATGCTTGCTGTTCCGCCGCCGGTTACAACCTGAGTGACGAGCTGCGAAGGAACGTTCATATCAAAGCAATTTTCAGTCTGGATTCCCAACAATCCTAAAAGTCCTGCTGCCGGAGCCTTGACGCACTGCCTCTTTGTCTGAGCCTCAAAAGTTATATTCCCGTTTTGGAACAAGAAGGCAGTTACATTGTAACTGCCCTCTGCTAACCTAATTGATTTTTGCACAGGCCAATAAAGGCTATAACTATAATCGTCTGAAATGAAATGAATGATTGCAGAACTTTCGCTGCTCAAAGCGGCTGAATTCCCCAGCAGATTTGCATTCAGCTCATAAAGCTTTGGCATGATAACATTCACGCTTGCAGGCTCGTTTGTGCTCACCTGGACCTTTGTTGTCTTGTATCCTTGCGCTGAAGCAACAATGAACCCGTTCACGCATTGAGGGAAGTTAGTCACAAGAGTTGAATCCTCAGAAATGTTTGTTGAGCCGATGCTGCATACAGTAGTATGGCACTTGAAACTGATTGATGCGTCTACTGGTTCGAGGTCAGAGCCAAGGGTTGTGACAGAAACTTGCTCTATCTTGTGATTGCATAATTCGGCTTCAAACTGCTCTGGCGTTTCCTTGACATCCGCCTGACGCGGCTTGTTCCTGTCAATTATGACCACAACAGGGAACTGAAAAAGCTCTTCGCCATCAATAAGCTGTATCATAACTGGATAGCGAATGCTGTAAACAAAATGGTAAGGGACATAGCAGAATCCTAAAATTCCGAGACCTTCCTGCATTCCGACAGGGTCTGCTCTCAGAATTCCGTCTTCAGACGGCCAGACTTCAAGAACAGAAGGCCAGTTTGAAGAGTACATGAAGTTGGCCTGGGAGCTCACTGAAATGTCCTGGACAAAATACTTGTCATTTTTCAGAGTGTAGTAATTGCCTTTCAGTTTGATTGTTGGAATATTTGCCTCAAGTGATTTCTTGACATCGCTTTCAATCTGCAGCTGGCTCCAGGTCTTTGGCGCGCAGCTCAGGACAACATCGGTTGTCGGAGCATTCAAAGTAAGCGCATCAATGGAATACCTTTCAAGGAAATTTGTGCCCTTCTCATAATCGTAAATTCTCTTGGCATCAGAATACATTTTCCCAAAAGATGATGTTGTCACAGCCCGATGCACTTCAACTCTTCTGGATGTTTCTCCAATCTTGACAGTAATTGGATAATTTATCTCGGTTGTGATGAAGAAATCAGAAACAGTTATTTGCACATTTTTTATTTCTTCAGTGTGTATTTCATAGCCCTGCTCAGTGAACTGGTCAAAGCCGCAGGCAGCAATATTATTTTTAATATAGTCTGCAATCTGCTTCTGAATCAGGCTGATTGAGGGAACCTGCTCTTTCTGAATGCCATTTCCAGACATATAGAACCAATAAGGAACCTCGGATCCAAGAAAAAAGAATTGTGAAGAGAAAGGCGCATAATCAGAAGCAGAGACAAACTCGGGCAATTCGACATAGCCTGCCTGGCCGCCGGCTGTCACAGTCGCATCCTTTACCAAATTTGATACGCATGAAGAGAAATAATCCTCAACGCTTCTTACCTGCACAGGCAGCTGCTGATTAAACTGAAAATAGGCGAAAACAATGCCTGCGCTTACAATTAGGATACCTACTACTACGAATAGAGTGACCTGTGCTTTACTCATTATAAACCTCTTTTTCTATACAATAAAACTATGAAAATATGTATATAAATCTTGCTTATACCGTCTGAAAAAAACCGGAAAAATGGGCCTGACAGGGATCGAACCTGTGATCTTCTCTACGTCAAAGAGACGTCGTAACCGCTGGACTACAGGCCCATAAAAAAACTAAAAACTTCAGTCTTATAAATCTTGCCTCTCTGAAAAAGAAAAAGAATACGTAAAAAAAATAAAAAAAATAAATCAATTGCTGGCTTATGCAGTTACTTTTCCTGCAACAGTACCGGTTGACTGCAATGGCAAGGCACTTCCAGTCTTCAGGTAATTAAGTGTTATATCACCCTTGAAAGTGTTTCCATTTGTCAAAGTACAGGCTACAGTAAATACTTGTAGGCCGCCCGCTGCTAAAGCTGTTGGAGTTGAATAGTTTCCACATCCAGAAATTGTGACAGACTGGATTGTAACATCATCTCCACCGTTGTTTTTAAGCTCAAGCGATACACCTGTTGTCTTTACGCTGTATGAATTGGCGTAAAATGGTGCAGTCACTGTTGCCTGTCCTACTACATATTTTCCTGGGCTGAATACCCCGAAGTATGCAAGAACACCAATAGCGATTATAGCTGCAAGGATTGCCCAACCGTAAGTCATTAAGAACTCTACAGCTGCTTGTCCTCTTTTATTCATTTTATAACCTCCTTTTATTGCTAAATCTAGCTAATTATTAGCTATGAATGCGAGCTTATAAACTTTTTTAAGTCACTTTGCCTGCAACAGTGCCTGTTGATTGCAGGGGCAGGCTGCTGCCTGATTTTACATAGCTGATTATTATATCTCCTTTGAAGCTACTGCTTGCAGTCAATAAGCAAGGCACAAAAATAACAGTTTGGCCGTCTGCAGGAATTACCACTGAAGTATCATTTATTCCGCAATCTGAAACAGTCATGCTCTGAATCACAAAATCCTCTCCCCCATTATTGTTGAACTCAAGAGATATCCCATCAGTCTTAAGGCTGTAGGCATTGGCGTAAAATGGTGCTGTGACAGTCGCCTGCCCGACCATATATTTTCCAGGGCTGAAAACTCCGAAATATGCAAGAACACCAATAGCGATTATAGCTGCAAGGATTGCCCAACCGTAAGTCATTAAGAACTCTACAGCTGCTTGTCCTCTTTTTTCCATGATAATAATTGTAAAACTGGGCTTATAAATATTTTTATCCGACGACACCTGAAGCCTGATAAACATTAAGGTGTGCGCTGTCCAGCTTGAACCATGATGGCATTCCCAGAATATAGCTGGAAGAAGGATTCTGGCTTGAAAAGTAGATATGATCTAAAACTGATTTGTCCTGCACTGGCAATCCCTGAGAAGAAATCTCCTGCAGATTGACCAAAGACTCAATGCCATTAACATTCGCAGATGTCCTGCCTTCAAGCCGGTCTATGAAGCTTGGTGCATCAGAAGATGAGATGTAATATGAATTCAATGCATGTGATGAAAGATTTGTAACATCGCTGCCGCTCACAAAAACATTGTAGGGGCTCTTGGTGATGTTGTTTGAAATCAGTCCGCTTGTGCTGACAGCGTACAATGGGTCCTCAAAATTTGAAACCGAAACATCTGCCGCCACAATCTCAATCTTATTCCATAATGCAATATTATTCTTGTCCTTTACTTCCATCTGCGCTTTCAGAATAAACTTGACATTCCATGGGTTCTCCTGGGTAATCTCAAATGAATCAAAGGTCAAGGTGGTATTGATGTTCATTTTTTCAGAATTTAATCTGAGGGAATCTGAGATATCTGAAAATGTCGCTCCGTCCATGACGTTCTGCGGCTCGCCGTCAAGAGTCCCTTCAAGAAAAAGCTCAATGCTGGAATTAGAAACATTTGAGATAAATTTTCCGGTCTCCATTATCTTTCTCTCCATTATGAATATGCTCCTGAATCCTGAAATGTAAAGCTGCCTTGAAAGGTCTTTCTCCATTGAAAACATAAAAGTGCTCATAGTCTCTATCCTTTTCTGCACTGTCTCCCTTCCCCTCACTTCAGAATATAAAGTATATGAAAGAATCAGTATTGAAACTAAGACTATCACTATAATTGTAAAAAACATCCCTTTTTTGCTCATTTGCTCCATGCCCTTACCTCCGCTTCAGTGCTCCACGAATATGGAATCCCTTTTATTGGCGATGATGAAATGCTCAGGCTCTGCTCAGTGAATTTTATATCAACCTTGCTGTCAAGGTCAAGGTCGAGCTTCCTTAGCAGATTATATACTGCAATCTGGAATGCATCATTATCATCATATTGCTGACTGGTTTCAGAATAGGAGCACGTATTCGCCCCAGAATATGATGAAGGAACATTTATCGAGGTGTTTGTGCCGTCATCAAACTCAATATTCCAGCTGCATCCATTGGCAAAGGATGAGATTTTTGAATATGATGTTGCATTTTTCAGAATAGTGTAGATTATCTTATTGTAAGTGGATCCGGAAGTAAGATTCTCCGGAGATATCCCTCTGGATATTGCCACTATATTGTCCTGGGAGATGAGATTATCTGGAATCCTTAATGCATAAGGGTCTCCAAGAAAGGTGAAATCATTGCCATATTCGCTTAGATTATAGAAGGTATTGTTGTTTATGGATGCTGTTGCAGTCCATTTAGGCCCGGAATAAGATATGGCTGTCGCCTTCAGGATTGAAGAGTTTGCAGGAACACTGAAAGAGCCGTAATCTACGGTGTCAAATAATCTTTCAGTTGTTGCAACCAGCCCGAATGGAGACAATTCTCTGGAATAATTCAATTTAATGTAGGAATCAGCATAGATTCTTGTGCCTGAGAAATTGCCTGTGACATTTGCAATCTGCTCAATATAGCTTAAATCAAGAATTTCCTGGGAGATGTTTGAATAAAATTCCTTTAATATTGTGGAATTGTCGCTGGTGTAATATTTTCCGCCGCCGCAGTTTGCGATATTGTTCAGTGTAGAGTTCGCAAGACTGCATGAAGAAACATTTCCAAAACCTATTGAATAGACTGTTGAATTAAGATTGTTATGCAGCCTGCATGATGACCAGTTTGCATTTTGAACAGCGCAATTGCAATCAGCAACATTGCAGTCATCTGCTCCCCCATAACATCCTGATGACGAACCGAGCCATAATCCCTCGTCAGATGGCAGTCCTGTCCTTGTCCCTGTGCATCCTGATGCTGCCTGGCATGTATGAGTCGGAATGCCGTCAGACATAACTATAACATATTTTTTTCTTGATGAATCACTCTGCTCGCTGAGAATTTTATATGCATCATTGATGGCGCAGCATATGCATGTTCCTCCCTGTGGATTATAAATATCAATCTTGGCCTTCAGATAAGTCCCATTTGAAGAAAGGATTTCCTGATACACTCTTCCCTTATTTGGAGGAGTTACATCTCCGTAAAATGCTGAAAGCGCAACCCTGTTTCCCGGAACCTCAAGAATCGCATCAACAACCTCCTTGTCAAGACATTTTGCAACAGATATTTTTTTAGTGTCAGGGGAATAGAGCGCTGAATCGCTGCAATTTCGTGTAACGCCGTCACTTTCTGAATTGAATCTGGAGTTCATGCTATCGCTAAGGTCTGTTATCACAACAACATCTGCATTTCCCCTTTTTGAGGCTGCATAAAGACCAAGTCGAACAGGAATGTTCCTGCTGCTAAGCCAGTTGTAATCTAAAATTGAAGAAAGCTGGGAATTGGACAAAAAAATAGTAGATTCATTAGCGCTTGAATTTTGAAAAACTGTTTTGTTCCCCATAATCATGAACATCCTGTAAGGGCTTTTGAAATGCAATTTTATTTCCATACTGTTCAGAACAGTGGGTACATAAAAACCGCTGTAAATATTTATAACTCCGTCGATTCCGGGAAGATATCTTGTTTCAGGCTTGTCATACTCGACAACCTTGTCATAGTCTATCTTGATGAACCCTCCAGTTATATGCAGATTATTTTTGGCCCTTAGCTCAACATAATTGTCCCCTAAATGAAAGTTCTGCACAGGAATACTATATCTTTTAGGGGTCAGCTCAGTAGACGGCTTGAGATAATCTCCTGAATAATTCCCGTTTACATATAGGCTGAAATTTTCATTGATTGCAAACTCTGCCTCTGCATTCGAAAGAGTTCCATTATAATGCACCAGCATGCTTAAATTCCCGTCCCCTACATATCCTCCAAAATAAAAATAGTCTGACTGGAGGCTGCTAGAAAGATATGCCCTGGCGGAATAGCCAGTTATGCTTTCTCCTTCCTTAAGCCCGCTTATTATCTGCCTTGCAACCTCGACATCGGCCGCATTTTCATATGCGGTTGAATTCTTGGATGCAATCAGCGTGTTTCCGAACCATAATCCTATGTCATTCTTGATATCTATCTCTGAAAACACTGATTCTGCAAGAAGCCTTGCCTTCGAGACGTCAGTTACATAGAATTCGCCAATCTGCTCGAGCACAGACTTGTTCATATCTGAAATAAATCCCTGGCTAATGAGAGTTTTTGCATAGCTGTTGTTAAGCTCCCCAATCTTCAGGGAGGATAATGTTTCAATCAAATCATAATGCACTTCAGTCTTCTGTTTTGTCTCAAAAATCAGAGGATAAGACACCAGCATAACTATAATTATTATTGAGAGCGCTATCAGCGCGTCTATGCTAAAAAATAATCCTCTTTTTTTCATTTTGATATTAATTATTTCCAAACCTGAACATAAAGAGCAATTGGCTTTTTGTTATAACTGACAATCCTTGTCAGTTTTATGATGTTCTCAGGATTTGAATTATAATTCCCTATGTATTGGACAGATTGATTGCTTATAGTCATGTTTTCTGACATCGAGATGTAATAATTGCTGTTGATATTGAAAATTGATTTGGTCCTTGAATAGTTTGAAGATGCTAATTCGTAAAATCTCTGCAGCTTTGTTTCATTTACGCTGTTTCCATCTGTTATCCCTATCCTGATTACATCAAAGTTATTCCAATCCTCCGGAAATCCTGAAGAGAGAAGGCTGTCTGCAATATTATTCCCCTCATAGTTCAGATTTTCAAGAACTTCCTCGGTATCTTGAGAGGAGTTTGTGGAGAAGAAATAGAAAAAAACAAGGCCAACTGAAAAAATCATCACCGCAATCATTATGTCAAAACCCCAGGACTGCGCTTTTTTGGAGTTTATCATCGCTACGCTTCCTTGACTGGTTTTTTAGAAAGGGATATGCCTTTCCTCCCTATCTCAAACTTGTACATATCTGTTGAGTGGTCTGTGCCCCTCATCTTAAGTACCTCTAGAAAATGCTCACGATGGAATTTTGTCCTTATGAAATACAGCAATGTGATTGAATCTGACTCAAATTCTATCGCCCTTGAAGTCAGTTTTGAATCTTTAGTGTCCATGAAAATGTAAAATGGATCCTCTTCAAGCGTCAGCAAGGAAGTGCAGTTCCATTTGTTGATTATATTAAACAGGGAGATTGCCGCCTCCCTCTTTGAAAGCTCCCCTTCGAAAAGAAGCTCAAAGGAGGTTATGCTGTCAAATACTATCCTGTTTATCTTTTTGTTCAAGACTATATTTTCAATTGCTCCTCCGCCCTCTTCAAGCATATTTTTGACTTTTATAGGGGTGTATTCAAGAAATGTGAAAAGCCCTGCTCTTTCATATTTTTTCAGATCCCATCCAAAATCCAGCATATTGCTGTAGAAGCTTTCCTTTTTTTCCTCAAAAGTAATATACAAACATTTTTCATTATTCTTCATCCCTTCGACCAGGAATTGCACTGCAAAAATTGATTTGCCGCTTCCGGAGCCGCCTACAATAAGGTTCTTTGAATTTTTTTCATAGCCTCCCTTTATCAGGCGGTCAAAATTAGGGATTCCTGTTGAAACTCTTTTTTCCGCGGCTGAAAATGTTTTTCTAGAAGCCTTTCTGCGCCTAACTGCCTTCATTTTTCTCCTCTTTTTAGCCATTTTATCAGGTTCTAATAAAAATTTACTGCGATATAAAAATCTATCTCTCAGCTGAAAAAACTTGCGAAATAGCTTATCATCAAGCTTTTAATCACAAAAAATACAACTATGCTCACTGCTATCAGTGGCAAAGCATACTTCAATCCGGATTTTTCATTACCCTTGTTCACGATGCCTATTATCATTGAAGCCAATATATCAGTCACTGCCAGGAACATGATTGCAAAATAGGTTATGAACTCAGAAGAGATATTGACCTTTGAGAAAGTGAATGGCATGCTGGAGGTCACCTGAGATATAGGTATTGTTGACACCAGCTTGGTCATTATCTGGACAAGAACTGAAGACAGCCCAAAAAGCAATGGTGCACCAATTGCCACTGCAAAGAAAATGAATATAACATACATCAGCACATTAGACGCTGATTTTTTCTCGATAAAATTCCTCTCGCGCATGTTTATCGCGGTTTCTTCAAGCAGTATTGAGATGTTTCCTCCAGACCTTATTCCTGATATAATCAGCTCTACGGTTTTCCTTATCTTGTCTGATTTTATTCTGATGGCCATGTCCTTAAGGGCGACGATTATCTCTTTTCCAGTTATAATCTCTTTCCCGAGGAAGAGAATCTCCTGGTCTAATGGATTAAACTCCTTTCTGGAGCTCAGCAGCAGCGCCTTGTCCATAGTCATTCCAGCACGCAGATTACTGGCAACCAATTCAATAAAATCCGGAAATACCTCCTCCATCTTTTTTATTTTTATCGACTCTTTCAGCTTTTCTCTTGCAAACATATAAACTGACAGAAACAGCAATGCTGCAATGAACACAACAACGCTGTTAGCCTTGTTATCAGAGAAGAAATAAACAAATGTGGAAAGAGCAATGGAAATTGTCAAAATCAGCATAGGAGCTATTTTCTTTCCGGGCTTCTGCTTCTGCGCAGGCTTTTGCTCATTCAAATGAGCTCTTGCCTGCTCTTTCGCGATTTCTTTGCTGTGTAATTTTCTCTTCATTTTTAAAATAATGTAGGCCTCAGGGACCTTATGACTCCAATGAACACCACCTGCACCAAAACAACGCCCCCGAACAATGCAATGAAAAGCATTATTGTCAGGGATTGCGGCAGCCCCACAAGCGAGGCTATTATAGTAAGAAAAGTTATCGCAAGGGCAGGCATTATAACTGCGGACATCATGTAAAACATGATAAGAGGGTTAAGCTTGTTTCCATAATTCTGAATCTGTATAAGCTGCTCCTCGCCAAGGGATTTCACGCTTTCCCTTATGACTATTGAAATATCGCTTCCAGCTCTCATGCCGTTGCTGAGCTGCCATAGTGTCCTTCTGAAAAAAAGAGATGAATTGCTCTCTCCAAGCTCTTCCAGAACCTCTATCTCGGGCATCCCCCCATTAATTTTCTTCACTGCCTTCTTGAACTCGCTGCTAAGTTCCCCATAATTGGCCATTGAGAGGTTTGTAAGAATAGTGAACAGCGGAATCCCTGAATTAAGCTGCACGAGCATGTCCTGAAGAGCAGATATAAGATTCTGCTCTATATCTCTCTCACGCCGGTTATTGTAAATCTTAGGGTATATAATCTGAACTGTGAAAACAAACAATGAGACTGGAATAGCTATTGCAAAGGGCACCAGGAAAAAAAGATTTGTTCGATAGGCCATAAACAATATAAAAAATAGGATATATGCCCAAAGAAAAAATTTTGACACGCTTCTGATGCAGATCCCAAGATATTCCTCCCTTGTCAGGCCAGAATCCGCGCTTGCAAGATATTTCTGAAGCTTGGAATCTTTCTGGTGTGTAAAAAAAGAGGAGTAGGATTTTGACCTTTTTTTAAGAATATCAGTCTTAGAGAATGTGAATGGTATTTGAAATTTCATTTTCACTTAAGCGCATCGACATCATTCTTGTTCATAATCTGCTTCAGCAGATTCTCATTCCTGTAATAAAGATTAATCACCTTTCCAACCTGAGAAGTGTTTCTTAGATTGTTTTTTATCAGCCAGGACAATATTTTTTTCTTTTCATTGAGCTCTTTATCTATCGCGGCCTGCTGCATTCCGGTATTTCTGCTTATGTCCTCAAAGAATCTGGAGCTTTCAGAGTGCTTGACAATCCTGTCTTCATCAGGAAGCCATCTGTAAAGGATATTAGCGCTTGCGCAATCTTTTTCCACTTCAATCTCTGCAACCTGGGACACCCTTCTTATCCCTTTTTTCCTGTCCCTGAACATGACCACATTCAGATTTATCGCTTTCAGCAGATTTTGGGGGATATTCAACGGGGGATTTACAAGCCTGGTTATGGTTTCAGAGGCAGTGTCGGCATGCACAGTTGCATAGACTGAATGGCCGGTATGCATTGCCTCGAACAAAACTTGCGCTTCAGCCTCTCTTCTCATTTCCCCAAGGATAATCCTGTCAGGCCTCATCCTCAATGAATTAACAAGCAAATCAAGCATGCTGACTTCCCCCTTTCCCTCGGAATTAGGGGTTCTTGTGACAAGAGGTGTCCAATAAAGATATTCTGGAAGCATTAGCTCTCTCGTGTCCTCAATGCTTACAATTCGCTGGTTAGGCGGAACAAATGGAAGGCATGCATTCAGGAATGAAGTCTTTCCTGAGCCAGTACCTCCTGAAAAAAGGATATTCATTTCATACTCGATTGCAAGCCATATCAGTGCTGCAGTATTCAGGTCGCAAGTTTTGTTGTTAATCAAATCAACTATCGTGAAAGGGTCTCTTGCAAATTTTCTTATTGTGATTGTGCTCCCCTTTGTATTTATAGGATAAAGCACTGCATTGATTCTGTCCCCAGTTATAAGATGCGCGTCAAGCAATGGATTCAGAACAGTTATCTGCTTTCCGACCCTTCTTGCAATGATGTTTGCATAATTGATGATATCATCTTCTCTTTCCACTCTGAGATTTGTGTCGAGCCATCCGTATTTCTTGCTGTAAACTCTGATGAATTCTGTAGATGAGGGAATGACTATCTCCTCAAGATTTGAGTCATTTATCAGGAACTCTATATTCCCGAGCCCGAGCATGTCCTGCATAAGCTTGCCAATCAAAAATTTTTCAGTGTTTTTGTCGATGGTTGGCAGTTTTGCCTTGATTATCCTGATTGCCTCCGCCATGAATCTTTCCTTTATGGAATAAAATGCTTCTGGGTCTGTAAGCTCTTTCATGCTGATGGTTATCATATACACCAGCTCATTTCTTACCCCGCCCAGCAACGCCCTTGTTGCAGGGCTTATGTCCGGAATCCTAAGATTATATTTCACGCCAGAATAGTCCTTGGTTATGAATACCTCGACTCCGGCCCCATCAACTTCCAGATTGTATTTTTCCAGAAGCTCCTTTTCCTGAGAAACATGATGATGGATCGTTGCATGAGAAACAGGCTTAGAAGCATGTCTTGCATGATAAATCCTATGGGGATGCGGTTTTCTCACATGCTTTCTTGAAATTTTTTTATGTTTGGATTTCATGTTACTCTTTTATCTCTATTATAGGCTCTCCGACACTGGTATATTCTATTGTGGCAAGGTCTCCTGATTCAAGGATTTTGCACCAGTTCATCGCCATGTCCTCATCAATGTCGAATGCATTCATTACTGCCGAGACTTTCACTTTTTTCTTTTCCTTCAGAAGCTCATACAGAACATCAAGGTCAGTGCTTGTGACTGAATTTTTGACCCTTTTTGAAATGCCTGAAACATTAAACGTCCTTTCCTTCTTTGTATCGACAGTATTCTTGAAAATAGTGAGCCCGAGGGATGCAAAAAGGAACACCCACTCTCCGACGATAAACATCAGAGAAAAACCCGGAACCTTGGAGGAGGTGTCATTTAGATTCTGGGATATGGCCTCCTTTGAAACTACAAATCCTGAAATGCCATTCTGCATGGCCCCATTTATTCCAGAGCCATAAATTGCAAGATGAAAGAAAGTATGCAGCACAGCAATAAGAGTTATTGCTATGAAGAAAGCCCTAAAAACCGTAGTCTTGCCACCCCTATTTTCCATCTTTTTAATAACGTTTAAATATCTTTTTTCCTCTATAAATATGCAGTAAATCTATTTTATAAAACTTACCAACATCATGGTGAAACTTGAAAAAAGAGGTCAGATAAGCACTGAATATCTCATCATTGTGGGATTCATAACCTTCTTTATAGTCGTGATTCTGGGGCTGGCACTGATATACTCCTCACAGATAAGGGATACAATCAAGATGAATGAGCTGGAAAAATTTGCAAAGAAGACTATCTCGTCATCAGAGACTATTTTCTATGCGGGCGAGCCATCAAAAAGCACAATAAGCGTCTATCTTCCATCCGGAGTTACGGATATCCAGCTCATCGGAAATGAGATGTTATTCACAATCTCACTGAGCTCGGGGATAAACAAGATTTCATATACCAGCAAGGTGCCTATAGAGGGAAATATCTCAACTATCGATGGTATAAAAAAAATTCAGCTAACGGCTTCTTCTGACAGGGTTTTATTAAACATAATATAAAATAAAAATGAATAAAAAATCCCAATCATCAATAGAATTTGTGATAATCCTGGGTGTTGTGCTTTTCTTTTTCATGTCATTCCTGATATTCGTCAGCATGAACATGAACAGCACTACCAAAGAGAAAAGAGACGCTGCAATGAATGAGATTTGCCACAGCATCAGTGATGAAATAAATCTTGCGTCAGCATCAGCCAGCGGCTATGAAAGAAATTTCCAGATTCCTGCGGATATCCTGGGCCTGCAATACAATTTGACCCTGGACAATAATACTCTTTTTCTGATAAGTGAGGATGGAAAGCACGCGGTCGCCTATTCGGTAAAAACCGTCCAGGGCACATTAAACAAGGGCTCAAACATAATAGAAAACCGCAACGGAACAATTCTTCTGAATCCTTAAAAAATAGAATATCTAAAGACGGAAGGGGTGCTTAAGACTTCCGCTAGAATCTTTTACATATTTCCCAAAAACCAAATGGTCACATTTGACTTTGGTGTAACAATACGGTTCAAAACCAATCTCTCTGGCTTTTTGAATAAAATAAATATCATCAGAAGACATCATATTTGATTCCAATTGGAGCAAACCATACTTTACCTTTTCAAAAACCGGTCTGCTTACAAGCATGCATCCTGAGGATGGAAGAAAAACCTGAAACAGCTCATTGCTTTCTGCCTCTTCTTTGAAAAGAGCCCTTCTTACATCTAGATGAGATTTGATAATGGGTGGAAATGGAGATAGTCTATTCATCTCCTCAAATTCATCTGGAGTGATAGATCTCCAACAGACAGACATAAGTTTTGGACCTCCATCACAAATAAAATAATTATAATACAAGCCGCTTACAATATCCTTCTTGCAGCTTAACAGCTCTTCTATAACATTTTTTGGGGGGATAACATCGGAATCCATCATAAGGATATAATCATAATTATTTTCAATTGCATACTCTAAGATTTTATTTCTGCTGCTTATCAGCCTCATAACATTTCTTTCCTCAGTGCAATTATCCTTGACAACTGTTATGCCTTTCTCCTTTTTTAATTCAATAAAAAAACTGTCATCTCTTGAATTATCAACAATGAGAATATCATAAAGGGGATATGTCAGACTTCTTATCCTATCAAGAAATTCATTTATGCAATATTTCATTCCATCAAATGTAGGGGTGGCGACTAAAATTTTAGGCTGTATCATTTAAAAGATTACAAGCCTCTGGAGGGATTTGAACCCCCGACCCTCGGTTCATTTGAAACAAATGTACTTATTTATACAAAACCGATGCTCTAGCCACTGAGCTACAGAGGCATTATATTTTATAATAAAATCCTTCTTTAAAAAGACTGTTATTTTTAGAAATAAGAATACTGCGCTGCTAACCTTAAACCTTTTTTCTGATTATTTTTTGCGTCCTCAACTCTTAGAGAAGCTTCAGTCATTCCAGTAACATCTTCTATTGGAATTAAATATCCTTTTTTATTTTCACAATCATATATTGCAAAAAAATCAATCTCTTTTTTAGAATATTTTTTTACCCGCCAATTATTTGAAGATTTAAGTCTGCAAAAAACAACTCCTTTCTTAGGTCTGGTAGATTTTACTTGAATTCTTTTATATTCTCCATTTTTTTCAATCAATAAATCGATTGGAGTATCTTCTCCATAGGGTAAAAAAATATTCCAATCATTTCTGATAAATTCTGCTGCAAATCTTAATTCGCCTTCTTTTGCTATTTGTTTTTTATTTATCATTTAAGCTCCAACATAGTAAGTGGAAGGTCTATAAATAACTTTCTATTTAAAAATTTAAATTAAATCAAGAATTCTACTTCTCTTTCTTTATTACTCTGATATCGCAGAAAGCCAAGGGATAAATTTTTTTCAGCTTTTGGGACAGCTCTTTCTGCAGGCCCATATCCAGAATGCCCCTGAACACATCATCTAAATCTTTGTCCTTGCAGAATTCTGTCAGGAACTCGATTGCCTTCAGTCTCAGGGCGTTTCTTACGCCTCTGTGAATCTTCTTTCTTGTCAGCATCAGAAATTTGATCCTCAGCTTGGAATCCTTTGCCTGGCACTGGAAAGAATCTTCAATATAAGATATGCTGTTTCTCATAATTCTTCTAATATATGAGGGCGAGACAGTCAGAGATATCATCTCACCGATTATTTTGCCGTCTTTCTTTGCCACTTCAAGAACAACATCCGCATTTTTCCCTTTCAGCTGCCTTGTCATGTCTATTTTTATGTGCCTGCCAAGAGCATTTTCAAGAGAAGTCGCCAAAATCTCGAAGGGATTCTCTAAAACAGGGGATTCAACTGCGAAAAATTTCTTTTTCAGCAATACCATGTTTATTTGCCTTCCTCCTTCTTTATAACTTTTTCCTCAAATGACAATTTTCCGATCCTGTAGCCTCTTTTCTGGATTGTGCTTTTCTTGCATACTGGACATGTCCACATAAGATTTGTCTTTTTGATGTTCTTTGTCTTTCTTTTCCATTGGCCCACAGCGGGCTTGGAGCCCCATTTTCCTTTGTTCCCAGTTCCCCTTCCACGGCCTCTCAATCTTGCTCTGTCTATTGAAAATTTCTTCATCGTGCCTCTTTGATGGCCGGAACTGACATTCTCAATCTTCTGTTCAGTATGTTTTTTGCAATATTTGCAGTATCTCATCATTTTTTTGGGGAATTTCATGTGATTAATCCTCGATGTCTACAGCAATGGCCTGTTCAGCCTTTATTAAAACTTCCGAAATCTCTTTTGGGAGGTTTACCACCTCACCCTTCTTGAAAGGGCCTAATTTGTTGCCCTCCAAGTCCACAATCTCAGAAGTGTCCTGACTAAACCTTATCAATTGATTTTTTAAATCTTTCTTCTCACTCTTTTCCATCAAATCATTAAATTTCTTCTTATTTTCCTCTATTTTTGCTGTGACAAATTCAAAAAGCTCCCTTTCATGGTCAAGCATCTTCTCTATGTCTTTTTTGTTGACGCCTGTCTTGGCGGCAAGAAGTGAGAAATTGACTATCTTTTTCTCACGCCTCATTATCAGCTCCTTGATTATGCTGATGGCATTTTCATATTGCTTTTTCATCTTTATGACTGCCTCAGAAAAAGTGTCGCTTTCATTCTCAGTAAGCTTTTTCTTGTCTTCAAGATATTCTGCAACATCTGAAAAGAAATTCTTTGGCAGCTGCTGTATCTGGTCGGAATACTTCTCTCTTCGTAAAACTTCGTATATCTCGGAATAAGTTATCATTTTTCCCTTTAGCCTTATTTAATCTTAGTCAAAATGCCTACTTTAATAGGTTTTGCATATCCTTTCCAAAAAGCTTGCCTAATTTTCCCCGTTTGCATTCCTTTTCATTGAATGTTTTGACTGCATCTTTCCCTTTGCCATAGACAAGCAGCGGAACAGGGTCATCTGAATGCACCTTCAGGGTGCATGGTGTTGAATGGTCCGCTGTTACGATTATAACACTGTTTTTAAACTCTTTTCTCAGGAAATCAAACAACAGCTCGTCTATCATCTCTATCATTTTTTTCTTGTGGATAGGCAGGCCGTCATGACCAGGAACATCTGTCTCCTTGATATGGATATAAAATGAATCATACTTCCTGTAGTTTTTGACAAGCTGCTCCTTGACAAACTGCAAAAATTGCTTGAGAGCATAATATAAATTCTCATAAACCGAATCAGTTTTCATCTCAGGATACTCGCAGACAGCAGTGTCCATCCCTGCAATCTTTGCAATCGCGACCTCAAGAGGCATATTCAATATTGCCAGCCATTTGCCGTGTTTTTTTGGCAGTACAGGCAGCTTAATTCCTGCATCTCTTGTGATAATCACGTTTGCAGGCAGTTTTCCTTCCTTGACACGCTTCCTGTTTACTGGATGATTTCTGAGAATCTGGATAGACTGATGGACAAAACTGTTCACAATCTTTGAGGATAAAATAGAAATCTCATCATCATCAAGAGCCTCAGAATCCCGGAGTTTATCATCTCTTATCTTGACTCTGGAAATAGCTCCAAATTTCTCATAGCCAGGGTCAGTGTTTGTTATGTTGTCTGAAAAGCTGCCCCTAACTACAAGCACGCCGCGATGCTGAATTGTCGGCTTGAAAATAAATTTATAATTAAGTTTCACCTTTCTGTTGATTGCATCAGCCAGTATTTTGGCTTCTTTAGTTGTCAGTGTCCTGCCTACTCTCCTGTCAATGACCTTATTCCCCTTCAGAGTCGCAAAATTAGCCCTCAGGCACAGATCTCCCTCATCAATTTTCATTCCGGTACCATGGGCTTCAAGCGGGCCTCTGCCAGAACAATATTTGTAAGGGTCATACCCTAAAACTCCAAAAACAGCTGCATCGGACTCTGGCGCAATGCCTTCCTTGATGGGATACAGATATCCCAGATTGCCATTCTGCGCAAAATAATCCAGATTTGGCTTAAATGCAATCTCCAAAGGAGTTTTGTTGAGAAGAAATGGATTTGGCCTATCAGCGACCCCGTCCAAAACTATCAATATCTTCTTTTTCATTCTTTATACAGGAATTTTTGATATTTAAAATTAACCCAAACGAGAAATTTATAAATAAGGCCCGTCTTCTAGTACCATGTTCAATTTTCTGAAGGAAAAACTGAAGTCAGCATTCGGCAAAATAACTAAAATAGTCAACAAGAAAGCAGATGAAGAGAAAGAAAAACTCAAAGAAGAGCTGAAGGAAGTGCATCAGGAGCAGAAAGAAGTAGAAAATAAGGAGATTGAAATAAAACAGGAAGAAAAAGCGGCTGAAAAAGAGATAAAAGAAGTAAAGAAAGAAGCTAAGGAAGAAAAAAAAGCTGAGATTAAGGAGATTAAGAAGGAAGAAAAGGCAATAGAAGATGAAAAGGAAGAGATAAGAGAAGTAAAGAAGGGCATTTTCCAGAAGCTGAGAGAACAGTTCACCACAACCAAGATTTCTGAGGCTGATTTTGAAGAGATATTCGACCAGCTGGAGCTGGTCCTGCTGGAAAATAATGTCGCTCTGGAGGTTGTCGAAAAGCTCAAAGAGGACATGAAATACAGGATGATTGACAGAACCATAAAGAGAAAAGAGCTCGAATCTGAAGTTAAGAATGCATTAAGAGACACATTAAAATCAATAGTCAAAAAGCCTTTCAATTTCGTAGATAAAATCAGTTCAGGCAAAAAGCCGTTTGTCATCGCGTTCTTCGGGATAAACGGCTCAGGCAAGACAACAACAATCGCCAAAATAGCCCATCTCCTGAAAAAGAACAAGATGAAATGCGTGCTGGCGGCGGCAGACACTTTCAGGGCAGCATCAATCGAGCAGCTTGAAAAGCACGGGGCAAAGCTTGGAATAGAAGTTATAAAACATCAGTACGGCGCTGATCCTGCTGCGGTTGCCTTCGATGCGATAAAACATGCAACAGCCAGGAATCTTGACGTTGTGCTAATCGACACTGCGGGAAGAATCCACACAAAAGCGGACTTGATGAAGGAAATGGAAAAAATAATCAGGGTTGCAAAGCCGGATATGAAAATTCTGGTTGCAGAAGCGATTGTAGGGAATGATGCAGTGGAACAAAGCAGGACATTCAATGAAAAAGTGGGCATTGACGGGATTATTCTTACAAAATCTGACGTTGATGAAAAGGGCGGGGCATCAATATCTATGAATTTTGTGACTGGAAAACCTATCATCTTCCTCGGGACAGGCCAGGAATATGATGAATTGAAAATTTTTGACCCTGAAGAGCTTATTAAAAGCATCCTGGGTTAATCATTTGCCAATAGTGAGATAAATTTAAAAACAAATTCATTCTAAAACAACCATGGAACTGAGATGCTTAAGATGCAACTTTAAGTGGAAGCCGAGAACGGAACTTATTCCAAAGAATTGCCCGTACTGCGGCAGGGAAAATTGCATAACTGATGACTCTCCTGAAGAATTCAAGGACGTCGATTCTCTTCTGTAAGCTGATACCAAAACAGTCAAAAGTCAATTTTTATAAATAAGGCCTTATTTCTTAAATCATACAGAAAAATGCTGGAAAAACTAAGCTCTGTTTTGAAGAATACATTCAACAAGATAGCATCTGCCATCTTCATTGATAAGAATATAGTCAATGACATAATAAAAGACCTTCAAAGAGCGCTGATAGAGTCAGATGTTGACATAAAAATAGTCTTTGAACTCAGCGAGAAGATTAAAAAGAAGGCGCTGGAAGAAAAAAGCTCTCTGGAAAAGAAAGAGCAGCTAATAAAATTGATACATGATGAGATTGTAAGCATTCTGGGAAATGAAAAAACAGAAATAAAGCTGAAAAAAACAAAGCCGGAAAAGATAATGCTGATAGGACTATACGGTTCCGGAAAGACAACAACTGCAGCCAAGCTTGCCTATTATTACAACAAAAGAGGCATGAGCTGCTGTATGGTGGGATTGGATGTTCACAGGCCTGCTGCTCCTGAACAGCTTGAGCAGATGGCAGCAAAGGCGAAGATACCCTGCTTCATCAACAAGACTGAAAAAGACCCTATGAAAATATGGAAAGAGTTTGAATCACAAATCAAAAAGTATGACATTGCAATCATTGACACAGCAGGAAGAGATGCGCTGGATGAAGGGCTTATAGATGAAATCAAAATGCTCTCAAAAAAAATAGGTGCAGAGCATACTGTCCTTGTGATACAGAGCGATATCGGGCAGGCTGCAAAAAGGCAGGCTGCTGAATTCAGGAAAACCTGCAACATAGACGGAGTCATAATAACAAGGATGGACGGGACAGCCAAGGGCGGGGGCGCAATAACTGCATGTGTCGAGACAGGAGCCAAAGTCCTGTTCATCGGAACAGGCGAGAAGCTGGCAGATATCGAAGTCTTCAATCCTACTTCATTTGTTTCAAGAATTCTTGGGATGGGAGACCTTGAAGCACTGCTGGAAAAAGCAAGGTTAGTCATCAGCCCTGAAGACCAGGAAAAACTTGAGGAAAGGCTGAAAGAAGGAAAGTTCACTCTGCTTGACTTGTACGAGCAGCTGAAGACAATGCAGGGCATGGGGCCGCTGAGCAAGATTGCTGAGATGATTCCTGGCCTTGGAAAGATGAAGATTCCTAGCGAACTTTTGGAAGTCCAGGGCGAGAAGATGAAAAAATGGAAATTCGCAATAGACAGCATGACCCGAGAGGAGATAGAAGACCCGGATACAATTGATACAAACCGAATCAACAGGATTTCAAAGGGCTCAAACATTCCTACTTCAGATATCAGAGCATTGTTAAAGCAATACAAAATGGTCCAGAAATTTTTCGGCTCAGGCCTCGGAGCAGGCAGCATGGAAGGCATGGACCAGAAAAAACTTGCCAAGCTTGCCAAGAAATTCGGCGGAAAATTTAAATTTTAAAGAGCATTCAGGAAGAAATTAAAAAGATGGTGAAATGGATAAGAAAAAGAACTGGTGAAGTCGTCAGATTCCAGCAGGAAAAAATAACAAATGCAATTGCAAAAGCAATGCATGCTGTTTCTCAGTTCAATAAGAAAATTGCTCAGCAGATAACAAAGGATATCATAAAGACAATAGACAGCAGGCTCAACAGCTTTGAGCAAAAAATCCCGGATGTTGAGCAGGTTCAGGACATTGTTGAAGAAATCCTTATGATCAGTAGATATGACAGGACAGCGAAAGCCTATATTCTTTACAGAAAATCGAGAACTCACGCCAGAGAATTGAAAAAATTCTTCAACATAAGAGATGACTTGAAGCTTGGAGTCAACGCAATCAAGGTTTTAGAGGAAAGATACCTCCTGAAGAACAAGAAAGGCGAGATAATAGAGACTCCTACTGAAATGTTCAGAAGAGTTGCAAAAGTAATTGCAAGAATAGACAAAAAATACGGGGAAAATTCAGACAAATGTGAAAAAGAATTCTTTGAATTGATGAAAAACCTTGAATTCCTGCCCAATTCTCCAACATTGATGAATGCCGGCACTGAATTAGGACAGCTGGCTGCGTGCTTTGTGCTTCCGATTGAGGACAGCCTTGAAAGCATTTTCAAAACATTGGATAATATGGCATTAATCCAGCAGTCAGGAGGAGGAACAGGATTCAATTTCTCAAAGCTAAGGCCAAGCGGAGACATTGTCCAGAGCACAAAGGGAATAGCCTCAGGCCCGGTTTCATTCATGAGAATATATGACAGCGCAACTGATGTCATAAAGCAGGGCGGAAAAAGAAGAGGCGCAAACATGGGCATCCTGCACATCTCGCATCCGGACATCGAAGAATTCATAACAGCAAAACAGGGAATCAAGAAGCTTTCAAATTTCAATATTTCAGTTGCAGCCACTGACAAATTCATGAAAGCAGCAAAAACAAACAAAAACTTCGAGCTTATCAATCCGAGAAATCATAAAATTGTCAAAAAAGTGAATGCAAAACAGCTTTTCAATCTTATAGTGGGCAGCGCATGGAAAACCGGAGACCCGGGGATGATTTTCATTGATGAAATCAACAGAAAAAATCCTACTCCAAAGCTTGCAAAGATAGAGGGGACAAATCCTTGCGGCGAGGTTCCATTGCTGGCATACGAATCCTGCAACCTAGGCTCAATAAATCTCAGCAGAATGCTGATAGAAAATAAAATTGACTGGAAAAAGCTTGAAAAAACTGCAAGAACTGCAGTTCATTTCCTGGATAATGTGATTGATGCTAACAAATATCCCTTGCCCCAGATAGAACAAATAACCAAGGCAAACCGAAAAATCGGTCTTGGAGTTATGGGCTTTGCGGACATGCTGATTCAGTTAGGAATCAAGTATGATTCAGATGATGCAATAAAGCTGGCAGAAAGAATAATCTCATTCATTGAAAAAACAGCGGTTGATGAATCAAAGAATATCGCGAAGAAAAGAGGGCATTTCCCGAATCTCAGCAAAAGCAAATGGAAATTCAAATTAAGAAATGCCACGCTGACAACAATAGCACCAACAGGAACAATATCAATCATCGCGGGCTGCTCATCAGGAATTGAGCCATTGTTTGCCCTCTCCTTCGTAAGAAATGTCATGGAAGGAAAGAAACTGCTTGAAATCAATCATGCATTCCAGCTGCAATTAATAAAAGATGGAAAATGGAATGAAAAACTTGTAAAAAAGATAGCAATTACCGGTTCAGCACAAAAAACAAATCTTTCAAAGACAATAAAAAATGTTTTTAAGACCTCATTAGACATCAAGCCGGAATGGCATGTAAAGATGCAGGCAGCATTCCAAAAATATGTTGACAATGCAGTCAGCAAAACAGTCAATCTGCCCAAGAAAGCCTCTGCAAACGATGTTAAAAAAATATATGAGCTTGCGCACAAGCTGAAATGCAAGGGAATAACAGTCTACAGATACGGCAGCAAGCCAGAGCAGGTCCTATACATTGGAAAAGAAAAAGGCAAGAAACTCACGATTGCCGACATTTCATATTCGGGAGGCTGTGCCTCGGGCATCTGCCAGTTATAAAAAGGGGAAAAATGCCTTAGATAGATAAAGTTTTAAACGCTTTCTTCTAAACTAAATCATGACAGCTGAAAAAATCATCGCACAGGGCGCTGAAGCAGTTCTTGTTCATAAAGACAAGTTTCTGATAAAGAAAAGGGTCAAAAAAGGCTACAGGCATCCGCTGATTGACGCAGCATTAAGAAAGAGCAGGACAAGAAAAGAGTCCAGAATACTCGACAAAGCAGGTTCAATCATAACAGTCCCAACGGTTTCTGATGTTGATGAGCAGAAGTTCAATATAACTATGGATTTCATCCCTGGAAAAAAGATTTCTGAATGGCTTGACAAGTTTCCATTGAAAGACTCACTAAAAATATGCGAAGAGATAGGGGGGAAAATCGGATTGATGCATAAGGCGGACATAATACATGGCGATTTAACCACGAGCAACATGATTCTGCATGAAAATAAAGTCTGGATAATTGATTTCGGCCTTGGATTTATATCAACAAGAAATGAAGACAAGGCAGTTGACCTTCATCTGATGAAACAGGCTCTGGAAAGCAAGCATTTTCTGCACTGGCAGGAATATTTCAAGAAAATAATTGAAGGCTACAAAATTTATGACAAATCAGAAACTGTCCTAAAGCAGTTTGAAAAGGTTGAGGAGAGAGGAAGATACAAGCGAAAGATGCACAAATAGAGATAACATAAATATTAAAAACACAATTTCTTTCTAAGATTTATAGCCCCGTAGTGTAGCGGTCAAGCATAGTGGCCTTTGGAGCCATTGACCCCGGTTCGAATCCGGGCGGGGCTATTTCTTCCTTAGCAAGGTTCAAAAATTCAGGCGGACAAGAAATAAAGATTTATAAATGGGCATAAATTCTAAACTTTGTCAATTGAAAAATGGCCAAAAAAGAAATCGCAAAGAAGAGCAAGGAAGAAGTAGAGCAGATAGTCAAAAAGCTTTATGAAGAGGGAATTTCTCCTGAAAAAATTGGACTGAAGCTGAGGGATGAATATAGCATTCCAAAGGCAAAACTGATAACTCAAAAAATATGCAAAATACTCAAGGAAAATATAAAAGAACCTTCAGATTTATCAAACCTAATCAAAAAGGCTAAGCAGTTAAAAAAACATTTCGAAAAGAACAAACAGGACCAGGTTGCAAAGAGAAATCTGCTGATAACAGAATCTAAGATAATAAGATTATCTCGATATTATAAAAGAGAGAAGATTCTGCCTCAAAGCTGGAAATCTGAGCTTTAATAACCTATATAATCATGAACTTAGAAGAGGCAATAAAAAGAGCTGTTGAATTATTTCTAGAAGAAATAGAAAAAGACAAATTTATTGAAATAGTAAGCCATTTTGACACTGATGGTGTGACTGCTGCCGCAATAATGACCCAGACGCTGAAAAGGCTGGATAAAAAGTTCAGGATAAATATTGTAAAGCAGCTGGATAATGAATATATTGATGAGCTGAAAAAAAGAAATATTGACATGCTGATGTTCCTAGACCTCGGCTCTGCATTCATTGATTCCCTGAAGGACATTCAATGCCCTATATTCATTCTGGACCATCATGAGATGCATTCAATTGCAGAATCAGACATGCCAAGCCAGATAGTTCTTGTCAATTCCAGCAATTTTGATGAGGAGCTGAGCGGAGCAGGGGTATCTTACCTGTTTGCAAAAAGCATTAATGAAAAGAACAAAGATTTGGCAAAACTGGCTGTTCTCGGAATGGTGGGAGACATGATTGACCAGGATATCAACAGGTTCAACAATATAATTCTGAAAGATGCCGAGATAACCATCAGAAAGGGCCCGCTAATCTTCTCAGCTACAAGATCTTTGCACAAAGCGCTTGAATTCAGCTCCAATGTCTTCATTCCGCAGGTCACAGGCTCATCAAAAGGGGTGTCTGATTTGCTGAGAGAGGCTGAAATCAAGATAAAAGACAATGAAAGATACAGAACACTTCTGGACCTCAGCCAGGAGGAGATGTCAAGGCTTGTGACTGCCATAATTCTGAGAAGGCTCAAGACTGATGAAAATCCTGAGAGCATAATCGGAAATATCTATATTCTTAAATTTTTCAATCATCAGGAGGATGCAAGAGAACTGAGCGCAGTGATAAACTCCTGCGGAAGACTGGGCCATACAGACCTTGCAGTCGCATTCTGCCTGGAATGCAAAAAAGCGAAAGAATCGGTTGAAGAGGTATACAATAACTATAAGCATATGATAGTAACTGCCCTCAACTGGATAAATTCAAATACTAAAGTAAGCAAAATAGAAGGTGACGGCTATCTTATCCTGAATGCAAAAAAGATAATTGATGACAGCATAATCGGCACCATTTCATCTATAATATCCTCCTCTTTCATGTATCCAGAAGGAACAATAATAGTCGGTTTGGCTCAGAGAAGCGACAAGAAAATAAAATGTTCCATGAGGCTTTGCGGAAAAAAGGGAGAGTTAAATGTCTATGAATTTCTTGGTAGAGTCTGCGAGCCGCTGGGAATAGACTATGGGGGCCATCCAAATGCCGGCGGCTGCCTGTTCACAGAGGACAAAGAGCATGATTTCATTGAAGCCATAGAGAAAGAATTAAATATACGAAGAATAAGTGTTAAAATATAATTAATATGGTAAAGACTTTTCCTGAAGAAGGCGAACTGGTATTGTGCACTGTGCAAAAGATATTAGGAACAACTATATTTGTAAGAATAGAAGACCATGATTTGACCGGAACAATAGCCACCTCTGAAATAGCATCTGGAAGAATCCGTAACATAAGAGACTATGTGGTTCCAAACAAGAAAATAGTATGCAAAGTCCTTAGAATCAACCAGGAGAAAGAAAACATTGACTTGTCATTGAGGAGGGTAAGCCAGAAAGACCAAAAGGAGATTCTTCAAAAGTACAGCAAGGAAAAGGCGTCTGCTGCAATCATTGAGATGGTCGCCAAGGACAAGAAAGATGAAATAATCAGCAATGTAAAGAAAGAATATAGATTCCTGGCAGACTTCATAGATGACCTGCCTGCAAATCCTGAATTGTTTGAGAAATTCAATATCCAGCAGTACAAGGAAAAATTGCTTGATGTAATAAAGGAAAGGGTGAAGGAAAAAAAGATAAAGATAAAATCTAAAATTTCACTGAGCAGCTTTGCCAGCGATGGTGTTGAATCAATAAGGAGCATTCTGGATATAAAAGAGCCGGGTGTTGAAATCAACTACATATCGGCCCCTTTATACAGCATCAGCGTTGAAAGCAAGAATTACAAGGACGCAAACAAAAAGATAACTGACATTCTGAACAGAATAACTGAAGCTGCAAAGAAGAAAAATGTCAAATTAGAGATTCCTAAGTAATTTAGCTAAAATAAAATTTAAAATAGCGTTTCCTGCTTGTCAGATTCTATTATAGCCTGTCCGTATTCTCCATCATATCCCGGCTTTACCCTTATCTTTCCCGCCCTGTTCTGAATTATTGCAGACGCAATCTTTTCTGTGGCAAATCTTCTGAGCTCAGCCAGCGGAGCATTCAGCAGAATCTCAAACTCGGTTCCGAATCTCTCTATCAGTTTGTTATATTCCTGCCACACTCTTTTTGATGAGACGCTTGAATTCACAATCGGAGCAATAAGCTCGTGCAGGGGAAGAAGCGTTTTGAACGGATGCGCCCCATTCAGAACAAATCCCTCCTGCCTGTCTGCCAATTCATCAACCCGGTGTGCAACCCCTATTGTCATTTTTCTCTTGCAGACAGGGCAGATATCATTAAGCTTGGCTGATTCCTTTGGCGAGCATGAAAAATTGCATATTCTATGCCCGTCAAAATGATACTTCCCGTAATTTGGGCTTGTTTCTATTGTATAAAGGAAACCTTTCTGGGTTCTGATAGCATCTATCAGATTTTTGTAAGTAATATCTGGCAGATCAAAGACATTGCATTCTCTTCCCATTCTCCAGGGCCAGAAACTATGAGAATCCGAATTTGAAACAAGAGAATATTTGTCAATCTTTGAAAGCCTCCAGTTCATTGCAGGGTCGGAGGACATTCCGGTTTCAAGGCTATGGATGTGCTTGCTCTTGTCCAGAAAGCATTCCTCCACTGAGTTGAATCCTGACATTGAACCGAATATAGAAAACCATGGAGTCCATGCATGGGCAGGGATAATCTCAATATCAGCATCAATTTTCATTAAATCTTCGGCCATATTAACGCACGGATATTTCCCGAAAATAGGCCTGCCGTCTGCCTTCAGATTTCCCTTCTTTGAAAAAAGCTCATTTATCTGGCTAGCAACTTCAAAATCCCTTGCAAGGATTACATTGTGAACTTTCCTAAGCTTGCCATCCTGTGAAAAGATGTTAGCAACCTCTGCCTGAAGGACAAAATTAAACCCGCTGGAAGTCCTGAGAATGCCGTTTTCCTCTTTAAGCTTTTCCTTGAGCTCCTGAAACCAAAGAGGATGTGTAAAATCTCCTGTTCCCAATAAATTAATTCCCTTTAGCCTTGCATATTTTTCCAGATTGTCAACACTCAACTCTTTTGATGTGGCCCTGGAATATCTTGAATGAAGATGCAAATCGGCAAATAATTCCATCATTTAGAAAGAAAAGCGTTATTTAAAAGAATTTGTGAAGTCTTATGCTGGATTGATTCTGATAGTCTTTGTCACAGAGTCTACATATCTGTAAAGCAGGCTGACAGTCAATGGCATAACGTGGGTTTCTTCATTTTTTACAGTCTTCTCGCAGATTATCTTTCCAACGGGCTCAAGTGTGATAACTCCCTCAAGCCCATTTATCTGTGAAAATGGGGCAGATGCTGACTGAAGCCTGCATGCCCATCCAGGCTCAGCGCCAGTCTTTACTGTGACCTTGACTTTGTTCTCCTTCTGAAGCTCTTCAAGATTGTCCCCTGCCTGCAAAAGCTTGTCGCAGTCTGCATCAGCAAGATAAACATGAGATGCTGTAATTTCAGACACTCCCTTGTTTTCAACAAGGATTGCAACCTGCAACTTGTTTCCATCCAGGCTTTCAGAAACGCTTGTTATCTGCAATGGTGCTGCGCTGTTTGCTCCGGATTTCAATTTTTCCCCAGATATTGAGCATAAATTTGTTGAATTCTTGTTACTTACGCAGACATCAACCTGGGCAACAGTCCCATAATTGTAACAGCTTGTCAATATCAAATATAATGGAAATGTATTTTCAAGGGCAGTTGTCCATTTTGCAGCCTTTGCGAAATAAAGCCTCTCTGGAAATGCGGATTCCTTGCTTAGAAGTTGTGTATTCTTCACTGATTTCGCTACATTTTGAAGATTATAGCCGATTCCTGAAAGATAGAACATTGCTGCTCCCGGATTTATGTAGCTCCCGCCCTTGTTAAGTATATCAACATAAATTGGAAATTCCTGGTTCACAGACACTGAAGCCGGAGGGGCGTTATCCACAAATGACATTGAGATTCCCTGAGTGCTTACTGTTGCAGTGGTCTGTGTCTGTGGACAGCCTTCTATACCTAGAACTAGAAGCGCCATCATTCCGAGCATAAAAATTGCAATAGTTTTCATTTCATTCCCTCTTTTAACAGTTTGATATTAAAATCATAACTTCTGGTGATCTTGACCCCGTAATCCAGGCTTATGATTAATGGGTAGCTCACAGTCTCTTGGGTAGCAAGAGCTGAGCATCTTATAAATTTTGTGTTTGCAAATTCAAGTATGCCCTGGTTGATATCCGGGCTGCATTTGAAATCCAAAACCTCTCTGTTGAAACTTATTATAAGAGAATTTTCTTTTGAGAATTCTGGAGAGTAAATTTTCGCATCAGACATTGACTTAGTCAGAGTTATCGCAAGGTCTATCTGATATCCACTTGAAACTTTTCTTATGGTTTTTTCAACTCCGACTGTTATTGGGGCCGGAGTCTGTTCCAGTATGATTTTTTCAGATTCTGGCAGTGGGACATTTATTGTTCCTGTTGCTTTTGCAGTCTGGACATACTGCAACTCAACAAATATTTTTGCTGGCTGGTCAATTGGGATTCCAGTATAGCTGTACTCCCCCTCAACAGGGAACAAAATATCTGTTTTGGATGACTGCAGCTGCTCCCTGCCTCCGCTCATTATAGTCTCGGCGCCCTTCAACTGGAAAAGCTGGCATTCATCAGAAATTCCACCATATGCGTCTGCAATATTATCCCTCATGCATAATTTCCCGGCATGTGCTTGAACATCATAATTCTCAAGATGGATTTTTGCATTGAAAATATCATCAATATAAATTGTCTTTCCGGCAGATACATATCCTATTCCTGAAACTGGAGAAAAATCAATGCCATATTTTCCAGCTCCAGTTGAAAAAGTACCGGTACCTTGAGGGCATCCCTCCGCCCCTAAGAGTAATACAGTTGCCAGAACAAATAAAATATGATATATTCTCATTTTACCCCTTTTATGTTATGTATTGCAGGCTTTTAGTGCTTGAAGTATATACGTTTTTAACATTATATAAAACTTCTGAATTAATTGAGATTCTCTCAGGATAATCCTTTGCGTTATTAACAGTCGCCTTGCATTCAAAGGCATATTGTGTTCCAGGACTGGAAGGATTTTTATCATAGGCTCTTAATGCATTTGAATCAAGATTATTTATCTCAGCACTCTGTCCAGCGCTTAAAAAATCAGGGCATTTAAACTCAATATCGGGATAAAGGGTTGTAATTTTTATAGAGGTAATCTCAATAAGCTCTGCCTTTGACTCCTGCCTTTCCAAAAGTATGTAAAAATTATTGTCGCCTATGCCAAAAGTGCTTTGTTCTTTTGAGCCTATTCTGAGAGAGTATGGCGCATTGGCCAAAGATGAAATTTTACCGCCAACTGATTTCTTCGCAATATTTAATGAAAGAGGCAATTTTATAGAAACAGGCCTCTGCAATTCCAAAGAGATGTCTCCTTGCGCTGACCCCTGGCAATGGAATCTCTGCTCATTATTAGCACTGGTAAGAAATATTTGAGAAGGAACAATTCCAAAAGCAACTCCTCCGGCAGAACATTTTTTTGCGACAACCTGTATTTGATCCGTAAGATTTGAAGCAGAAACAATTGCATTGAACCCGCCGGTTGCGCTGCTGAATGCGACTTTAAATGATGTTTCCTCTTTAGAGCTTGTTGATGGTGTTCCCAAATCAAAGAATTTGCTTGCAGTGGCAGGATTTGTAAATGGAGCTATCCGATTGAACAAAGAAACTACAGTATTCTTTGCCCCTGAAAATGTCGCAGACAAAGTGTCTGCATAAATGAATGACGGGCTCACAACCCATCCTATCAGCCCACCAATAATAGCAAAAGTAATCAAAGAGGCTACTATACTTCCTCTCTCCTGTTTTGCCTTTGATGACCAACTAAACAATCCTACTCCTGCGCCTACTACAATACCTATCATTATTGCCCTGAATCCTGAAGGAAAATAAAAAAATGCAATAACGATTGTAGCTGCAAGTGCTATAAAGACTACACCTTTTGAAGCATATGACAAAATTTTGTTTTTATGTTCTTGTGACTGTTTATGTTTAAGATAGTCCCTCTGTCTATTTTCAATTTCTGCTTCATGCCTGAACTCCTCGCCTTCAACCATCTCTTTAAATCTCCAACTTCAAATTTAGAATATTAATATCTGTTCTTGGAACAAGCTTGATGCTGTTCTGCCCTTTTCTCAGCAATCTGTCGATGTCAGCCTGCCATATCAGTTTTGTGGTGTCTGCTCTTGTTACAATATTGTTATTCAAATACAAATCAAATTTCTTAAGCTCGGTTGAATCAAACTCAATGCTGAGCAGGGAAGATTTCTTTCCTGAACTAATAGCATCATAATTCTCCTGACTGATGTCAAAATGATATGTTGGATAATCATTTGCCTTGAATTTCAAATCAAGATGGACATCATGCACATAATAATCCCCATTGCTTTTGAAAACGAATGTATTGCTTTTCAGCAGTTTGACATCCAATGAATTATATCTGCAGGTGTATTCATCCAAAATCTTAATATTGTTTATCATCACAACTAAATTTTCATTTGAGATGCAGTCAGACCAAAAGCTCAGGGTTGCGCTGCTGATATCTGAAAGATTTTCCTCTATAGCTATTATCTCTGTCTGGCTGACTTTGAAAATAGAGTAAACTTGCTTTATCACAACACTGTCAAGCGAATAATAATTGGTATCCCATGGCAGCAAAGGTGTTGATGATTCCAATTCCAGGATATTTTCCTGTTTAAGATTTGATGGAGACACTTCCACAACATTCGTTCCGTCTCCTTTCACAACTGCGACCTGATTTCCATTAATCCTGACTTTCAAAGCGCCTTTTGACTCTTTGACATTAATGAACAGCTTAATCTCCTTTCCCTGGCCATAGAGTCTGAATTTTCCTCTCTGAACAGTGCTTGTAAAAATGGTTCTTTCAGTCATGGCATCCTGGAGCATTGTTGCAATATCTACTTCTTCCTTTGTGAAAAGCTCCGCAGGCTTAAGAGAATATGATGCATGATCCAGCTGCTGCCTTAGAAATCCCGGTTGTTCCTCAAAAATAATCCCTTTCTGGACTGACACAGAGGAGCATTCTGGCAGGGTTGGAATTATTTTGCATTTTTCAGTAAGCGGCACGAATATAACATACATTAGAGAAAGAACTGCAATCCCTATAATTACTGCAACTACCTCTACTTGTCCTCTTTTCTGAAGCATGTTTTAAAAACGCCAAGGCTATATTTAATCCTTTCGCTGACAAGGTTTAAAAAATCTAAAATATAAGAAAAAATATGCAATATGACGTTTTTCCACAGCAGAGAAAGAGCAAAAAAGCCAAGAGAAAAAAGAGGGATGTCTACAGGAGAGGCGGGGCGCTTCGAACAATCAAAAAATGATTGATCTGTTAATCGGAATAAGCATCCTGTGGCTTATAGCTGCTTCAATAACTGATATCCGAAAAAGAGAGATTTCTGACTGGCTCTCATTCAGCCTGTTTGCAATCGGTCTTTTCTTTGCAATAATAAGCTCAATAACTCAGCAAAATTACAATCTTCTGATTACAACTGGAGTCATTTTTCTTATTTTTCTCATAGCTGCAAATATATTATATTACCTTGGAATTTTTGGCGGGGGGGATGCAAAGCTTCTGATTGCATTGAGCACTGTACTTCCTCAGCTCACTTTCAGTTCGATAATCAATCTGCCTTCAGCAGCAGTCTTCCTCCTTAATTGCACATTGATCGGCGCAGCCTATGGGATTACATTCAGCATTGTGCTTGCATTAAAGCACAAAAAAGAATTTGCCAAAAAATTGAATGAAATTAAATTTCCTGTCTGGCCATTTCTGATAATATCTGTAATCCTGGCGGCAATCGCCTATTTCACGTACCCTCAACTGATGATAATCTCGGCAATAACACTACTTTTCCCTTTCATATATGTGTTTTCAAAATCGATTGAGAGCGTTGCGCTTGTAAAAACAATGGATGTCTCAAAGCTGACAGAGGGGGACTGGCTTGTCCACCCAATTAAAGTAGGAAGCAGATTGATAAATGCAAGAGCAGGACTGTCAAAAAAAGACATAGAGCTGCTGAAAAAATACAAGATTCATGTGGTAATCAAAGAAGGCATACCTTTCATCCCGGTCTTCTTAGTCGCGTTCATCCTGAGCCTCTGGCTTGGAAATCTGTTTGAACTCTTCATCCCTTTTGCTTAATCAATAAATGTTGAATCGGAGAATATTCTTTATTCTTTTTAATCTTCTTCTGATAAAATTTTCCTTTATCCCAATATATTTTGTAGGCATTCGCATTTTTCTTTGAACTTAAAATTCGATAATTATCATCAACGATTTCAATTGCACAACAATTATCAACAGCTATCCCTATTTCCGGAGTTGTTTTCATCATTTTTTTAATGGAGTATTTTCTCTTCCTCTCGGCATTGTAGTGGGGGCAGTATAAAGAATTAATAAAATTTAATCCTTTTATTTTAATCATTTTCCCGGTTGATTTTAATCTCGAATCAGAATTTCCATACCTGAACCAGCAAATAGCCCCTGCACTGACTCCTGACAAAACTGGCTTGTTTCTTTCATAAGCCTTTTTCAAGATATTATCCACCCCAAATTTTTTCCATACCTTAAGCATTTTCTCAGTATTCCCTCCTCCAACATAAATAATATCTGAATTCAAAATTTTGTTTTCAATCTTTTTCTTATTATATTTTTCTTTGATTAAGTAAAGAACATCAACTTTGCATTCAAGATTTTTACCAAAATGTTTCTTGACAACTTTAAAATAAGATTCAGAGTCTTCACTTGCAGTGGGAAGAAAAAGCAGTTTAGGATGTTTTTTACCTGATAATTTTATTATTTCCTTATCAATTTTAGTGGTTTCAACAGAATAGCCTGGCCTACCAATTTCTCCACCACCTATTGCAACTATTTTTCCCATTTTAATTTAAATCAGGGCATTCTCTGCTTGACTTGCCTAAAAATCTTCTCAATGTCATCCATCTGTTTATCTTCTTCCTTTTTCTTCTCTTCCTTGCTCCTCAGCTCTTTCTCCTCTTTCTCTTTTTTCATTGCGCCAATTTTTTCATTCAGCTGTTTTGCAAGCTCTGCAAATTCCTCTCCCTTCAGTTTCAGTCTTGGAGCATCAAGAACTATCTTGTCATCAGGATAACGTGGAATAACCCCTATAATCAGATGTTCAATTGTCTGACCGGCAACAGACCCTTGATTTACAATAAGATTAACCCCTTGGGCTTTAGTTGCATTTATCAGCAATGGCATCAGCATCTTTATGGTGTTGAAAAGTTTGCTTGATAACTCATCTGGCATCTGAAAAAGAAACTGAAAATGATTCTTGGGCATAACTAAAGTATGGCCTCTGGCCATTGGGTTTATATCAAGAATGGCTATGATGTCCGAGTCTTCATAAATCTTGAAGCTCTCCATTTTTCCAGAAGCTATTGCACAAAAGATACATTCATCCATTTTTTCAAAAGCTGGCTCTTCTGACATCAATTATCTCTGCTGATTCTACGCCGTCTATTCCCCTGATTGCGTTTTCAAGCAGGTCAGGATTATTTACTTCCGGCCATGCAAGTATTATAATAAGAGCCTTAAGGCCAAAAGCTATCGGTTCTATTTCAGTAGAATGCGGCTTACCTTCTAACTGGATTATTCTTTTTTCAGCCTCTTTCTTAATCTCTTCAAGATTAGTCTCTGTAGAAACAGGCATTATTCTGATTTTTATTGCAACAATTGCTGCCATAGTATTATGGTCCCTTAAACCCACATTTGCATTCATAAAGCGCTGCCAATCTCTTGCATTTTGAGCATCTCGCTATCATATTCTTTCCGCAAGAGGGGCATTTGAATTGAACCCCTTCCCTAAAATCAACACCGCAACTTGTACATTTCATATTTAGCCCCACATTATCTGATTTTATAAAGTTATCTGACGCTCCCGCGAGGATTCGAACCCCGATTCCAAGCTCCGCAAGCTTGTTGCCTATCCGTTAGCAGACAGGAGCTTAGATGAAAGAACAAATGCCAGTTTTAATATTTTTTCTAATGAATGCCTGATTATTCCTCGTCTTTATCAATATCAATATCAACAAGGCCGCCCCTGTCAATGAAGAAAATGCACTCTGATTCGGGCAGATTTGGAGAATCAATTAGCTTGGCAACCCTGCTGTCCTTCTTGCTTTTTCTAAAATACATTCTGTAAGTAGATGCATGTCCGACAATATGCCCGCCGATTGCGGTTGTCGGGTCTCCGAAAAGCAAAGCTGGATTTGCCATAACCTGATTGGTGACATAAACTGCAACATTATATTGCTCAGCAATCCTTATCAGCTCGTGCAGATGTCTGTTGATTTTCTGCTGTCTGTCAGCAAGCATCCCTCTTCCAGCAAATTCTGCCCTGAAATGCGCTGTCAGGCTGTCAATTATCAAAAGCTTGATTGGCTCCCCCCCTTTGATTATCTCTCCAATCCTGGTTACAAGCAGCATCTGATGGTCTGAATTAAAGGCCCTGGCAACAAATATGTTCTTCAAGGCCTTCTGAGGGTCTAATCCTTTTGCTTCTGCAATCTGTTTTATTCTTTCTGGCCTGAATGTCCCTTCAGAATCAATCCATGCAGCCTTGCCCTCAACTCCGCCTCTTTCCTTGGGCAGCTGGACATTAACTGCCAGCGAATTGGCCAATTGTGTTTTTCCTGAACCGAAAGCGCCATAAGCTTCTGTTATTGCCTTGGTTTCAACTCCTCTTCCACCCAGAAGATTATCTAAATTTTTTGAACCTGTTGTGATTGTCAGCAGTTCTTCCCTTTTTTTCATAAACTCTATGCCATCCTCAAAATCCAGGCTCAGCATTTTACGGGCAGCCTGAATAGCTTTTCTTGCAACTACTTCAGAACATCCGGAAACAGAGCTTAATTCAGCAGGAGCAAGTATTGCTATGCTCATTAAATCAGTTATTCCTGCTGCCTCAAGCTTGGCTGCAACTGCAGGACCCACTCCGGGCAAGTCAGTAACCTTATACTCTACCTTTTCTTCCTTTTCCTTGGCCATCTTTCAATATAACAATACTAGGGGATTAATTTATAAAGATTATATGAAGTAAAACGTATATTTTCAAATATCTTCTATTTTCACTTCTTTGCTCAGCTCGTTTATTATCTCATCAGGTTCAAGGTCATTTGCATCCTGCAAAAGCACCTCCATCCCATACTGGCTCTCGCGGACCTTTCCTGAAAATAACATCTCCTTGCCAAGAAGATCCTGCTTCTTGCTCAGGAAATTGACAGAATCCTTAAGATCATCCATATTTAATGCAAAAATTCTTTCTATCATGTCAGAAAAGCATACCCCTCTTATGTTTCCGCTCCCGTCATCCAGCACCAAATTCAATACAGCGCGGGTCAAAGGCACAATTTTTCCGTGAGTCATGCAGGAAAAACCGTCAGCCTCCTGCACTGCCTTTGATTTGCATTCTGGGCATATGGAAAAGAACCTGGGTTCAAATGCCTGGACAATAGTGGCCCTAAAATTTACAAAATTATTATGCTTGACTTCTGAGATCTTTTTAAGAACAACTGATTCTTCTTTCATGATTACATTTTCAACCTTTTCAGTGCTCAGTGCAATCCCTGAAGTGTTGCCAAGATGCAGCTCTTTCTTGGAATCATCCCCCCTTACAGAGCTGTCTTTTATTTCAACAATGCTTCCTTCAATAATAGTTCCATCTTCAACCAGTTTTATTTGATTGGTATCCCATAAAACAACCCGGATATTTGCAGTCTCATCGCCCATCAGCATGCTGCAAACCTTGCTTTCAGCATTCTTTTTCTTGAATGATCTTACTGGATAAATCTTGAGAATCTTGCCTATAACATTGGCTTTTCTCATATTTGTAAGAAGCTCATTTATCTTCACTCTTTGCTTGTCAAAAGTTATTCCAAGTTCAGAGGCGACTATCTGGGCCGCGCCCTCCTTGCTGATAAGGTCAGAAAGTTTTGCCTTTTTTGCGTCAATCCTTCTCTGCACATCCTCTATGCTGAGTCCGGCACTCTTAGAAATAAAATTGACCAACTGCTCATATGACGCCTTGACAACCATCAATCAAAAAGCACAAATTGATTTTTAAAGATTATTGAGATGAAGAACAATGCCTGTTAAATCACAATCGGTATCGCAAATCTCAGCTCAATAGGCTGCCATTTGAATTCCCAGCTGTCAGAATCATAGAAGAAGAATTTTTTAGTAGTAGTCATATTCAGCAGCAGATAATTTCCATCCCTTGAAGCCATAGTTTTCCACATATTTTTCACAATAAGTTTGTTTAAACATGGCGCAAGATGATTAATATCTGAACTTTCTTTCTTGCAATCATCTAATTGATAATTAACAAGATGATAAATGTCCTTGAATGTCTTAGGCCCCAGTTCCATCTTGTAAGAAAAAGAAGGATTAAAGGTGTAATCTGCTGAATAGCTTACTGCACCGTTTTCAACATATTTTATAAACGTCATATTATCAAAATTTAGATTTGCATAATCATCGGACATCAAAACCGAAAGATTAGTAATGTTCAAATCATAGTCAGGATAATTCATAATAAAAGTCGCAAAGCTTTCATTGAAATATTTGCTGAAAAGGCTATTGATTGTGTCGCCAGTGACTGGATTGCAGTTATTGTCCCATATCACCACATAATCTTGGCCTGCCTTTAATGGCTTGCATGCTCCCTCTAAAACTCCTCCTTTCTTTGCAGATTCGTACAAAGCCTGCTGCTCAGACATCTTTGCAGCTTCTTTTGTATAATATTCAAACTTAATCTGCCTGTCATAAAACTGGTTGATTGCAACCTGTGATGTAACGCTTGTTTTTAAGATAGTTGAAGAAGTATTAAGAGAATAAAGCATAACCCCGCAGACGATAATTGTGACTATCACAATCCCCAGTGCAAATGCATCTCCTTTTTTGTTTATTAACATTTTTTAAAAAAGCTTAACCTCTTTAGGGCATTTTTCAAGATGGATTGCAAATATTAGTCTTATATTTGAAAATGACGGCAGAGTCAGACTATCCATAGTATCTGGGCAAATCCCCATCCCCTGAACAATACCATCATTACCTGCCATAAGATTAAAACCAACTGACCCATATATTGTTCTAAAAATTGAACTAGGCTCAGCCTGGACCTTCCTGTAAAGATCTATGTTATACACTTTCCCAGTATTCATCTGATGAAGCCTAAGCAGGTCTGCCATTGTAATATTCTGGCCATCCCATTCAGTCTGTGTCTGCAAAAATGCAAAAATGGAAACCAAATTCTTCTCTTTGACTAGCAATGGCTCTGAGACCTTAAGAGCATTGGAATTAAAATAGGAAGTCAAAACGACAAATAAAACAAGTATAACTATTATGAAGAAAGTAGCTAGCAGATAGACAAATGCGTTCACAGCTGCTTTTTTATCCATTTCAGACATTTTTCTCCACCTTATTTATCCCTACCAGCAAATTGAGCGTTGCGCTCTTATTTTCAACTACAACATAATATTTCTGCCTGAGGCAGTAAATATTTTTATTCTTAATTTCAAGTTCTTTGACGCCGCATATCAATTCAAACTCCTTGCCTATGCTGGCAGATTTATTTACAAGAATAGATGTAAGGGTTGCATTGATATAAATTTCTCCAGCATTGATATTTGTGCATTTCAGAAGGTTGTCAGCATCAATTGATTCCGGATTTACAACTCCTTTGTCAGAAATGCAATCCAGAACTCTGCCGGATATTGACAAAGCTTCAGCTGCCCGCACATCCTGATTCGAATAAAAGCTGTTGACCATTATCAGAGCCCCGAAAAGCACCATGCCTATCATAAGAAATCTCCATATCCACAGCATCACATCCTCTCCAAGAACCTGCGCCATTATTTGATTTCAAGTTTGTAAACTCCCTCCTTTATTTTCTCGGGAATGACTGCATAAGAGCTGTAAAATTCATACTCATAAGGTGTGGCACTTTTCACGGCCTGAACTTTTACCTTGTTGTTTTCAATTGAAATAATTGAATTTGAATTTATGACTAGGGTTGTGTTGGGTATTGCATTGTCCAGAAGCAGAGCAATCTGTTTTGCTGAAAGCTGCTCTTCAACAAGCTTTCCTGAAGCCGCAGTTTTTACAAAGGAAAGAACAAGAATCAAAAATAGTGCAATTATGAATAGCTGAATCAGCCATGAAAGCAGCTGCTCCTCACCTCTTTTTCCATTAATCATTTTTAACCAGTATGAAAATAAGTTTATGGGATATTCTCCAATGAGGTACAGCCGAACTGCTTGATTGCGGCTGCGTCTCTCGTGAGCAGTTGAATTCTTGTAAGATAGTCACCTTTATATTTATCAAAAGCTTTATCCAGTTCACCCCCAATTATCCAGCCGCCTACAAAACCAACTCCAAAACCAAGAACTGCTCCGCCTATCACTCCTGCAGGTCCAAGAACACTGCCTCCTAAAATCCCTATCTTTGCCAGAGCGAGTCCAGTCGCAACTCCGCCAGCTGCACCAACAGCAGCACCTGCACCGCCCCCTATAACCTGCTTGAGATAATTTCCTTGGGCCAATTCAAAGGTAACAATATAATCATTTGATGTCTCAATGATATCTTCCGCTGACCCACTATTCAGCATAGTTGGAACTGGATAGCCTGTGAAATATTGCATATAAGTTATATTTTTTCCAGGGACTAAGTAAGTGTTCAGATATTCCCCCAAGCCCGTAATGTTTTTAAATTTTGATTTTACATTTTTGTCAAATGTTATCCTTGAGCAGATGATGCAATAGGCATTCTTCGCGTCCAAATTCTTGGTAAAAAACTGCTTTTTTCCTTCTCCCATCATCCACCAGCAGTCATACATCCTGTTGGCAATATCCTGCTTTATTGTATCAATATCTGGAGTAGTGATAACCACCTCTTCAGTTGTGCATTTCAAAGGTATTTTTTCCACTGCTCCAAAGAAAGAGGACGCTGGCCCGCCTGCACCGCTTATAATAGCAGCTCTTAGATTGACTGAATTTGCACAGGCTTCTTTTTCAGTAACCTCTGTGAATAAAGGCGAGGCCTTTGACAAAAATAAAAAAAGAACTGCTGCGCCTGCTATTATAACAATAGTCACAACCAGCCAACTGCTTATTACCCCTTTTTTGTCATGAATCATTTATACACCAAATTTCTTAAATAGTAAATATATCCCTAAAGTTATTAGTCCCGCGAGTACCAAAAAAAGCGCGATTCTCAAAAAGGCCTTTATCGACTCTTCCATTTTATATTATCAATTCGTAAGATTTATCTTGATTAGTTATATTCAAATTTTTGATTTCAATCTTTAAATAAACATTGACAGTGCCTCCTTTGATAAGAAATGGCTTTGCTATTTTTTTGCAAAAATGAATTCCTCCGCAATTGGTTACATAATCACTTTTTTCGCATATGCATATCATAGTTGAAGAGGGATATTCTGGTGGGATTTCAGAATCTTGCGAGCCATAGCTTAACAGCCACCAGTCTTTCGGGGATTCCAAAGGAAATATCTTATTTTCATTAACATTCAATCCAGACAAGAAAACCTCCAGTTTATTTACTTCAGAAGTTGCCTGGTTCTTTTTCTGGGTTTCCGGCATGCAGCCAAATGGATCAAGCTTCACAAATCCGACAATCAACAAGATTATGACTATCAGTCCAGCCATAGTGCCTATTATTGTCTCTAGTAAGTCCCCTCTTTTATCCATGGCTAGAAAAACCAAATATCATATTTAAAAGTTGTGACTTAAGGCATTGGCAGTGCCTGTTTTGATTGGTTGAAGAATCCGAATGCGGATTTGATGCTGTCAATAATTGCAGGAAATATCTTAGTGCCTGTTGCAGATTGTATAGCTATAATTATTATAACTAGTACTATAAGGGCAAGAATGAGAACTATAATTGTGTTTATAGGCAGTTCAGCTCCTTTCTTGTTCATTTCAGAATTCCTCAACAAGTAATACCTGCGCAACTAACCCCTAAATCCGCACAACTCTTCTTTCCTACTCCAGTGATGTCAACCTGCTTACAGAAGTTAGGCTTGTCTGTCAGGCCGCATAGAGTGGCGCATTCTACCTTTCTTACATCCTCAGAGGTAGTAGGCTGGAATATCTGCTTAAGAAGTCCCTGCATTCCGCCTGTAAAGGCGAGCGCAATAACTACCAATGCTATAAGGGCTAGTATTATGATTACTAGTGTTTCAATAGACATTGCTCCTTTCTTATTCATTTTTTCCTCTTTTGATATTTGTTTTAGGATTAAAATCTATTTAAAGCTTTCTAATATATATCAGATTATAGCAAATATTTTAAATTAAATCTTCTATAAAATTGGATGAAATTCTAAGGCATACAAGTGCATATACTGAAAGTTTGGGCGCCGATATAGTATCAAAAATGAATGGATTAGATTATAATCAGGCAACTGCAGACAGTTTCGACACAAAAAGAAAAGGGAGGCTGGAGTTCTGGCCGGCGTTGTATGATTTAAGTGAGAATATTGACTTCAGACAGCCTGCGCCTTATACTCTTATTCCATTAAAGGCAAAGATGAAAAAAATACCTCAGAGCATCAAGATGTTTGAGTAATCATGCAGAAACTGAGCTTTTCTGCAGACATTTATTGCCATTTTTCTGCGTGATTTTTACATAATCCCCGTTTGCAACCTCTAAAGTAGTTGAATCGCAGATGACTGGGACTGCATCATTGACAGTTATTTGTTTTTTCTGAGTTAAATCATAGTCTTTGACTGAATCCTTGTTATAAAATAAAGACGCGGTTGCCATTCCAGAGCCACCTATAAACACCCTGAATCCCGCAAGTATAGAACCTTTTTCATCCTTCACTGAAAACGGGCAGTTTTCATTCTGCAATTTAGTATTCAAACAAGTTATGAATTCATTGAATCTTATTTTTGCGCTTGACCTCCAATTGATGCACTGCGGCCTTTTGTTTATGTCCCCCACAGTATAAAGAACTGGTATCGCTTCGTCCATCCCCTCATAAACTATATAATCTATCTCGGAGGTAATGAAAGTGACTATTCTTGGAGAAGGTTTGTAAAATTTCCCAGATAGGACTACATTATTGTTGAACTTTGGATATCTAATGCCTTCAACGCCAAATAATTCGAAGAGTATATTTCCTATCTCATTGTTAGACTCAATTTTTTTATCACTACTCGGAGCAGATTTGAAATATCTTTCTCCTCCCAGCCTAATTGAAGTTTCCTTAAGCCTGGAAGATTTGAAATACAATGACAGTTTGTTCTCCTCAATCTTCAAGAAATAATCTTTCCTGAATGTGCTTGGAAAATTTATAAATCCGTCACATGTGCAATCAAAATCCTCAAGATTGTAGCAAGAATTGATATTTTTAGTAAGATTATCCCAGTTATCCGCTACTTCTTTCTGAGATTCATAGGGCAGTTTCTCGAATTCCAGCTGATCTAGATTAGGCTTTATGACATTTGCATAAATATATCCTCCCCCTCCTAAAATAATAACCAGAACTACAATGGCAATTATGCCATAAACAAGAACGTTTGGAATAAGCTCAGCCATTTTATCTTCCGAACCTGAATATTTCCAGAATTTTATTTCCTAGTAATGCCAATTTTTCCCTGAACAAGAAAATCATAATGACTATCAATGCAAGCCCTGCAATAGCAAGAATCCATTTAACAAGCTCATCCCAGACTATCATCCCTTTTTTGTCTTTTTTCAATTTTGCCATCTTTTTAACCGCCCACTGTTGATTTTATTGCAATCTCTGCAAGCACTGTCAGTGCAATGATTGCGACAAGAGCGGCCATCAGATACATTATCATGCCCGACTTCATATTCTTCGCAATCTCCGACTTTTCTCTCAGCTTGTCAGAGCCCGATTCAACAGTAACCAAAGTTATGGTAAGTATATAAATTATTTCAACTAAATATATCCCTACGACAATTTGCAGCCAGTATGGCGGGACCATCTGTTCAAGCACAAAAAGTTTTGTCAGACTCCCGACAGAGAACCCCATGCCAATGCCAGTATCTGCACCTACCTGTCCTGCACTCATCATTACTGAAAGCTTGTTTAAAATAGAGGTTATCATTGATGACAGCCCTACAACTATCCCTGCAAGCATTGGAGCAAGGAAGGACATGTTGCTTTTCATGCTGCTGACTATCTCTGCCAGCAAGTCCCTCAATCTTTCATTGATCTTGTTGATATTTTTTACATAAGTGGATATCGAAGTAAGAGCTCTGGCGGCAACCTGAAGCCCTTTCTTTGCGCTTTCAATCAGAATCTGCATGCTTGTCCTTACAAGCGATGACGGGAAGTATATTATTGCCCCCCTCTGAGTGTTGAATATCGCCTCTTTGAGAGACATTCCCAATTGCTGTATGTTGCTGTTGACCATTCTGAAGAATTCTGCTGTTGGAGTCCCTTTCAATGACTCTGAAACTCGGCCAAATGCCATTTCAGCAGGAATACCGTCCCCGATTCTGTTTCCAAGCTGGAATAATGAAGATGCAAACTCTGTCTCCAATCCTTTTGTCTTGTCCCTCATTTCCAAAAGTCTCTTTGTCTTTGCCTTGTAACTTATTGCGAAGAAAACAGCAACCGCCACCGGAATCAGAAGACTTAGCAGAAGAGCCATCAATCCGAAAGGCCCTGCGCCCCCCTTCTTGAAATCAAAGAATTTCACATTCTCCAAAAATGAAACCCCAATCTGCCCGAATGTATAGTCTTTCTGCAATCCAAACAATAGAGGAATATCAGTGTAATAGAATATCAAAGGAAGCAGCCCCAATATAAGCAGAGGCGCCGCAATAAGTGCTGCATTGACATAATGCTGCCTGCTTTTATAATAAGGATAGTCGGGATTTGCCTCAAGCAGTTCAGTCTCCCCATAACCGCCAGGACGCTTGATCAATATCTGCGAAGTCATATAAAAGACTATGAACGGGACAATCACATCAAACAAAATTGCGACATGCCACCACTTGAATGCCTCTCCCAATAAAGTCGAGGCAAGAGGAAGCATTGCAATAGCCAGGGTCGGAAGAACTATTCCAAGCATGTAAAGGTTTGTCAATGGCGCATTGATTTCATGGGAATATCTCAGCATTTTTTCATAAACTCCATCAAGAATAACGCTCAGCGCCTTCTCCAGAATTTCAACTCTTCTCCCTTCAGTCGGCTCAAACAATGAGGATTCAATAAGATGGAATGCTTCAACAAATTCCAGGCTGTACTCTCTCCATGTTTCCAGATAAGCATCCAGGCTTTCCTTGATGCTGCTGAATTTTCCAGTCTCTACATCCCAGAAAATCTTTTTGAAATCAAGCGAAAGCGGAGCCTGCAGATGCTCTGAAGCAAATCTGATTGCCATTTCAAGATTTGAGGTGTGCCTCATGTAGACAACAGTGTAAAGGATTGCCGGCACCATCTGGCTACTTGCTTTCAGCCTCCATGCCTGCTCAAATCTTCTTGGAAGGCTGTCAGTGTAATAAAAAACAAATATCCCTGCAAGGAACCCTAAAAACAAAAATATCAGAAGGGTGTCAAGCTGGACACCGAACAGAAAAAATGATACAAAAACAAGAATTGAAAAAATCATCACTCCAATGAAACTGAAGATTGAGAATGCTGCTGCATCCTCCGGCCTCACATCAAGATGGGCTGTTTCCAAAGATTTGGCAATCCTCTGCTTGTCTGCCTCTTTGACCCCAATCTTGATCATATTTCCTATGCCTTTAGTCAGCTTTTCATAGAGATTTTGCTCAGGCTTCAGCTCTTCCTTGAATTTTTGATATTCTCTAGAAACATCCCCGACATACGGCGAAGTAATCTCTTTTTCTAACTTAGACCCATACTTCTTTAATATCTCTTTTACATCAGCCATCCTCTTTTTGCCCTCTTTTCTTAAATTATATGATTAAAACGCTTTAATTACATTATCTTTTTTCTCAATTCTTCCTTGAGCCATAATTCCCATTCCCTGAAAACAAGTTTTGAGTCTGGAACACCTACATCTTGAGTAATTTTATTTGATATCTCATGGAAAGCATTATTTGATGACACAACAAATGGCGCTTCAAGTATTTCGGGCATCTTAAGTCTTTGAGACTGATTGAACAATTCCTCCTTGATTTTCGCCCTGAGCAAGATGTTATCCCAGACAGCATCCCAGTTTCCAGCCCAGCCCTTTACATTTGCTGCGACTGATTTTATAATCTCAGAATCTCCATTAATCAGCTCATCTGTAGGTTCCAGCTGGTCAGTGTTGACATTATACCTCATCAAATCAACAAATCCCCCTTCAGTCTCCGGATCAGTTGTCCAATGCTTTCTGCATTCTGATATCTGAGTAACTCTTTTGAAACTGTGCATTCCATCTGGGCTTTTGATTGGATTTGCCACCACAATGATGTCTGTTGCCTTAAAGCTTGTGACTGGGACACCCAGATCATTTACAACCCTGTCGAATACTCCATATGGAGATGCACCATGTATTGTTCCTGCAACGGTATTTGCAAGCGCGCCGACTCTCATTGCCTCATACAACGCCTTTGCCTCAACACTTCTTACCTCGCCGACTATCAGACAGCTGTCTCCAAGTCTCAGGCTTGTTCTTATTCCCTCATCAGCGGAGATTTCAGCGCTTTCCTTCATCAAAGCGCCCCTTACTTTCATTCTAAGTATATCATAATTCAATTTTCTTAGAGAATCAACCGGCAGCTCCAGAGTATCTTCAACAGTTATCACTCTGAATTTTGGCATTATCTCCAGCATCAAAGAGCCAAGCAAACTTGTCTTTCCTGCGCTTCTTGTCCCTGCAACCAGCATTGTCCTTGCACCATCAATCAAAAAGCTGAGCAAACCAGCTGCAAGAGGATTAAGCATCCTGCTTTTTATAAAAAGAGGGAGCGTCCATGGGCTTTCCCTGTGCCTTCTTATAGAATATGCCAGACCGTATGGTGAAAGCGGCTGCTGAATAACTGCAACTCTTGACCTTATCTTTCCAATATGCAATTCAGTGTCAAGGATTGGATTTGCCTCATCCAATGGCCTTCCAGAAAGCATTCTGAACCTTGCCGCCCAGGCATCTGCATCTTCTGGATTAGGGATTATATTTGTAGTGCATTCATCAAACTCCTGATGCCTTACATAAATCGGCACTTGTCCTATCGGTGAATTGATGGAAATGTCCTGAAGCCTCTCGTCTTGCAGAAGAACCTCAACAAGCCCGAAACCTATAGTGTATCTAACAAGAATTGTTGCCAGTTTGTTAAGCTGCCTGTAGCTCAGATTGATATTTTTGCTTTTTGCCAGCTCCTGCAACAAATCTCTGGAAATGTTGAAGAATACCTGCCTTGTTCTCTGAGGGTCTACAAATTCTTCTGCCTTCGGCTTGTGCTCAATCAGAACAGCTCTTGCAAGATCAAGCAGATTGTAAAATTCCTCCTCCAGTGTGAATTCCGGAGGCATCAGATGATAAATTGATTTAGTCATATTCGGCAGCTTTAGTATTGTTACAGTGCTTTTGTCATAATCTTCCCCTATAGTATATTCGTCAATAAGCTCTGCCCCTACTGGGAGAGAAGCCATTAGTCTAGTAAAAGTAAAATTGGGGACTATTACTGGCCTGAACATGCTGATGTAAACTGTCCTATCCCCTATCTTGTGCGCATCAAGCGGCTGTGCCTGTTTTATTATGGCTGTTTTTTCAAGCATTTCAATGATTTTCGAAACTAGGCCTATATACATCATTGAGCATTGAGTGCATCCAGATGGAAGCTTTTCAGCAAGTATCTTCTGTTCCCTGATAATTCTTTTGGCTTCAACATAACAGCTGATTGGGTCTTGCTTCAAAAGAGTCAAAACCAAGTTTCTGATTTGGTTAAATCTTTCAGGCAGGCATCTCTGGCATTTCAATGGGGCCAGTTTTTCAGGGGAAAGAATATTCTCCTGCTTGACAAGATATGTATATATCTGCGCTATCTCAAGAAGCATTGCAACCTGAGTGAAATCATAGCTGTAATTCCTCTGCTGGACAAAAACAAGCCTTGAAACAGTAGGAGACTCTATCAAGAAATCAATTGCACGTGCCATTGCAAGGGAAGAATCAGATACTGACGGCGCAAAAGAGGCGCCAAGATAGTTAATATACATCACATCCTGGCCCGATTCTCTTACTACCTCATAAAAATACAGCTTTGTTCCTGGCCTGAATATCATTTTGCTCTCTTTTTAAAAAACAATCCAAGTTCATTAAAATACCTTTCGATGAGAAAAAAGAAAAGACATAAAAACCATATAAACCTTAATTTTTTAGATATAACACAAAAGCGGGTAAAATGCCAGAAGAAGAAACAGTTTCTATGTTGGTTGCAGACATAAGCACGAAGCTTAAGGATATTGACGAAAAAAACAATATGCTTAAGGAAAGGCTTCTATTATTAAATCAGACCTTCCTGAGGCAGGAAGATAGGAAGACAAAAGAGCTATTATTTATAAAGGAAGAAATCAATAATTTAAGATTAGAAATAGAAAAGTTAAAAGAGGGTGTTCAGCATATAATAAGCGAATCAGAGGGTTTTGCACGCAAGGAAGAGCTCAAACTGATAGAAAAATACGCGAAGATGTTTGAGCCCGTAAGATATGTAAGGCCTGAAGATGTCAGAGACATAGTGAAAGATGAATTGAGTAAAAAGAGGGCGAAAAAATAATAATTAAGATGGCACTTACAGATGAAGTAATGAGCATGCAAAAAAGCATGTCAGACGACGAGATAATAAGGACTTTGGCTGAAAAAGGCTACAGCCCTTTGGAGATTTCTGAGGCATTTAACCAGTCAAAGCTTAGACAGTCTGGAAGCAAAGAACTTATGCCTTCAATTATGCAGCAAGAGCAGCAGCCGGAAATTCCGGCACCTGCAGCAATGCAGGCTCCAGCGCCTCAGGCGCAGGGAATGGAAGAAGCTACAGCGGCCTACTACCCATATGCTTATCCTACCCAGCAGCAGATGATGCAGCAGCAACCACAACAGCAGAAAGCAGACACTGAAATGATTGAAGAATTGGTTGAAGAGATAATAAATGAAAAATGGTCTGAATTCAAATCTAAGGTCGGAGATATCGGCGAATGGAAAATGTATATGGAAGGCAGAGTCAAGAGTATTGATGACAGGTTGAAAAGATTAGAGCTTTCAATTGACAGGCTGCAGGCTTCATTGCTTGGAAAAGTGCATGAATACAGCCAGAACATAAAGGACATAGGCGCCGAGGTCCAGTCACTTGAAATGGCATTCTCAAAAGTCCTTGACCCTTTGATAACAAACATCAAAGAGCTGAGCAAACTCACAGAACATATCAAAAAAACCCAGCCGGCAGCGAAAGCTAAAAAGTAAAATTCTCAGATTATTTCTTTGTGATTATCCATGAAGCTATTGCGGCTATTATCAGCAGGACAATCATGCCCAAAATGCCTGGGCTGAAAAGAACGTGCTTCACCTGCAATAATTCTGGCACTCCACCTGTTTCAGATGTTGCAGTCGGAAGATAAGGTCTTATTATTGGCCCGAAAACATTTATTGCTGAAACTAAGAAGATAACTATTATCACGACCACTATTATCATCGCGATTTTTGGATTCTTTACAATCTTGTCGAGATTTCCAATTGAGGCAACTAAAATAAGGATGCATATGAGAATAATTGTAAAGACTATGACCCATGGAATTGCAAGTTTGGTCAAGTCAGTCAATGAGGGAGACGCTATAAAAATAACTGAAACTAAAAAACTGATAAACATATGGACAAATGCGTTGCTGCCAAGAATCTTGGTTTTTGCAAGCAGGGCATATATCACAATAAAAACAAGAAGAAACACAATCAAAGGCATGAAATATGCAAAAGTCACTTCCATTTTTAATCTACTACTTTCCTTAAAAGCCTGTCTACAACATTACCAATGCTTTTTTTCTC
>Ga0315274_10000286_pt1 | contig 78263 bp, 64 predicted proteins | sample YL17G02_20_MG_FD_203700 | JGI IMG/M metagenome (GOLD analysis project Ga0315274, IMG submission 203700) | Sediment microbial communities from Yellowstone Lake, YNP, Wyoming, USA - YL17G02_20 | ecosystem: Environmental > Aquatic > Freshwater > Lake > Sediment | place: USA: Wyoming | collected... | reverse complement strand
CGACAATTAAGTTTTTCCTATGATAAGAATTATCATGAAAGAGATATTTTATTAAATGAGATTAACAGAAGAAAACAGGACTACGAATTTTGAGTTTTGGCACAAGCTCTTGATGGGAGAGGGAAGGTGAGGGTGACATTCTGTATTTACCTGTGGTTAATTTTTGTTCTCTGCGTTCTTTAAAGAAGTAAATTCAGTGACTTCAGTGTCCTCTGTGGTTAATAAATTCTTTATCGTTGTAATCTTTCTTTATATCGTTGTAATCGAAGAGTTTATGTTCTTCGATAAACTCTTAAAAGATATTGACAATCCAGTAATTAGAGTTAAGATTGTTCGTGAGTAACAATACATGAAAATAGATAAAGAAAGAACCTTAAAATTGCAAACCGAATTGAGAAGGTATATCAATGTTTTAAAAGAAAGATATAAACCGGAAAAGATATTGCTCTTTGGTTCTTTAGCTAATGGCAAAGTCGGTATGTGGTCAGATATTGATCTGGTAATAATAAAATCTACGGAAAAACCTTTTTTAGACCGAACTAAGGAATTGCTTCTGCTACTTCATCCCGAGGTTGGTATGGATATTCTGGTTTATACCCCCGAGGAATTTGAAACGCTCAAGGAGCGAAAGTTCTTTAAGGACGAGATTCTTGCCAAGGGGGTAATTTATGAATGAAGAAGTAAATAAATGGATTGTATTCGCCCAGGAAGATTTAAAGATGGCAGAACTTGCCTTAAGAGAAGGGATTTACAATCAGGTCTGCTTCCATTCTGAGCAGTGCGTTGAGAAAATTCTTAAGGGATTTATAACCGATAAAGGACGGGTTCATCCGCAAACTCACAAACTCGCCGACCTTCTCGTTTTTATATCACCCAGCCCTTTTGACAATTTAAAAGATGAGATACTCATTCTTGATCGGTTTTACATACCGACCCGTTATCCCGATGCTTTACCTGGGGCTTTACCCAAAGGTTTACCGAGTAAGAAAGATGCCAAAGAGGCAATAGAAGTAGCAAGAACGGTGCTGAAAAAAATTGAAGATGAGTTTAAATAATTATGCGATAAGGGAATTGATGGGCGTTCAATGATTTTTCGTGGTGTTTTAAAATCTCATCTGCCGCCACCAGAAATTTTGGCGATTAAAAATGACTGCCTCTGGGTTCTCTGTGGTTAATAATTCTGGCTCATCTCCAAATAAGTTGCAGTTTTCAGACACAGGAACACCGCTAACGCCTTAAAATGAAGTTGCTTATAACCTATCGGTGATTAGTTATATATATTCTTATTGCTATAAACTGTCTTTGTTTGTTTGCTTTGTAATAACAGATTGAAGATTAATAATTTAACATGTTTCTATGCAAACCGCCCATCTTAAGTCTTGCAACCTAATTGGAGAAGAACCATAATTCTTTTCTTTGTCTTTCTTGTGAAAATCTGTGTTCATCTCGCTTTGCTCAATGGGCTCTCCAAGTAACACCTTCTTGCAGTCGGTGGACTCTGCGAGTAGCACCTGTGTTTATCTGTGGTTTTTGAATCTCTGTTTTCTCTGCGGTTAATGAATTCTTTTTCGTGTCTTCGTGGTTAAAAAGTTCTTCCGACTTAGGTTTTCTTCTTGTGTTAATCTGTGAAATCGTGTGGTTTCATTAATCTTTTGTGAATATTTTGATTTTGTTTCGTCTTCCTGCCGCAGGCAGGGATTTCGAAATTAGGATTTCGGATTTAAAGGAGTTAGCCCCCGAACCGACCCCCCAGGTTGCTTACCCGAATCGGGCGAGTCCACTCCCGAACCCACTCCCCGAAAGAATAGTGTTTAGGGGATAGTGGTTATTGACTAGTGAAGATATATAAAAGAGATAATAGGGCGGTCTCGGAGGTAGCTCCCCAGGTGGCTCCCTAAGCAACCCCCGAGGCTACTCCCCAGCTTGCTCCCGAAGCCGCTCCCGATAAAGCATTGATTAGGGATTAGTTGTTAGTGGTTAGTGAAGGTAAAGACTGAAAGAAGAAATTGTAATGCAGAGCAGTCTCGGAGACTACCCAGTGGCAACCACTGGTGCTACCCTCAAGACTACCCCGTAGGCTAACCATTAGGCTACTACCTACGCTACCCCGTTGCCTATTCTCGAAGCTACCTCCCACTCTACCCCGTATGTTACATATTAGGCTATCCCCTAAGCTAAACCGCAGGCTACTGACGGGGCTAGTCCGTAGGCTAGCCCGGGGGCTACCCCCTATACCGCTCCCTATACCGTGTGGGGGATAGCCCATGACTAGTAGGGGGCTAGCCCCTACTAGCTTGTCAATACAACTTTCGAGCTTTAAATTCAATGAGTTAGACAAAAGATTAATAAAATTAAGGTTTGAGTGGAAAAATATTAAAATAATTAAGGTTCTATACAAGACTATGAAATCGTAATGGTTAACATGTTTAATTCGCAGAGATGCTGGAAAACCGTTTTAAACGCAGAGACCGCGGAGATCGCTGAGAGAAAAATGAATTAACCACAGTCGAATCGACCCTTCTCGGGTCGAGAGACCCGATTCGGGAGGACACTGAAAATACAGAAACGGAATTATTAACCACAGAGATAGCAGAGAAAGCAGAGATAACAAATAAAATCTAACCACCGAGGTCACAGAGACCGCAGAAGTTAAATTAAAATCACGAATTAACAAAAATGAACACTAAAATTAAACCACTGAAGACACTGAGAACACTGAAACTTATTAAGAAAAGAAATTAACCGCAGAGATAGGGGAGAGAAATTAGTTAATTAGAAAACGGAGTTATTTTGGGAAGAGTTTATTGGACTGGCTGGGCTTGCCTTTTTTACTTTCACCGAGCAAGAAATTTTTGAGGGTTAGTAGCATTAGTTTATGAAACGCTACGGTTTTATTCTTTTCGTCGAGTTGTAATTGAAATGCCCCGAATAATGATATACCAAATAGGGTAATGATTATTACGAGGGGCAGGAATAGCGTGTCGACGATTTTCGTTATCACCAAAAGCAGGGTTAAAACCAGAGACCCGGCAACGAGGTAATAAGAACCGGACAACCAATAGTCCTTGGGTTTAATCGTACCATTTTTTTCCTTCACCACCTCAAACGGCGATTTTTCGATAATCGGGATATCCTTGGTATCGGCATCCGATAACAGAAATTCCACTTCTTTTCGAACGACTGCTTTACCGCAGTTGGGACAGAATTTGTCTTCCCGCGGCTCTAAACGGTAGCCGCATTTTAAGCAGTAATAATCCGATTCAGCGGTGTTTGGTAAATTTTTTCTTGCTTTGGATCGCATTGACTGATTTTTAACCGTACTTGAACCCCAGTACGACACGAGAAATTATATAACATATTTGTGAATTTGTCAAGGGTTAAAATTTGAGCGCGATTAAGCATACCGGCTCACTAATTACTGCGATGGCGCGAACGATCACAACGACTTAAGACTTCTTCAGAAATTGCGGTTGCTCTTGACTTTGAGGTTGAGTTATATTACTAATTAGCATAACGAAAGGAGCAGAAATGCGTAAATTTATTACTCTTGGCTTATTTGCCGTTTTGATTTTAGCGACCGGCTGCATGCGGGTGATGGTGCCGCCGGCATTTGATTTGAAACCGCAAGAGGTCATCGGGATTATTCAGTTCAAATGTAATAATGAGGGAAAACTGGCGGGTTTTACTACCCAAAAATTTATGGAATGGATGACCGCTGACCAGAAGGGAATCGCCATTGTCGAACTGGGCAGCGAAAAAGATGCATTAGCCTCAATTCAAAAGGAAAAATTAGGACCGGAAGAAATTAAGCTGGTTGGTCAGAAGTATAACGTGAAAAGTATTTTCCAGGGCGAAATTCAAATCTCGGACGTTCACCCCCATATTTCGATTGGTCCGGGTTTTTCGTTCGCCAGTGCCAGCGCTGAAGTCGAAGCAACCCTTACGGTTAAACTGATTAACGTCGACAACAGCGCAACCGTTTGGCTGGGTTCAAGTCGCGGTAAGAGCGATGTCGGTAGCGTCGGTTTGTTTGGCGGAAGTTTTATCTTTGACGCCAAGGACCCGGAATTGGCTTACGGCAGCTTAGTGGAAGGTTTGGTCAAGAAAGCGACCAAAGATTTTAGAAATACTTATAAATGTAAATGCTGTAGATAGTCGATAAGGTGGAACATAACCACAAGATTAACACAAGATTTCACGAGAATTATTAGACTTTATAATCTGTGTCTTTTCGTGTCTATCGGTGGTTAATTAAATCTGACATTCGTGTAAATTCGTGTTTATTCGTGGTTATTGGTTTCTTGGGAAATAGACCATTTCTTTATGCTTGATACCGGCGTCGAGGAATTCTTCGCCAAATTCAACAAAGCCGAACTTCCGATAAAAATCTAAAACCGTAATTTGAGCATGAATTACTATCTTGGCTGGATTCTTAAGTTTCAAATAGTTTAGGACGCTTTCCATTATAAGCTTACCAAAACCTTTGCCGCGATGTTCTTTTAAAACCGCCATTCTGCCGATATACCAAATACCCTCTTGCTCAAAAGTTCGGGCAGTTCCAATCGGCGTTTTATCGAGATAGAGAATAAAATGAGTGGCAATCTTATCCATTTCATCCCATTCTAAGTCCGGCGGCACTTTCTGCTCTTCAATAAAAACTTGCTTACGGATTTTATAAGCATCGCTTAAATCGGCGGTGCCGCTGAGTTGTTTTATTTCGAACATATTATACCAGCGAGCGATTTTGCCGAAGATGAGTTAATCGATTAGACAAGTTTTAGAATTGTATTTTTATCAATTAACTTAAGTTCATTTTTGTCTTCGATGAAGCGCGCGACATCTTTTTTGGCTTGGGCAAAATCAATTTTGGCTAAGCTTTCTTTTAAAAATTCTTTGAAATTATCTTCATTTACCTTTGCCTTTTTATGCTCAGTCTGTTCAATCGCATTGTTGAGTAATTTGAAATTGGGGACTTCCCTTTTTCCTAAATACCAGAGCAAGTCATAAAAATCTCTTCCCTTAGTGTATTTTCGAAAGAAGCAAGCGTGAAGCTTTAAAGCGTAAAGCGAAGGAATGTCAAAATGAGTTACGGTAAAGACAAAATGCTGGGTGATGAGCGAAGTTTCGGTTTTCGCACCTTTGGGCGGATTGGCGTCAACTTCATACTTAATGGCTAACTTTTCCGCCTTATAATCGGATAACCCTAAATCAAATAAGATACTTTTGAATTTAAACACAACGGCTTGAACCGGTGGATTGGGACTTGCTTTAATATCTAAGCTAAAACCCGCCTTGGCTAAATCATAAACCACGCCTTTTAAGACATCATCGAACCGGTAGCCTGGTTTATTGAACAGCGAAAAATCAAGGTCTTCGGAGAATCGTCGTAAACCATAAAGAAATCTTAATGCGGTGCCGCCAACAAAGGCGAGGTTTTTATAAAAACCTCGGTCAAATAGGATTTTTAATATGAGCAACTGCAGATATTCCCGGGTAATATGAATTTTGGTTTCCCGGCTCGAAACATCGGAGATAGCGTTCTTAATTATATCGAGCATAATCAAATGCTTTCTTTCATAAAGCTTAATAAGTTCTTAACTACGCTAAGAAGTGTTTTATTTTTAAATCTATTGGCATAAGCCATAAGACGATTCTTTTTCAGCTTATCCAAATTTTGTAGCCGGTAGGATAAAGAAAAAATGTCATTATCCTTATTTTTGAAGTCTGCTAAGTTCAAATAGATGAAGTCGAGCATCGCCTTTTCCGGCTCGGCGATAAGGACCGGTAATTTATTTTCATCCGGTATTTCTTTAAATCCAAAGAATAAATCGGTCCTGAGATGCTGGTAAGCGAAAACCCCAAAAGGGTTAGTGAACTGGGCGGTCTTTTTGGTTGTGACTGATGTTACATCTTCGACCCTTTCCGGAATTAAGTCATAATAGCCAATCGCATGCTCAGCGCTAACATAAGAAGGAAAGTATAATTGGTTAGCAAGAAAAATCCGGGATGGTTGAATTCGTCGATCGTGTTCGTTTAAGATATAAATTCCTCTTCTTAATTTGATTATTAAGTCTTTTCTTTGCCAGCGGGTCAACTGGCGCTTGGAAATAAGCCTTAAGACTTGAAACGAACTGATCAGGGGAAAAATTTTAAAAGTATTTTTGAATTGATTAAATGTCATTTCCAAAAGCAGTCAAAAATGTCCACTTACGGAAATAATTATAACCAATAAATCTTTACTTGTCAACTGGATTATGAAGAAACCTCTGAAAAAGTCATTTTACCACGCAACGCGGAGCGTCATCTGAGCAAAGAGAAAGAATACCACGAAAGCGCGCAACACGGGACGAAGACGCCACGAAAGCACGAAATTTGGAAAACACGAAAGAAACCACAGAGGATACTGAATACACAGAAAAGGAATAATTCCTTGAATTCAGAGTCTTCAATGCCTTCAGTGGTTAATTCTGATTTCGTGCTCAGTTCCTCGCCCGATCCGGTGTGTTCTTTTTCGTGCCTTTTGTGGGTTTTCATGTTTTTGCCTCTAATTTTCTATCTACTTTCGTGGTTTTCTTGATTTTTCTACCCCTGTTCGGCACACGCTTCGCGTTGCGTGGTATTCTGTGTTTTCCATTCTTTTGGGCTCGGATGACTCTTCGAGTTGCGTGTTTTCGTGGTTTTTCAGAACTCTTATGAAACCTACTTAATTCATTGATTGTTCTCGGTGGCTACTCTTAACGGTTGATTTTAGGTAGCCGATTAGTATACTTTGCCGCTAAATATTCAACGTTTAATAATGAATTTTGAACCAGTTTATTTAAAGATTGACCTGAAATCAAATGATGAAGAAGCAGTAAAATTATTAGAGAATTGTCAATTCTGTCCCAGAAATTGTCGGGTGAACCGATTAAAGGATGAACTTGGTTATTGCCGGACCGGACGATGGGCTAAAGTTTCGTCCTATGCACCACATTTTGGCGAAGAGCCGGAATTGGTTGGAGCCAGTGGCTCAGGGACAATCTTTTTTGCTCATTGCAATTTAAGTTGTCAATATTGTCAGAATTATGACATTAGCCAGTTAGGTCAGGGGTCGGTCACTAAAGCCAATGAATTGGCAAATATTATGCTGGCTTTGCAGAAAATGGGGTGTCATAATATAAATTTGGTTAGTCCTTCTCATGTGGTAGCTCAATTCATTGAGACATTAGCTGTAGCAAAAGAGAAGGGTTTGAATTTACCGATTGTTTATAATACCGGTGGTTATGATTCGATTTCGACTTTAAAACTTTTGGAGAGCGTGGTTGATATTTACATGCCCGATGCGAAATATTCGGATAGCGAATTGGCAAAGAAATATTCTTTAGCACCCGATTATTTTGAAATCAATAAACCGGCGCTAAAAGAAATGCATCGGCAAGTAGGAGATTTGGTGGTTGATGGTAGGGGAGTGGCTTTAAGAGGTCTTTTAATTAGACATCTGGTTTTGTCCAATCGGATTGCCGGTTCGTTTGAAGTTTTAAGGTTTATTGCAGAAAATTTATCCAAGGAAAGTTATATTAATATTATGCAACAGTATCGTCCATGTTATCTTGCCGACCGCCACCCAGAATTATCGCGTCGAATAACCAAAGAAGAATATCAGGAAGTGATTGACTATGCGGAAAAACTGGGTTTACATCGGGGGTTTTGATAAATTAGTTTTTATTTCAATGTATCGACTTCGACACGTTTGAAAATACTAATTGTTGGTTGAATAAACAAATAGTCGATTGGCAAGTATTTCCTAGGAAACCTTGTACTGAATATTTGAATCGTATTTTTAAACGTCGCAACTTTCGCAAATGAATTCCCTAAAAAAATCTTTTTAAAATAACGAATCTCAACTGGAAATATTTGAGGAACTTGCAAGTAATATTGATAGACTAAGTCGTTAGCTATGTAATAATTAATCTCGGCTAACTTGCTTTCGTTAAGTTGCATTGCAACTATTTGGTACTTATCCTCGTCTGCCGGAACATAGAAAGCAGCCGGCGTTAAGTCAATACCAAGTTTTTCTCCTCTTGGAACATTTTTTTGTATCCAGTCATAAGCAGCAATTCGAGGATCTTTTGCTGCCATGATTGTAACAAGGATTAATGAATAGGTGAATGAGCCTAGTGCAATAATCAAACCAATTACTAAGAATGTAATTTTCCATAACCTGCTTTTTGGTAAATTAAATATGAAATTAGCTGCTAAAATAGCAAGAGGCGGCAAAAGTGGTACTGTATATCTTACAACCCACCAAGTGGAACTACTCATTAGAATATAATAAGATATTGTCCAAATAAGCAAAAGAATATTCCATTGGCACCGCTTTACTAATGCGAAAACAAATCCTAAGGTTGATAGAATTAATAACGGCAAACTAAGCGAACAGGGTAAAATGTAAGTGAAATAGCCAAGCCAACTAGGGCCCAAGCCAGTTGATGGTCCGAAAGAACCACGCTGATAAGCAAGTTGTTTAAGTAATCGCAGCTTGAACTCATCAAAATAAAATAAAATCCCAATTGACCCCACAAAAAATGCAGCAATTACAATTAGATAGGAATAGATTAATTTTTTATCAAAAAGATAAGTTTTGAAGTTACGTTTTTTCTTTGGTAATGATATGATATGAGCGGCAATGATTAATAAAATGGCAAAAACTGAATTGTATTTGGTTGAAGCGGCAAATCCAGCACTCATTGCCGCTAATAGGTAGAACTTAATTTGTTTAGTTTGAACAATCTTAACCGCGAAGAATAAGGAAAGAACTATCCAAAATGCGGCAGGAGCCTCAGGACGGAAATAATGAGAGTCGGCAACTAACCCCGGCATTGAAGCTAAAAACATTGAAGCAAGCAATGCGACATTCGTTCCGAACATAATCCTTGTGATTAGGAAGACGAAATAAATCATAAGCACCGACATTATGACGGTTACTATTCTACCAGTCAGGTAATAACTTTCTAAGTCGGCATAGTTAACGGGTTGAGATTTCAAAAATCCAAAAGCCTGTCCGATTTTATATACGATTGCAACAAGATAAAATTGCATAGCACCGTTGCCTAAGGCGGTGGATGATGGGTAAAGAGTCCGATTAGGGTCTAAAATTGATAAAGATGACTCAAGACTGGCAGTTTCATCCGGATGAAATGAAGGATGCGGATAATTTTTATTGGGCAAACCCCATTTTATGCCGTACAAGTTCAAAATCAAACTAAAGATAAGTATTAGAAAAATTAATATGTTACTTCGCATTTCTTGCAATTATATTTATGCTTCCTCGGATGTCAATGCCGAGTATTTTAAAGCAGCAACTTAAAAAATTATCCGAACATTTATTACATTTGTTTCGAGGATAATTCGATAAATTTAATCGGAATTGGTTGGAGAACTAGTTAATTATTGCATTACTGAACCACTTTGAAAAATTTAGCTGATAAGCCAAACTCAGCAGTGTTGCCTCGACCCCCACGAAATTGGTTCTTGGCTATCTTGTCACTACGATTCTCCTGGTAGTGGATTCCTTTCCAGTTTCAAGTTTAATGAAATAGACGCCGCTCGGCAGTCCGTCCAAATTGAGCTTTGCCTCTTTGTTGGCTTGAACTTTAATCTGCTCATGGCGCAGTATTCGACCTGAACCATCAGCAATGGTCAACTTGGCTTCTCCGCTCACGACTGCAGGGCAGTGGACAATGACCTGTCTACTGATCACCGGGTTTGGACACAACAATTCATGATCAGACTTGGTCAGAACATCGTTCACCCGGTTTCCATCATTCGTCCGCAGCATTAAAGTCCGGATCGCTTCAAGCTCAGGGAAAGCGTTGGGCCGGTGCCAGCCGAAAGTTGCTCGGTACTGGATATAGCGTCCACCAAGAGCGCGACGGGGAACCCACCCGCCATAGCGTACCAATGCGAAGTCGGTCCAGGTCGAATCCGGTATGGCAGTGTTGCCAGTCCGGTATGCTATCTGAACTTTAGATCCTTCCGGCTCGCCTGCCGTCCAGCATGCCCATGCCCAGCGTATCTTATTCCCAGCGTCATATACCGATGAGTAATAGCAGGCGGTCTGCGACCGGTCGTAGACATTGCCAGGCTCGCGGAATGTGCCATGATGGTCCATGTCTACGGGCAGCGCATCATACCTCTGGAAGTCAGGGCCCCACAGGACGTAGCTATAGCCATTCGGTACCCGGTTGTTCACAAATAGGTCGGTGTATCCGTCGAAATTGAAGTCGGCAGCGATGCCGCCACTTGCACACATAGAAATTGGCCCGACCTCAGCCGAGTGGTTACTGTCGAAGTAGGGGTAAGAACCGGTATTATAGTACACCATAGGCTTGGCATAGATGTCATATCCGAAGAACATGACTATGTCCAGCAGTCCGTCACGGTTAAAGTCCGCGGCAGCAGTGCCGCCATAGGCTTCACCAATATTAAGGATGGTCACAGCCGAAAGAGTGAATCCATTGTTTGAGCCCCAAAAGATATAAGTCTTTTCAAAAGTGCTTGCGTAGTCGGTGCAGACGATATCAAGCCAGCCATCCTGGTTGAAGTCTGCAACAGTAAGTCCATGCGGGTGAGGTGCTGGATAAGGCAGACCTACGACCCAGTGCTGCCGGTTGGGTCCCCAGTGGATGATACCATTCTCATTGTCTCGGACGAAAACGATTTCCTGCCAGCCATCCCGATCTAAGTCAGCAACTTCTAAGTTGAAGCACACATTTGCGCCCAATGGGATGGTGGTTTTATTCGCATTCGAATAGCCGCTTTCGCTGCCCCAGAAAACGACTACAGCCGCGCCACCTGTGCAATAACCGACGACGATGTCGAGAAAAGCGTCACGGTCTAGGTCGACACAGAACACAGCTTCGTGCATACCTGGACCAATTAGCGAAAAAGTATCAGAAAGGGATGGACCTATTGAGGAACCTCGGTATATTGTCAGGTCATGATAATAACTGCCAGGCAACAACATCTCCGGGTTCCGGTCCAGATTCAGATCAGCAAACGTTGCCGAGCCGCCGTTCGGGATTGGGTACGAAAACATGTGGCTAGAACTGTAACCAGTCGGACTTCCGAAATAGATATGGCAGAGCGGTCCACTCATGTCAGTTGTGGTCAGGTCATACCAGCCATCCCGATTCACGTCGAAGTAAGCCGAGAACTCAATGCAACCGGGTTCATAATTCATGTCTGAACGTCGGGAAACAAAAAGTGCGGGGTCGAGCTCACCATCTACGAAGTCCTGCCAGCGGTCCTCGCGCCACTCACAACAACACGAGAGAGCTGGGCTTAGAATACCACTGGTCAAACTGACGTTTTGTTGGTGAACCGCTAGTACAACTAACGGAGTTAGCAAAAAGAATGCTGCAATCCTGCTCATAACGCCTCCTTTAATAGAGTTATCAAAGGAATTGTAATAGTATATCGAAATTTGTCAAGCCCAAAATTGCAACGTCAAGCCAGTTGAAAAAAAGTCTTGACAGATTCTTAAAATTAGCTAATATCGAGGGGTTAGAGAAAGGACTAAGCATAAAAGTTTGGCGAGAGTTTTGAAATAAGAATTAAGAAAACTGCCTAACTTTTTGCTTAGAGATTTTCAAAATAACAGAGGGTTTCAGCGACGAGGCGGAGTATGAAATCCTTGAAATATAGATTTATCCGCCCAAACGGTTTAGGGAAAAGTTTAAGGCACAAACAAAGAGTTGGGTAAGTTAACGCAAGGAGGATAAGATGACATTATCAAAAAAGTTCATTTTATTCTTTGGGTTTTTGTTTCTCATCTTCTCCACTTCTATAATTTATGCCAATAGTAATGTTGAAAAACTTCCTTTTAATCCAAAAGAATTGGCTATACAAGTGGCACAATACTGCAAAGCGCACTGCGCATCCCACCGGTTGCCACTAACCAAGAGCAAACAGCGGATAATTGAGACAACTTTGCAGGGCGAGTTTTTGATTGATACCACCATAGCTTTGGGTTCTGCCGCCCCGGGCGAACAACTGTCTCCCTTTGTTGCTTTTGATGGCACAAATTACTTCGTCGTCTGGGAAGATAATAGAACCGGAGAATCTGACATTTATGGAACACGCATTAGTACGACTGGAGTAGTATTGGATCCAGCTGGAATCCCAATCTCAATTGCCACTAATGACCAAACGTCTCCAAAGGTTATTTTTGGCGGTAACCAGTATTTTGTTTTCTGGAACGATTACAGAACAGGAGGAGGACACCCGAGAGTTTACGGGGCAAGAGTGAATACGGATGGAATAGTCTTAGATTCTTCAGGGATCCAAATCTCACCAGCAGCTACTTGGGGACCCCATCCTCCGGAAGCAGCTTTTGATGGAACCAATTATTTCCTCGTGTGGCACGACCGTAGGACAGGCGAATCTGATGTCTATGGAGCAAGAGTTAGTATGACCGGTGTATTACTAGATCCAACCGGAATCCCAGTATCCGCTGGTCCATGGGGAGAGGGAGCCCCGCATGTGGTTTTTGATGGAACCAATTACTTTGTTGTCTGGGACGATGGTAGAACTGGTGCTAATGATCTTGATGTTTATGGTGCAAGGGTGAGTACTACTGGAGTAGTTTTAGATCCTTCAGGTATACCGATATCAACTTTAATACAAAATCAATACGCCCCTGAAGTTATTTTCGATGGTACAAATTACTTCATCGTCTGGAATGATGAAAGATACGGTTATGGCATTTATGGAGCACGAGTGAGCACAGCTGGAGTAGTCTTAGACCCAACAGGTATTCAAATCACAAATTCGGTTTATCGTCAATGGCTTCCCCATGTTATTTTTAATGGTTCTAACTATTTGGTGGTCTGGGAAGATAGTCGTAGCGGCTATGAATGGGATATCTATGGAGCACGGGTTACTACTGCTGGAACAGTTTTAGACCCAAGCGGAATCCCAATCTCTAATGCAATTTATGACCAAGTGAATCCTCAGCTCTCCTTTGATGGTACAAATTATTTTGTCGCTTGGGAGGACGATCGGGGTTCTGACCTTGATATTTATGGAACAAGAGTAGATACGGCTGGAACAGTTTTAGACCCGAACGGCTTTAAAATCTGCCCAATTTCGGTTGCTGAGGAGCGGCTCCCTTCGGTCGTGTTTGATGGAACAAACTACTTTGTGGCTTGGACTGACTACCGTATTGATGGTGATATTTATGGAGCACGGGTCGACACGGCAGGAACGGTTTTAGACTCAACTGGCATTCTTATGTCTATGGGCGTTAACAGTCAAACTAATCCCAAGGTTGCATCCGATGGCATAAATTACTTTGTGGTCTGGGAAGATAATAGTGGCGGGGGCGACATATTAGGTGCAAGAGTAAGTCCTGGTGGCGTAGTCTTGGACTCAACCGTAATCCCAATTTCAACCTCAACTGGCCAGCAGTTGTCTCCCTATGTTATTTTCGGCGATAGCGATTACTTTGTCGTCTGGCAGGATTATCGATTTGGAAATGCCGATATCTTCGGCGCAAGGGTGAGGACCGATGGGGTAGTCTTAGATTCGAGCGGAATACTAATTTCAGCGGCAACCGATGACCAAACGTCTCCAAAGGTTATTTTTGGCGGTAACCAGTATTTTGTTTTCTGGAACGATTACAGAACAGGAGGAGGACACCCGAGAGTTTACGGGGCAAGAGTGAATACGGATGGAATAGTCTTAGATTCTTCAGGGATCCAAATCTCACCAGCAGCTACTTGGGGACCCCATCCTCCGGAAGCAGCTTTTGATGGAACTAATTATTTTCTCGTCTGGCAGGATTTCAGATCGGATGAGGCTGACGTTTACGGAGCAAGGGTGAGTACAACTGGGATAGTGTTAGATCCGACTGGAATTCCAGTATCAGCCATGAGGTATGGCCAAGGATCTCCGCATGTTGTTTTTGACAGTGTCAATTACTTTGTCGTTTGGGATGATTGGCGAACTGGGGGATATTTAGATATTTATGGTGCAAGGGTCAGTACCGCTGGCGTAGTCTTAGAGCCAGCCGGCATCCCGATATCAACTGCGGGATATAACCAATATGCCCCGGAACTTATTTTCGACGGCACGAATTACTTTGTTGTCTGGAATGATGAGAGATTTGGTTATGGTATAGGTGATATTTATGGAGCAAGGGTGAGCACCGCTGGAGTGGTCTTAGACCCGACTGGTATACCAATCACAACCGCGGAAGATCGTCAATGGCTACCTCATGTTGTTTTCAATAGCGCAAACTATGTTGTGGTCTGGGAAGACTATCGAAGCGGTTACGAGTGGGATATCTATGGTGCTTATGTCAGTACTGCAGGTGTAGTGATAGGTTCGTTTGTAGTATCAAACCAACCAGAAGATCAGAAAACACCAGAACTTGTTAGAGGTTCTGAAAATCATGTCTTAATCACATATTCTGGATATACAGGAGTAGTTCAGGGTAAGATATACAACACAATGCGGGTCTGGGGTAAATTCGATCCGACTGTTGGCTTAGAAGAAACAAATGATTTTACAAAACTACATTCTTCAGTTTTGCTGAACTCACCAAATCCTTTTTCTCATACCACAACTATAAAATATTCAGTAATGAGAAAAAGTCACGCATCTCTAAAAATTTATGACAATACAGGTAAATTAGTCTGCAACCTGGTTAATGATAACAAAAAGCCGGGTGCCTATTCAATCAACTGGAATGGAACCGATGACTTAAAGCGAAAAGTTCCAGCAGGCGTTTATCTCTATCGATTAGAAAATGAAGAGGGTGCGTCTGAAACAAAAGAACTCATTATTTTAAGATAGGAGATAAGAGAGCCATAACAGATATTATCAAAAGTATTCAAATTAGGCGACCCAATACGCGATATTTTTTACTTATCGATAGAATCTTATTTGAGACACTCGGATTCAGTTGACGAAAAGTCTACCACTAAGGTTTGAATAATTGTTATGAAATCTCTTTATTCGGAATCAAGACATTGAGTTTTTTACGTCTTAAGACTCAATCATTATGAACATCTAAAAAAGACATCTATTCAATTGTTGATAAGCTTTTATTAACAAGCGACGGACGAATTCTCACAAAATCTAATCAAAAAAATTCTGTCTAAGTTTATTGTATCTATTGTTGACAAATTGAGTTTTCTGGATAAAATTTTAATATGAAAATGAAAGGTTTTTTTTATTCAATAGAAATTGGATTTGGCGACGGAATAATCTCTCATCAAATAAAAGTTCATAAAACTTTTGAAGTTTATTATTAAATCTACCATTATTCAAACAAAAAACTAGAAACCTAATGCTAAGATAAATCACTTTGATTAAAATTTTAGATTATTATGCTTTTCCATCAGATTTTGTTAACGAAGAAGAATATTTAAAAAATAACAATGAATAAAGAAGTCGAATTTGCACCTTGCAATTTTTGCGGAGTCGACGAATCTAAATTTCTTTTTCACTCCAGCGTTCTTAGAATAGTAAAATGTAAAAAATGTGGTTTAGTGTATACGAACCCGCGTCTGTCTCAAAACTCACTTGCTACTTTGTATAATAAAGTTTACTTTAACAGCCCTAATCCATTGACCTTGGGCTATGAAGATTATGTAAATGATTTTAAAAACATAATGAAGACTTTTGAAAAACGATGGACAAAGATTGAAAAATATTTAGGAGGACCAAGCAAAATTCTTGATATCGGTTGTGCCTATGGTTTTTTGTTGAAATGTTTAAAGGTTAAGGGGCATCAACCTTATGGAATTGATGTATCAGAGTATGCGGTTAAATATGCAAAAGAAAAATTTGGTTTAAATGCGACTAATCAGCCGTTGCGAGAGATTAAATTTCCTGATAACTATTTTGATGTTGTGACAATTTGGGATGTGATTGAGCATTTTACCGACCCCAAAAGCGAGATTTTGGAAATTCACCGGATACTAAAACCAAATGGCATTCTATCAATTATAACCCCAGATTCGGGTAGTCTACAAGCAAAAATTTGGGGAAAGAAGTGGGTCGAATATGTTAGACCCGAAGAGCATCTGTTTTTCTTTTCTAAGAGTTATTTGATAGACAAACTAAAAAGTGTGGGATTCGAGGTAATAAGTGAAACAACCGCTGGAAAATATGTTACGATAAAATTTATTCTAGACCGTTTAAAAGCCTATAATAAACCCATTATTAGTATATTAGAAAAAATATTTACACTTTTAGATCTAACCGAAAAGGTCGTTTATTGTGACCCCAAAGACAAAATGTTCGTAAATTTTCGTAAGAAGTAAACCTAAGAATGAAGAAAACGACCAACATTAAAAGGAAAATTCCCGAAGGCATAGAAAGCAAATTTGATTTATTTTTTAAGAAAAAAAATTTAATAATCTTAACGACTATTTTAGTTTTGAATCTAATTTTCAATTTTCTCTTATTCGATCCCAAGTTATTTACTGGTGGTGATAATGCAGTATACATCACTCTTGCCCAATCGATTTTGTCGGGTAAAGGTTACCGAAACATATCAAACCCTGCAGAACCCCAACATTCTCAATATCCTCCTGGTTTGCCGTTACTGATCGTCCCAATTTTATTCCTTTTTGGGAATAACTACATAATAATGAAAATTATGGTAATACTAATGGGAAGCGGAGCGCTTTTTTTTCTATGGAAGCTGCTTCAGAAATACACTGTTCCAGCCGTTACGGTTTGCGTAGTTTTAATTACTGCATTCCATCCTGATTTAATCGAATTTTCCCATTGGGTATTAACCGAAATTCCCTATCTATTTTTCACAATCTTAGGAACCTTTCTATTAGTAAAATTTTTGGAAAGCGATAGCCATAATTTCAAATATTTAATTTTTGCTGCCGTTGGCTTTGTATATTCATTTTATATTCGACCCACCGGTTCAGCGATTTTGGGGGCAGGTTTTATTGCTCTGCTGTTGAGAAAAAAATATAAATACTTGGCGATTTACCTGGTTATTATTTTATTACTAATTCTGCCTTGGTTAATCCGAAATGCAAAAATCGGTGTTCCAATCCTTGGGCAATCTCAAGGTGCGGTTATGTTGAGAACTGTTTATGATTTAGAAGGTGGAAGGATGACATTTTCCGAACTTATACAGCGTATCTTTGGCAATATCAAAATTTATAGCTTAAATATAATCCCAGCCACTTTATTTCCCATCTTTAATATTACAAGAATCCCAATATTGATAAATGCTATTTTAATATTAATGACCATTTCCTTAGCGATCTATGGCTTCTTCTATCAAATTCGAAAACGGATTAGCATTATTCACATCTATTTTTTATTTTATTTTATCGTTATCCTCCCCTGGCACGAATATGTTAGCACAGTAAGATATTTCCTTCCGGTTATGCCTTTTTTCTTTTATTTTTTTATTTTCGGATTAATCCAACTTAATAAAAAAATTGCTTTAAAAAAACACTATCTTTTTTTAACCATGATTGTATTATTTATAATCATTACCGAATTTAGTTTAATAATAAGAAAAAGTCCAAATAGTCTAGCGAATTTATCAGCTTACATCCATGGCGATATTGATGCAGGTTATAGTGAAGACTGGATAAGATACTATCAAGCAGCAGATTGGCTTCGTAAGAATAGCCCAGAAAACAGTGTCGTGATTACTCGTAAACCGGAGTTGTTCTATTTAAGAGCAAAAAGAAAGACCTTGATTTATCCCTATACGCACGACCACGATAAAATGAAGGAATTCATTTTTCAAAGTAAGGTAGACTATATTGTTGTTGACCAATTCTATTGGACGGGAACCACCGGCAAGTATCTGGTTCCCGTAATCAATGAAAATATGGACAAATTTGAAGTTGTTTTTAGAACACCACCGCCCGAAACTTATGTTTTAAAAATAAAAAGATGACCCCCCTTTTCATCCTGAAACTCTTTAGTTCTTAAATCTTATAATTGAATTAATTAATGCTTCCTATTCTTTAAACGCTTGTGCTATTTTCAAAGCTACGATTCTATTAGATGCATAAAGTTTAACCAATAATTTCATAAATGATCACAAAAAGTCATTTTCATTAAAGAGAACATGAAACATTTTCTTTTTGACTAAATTAGCTATATAAATTCGGCTATGCATCCTTACAATATAGCTCCTCTAATTTTTCTTGAATATTTTAGTCGGACAACCCCCCAGAATACTCTCTGATGCTATTTTTACTGAATAAAGAATTACTCAATGTAAGATGAAATTATCTGTTGTAATACCGGTTTTTAATGAAGTTAGCGGAGTCGATAAAATCATTAACACAGTAAAAAATGTCCCGATCGATAAAGAAATTATTGTGGTGGATGATTTTTCTACGGATGGAACTAGAGATAAGCTTAAAGTGATTGATGGAATTAAATTACTTTTCCATCAGAAAAATATGGGTAAGGGTGCAGCAATTCGTACGGGAACCAAAGAAGCGATTGGAGATGTTGTCGTAATTCAGGATGCCGATTTGGAGTACGACCCCTGGGATTATATTAATCTTATTAAACCATTCGAAGACGAACAAATTGGTGCGGTATATGGCTCAAGATTCAAAGGCAAAGGTGAATTTCTATTTTTAAGTAAATTAGCTAATCGATTTCTTACTTTTTTTACTAATATTATGTTTGGTAAAATTTCAGATATGGAAACTTGTTATAAATTAGTCCGAAGGAAAGTTTTTTTAGATTTGAACTTAACCGCCAATCGTTTTGAAATTGAGCCAGAAATAACGGCAAAACTTTTACGGAAGAAAATCAGGATTACGGAAGTTCCAATTAAATACCGCGCTAGAAAAATTGGTAAAAAAATCGGCGTTAAGGACGGACTTGCTGCTTGTTATTATTTATTAAAGTGGTATTTTAAATAAAAATTTGTTACATACCTAACATTTCGACAATAAAACGAGATGGGTCAGCCAAGCGATAACGAAAACGTTTCGGGTAAGAGATAAATAAGCGTTCCATAGCACGAGTTATCGCGACGAAACATAGCCTTCTTTCCTCAGCTAAAGTTTTTGGGCTATTGAGGTTTCTCAGTAAAGGAAAGATCCCTTCGACCATGCCAACTAAAAATACAACCGGAAATTCTAAACCCTTTGCCGAATGCACGGTCAACAGTTTTACGGTATTTTTACCCCAATCGACCAATTCTAAGTTTTCTAATAATGAAAGACGAGTTAAGAAAAGATTCAATTCTTTTAGAGAAAATTCTTTCGCGGCTTGTAATAATTCCTGAATGGACTGCAGGCGGTCTCGTGCCGATGATGAGTTATCTTTAGTTAATCGTTCAGTAAATTCTGCTTGTTTTAGTATCAATTCTAGTAGTTCGGCAACCGATAATTTCATTTCTTCGTTGAAAATAAGACTGATGGTTTCGAGAAACCTGGATGCTTTTTGACTCTTTGTTTTTAATTGTAGTTTGCCGTCTTTTAATTTTATAATCTCGGGTTTAATACCAAGCAGCCAGGCAATTGGTGGGATTGCAGTATTTAAATCTTTCTTCTGAACCGCTTTCAGGAAATCGACCAGATACTTTACTTCATCGCGTTCATAAAACCGTTCTGCGCCGATTATGCTATAAGGAATTCTTTCTTTTAACAACCCTTCTTCATAGTTGCGGGCTTGGGAATTGAGCCGATAAAGTATTGCGATGTCAGAATAAGTTTTGCTTTCCTTTTCAATAAGTCGTTTGATAAGTTTAGTTAAAAGATATACTTCATCTACTTCGTTATCACCCGTGAATAGTTCAACATTTTCGATTTCGTCTTTCAAAAGAATAATGGGTTTTGGTTTATGACCTTTATTCTTACTGATTAAGTTATTGGCTAAGCGCCAGATTCCCTCGGGTACCCGGAAATTTTGGGTTAACGCAAAAGTTCTGATATCGGGAAAATCTTTCGTTGCCTCGAAAACATATTCGGGATGAGCTCCGCGCCATTCATAAATGGATTGGTCTTCGTCACCAGTTAAAAGTATCCGATTATGATAAGAGGCTAACAGTTGAATGATTTTGTATTGGGCTGGATTAAGGTCTTGCAGTTCATCAACGAATAGCCAGCTAAATTTACTGGCATATTCTTTTAATAAATCGGAATTTTTCAATAATTTCGCGGTGTAATAAATCAAGTCGTCAAAATCCAGAAGATTATTCTCTTTTAAGTATACCTGGTATTGACTATATATTTTAGCGCAAATCCTATCCCAGTCGTTTTCGCTATTTCTTATTGCTGATGCTGGTGAAATCAAGCTATTCTTCCAGTGCTCAATCTTATGCTTAATTAATCTTATTTTTTGAGAGCCTAACTTGGGAACTAAAGTTCTTAAGATTTTTATGGGATTCTCCAAGATTTCAAAGTCTTCATTAAAATCTAAGCGCAGTGCTTCTTTTTTTAAAATTCGATAGCAGATAGTGTGAAGAGTTCCTAACCATAAATCCCTTACGTTATGAGCTAAAAGTTTTTCTAATCTCGCCTTTATATCTTCCGCTGCTTTCTTAGTGAAGGTAACAATTAATATAGAATCCGGTTCAATTTGCTGGTCTTTGATTGTCGAATTTACTTTATAAATCAAAGATGTAGTTTTTCCAGTTCCTGCTCCACCTAACACTAAAATTTTATTCGCGGTCGAATTTACAACTTCTTTTTGTTGTGAACTTAGATTAATTTTATCTTCGACATTTGGAACCGTTGGGGTCGCAACAATTTCAATCGACTTTGCTGTTTTATTTAGACGAAACAGAAAATCTTGTGCCGTTTTAATCCTTTGTTCTGGTTCTTTTGCAAGACAATCCATAATGATCTTTTCTAACCACTCCGGGATAGCTGGATTTAAGAGACCTGGTGCAATTGGGTTCTTTTTTAAAACGGAGGACCGGATTTGTTCTAAGGTTTCCGCCAGAAAGGGTGGTTTACCCGTCACCATTTCATAGAAGATTGTTCCTAAACTATAGATATCGGATTGAGGCAGAAAAATTCCTTTCCAGGCTTCGGGTGCCATATAGATCGGCGTCCCCGCAATCGAAGCCGAAATACTACCCGGTCTAATGAATTTCGCTAAGCCAAAGTCAGCAATCTTAACCAAATCAGATTCTGTGATTATAATATTTTCTGGTTTTAAATCGCGGTGTAAGATATTTTTATTATGGGCATATTCTAAAGCTTCCAGACATTGCGAGATGATTTTGATTGACCGTGATAAATCAAATTTTCCATTTGTTAGATGAGTACGAAGCGAAGCGCCCTTGATATATTCGAGAACCATGGTGAATTTACCATCGATATTGTCGATATTATAAAACCGGACAATGTTTTGATGGTCTAATGAAGCTAAGAGTCGTGCTTCATCTTTCAGCATCAAAATATCTTCTTGCCGCATTCGAGCGACTTTTAAAGCAAACTCTTTTTCTAAAATCGTATCAAATACTAAATAGACATCGCCAAATTGACCCCCTCCCAGCCATTTGGTGATTCGGTATTTACCTAAATTAGATAGCAACATTTAGAAAACTAATACTAATTATTTTTAAAAAATTTAATTTTGTTTGGGAAAAGCTGAAAAGTGTAACAAATCGTTACCAAAGATGAGCGCTCGACCTAAAACATTGGTGCTTTGAAATCTTAATTCATCACCCAAACCAACTGAAGGGAAGCGTCTTAATTGAACCCTTTTTAATTGCGAAATCAATTTTTCTATTCTATTAGTGGGCGGTTCGCTGGCGGAATTCATCTTTTCCAGAGCATCAAGTCCATAACTTTCTAAAAGCTTGGGCGCCAAACGAGCAAAGATATTCTTATAGCCGAATAGGTCGATACAGATAATCTTTTCGCCGCAAGCAGCAATCATCCCGGTGAATTGACTCAATTCACCGGCACTTTCGGAAAAACGAGCCAGTTCTGCTTTTAATCGCTGAAAGATATCATGCATTGATGACGTCATCGATTGAACTTTAAGCGAATCAAGCTTATTACCGATGCTTTGCCAAATTCGTTCCTGATTCGCTTTGAAAGTTCTTGTTTTAGTTAATGAATTGGTCACATCTTTACATAAGACGGCGCGCAGCGATGGAAAAGAGCAGCTATTCGCTATGGTAAATTCTTTGTCACCAGTCCAGCGTCCTTGTTCAACACAACTGGTTGGTAAGAGTACTTCACTTCTAGTATCAATAAAAGCCGCGGTTGTGGTAATCCGGTTCTGCCAGGCACCGGTAATCTCTTCGCCGTCTAAGACAAAAACCCGGTAATCCGAACGGTTTTGCAGCCGAACCTGTTCAATTTGGGCATTAGCTAATTCCGAAATCAGAATATTCTTTTCTTTTAGGGCATCATCCAGCACTTTTATCTTCGGGTTCGATTTCCCACCGTTGGATAACGGATAAATCACTAAATTACGTAAGAATCTTGGTTCTTCCAGCTTAATCCCTTCAAAAAATTCAGCTAAAGTTCGTTTAGTCATCAACCGCTTGTTATCGAAATATCTTCGATTTTAAGCCATGGAACGATGAAACTAAAAATTCTTTTTTGTTCTTTCGATATTCCGGAGATTTGATTAATCAGTTCAAACACATTGCCCGCAATCATCGTTTCGATTACCGGCTTTCCAATTTCACCATTTTCGATTCGAAAGCCGCCTTTCACCACCCCGGAAAAATCACCGCTGACTGGATTGGGAAAGCACGACAACCGGGTAACCAAAATTCCTTTTCTCACATCCTTGATTAATTCATCTTTGGTCTTGTTGCCCGGGCTAATGGTTAAATTAGTTGGTCCAATATAAGGAACTTCACGAGTGCCACCAGTAGCATGTCCGGTTGAAATTCGGTTTTCTTTATTGGCGGTATATGAGTTATAGAGAAAAGTGTTTAATACTCCTTTATCAATCAGCTTGATTAGTTTCCGTGCTACTCCTTCGCGGTCAAAAGAACCGGAAGCATTACCGCCTTTTAATAAACCATTATCTTCAATCGACAGGTCAGCCATCGCAACTTTCTGGTTTAAGCTTTTGGCAAACCGGCTCATTCCCTTTTGAACATTATTGGCATTCACCGAAAAAAGTATCACACTTAATAAATCCGTCACCACTTCGGGGTCTAAAATAACCGTGCCCTTAAAGCTTTCCCATTTTTTCGCACCAAGCGAGTTAATCACCTTTTGGGCAAAATCCAATGCCACCTTTTCCACATTCACTTCACTCGCTTGATGAGTAACATCAAACTCGTATTGAAAACAGGAGACTTCTTGCTTATCGGTTGCCATGCCAAAAATGACATAACTAAAACTGCTTCCTCTTTCGCTTAGTTTAATCCCTTTTGAATTGACGATGCCGATTTCATATACCGATGCATCAAATGACCCAGAATCGACCGCTATCCGTTTATCAAAGTTTTGCACGGTTTTTAACATCTTGACCGCATTATCCAGCGCAAAGTCCATTTCAATCTTTTCGGCTTGTGGGTCATAGATACCTTCGACTTTAGTTAAGGGCGTCGGCATCGGTAATTGGTTATATTTATCCGCCGGAGTCAATTTAGCCAATCGGACCGCATTACTTACCGCTTCGGCTATTTTAGGTTCGCTTAAGACATTGACCGAGGCGAAGCCTAAACTTTTATTTTTAAAAACCCGAATGCCGATACCATCCCGGGTTTGGCTCTTGGCTAATTTAATATCATTACTTTCCAATGATACGTTGAATTCTTTGCCGCGGATGAGATATGCCTCAGCTTCGTCCGCACCCAGTTCTAATGCTTTTTTTACCGCAATTTCACCCAATTCAATCATTTCTGCCTCCCGCCGATAATTACTTGGCAACGTAAATAAGGACCGCCGCCATCCACTTTGGCTGGTTGTCCTTTTCCGCAATGACCCCAACCCATATCCCAAATAAAATCTTTACTTAAGGCATCAACACTCAGCAAAACATCGAACGCTTGACCGCTGATTGTTACATCCCGCAGTAATTCGCCAACCTTGCCATCTTCAATTCGATAGGCTTCGGAAACCTGAAACATAAATTCGGCATTAGCATCCGCCTGCCCGCCGCCAGCTTGTTTTAAAAGATAACCATGTTTGATTTCAGCAATCATCGATTCTAAAGTATTTTTCCCTGGTTCGATTCCAGTGTTGCGCATTCGGATTAATGGTTCGTCGGGATACTCATAAGCCCTTGCATTGCCGGTTGGCTTAACGTTCATTTTTGCCGCGGTTTCACGGTTATGCAGAAACGATTTTAAAATACCATTTTCAATGATTATGGTCTTTTCGGTCAGCACGCCTTCATCATCCACCAGTAAAGTTCCACCGGCATTTTGTTCCGGTCCCGAGTCAAACATAGTTACCAGCTCACTGCCAACTCTTTGATTGATTTTATCTTTGGTTATTGCACCGGAAAGGACAAAATCGGCTTCAACCGTATGACCGATCGCCTCGTGCGAAATTAATCCGACCAGCCCGGGGTCAAGAATCACGGTTGCTCGTTCGCCGGGCGGATAAGGTGCTTTTAAGAGTTTTGACACCCGCTCTACAACCCGGTCAACCATTGTTTCGGGAGATTTCTTACTAAATAAATCTTTCCAGCCGCCAGTTGTCCCGGTTGCTTCCAATGCTCGAACGTAGTCTTTGCCATCCGATGCTACGGCTAAAATAAAAAACTCCGGTTTCGAATCATAAATTTCCGCTCGCGCCCCATCCGTCGTTAGTATATACTTTTTATCTAAAGTTTCATTATAATAGACATAAGCCGATTGGATTAGCGGCGATGCTTTTGCCACTTTAGCTTCAGTATTCCGCACCAATTCCAATTTCTCTTCAAAACTATGATTGGTTAAAGGGTCGTTGATTTTAGGTTCAAATTTTCCCTTAGCTAAATTCGCTTTAGCTAATTTTACTTCTTTTGATTTCTTACCCGCACTCGATACTTTGGCGGCTTTGATGGCATCGCTAATCGTTCTTTTCAGTTCATTTCGTTCGATTCGGTTGGTCGAAGAGAATCCCCAGCCTCCTTGAGATAAAACTCGCACCGCTGCGCCTGAATAACTAGTGGCTTTAGCAGTTTCTAACTCGCCTTTCCGGATGGCAATCGCATTTTGATTTCGTTCATGAAAGCGAATTTCGCCATAATCAACTCCAGAAAATTCGCTCAAAAGTGGCTCAAGTAAGTCAAACAATTTCGCCTCCTAATTATTTTCTAAAACATTGAAATAAGTCAGGAAATTTTTATTACATTTGTTTATTGTGATTTTCATTTTGAAAAATGATAAGTAAAAGCTATCCATTGTCAATCTTTGGATAAAGAATAAAAACGAAGAGTAAACAAGAAATATTCTTAACCGCAGAAAAAGGAGAAGTATAACCACTGAAGGCACTGAATACACAGAATAAATTTAACCGCAGAGCACGCAGAGCCCGCAGAGGTATAACCACTGAATACACTGAAGACACAGAAAAGAATTAACCACAGAGGTCACAGAAAAGTAATTTTAACCGCAGAGAACGCAGAGATAGCAGAGAATAGAACCATTGAAGACACTGAATACACAGAAAGGAATTCGCCCAAAAAAGTAGGGGTCGGATTCATCCGACCCGCAATCTCCTCTCCCCTTGTGGGAGAGGGGAGGGTGAGGGAAATTTGGGATTTGGTGCCTGGAATTTGGTATTTTTGTGCCAGAAAAAGGTTAGTTATAACTAACCTTTTAATTGACCCAAAATTTCTTCTAAGTCGAGCATCGTTAAACGCTTACCGTAATTTCGGGATTGGGTAGGGGTATCACCTATGGGGTGATGACCCCCTGGGCGGCTTGGGGAGTGACTTCGGAGGTCGCTTCCGGAGTCGCTTCCTAAGTTAGTTCGGGAGTCGCTTCAGGGATTGGTTGGGGGACAGCTTCGGGGACAACTTGGGAAGCGGCTTCGGGAGCAAGCTGGGGAGTGGGGAGCTATAATCAAATCTTGTGGAAATTTGTAAAATGGATAATTTTTGTTACAATAAAAAACCGGTGCCACAAAAATATGCACCGGTAGAAAGATAACTACAATGAAAGACTATATTAGAAACCAAAGAAAGTCAAGAAGTAATGCAACCCTTCAATTTAATCGAAGGATTCGTCGACTCAAACGGGAAAATAAACGCCAAATGAACTATCTGCTGGATGAAACTGCCCTCAAAGGTGCCCAGAACGCAATCAATAATACCTTAGAATTAGAACGGGATGACTTTCTGGGACGGGATAACTATCAACGAGTCGATGACCCGGCATTTCGGGGTTATCGTAACGGTTATAGCCAAAGGAAAGTCGGTTTAGGTTGTGGTCAGGTATCAATCAATATGCCAAGAGTATCTCATAGCCCGGAACCATTTGAATCAACGATTCTACCCCCTTATCTACGTACCAGTCAGAAAGTCCTTGATACCTTACCTCAACTCTATCTATATGGTATATCCGGCGGTGACTTTCGACCCGCTTTAAAGGCTTTATTGGGTGAAAAAGCGGTCTTAAGTGATTCTTCGGTAGCTCGATTACGACAGTATTTTTATGAGCAATACTTTACTTTTCATAATCAACCCTTAGATTCTCATTATGCCTATGTCTATGCCGATGGTGTCTATCTTAAAGTGGGATTAACTTGTGAGTGTTTAGGCATATTAGTAGTAGTTGGAGTCAATAAGAATGGCGCTAAACGATTATTAGCGATGTTGCCTGGCTATCGAGAGAGTTATGAGAACTGGCGCGATGTATTACGGAATCTACGCGAGCGGGGCGTGAAATGGATCGGACTAATAATCGGTGATGGCATCCCTGGACTTTGGCGAGCGGCTAATGAAATATTTCCCGAAGCATTAAATCAAAGGGACTGGATGCACAAAATAAGGAACGTTTTAGAGAAGTTACCGAGAGATAAACGATTACAGGCACGAGCCTATGATGATTTATTAAAGATATATAATGCTCAAACCCGGGAGGAAGCGAATAAGGGTTTTCTTAAATTTGCCAAGAAGTATGAAGCTTATCCGACTGCGGTCGCTTGTTTATTAAAGGACCGGAAGGTATTAACTACTTATTTTAGCTTTCCGAAGGAGCACTGGGTACATATCAAGACGACCAATCCAGCCGAATCACCCTTTGCTCCGATTCGGGAAAGATTGAACAAGGCGAAGCGGCTGATGAATGAAGTTTCGGCATTAGGGTTGGTTTATCAATTAATGCTAAAACGACAGGCACGTTGGCGGAGATTAAATTATCCTGAATTAGCGGCAGCAGTGATAGCTGGAGTAAAGTATCGGAATGGGATAGAAGTTAGGTCGGTGAAACGAATAGCATGAAAAGGACCAATAAATTTTCCACAAACATTGACAGAAGCTCGGCTTGGTATATTAATCTATATTAATACATGTTTAACAAGAAAAAATAATATGTCTTCTCTCCATAAAAATATACAACGATTTGTTGAATATTTTGTTATCATCTTCTCGTCCAGGAGATGGTTACTCCTGGGAAGGCTGACTGGGGCTTCCTCATTGACAGGAAGGCCTCTTAAAGAAGAACGGGGACGCTTCTGGACGAGAAATAAAGACCCTATTAGGGAAATTGGGAATTCCGCAGGTTCGGAATGTCCCTCATCAACCGCAAGTATGGGCTTTGCCCAGCAAAGCGTCCGACCTGTCTGCGTGCAGTCACGCTCAGGCAGAAAGGAGAAAAAATGGAGAAACATTACGTAAATATCGGTATCGATTTGGGCATTAAAGCACAAAACCATGCCCAAATCCGTGATGAAAACGGCAAAAAGCTTGGGCACGATTATTCATTCTTTACCACCAAAGAATCATTAGACCAGATCTGTGCCCAAACCGAAACTTATTCTCCAAACTTAAAAATCCGCCTCATTGTTGAAGCAACCGGAATGGCTTGGTTTCCTATAGCAATCTATGGCAAGACCCATAACCACTCGGTAGTCAGAGTGAAACCACAGAAAACTCGCGACCTACGGAAAGTCTGTGGCCGAAATAAAAAATATGACGGATTGGATACCAAAACCATAACGATGATGCCAGTCGTCGACCCAGAAGGTATTCAGGAAATCTATCTTCAACCGGCTAAAGCCTTCGCTTTAACAAGACGTTGTCGGCAGCGCGAGCGTTTGGTCGATACCATTACCGCTCAAAAGAATCGCATCGGTTCTTTCTTTGACTGGGCATTTCCTGGAGTAATGAAATGTTTCAGTAACCCCTTCGGCACAGTGGCGAAGATGTTCTATCGCTACTATCTAAATCCGTTTAAGGTCCAAAAGCTGACGCCAAAGGAATTGGCTGATTTTTTAAGTGTGGTTTCCAACCAGAAAGTAGATTTGGCAACCGCCCAAGCAATTTGCGAAAAGGCAGCTTGTGCCTGTGCCCTTTATGAGAATAGCAGTGAGTACATTGATTTTGAAGAGGTCGCTCGTGAGATTCTTCCCGAGATTGAGCTTTTAGAGACCTATGAGGAACAACTTAAAGAAGTGGAGTCGGAGATTGAACGGCTTTATGAAGAGGTTCATCCCAAGAAGTATATTGAATCTTTGCCTGGGATAAGCAAGAGATTAGGTCCAGCGCTATGTGGCGTGATGGGTTCGCCCCACCGGTTCAATAGCGAGAAGTTGGGTCGGGCTTTTATTGGTTTTATCCCGCGTCAGGACAGTTCTGGGGAGATGGATAAGAAAGGGTTGGCGATGAGTAAAGAAGGGCCACCTCAAGGTAGGCGAGATTTTTACCTAGCATCTGATGTTGCTCGGCAATGGGATCCGCAATTAGCCAAAGTCTACCACGATGAGATGGTTTACAAAGGACATTGCCATACTCAAGCGGTGTGTGCCGTAGGTGTACGAATGATTAACCGGGTTTTACGTATCTTAAAAGACAACCGGACATATGAATTTCGGGACATTGATGGTCGGCGAATTACGAAAGCCGAGGCACGACGGATTGTGAAGGAACGGTATCAGGTGCCCGAAGAAGTTCGGAAGCGGCTGAGAAATCGAAAGAAAAGGGAGCGGAATAATTTTCACAAGGGGCTGCCCCGAGATAATCGGGACACCCCAAATATCCGCTCCCAGAATAATAATAGTGAAGCTGAACGGAAACGGCAAGGAGTAATTTTAAAATGCCTTTAGAAGCGATGGGTATCAGTTTATACGGACGATTTTAACGTTGGACGATAAAATATCGGGAGACGAATATCGATAGTTTATAAAAGACTTGAAATAAGTTAGGAAATCTACTATTAGATGGATGTCCTAAAATGTCCCTTAATGGCCCTTATTTTATCGGCAACCGCCGAATTCCCATTTAGCTTTTTGCGTAAAGCATTATGCGTAACGCGTTTCCACTTGTGACTTGTGACTTATGACTTTGGACTAATTATCTTCTATACTATCGAAGTCGGACTTCCATAATCAAATAAACTAAGAAGGGAAACTCAAAAAGGTTTTAGTCAAACTCAACGCCCTTCTATTTTCCCCAGATTTTACCGACATTCTAACTGATGCCAAATATCCGACCTTTGTGGTAATCGTTATCGACTATTTCCCCAATAGATGGGAAAACCGTTGCCAAAAGGACCCGACAAAATCGTATAACCGTGTGTTTTTGCCCAGTCCTCTGCAGCTTCTTTAAGTTTTTTGTTTCCACAATTTAAAAAAACACGTGCCATCTCTGTATTATCATATACATTGTCATATGTATATAAAACCTCGATAAGGAGAGGTGCTGAGACAGGTTCACCCCTAAGAATAAAAAACTTGTAGGCGCCAGCTATTACATCCAAATCTTTTTCCTTCATGGCCTCAATTAAAGGTTTAACTGCACGCGCGTCATTGATTTTATCAAGTACTTGTGCAGTACTCATTCGGACAAGTGAGTTTTCATCATTTAAGGCACCAATCAATGGTTTAACTGCGCGGGTGTCTTTTATCTTACCAAGTGCCTCCACTGCACTGTTTCGGACTTGCCAGTCTTTATCATTCAAGGCGGTAATCAATGGCTCAACTGCGCGGGCATCTTTTATTTTACCAAGTACTTCTGCCGCCTTCTCACGGACCCAGTAGAATGTTGCGTCATTCTTCAAGATATCAATCAAAGGTTCAACTGCGCGTGTATCCTTTATTTCACCCAGTGCGGATACGACGCTCTTTTGGACTTCTGAAACTTTATCCTTCAAGGTAACAATCAAAGGTTCAACTGCACGGACATTCTTTATCTTACCCAGCACCACCGCTGCTCCGTCACGAATTTGCCAGTTTTCATCCTTCAAAGCAGAAATCAATGGTTCAACTGCAGGTGTGCCTATCCTCACTAGTGATTCTACCGCCCTCTTGCGGACATACATGTCTGTATCACTCAAATCTTGAATTAATCCCACTACTCCCACTACTTCATTTGTTTGCGGATATACAATGCACAGTGAACTGAATTTAAGGACCAGAATAAATATTTTTACTTTAAGTACAAAGTTTAATTTTTTACCTCTGCGATGCATCAACATAAAATAAACCTCCTTTTTGATAATATAAATTCCGGGTCTAATTCAGGGGACACAATACTTATCCTTCTCCATTCGGACATTTGACAGATGGTCATCTATTTACTATTAATCCTAATTTCGTCACCCTTGGAACAATTATTACTTCTTCCTTCTTTAAATCTAATTTAGGTAATCTGGGGACACTTCTCTTATTTTTATCCCATTTCGCATCTTACACTTAATATTATAACTCACGTTGTAATGTTAACTTTAATTACCTGATTGTCAATATCTTCAATATGATTACAGTCAGATTAGCAAATCACTGATTACAGCGATTATAAAGAATATTTAACCACTGAGGACACTGAGAACAGAGTAATTTACCGCAGAGATAGCAGAGACCGCGGAGAACAAATCAGAGTTCAAATATTATAATCCTTTGAAATCTTAGTTACCGATTCTTTTAAGGGCGGAAGGTCGCGCTTAATGGTTGTCCAAACTTTCTCAAAATCAACCACGAAATAACCATGAATCAGCCGGTCTCTCATTCCGGCAATTTTTTGCCAGGGTACCGCTCGGTATTTTTCTTTGACTTCGGATGGGATATTCTTTACTGCCTCGCCAATGATTTGTAAGCAATAAATAGTTGCATAAGCCTTTTCTTTGTCGTTAGCGAATGACTTAAAATCCATACCTTTTACGAAATTATTAATATCTCTAATTGCATTTATAATATCAGTCAGAGAATCTCGATAATCTCTTTTATTTTTCATATATAAATAACCTCGTTCAGGATACATTGACCAATATAAGGTTTTAAACACTTCTTTTCCACTAAATCTACCTTAACGCCTAATAATTCGCTTAGCGTAATCTCTAAATCGGCAACATCTAACAGGCTTAACTTGGCGTCCTTCTGAAATTCAACCAGTACGTCCAAATCACTTTTATTGCTATGTTCGCCTTTAAGATAAGAGCCGAAGATCCCGATTTCTTTAACTCGGAATCGGTCTTTTAGTTCTTTTTTATGCCGGGCTAAGATACTCTTTATCTTATCCGGATTCATCAGGAGTAAAGACAGTTTATCCCTTACCAGATTACGTCTTTTTTTAGCTTTAACCTTATATCTCATAAGGTTATAGTGAATGAGAAAAATGAAAAGTCAAGCTTTTCTTACTGAGGACACTGATAAAAAAGTAATTAACCGTAGAGATAGCGGAAACAACGGAGAATAAATCAGAGGTTAAATATATACCTTTACTCGTCATCTTTGAATCGATTCTTTATACCTTATCATATTCTTTCATGACCGAAATAAATCTTTTACCGGGTCTTCTTTTGCCACCAAAACGGTTATCTGCTCAATCAACTTCTTGGCGGTTTCGATTGATAATTCTGCCTCGTGAAGAGTAATATGGTTCTGCGTATCATAAATAAAATCATGCCGCTGCCTGCGCATACGATTGAAACGACTTACCAGATTTTCATACTCAGCACCAAGACTTAATTGGGTAAATTCGACAATCGTCTTATGCGACCTCTTTGTGGTAGGAAGATAGCCTTTTGCATACATTAAGGCTCGGCTGGCTCTTATCATCGAATGATAGGCAATCGTAAATGCCCAGGTTAAATCAATCGCTAAATTCGATTCGGCGGTCTTTAAATCTTTTCTAGCTCTTTTCAGCTGATAGGCTATCTGTTTAAAATCCGGCGTTTGTCTTTTTATTAACTTATCTCTTAAATATCTTTCGTAACCCATCTTCTTCTCCCATGAGCATTATTTTTTTATTCCTTAAAATTTCTAAAAGGAAAGGTTCTTTTTGCTTAACAGCTTTTTTGAATTCGGTAAAAGAATATAACTTATAATTAATCTCACGCCTTAATTGCCCTTCCAACCTATCAAATTCTTTAATGAGTTTATCTTCCTCCGGTTTGCCAATAATGATAAGGTCGATGTCGGACAGATAGTTCTCCTTTGCCTTGGCATACGAACCATAAATAAAGGCACAATCAACTTTACCAACTTTGGTTAAAACTTCCTTGATGGTTCCGGTTATACCGATGGTTTTAAAGATTATGCTCTTTAATTCCTTATATAAAGGATATTCTTTATTGGCTCTAAAATAGCGCACATTGGCTTTGTATTCACTGATTAAAATACCCTCTTTTTCCAAACTATTTAAAATTCGCTGAAAAATGCCCGGTTTCTTGTCGAGTATCCTGCCGATTTCCTGAATATAAAAAGACTGGTCCGGGTTAGTTAAGAAAAGCCTTAATAATTCAGCTCGATTTTTAGTAAACATTTTCAGCTGCTCTTATATGCAATTTGCATATAATTATATGCACTAAAGTGATAAAGGTCAAACTTTTTTATTAAATACTGAGATAATAATCGGTAAGGTTATAATTTAAGCCCAGCGAGTGGCTACAGACAATTTTTCTTTGCCGCATTTTGCCTTTTCACCAAACGGACCCTGGCGAATCATACAAAGTTCGGCTTTTGCCTGCTCTTTGATTTTTTCCGATTCCTCGGTGACCCCTTTTAAACTTTCATAAGCCGAAGCTCCGGCAATCTTACCCTCAAGCATTGCGGTCGATGCTTCTTCGATGCCGGATAAGTCACCACTGACAAATATGTCTGGTTTATTGGTTGCCATATCCTCATTATGCTGGGCAACATGACCGCCTAATTCCGGAATATATACCATTTCACAACCCGCCTGCCATAATAACTCATTAAGCGGAGAGAGACCAACTGCTAGACAGATAATATCAACTTTTAGCCGCTTTTCAGTTCTTGGTATTGGCTGATATTTTTTATTCACTTTGACAATTAATGCGGCTTCAACCCAATCTTTGCCAATCGCCTCTTTAATGGTATAAGAAGTGAAGATTGAAACGCCCAGCCGAGCCAATTTTGCGGCATGGACATGATAGCCGCCAATCTTTGGTAGAATATCAATCACGGCTGCCACATCAATTCCGGCTTGCATCATCTGATAGGATACAATCAGTCCGATATTACCCGAACCGATCATTAATGCCCTTTTACCCGGTCGAACACCATAGACGTTTATCAAGGTCTGAACCGCTCCTGCCCCGTAAACGCCGGGTAAATCATTATTCGGAAAGGCGATAGTATTTTCGCTGGCACCAGTGGCGAAAATGATTTTTTGGGCGCGAAGTTTTAGTAGTCGGTCTGGTTGATATATTGCTAATAGATTATTCTCGTAATAACCGATGACCGAGGCATTAAGCAACTTCTTAACCGGTAAATTTTCCAGTTCCGTGGTTAAGATTTGTCCAATATTAATCCCACGAATGCCACAATAATGGCTTTTTGAGCCGAAGAATTTATGGGTTTGCTTGATTAGTTGTCCACCTAAAACTGGATTATCATCAATCAGCGTCAAGGAAGCACCGAGTTTTGCCGCAACAATCGCTGCCGTTAATCCGGCTGGTCCTGCCCCAACAATGGCGATTTCGGCTTGAAGCATTAAATCAGCTAACGATACTCAAAACCTACTATTTATTACTGGCTGCTCCAATCTTACCCCGTCCGACTTGGCGATTCACCTTCATACCTGATTTCAGTAATTCCATGCATACCATCACATTTGGTCGGTCATCAACTTTCATCAAGCAGGACGAGCATTTGCCGACCGCACAGAAAAAACCGCGTGCCCGCTTCATCTTTTCGGTATAGCGAAAAACCATTACGTTGTTGGCAACTAAAGCCGCCGCAATCGGTTCATCCTCATAACCGGTAAGCGCTTTTCCTTCAAAAAAGAACTGCACGGTTTTCTTTTCCGGAAAAGTCAAGATTGGATGCTCAGCGATACGAGGTTGAAAGGACTTCATTAGTAACTAAGTTTTTTGCGCCCGGTTCACGCAAGCCAATGAACAATATTTTTGTTTTCGGTTACGTAGTTTAAATTTCTTGTCGCAACTCAGGCAAGTTCTTTCGCCTAATTTAATTTGAGAGCGGGAGCGGAAAAGTTTATCGGATTGACGAATAATTTGGCGCACTCGTTCCCGCGATACGCCAACCCGGCGAGCAATCTCAGCCATTGTCATCTCTGGCTTCAAGAGCTTCAGTACTTCTTTACGTACACCCTTCATTTTACCTCCTTAACTCTTCATTGCAGATTTTTACGTACATAATCAACTGCGTTCTGATAGATAAGTTGACCTTGAGGTTTTATTTTTGTTTCTCGATGCCAATGCGGATGAAATTGTTTATGTAAAAACCTTTCTGGATGTGGCATCAAGCCGAAAATCCGTCCGGACGGATCACAGATTCCGGCAATATTATCAACCGAACCATTCGGATTATCCGGATAACCGGTTTTTTTACCATTTTCATTGACATAAGTAAGTACGACCTGTTTGTTCTTTTTCAGCTGATTAAGGGTTTTTTCGTTTTTCGGAATGAATTTTCCTTCGGCATGTGCAACCGGGATATAAAGCAGTTCTTCAATTCCGTTAGTAAAGATGCATCGGTTATCTTTTAAATTCTTAAGATACACCCAGCGGTCCTCGTAACGGTTCGAGTCATTGGCATCAAGGGTGACGGTCTGGTCGGTCAGATAACCATTATTACCGGGTAAGATTCCGGCTTTAACTAAGACTTGAAAACCATTACAGATTCCGATTATCAACTTACCCTTCTCAATAAATTTTTCGATATCTTCTCTTAAGCAATATTTCAACTCAGTGGCAAGAATTCTGCCCGCTGCAATATAATCGCCAAAAGTAAAACCGCCCGGAATCGCCAGGATAGTGTAATCGGCTAAGGACTTTCGTTTCGATTTCAGTTCATTGATATGAACCAAATCTGCCTTCGCCCCGGCAAGTTCGAAGGCGTATGCTGTTTCCGAGTCGCAATTAGTACCGGCTGCAAACAAAATTGCCACTTTCGCCATGACCTTTACAAGATACTGTAAAGTTGTGATTTGTCAAGAGGTAATTTTGAGTCCAGCATTTTTTTAAAAGGAACGGAATCTTCGTCAAGACCATGCCGGGAAGGTTCGGAGTGAATAAATAGGTAAAATACGGTTGTAAAGAAAGGTGCTGGGTTGACAAAGATTATTCAACCGAGTATTATTGCACAAGTGAAGATTTTTGACCGATATGTAATTAGGGAATTCATTGGTCCGTTCTTTTTAAGCCTGGCGGTTTTAGCCTTCGTCCTTTTGATGGACCGTCTTTTCCTTTTAGTTGACCTGCTAGTTCGTAAAGGGATTGGAGTGGATGTGGTAGGGGAGATTGCGTTTTTAAGTTTGCCCTCAGTAATCGCTTATACTGGTCCATTAGGTTCCTTGATTGGTTCAGTCATGGTAACCGGTAGATTGGCTCAGGATAATGAAATTACCGCAATTCGAGCGGCGGGAATTTCTCTGTCGCGAGTTTTTCTCCCTTTAGGTATCTTAGCATTTGTTTTAATGATAGTAATGACTGGCTTTAATGGATTTCTTTGGCCTGAATCGGAACATAAAGTAAGAGAATTGTTAATGGATGTAGCAAGAAAGAAACCGGCGACTCGAATTCAAGAAGGTGTGTTTATGGATGATTTCGAAGGCTATACGATTTACATCGGTCGGCTTGATGAAAAGAAATCGACAATCCATGATATTGCAATTTTTGCCAAAGACCCAAAGGGGACACCTAATTTAATCACGGCTAAACACGGCACAATTTCTAATAGCGAAGACGAAAGCTATATGACTTTAACTCTATTCGAAGGCGAAATTCATGAGTTGGTGGAAAAAGACCACTATCGACGACTGGCATTTGCTAAACACATTATAAATATCCCGATTGATGTTGAAATGGTGCGAAAGGAAAGGCAATACCGGGGTGATACGGAATTAATTTTATGGTCGCTTTTTGTTAAGATTCACGGTTTGACCAAAGAAATTAGTGAATTGAAAAAGTCGATTACCGATATGTCAAAAAAAGAGATTCAACCACCGGACCGGAAACGATTGCAAATTCAAGAAATCGAAACTAAAGTTCGCTACAAGCGGCAAGAAATGAACCGTTATTTAGTTGAAACGAATAAGAAATTTTCCCTTGCCTTTTCTTGTTTCTTCTTTCTTTTCTTTGGTGTACCGTTAGGGATTTTGCTGAAACGAGGCGGTATCGGTTTTGGGTTTATTGTCGGATTAATATTCTTTGCAATTTATTACATCCTTTTGATTGCGGGTGAAGATTTTGCCGATTCGGGTAAAATCTCGCCCTTTATCGGAATGTGGCTATCCAATCTGATTTTACTACCGGTCGTAATTGAGCTATTTCTCCGCACCTTTTTTGAGAAATCGATTATCCGATTTATTAAAAAGCAAGTGAGACAAATTATTAAACCGCGGATGCACACGGATAAACGCGGATTAATTTCCGAGAATAAAACCTAAGATGAACGATTATAAATTAACCGCAGAAAGAGCAGTCGTAGCCGCAACCTTTAGGTTGCGTTTTTCTATCTTTATTCGCAGGCTAAAGCCTGCGGCTACAAACTCGGATGTCTCTGGTGTTCGCATTTTAATACAATGAAGATTACCGATAAGACAATCCTAAAAGAATTTATCAAATTTACAATTTTAGCTCTAATCTGTGTTGTGGTGCTTTATAATCTAATTGACCTGGTTGAAGAACTCTCTTATTTTACCCGGCGCCAGGTTAATGTTTTTGAAGTGCTTCTTTACTATACATATTTGACGCCCCAGGCGGTCACTTTATTATTGCCGGTGGCATTGATTCTCGCTACATTTTTAGTTTACGGCACGATGACCCGACGTCGGGAACTTAATGCCTATATGAGTGCCGGAATTGATGTTTATCGGCTTTTTCGACCGATTTTTATCTTTGGTGCCATCTCGGTCGTTGGCTTTTTTTTGCACCGTGAATTAATTGAAATTCCCTTTTCGGTAAAACTCGAAGATTTTAAGCGCTATAAAATCGAAAACCGTGGTAAACCGGAAAGGCAGAAACGGCGTGACATCTATTATATTGGTGAACAGGGGAGAATCTATTTTATCCGAGAATTTGAATCGCCCGGTACATTGCGTAATTTTTATGTTTCGGAATTGGATAAGAATCGAAGACCCATCCGAAGAATTGATGCAGCCGAGGCGGTCTATCGTGATGGAAAATGGAATGGTAAAGATGTTTACATCCGAAATTTTGCCGGTTTGGAAGAGAAGATGAACCATTATGACAGTTTACCGCTGGTCGAACTTGCCGAAAAACCAGAAAACTTTACGACTGAATTAAGACCGGTAGAGCAAACCGGGACCAAGGAATTGTACAGTTACCTCCGCCGAATGAAACGAGCCGGTGAAAAAGTAAATAATGAAGACGTTGAATTTAATTATCGTTTCTCGGATGCATTCATTGGTCTCATCGTAATCCTGTTAGCTTTACCTTTATCAATTCGGTTGCGAAAAGGGGGAGTAATGCTTGGACTTGGGTTAGGTCTCTTGTTTTCATTTCTATACTGGGGCTTCATTCAAGTTTCAAAAGCATTCGGCTACGTCGGTACGTTAAAGCCGGTTGTGAGCGCTTGGCTGCCGAATATTATTTTTGGTTTAGTGGCTGGTTTCTTTTTTATACGAATGAGAAGATAAGAAGATTCAACCGCCGAGAACGCCGAGACATCAGAGAAAATGAGCGAGTATCTAAATAGTTTGAAGTTATTTTCGTGTCTTTCGTGGCTCTTCAATGATTCGGTTCTTGACAATTAGAAGATTTTTAATATGCTAATATAAGCAATGGCACATGCCTATACACCTGGTCTAAAAGTAACCGAAAGAACCAAGGTCAAAAAAGAACGCAGACTTCCTTTAGCCGGTGATGTATTGGTTTCGATCGGGCAAAAACTCACCGGTCAGGACATTGTTGCCCGCACCGCTTTACCGGGTAATGTTACCACGCTAAATGTGGCGGGTCTGTTAGGTGTACCAGCGGAAGATATTTTAGGTATGATGCTTAAAAAGGTTGGCGACGCTGTCGAAAAAGATGAGATAATTGCTCAATCCAAAGGATTTTTCGGTTTGTTCAAATCCGCGGTCCATTCGCCGATTAAAGGGACTATTGAAAGTATTTCCGAAATTACCGGGCAGATGATTCTACGTGAACCGCCCCAACCGGTCGAAGTAACCGCTTATATTGACGGTGAAGTAACCGAGGTTTTCCCTGAGGAAGGCGTTTTAATCGAAACGATTGCGAGTATGGTTCAAGGAATTTTTGGCATTGGTGGCGAAACCCGGGGTGAATTGTTAACCGTGGTTAATTCACCGGACCAGGTACTCACGGCAAAAGAGATTGATGAAAAATGTAAAGGAAAAATCGTCATTGGTGGTTCGTTGTGTGAATCTTCTGCTCTCGAAAAGGCAAAGTCAGTTGGCGCAAAAGGAATTGTTGCCGGTGGGGTCGAAGACGAATCTTTAAAGAAATTCTTAGGGTATGATATCGGAGTGGCAATTACCGGTTCGGAAAAAACCGGTGTAACCCTAGTTGTAACCGAGGGGTTCGGCAGAATGCGAATGGCGAATCATGCCTTTAACTTACTAAAATCATTGAATGGCAAAACCGCTTCAATGAATGGTGCCACCCAAATTCGAGCCGGAGTGATTCGACCCGAAGTGATCGTCCCCTGCGATGATAAAAAAACCGATATCAAAAGCAGCAGCCGAGAAGGCGGGTTGGAAATCGATACCACGATTCGCATCATTCGCCAGCCATTTTTTGGATTATTAGGAAAAGTCGTGGCATTGCCGGTAGAGTTACAATTGATTGAAACCGAATCCAAAGTTCGGGTTTTAGAAGTCGAATTGGAAAATGGACAAAGAGTAACCCTGCCCCGTGCCAACGTTGAAATTATTGAGAGCTAACTAATAAGGAGAAATCACTTATATGTTTAACCCTTTAAAAACCAGCCGGATATTCATTCTCCTAACTGTCATTTTAACCCTTACCTTTGGTGATTCTGGTCTGGCTTCGTTAAAGATTGTGCCGGGTGTACGAGAAGCCGGTATGGCTAATACCGGGGTCGCCTCGGCGCAAGGACCGCAAGCGATTTATTTTAATCCGGCAGCAATCAGTCGTTATAATAAATTTCAGGCAAATCTATATTATGCGAAATGGCTTTTGGATATGCATCATCAATCCCTATTTGTCGTTAGACCCATGAAAATATTCAATATCGGCTTCGGCGTCGTCAATTTTTCTTACGGCAACGTCGAGAATCGGGATAATAAACCAACTGAGGAACCGATTGGTTATTTCAATCCCCAGGATTATAGTTTCTTTCTAACTCTGAGTCGCGCCTTAGATAACCGAACCGCAATCGGTGTCTCGGGTAAATTCTATTATCAGAAGATATTTGATAAAACAACCAGCGGCGGTGGGGTTGATTTCGGATTGAAATTTTTTGATGTTATGCCGCAAATGGCTTTGGGTTTTTCCATTATCAATTTTGGAACCACCATGCGATTTATCCGCGAAAAATTCTGGTTACCAACTGAAGCAAAAGCCGGTGCGAGCTACAATTTACCTTTGGGTAATCAGAACTTAAATGGTGCTTTAGATTTATCTTATTTTCCTTACGATAAAAAATTCAGCGCTGGGATTGGTGTGGAATTTGACTTAAACGACTTTTTATTCCTGCGGGGCGGAGTTCGCCCATTTTCGGAAACTGATAAAATTTCTACTGGTTTAGGAATAAAGCTGAGTAAATTCCGTCTCGAATATTCATTCAGCCCATTTACTTACGACTTAGGTACAACGCATCGGTTCTCTTTAGGTTTCGGATATTAAAATAAATATGCCGGAAGGTTGGCTTGATTTCGAACGTCCGATAGCTGAGCTTGAAACGAAAATTCAAGAGCTCGCCGCTACGGGAGGTTATAAGGATGAGATTAGCCGGTTAAGAGCGCAAACCGAGAAGCTAAAGAAAAAAATCTATGCCAATCTTACTCCATGGCAAAAGGTTTTATTAGCCCGGCACCCGCGGCGACCTTATACCCTTGATTACATCGATTTAATTTGTGATGAATTTATCGAATTACATGGTGACCGCCGGTATTCCGATGACCCGGCGATTGTCGCTGGGTTAGCCAAAATCGATGGTAAAAACCTCGTGATTATGGGACACCAGAAGGGCAGAGATACTAAAGAAAAGTTAAGGCGAAATTTTGGTATGTCTCATCCCGAAGGTTATCGTAAAACCTTAAGAGTGATGCAAATGGCAGCTAAATTTAAACTGCCATTGATTAACTTGGTTGATACTCCGGGTGCCTATCCCGGCGTCGGCGCCGAAGAACGGGGACAAGCGGAAGCGATTGCCCGGAATTTAAGAGAATTAGCCATCCTACCGGTTCCGATCATCGTGATTATCTGCGGGGAAGGTGGGTCAGGTGGTGCTTTAGCGATTGCAGTGGGTGACCGAATCTTGATTATGGAATACTCAACTTACTCGGTAATCACACCCGAAGGCTGTGCCTCAATTCTCTGGCGGGATAGCAATAAAGCCGAAGAAGCCGCTAAAGCTCTGAAAATAACCAGTCAGGACCTTTTAGGTTTTAAGATAATTGACGAAGTGATTCCTGAGCCATTAGGCGGTGCGCACCAGGATTGGGAAACCGCGGCTAAAAATGTAAAAGAAGCAATATTAAAAAATCTTAAAGAAATCGAATCGATACCGGTTAATGAATTGGTTAACCAGCGCATCGAGAAATTTGGCCGAATGGGACAGCTAACCCGCAGCAGCGATTGAACTTTAGCCAAAATCAGTCTCAGATGTCCTTCAAGGACTTCAAATCCGGTTACGTTGCAATCATTGGTAAACCCAATGTCGGTAAATCGACCTTATTGAATTCGTTGCTCAAATATAAACTTTCGATCGTTACCCCAAAACCACAAACTACCCGTCACCGAATCTTAGGAATTCTCAATGGTGAAAATTATCAGGCATTATTTATTGATACACCTGGGATGATTAAGCCAGCTTACCCTTTGCAAAAATTAATGCAAAAAGAAATAAGAAGTGCGCTTGAAGATGCTGATTTAATCCTCTTAATGATTGAACCAAATAATTTACCGGATGAATCGGAAAAGCGAGTAATCGAATCATTGCTCAAAAAACCAGCAATCTTAGTAATTAATAAAGTGGATACAGTTGATAGAAGAGTAATCCTGCCATTAATTGAAGAATACAGTAAAAAGAATTTTAAAGACATTTTTCCAATCGCCGCCCTTTATAACGATGGGGTAGAGGCTTTAAAAAAAGGGATTGTCGAAAATTTACCGGTTGGCGAACCGTTCTATCCACCGGACCAGATTACCGAACGACCGGAAAAATTCTTTGTTGCCGAGATTATCCGAGAAGCGATTTTCAATCACTATGGTGAAGAGATACCTTATTCAACCACGGTTGAAATAGAAGAATTTAAAGAACGGGGTGCCGCCAAAGATTTTATCAAGGCAATAATTTATACCGAACGGGATTCGCAAAAAGCAATTTTAATCGGTAAAGATGGGAGAGCATTAAAAAAAGTTGGCAGCGTCGCCCGAGAAAATATCGAGTATTTTTTAAATCATAGTGTCTATTTAGAACTTTGGGTAAAGGTGAAAGAAGCCTGGCGTTCGGACGAAACCTTTATCCACGACAAAATCTACCGTAAATAAAAGCATAGCCACTGCGAACACAGAGACAGCAGAGAAAATATAACCACAGATTTACCCAAGATTTTCACGAGACAATTAAAACCCCGTAGCTTGCCGTATGTAGGCACGATTTTAATCGTGCTAAAGTAACAAAAACTGAAGAAAGATAATAACCACAGGTACTACTCTTAGAGTCCACCGACTGAAAGGAGGTGCAACTCGAAGAGTCCATCGAGTGAAACGAGATGAACACAGGTAAACACAGAAAATTAAAAAACGATATTCGTAAAATTCGCTGTCATTCGATTAATTCGCACTAAATTAAACCGCGGAGACAGCGGAGATTCAAAATATTGGAAATTGGAATTTGGACATTGTTTCGGATTTCGTGCTTCGAATTTCGGAATTCAAGTGTACTGCCAGTACACTCAAAATTGACCCGATTTTTCATCTATCGTCTTGGTCGTCCATCACTTATCGTGATTTTCTCTTAGGGAGGGGGTACCACCTAGGGGGTGACCCCCTAAGTGGCTTGGGGAGTAGCCTCGGAGGTCGCTTCCGGAGTCACTTCCTAAGTTGCTTCGGGAACTGCTTCGGGGATTGGTTGGGGGGCAGCTTCGGGGACAACCTGGGAAGCGGCTTCGGGAGCAAGCTGGGGAGTTGGCTGGGGAGTAGCCTCGGGGGTAGCCCCCTAAGCAACCTGGGGGGCTGGTTCGGGGGCTGGGTCATCTCTTTATTTTACTTCACTAGCCACTAACCACTATCCCCTAAACACTGTCCTTTCGGGGGTCGGTTAGGGGGCTGACTACTCTAATGAATCGGAATGTTTTTTTCGAGCTTCAAAATGTGGGAATTACCTATCCGATTCTTCAATTTTAACTTTAGCAAGTGGGATTAACTTTTCATTGTAAGGGAAGGGGAAACAAACTGGTTATTATAACCCGTACTTATTCAGTAAATCCAATAACCCTTTTTTCCCGATTTGAGTTTGCTTGACACCTAAAATTGCTTGCAGCGTTCCCTTTGGCAGGCTTTTGCTGGTATCAGGCACAAATGTTACTAAATTTTGGTCCGCAATTTTTTTGGTTAGGGTAAGCCCGTGCCGACTATATCTTCCTAATTCCCAGCCAGCGCTTTTTAGTAATTTGATAAGTTGTTTACCGGTTAATGCGGGAATTGATGTATATCTTCTCATGCATGAACCGGCACCCGTTGCAGGTGTGGTTGCACGAAGATATCATCGCTGAGCGGCGCTAAGATTTCAATCTCTTTTCTTTGGGGTTTTTGAATAGAGAACTTGATACGGTTCTTACGAAAGAAACGTTCGCGTTCGCCAACGTCTTCGAGAGTATTCAGGTGACACAGGACAGCTTCAATAAGTCGATCTTTAGCTTCTATAAGGTTTGACCCAAATGTCGAAGTACCAAGCTCTTCACAAAGGGCAACCCACTTTTTGCCTTCCTTATAGAACTTAAAAGTGACTAATATATATCCTGAGGTTTTCATGTCAAATACTCTCCTTTCGAACTCTTTCTTTAATTAATTATACCGCCAAATTTAATATAGTCAACCATCCGATTTTATATTCTCAATGATTTCAATTTTGTTGATACTTCAACCTTCCTTATTCCGAATTCCTATTTAGCGTTATGCGTTTCTTCCTTGTGTCTGGTGACTTGTGACTTTTAGACTTTTTTCCCACTTATCGAAGTCGAACTTCCATAATCAACATTACTACCATTCTTCTTTATAATTATTGTCATTCACTTCCTTGCCTAATTTAAGAAGCTCTGGGTGCCCTGCCAAATAATCATAAGCTATGTCTTGAATATTATATGGAAATTCTGTATAGTTTGCTCCAACACTAGAGGCGCGATAGAGTATTTTCTTGATTTCTAACCCATTAGCTACCCCGTCAGAAATTTCGTAATACTGAGTTCGAGATTTGTTCTCTATATATGGAATTAAAATTCTTTTCTCGTCATCGGTTAAATTTTTCAAATTTCCAATAATAAATCTTTTTATACGGCTAATACGAATTCTTTTAGACGACCAATCATATATTAAAATCGCTAAAAAATATACGGTGGAAATTATCGCAATTAAACCGATTAATCCCCTATGGTCTAGAATGACCGAGTCTATTGATATAAAACGTCTAATAGAAGTGGGCAAAAGCAACAAAACCCAACAGATGCACGCTACGACAAATCCAGGAAGTTTGCCGAGCCTTAAAATTTCAAGAAAAGCAGTAAATATTTTAGTTATAATTTCCATGTTAAACTAAACCAAAAATAATTTACTTTCTGCCTGAGCAATAACTCTGTCACGGAGACCACGGCAAAAAGGCAATAATGCTTCAAAAGCCTAATCCTCGATTATTCTTGAATAATCCTTCTGATAGAAGTAAATACTCCCATGCTTGTGGTTGATTGAAATCATGAGGTGGAGAAATTATTGATGCCTGTTCACACCAAGCCTGTGCCGCTCGTGCCTTGACTGCTACATTTGGGCTTTCTATATCCTTGTCGGCTTTGGTCTCAACCAAATAGATTTTATCTTTTGTTTTTACAATAAAATCGACTTCGTAATTTCTCAATATACCAGTATAGTCGCGATAAGTAATTTTTAAATTGTGTTTTCTCTCAAGCTTTGCATAAGAGAGAACTTCGGTTGACGGGTTTAAGACCTCCAACATATAATCCCGTTCAAAGCCCCCACCTTTAACAGTATAGCCAAGTCGAGGATAAATACTCTTGTCGGTCAACATCGACTTGCTTTCTCTAACTATGATTCTTGGTACCTCAGACAATTTACCCCACACTCCTTTAACCTCATATTTATAGCCTTCAATTAATTTTATGATTGATTGATGAATAGTCTGAATAATATGGTCGTACACATCAATGTAATTCAAAACCGAATAATTTTCTGGTTTAGTAAAGTCAATAGGATTACTAAAACAATAACTCGAAACATAATCATCGATAAGCTGGGCAATCTCGGCTTGCTTTGCCGTCAAAATAGATGTCTTGCTTCTTGTTGCCACTGCTCTTGAAGTCTGTCTCAAGAAGTGGGAATAATCAAAGTAATCGTTATCCATTTTCCACACTTTTGTCTTTTTCCCCGTCTCAACATGAGTTTCTTGAATTATTAGTTTAGAAAGCCAAATCTTCAATTGATTAAAATCACCTTGGTATTTAGGAAGCTTGCTTACATCAATCTGAGCAAGTTCCGGCATTCTTCCTTCCTCAAAAACTTGGATAGGCCAGGTAATATCATAGTCTTTTATTCTTTCGGTTATTGCATCAACTGGTATTATATCACCGGTTGATGTTGTTTCACTCGTATCACCACTCCCAATGATATATCCTTCACTCTTCAGGCTATTGTAGAATTCACGGAATCTTGGATGTTCTACCACAAATAAGAAGTCTAACGAGTTAGAGGGCTCTTTATTTCTTCTGATTTCAAAAAAGGCATCTCGCTTCGCATCCTTTAATTCAGGGAACGAATAACCTGGAAACATTAATCTTAAACCCCTGCCGACAATTTGCTCTAACAAAAGGTCTGCCTCAGTTGCTCTTAAAACCACTGTTACACAGATATTGTTTTTGTCGAAGCCTTCTCTCAACATCAATACTGAGATGACAACCCTTAGTGGGTCATCATCAATATCTATCTTATCGAGTCTCTTACGGGCATTCTCAAGCGAAGTGCCGTGCTTTACCTCGCTAAGGTCAGAATGAATAACCATTACTCGATTTTCATCATAGTAGTTTCCATTCTCATCACACAGATTAGCAAAATGGTCTTTGGTTAAATCGGCTACCATGGTATCTTCACATAAAACCATCATCACCGGTTTCTTAGCAATCCCTTTTTGTTTGAATTCTTTGGATAGTTGCTCCAATTTTGAACGTCCAATAGCCAAAAGAAGTTTTTGCCCAGCCGATAGAGATTTTATCTCACCGCGGCGGTGTCCACCTTCAGGCTCGTATCTTTCAGCTCGAAAATCTAAGTCATCTAAAGATTCACCCCCAATTGACTGGCGCTCTTCTAAGAAAATTTGCTTTACTAACATATCCTGCAAAGCACTAATTAAGTCATAATCATAAACAACGTGAGGAAAATATTCTCGCTTGTCTTTGCTCCCATAAAATGGGGTTGCCGAGTAATCAATTTGAACAAAAGGACCAAAGTTATCCTCATGATTTTTCTTTAATCGTTCATACAATTTATTCATAAACTGACGCCAAACTAATTCATCTCCGGTAGCGCTCTTTTTCCCATGAACATGATGTGCTTCATCATTCATAACAATCAAGTCAGGGTATTGGGAAAGAAAATCGAGAATAATTTCACCGCGCGGCATTTCTTCAACATCTTCTCCAGTATATTTCGCCCAAAGACTCTGGTCACCAGTTTTAAGACGAAACTGTTGCCAGTTAGTAATATAGACGAAAGGTCCGTCCGGTGGCGTTGTATTTGACTTTACCTCATCTGGCTCAAAAATTTCCCAATGAAATCGGTCTCGCCAATTGGTTCCTTCTTGCATAAACAAAGCTCGTTTATAGTCTGAAGTTTCGGGAATTCGATTTCCACCTTTAAAGTCTCGTTTACCCTTGAAAGAATCAAGTAAACGATTCAACACTTCATGCCCAGGGGTAACCACCAGAAAACGATAAGAATAACTGCCTCTTTCGTTATTTATTTTATTAAAGTATTGCCAGATAAGCAAAGCTGCCAAAACCCATGTCTTGCCTGAACCGGTTGCCATTTTTAAGGCATATTTAGGAAAAGTTATCGTTTCGACTTCTTGTTTGAGTGGAAGGTGTTGGTAAAGAGCTTCGGGTGCAACTCTTTCGAAAAGTTCCTGCAGATTTTTTGGATTTAGTATTTCATAACAATAAACGACAGTCTCAATCGCCCTTCTTTGACAGGCATAAAAACATTCTCCGGCATCCTCATCACGATTAAACCAGTAATTAAAAAGGTCGAGCGTCGTTTGCGTAACACCGGGCCAGCCCTGGTCAGCCCAAGCTTGCACTTCTCCTGCCAGAGCCATGGCTAAGTACATTTGAGAAAAGACTTCTTGGTTCTTTTTCTTTACCATATTAGTATAATCGCTTCTAATATCTTCATGCATTTACCGGCTGACGAGTTCTCGAAGTCTTTAGAATACATTATCTTATATCATCCATTGAATTATAGTGCAATAGAATTATTCATTATTGCACAATTAGCGTAAATAATGCAATAACGGAAATTAGTGAAATCTGCCGGTATGTCATTAGAGATTTCATAATTCTTCATGTTTTCAACTCCATTGAGGCTCCAGCATCATTACCAAAAATATCAACCACTCGCACCGCAATAACTCTATTCTTTTTCTTTTCTAATGTCTCGGCAGCTGTAATTGGAACGGTCTTTGCTTTTTTACCATTCCCCCTGAATGTTTGCCATAAACTCTTGAAAGTAAATCCATCATAATCCCAATCTACTGCCCAATAATCAATCAGAACTGCAAAATTATCTTTAGCAAGTTTCATTAATGAATTATAAGTTTCCTGTTCAGTTTTTGATGTATGGCTAACTGGAATATCCATTAACACATACCGTTTTATGGAAATATCTATTTGTACTTTTCCATCTTTTAAGTCTGTTACTTTTGGTTCATTCATCCGCAGATAAGGTCTTTCATAAAACCGCACCTTATCAGCCAAAGCTTCAATTTCCTCTTCGGTTTTTGCTTTCTTTAGATAATCGTATATATCGGGCGGAATATCCCGACTTTCAATCTGAACCTTTAGTCTATCTTTTAAAGCATTCTTTCGTGCTTCCAACGCTTGATGGTAATTATATTCATAATCCCAACCAAGAATTACTACCCGTTTATAACCTCTTCCGTCTAACTTCTGTGCTTGAATGGCAAGCTCCTCCGCTTTCTTTGCCGTAATTGGACGGTCAGGATAGCCGACATAAACCAGTTCTTCGGTACCTTCTAAATTACGGATTCCAAGACCACTGGTTTTATCTCTGGGAGTTGCTCCGTAAAGCTTCAAAATTAAATGTTGCATCTCCCAGATTCTACCACCGGTAAGATAAATCATTTCCCGTTGATAATTGCCGATGTTTTCAATCAGGAATGGTCTTGCCCCTTGTTCAACAAGCCTTGCGCGTGTGACCTGAATACCAACCTTGCCAAGCTCACATCCAATCCAGCGGCGGTTGAGGTTTTCAGCAACAGCCAATGTTGTACCTGACCCGCAAAAGAAATCGGCAATGAGGGCGCCTTCGTTAGAGGAGGCTTTAATGATGCGTTCAAGAAGGGCAGAAGGTTTTTGGGTGTCATAATTTAATCTTTCTGAACTGTTTGCAGATAAAGGAGAAACAACATCATCAATCCACAAATCACCAAGGTAGTTTCCTTCCTTTTCATCCAAATATCTTTTTACCCTCGGCAAACCAGATGAAGTAAAAATTATTCTTCCTTCTTTAAGAGCTTCATCAATCTTTTCTTGTGACCAAATCCAGTGCTTTCCATGTGGTGGCGATAATACTTTATTCTCAAATCTTCGCGCTGGCCCAGTACCCTTTTGAGTAAAATCGAACGACCCATATTTTCTACCAGTTTTTTCTTCAGTATATGGATAATTCTGTTCATCTTTTTCGCTTTTCAAGTATTGGGGTTTAAATATAGCATTCCCGGATTTTGTGTATAAAAAGATAGAATCTTTAACATTACTGAAAAAATTGCTCTGAGCTTTAGCAGCGGTTAACTTTCTCCAAACAATCTCATTCCTATAATTCTCCTTTCCAAACACTTCATCCATCATTACCTTTACATAATGTCCTACATGCCAGTCCAGATGAACATATATACTCCCATCCTCCGCCAGCAATCTCTTCATCAACTGCAACCTCGGATAAAGCATATCAAGGTAAGAATCCGTTCCTCCGGTCCAGGTATCTTTATAGGCAAGGCGTTCAATTACTGAAGGTTCTTTAGTAAATTCATTCCCTTCAATCGTCATCTTATGAGAATAATCAGCTTTACTATCAAAAGGCGGGTCAATATAAATTAAGTTAATCCTTCCCTCATATCCTTGAGACAGGAGCGCCTGCATTGCTAGAAGATTATCGCCCCAGATAAGCCTGTTCATTTTACTTTTATCAATTTCGCTTTCACCCAAAAGCCCATCCCGGAAAGAAATCGGAATCTGCTCTCCATCCCTACGCGGGTTAGGGATAACCACTTCTGCCGTTTGAAATTCAATGTCCTTTGGATTAGGTGCTCTTCTGGGTTTAGAATCCCAGGTGAGCCTTGCAGAGTCCTTTTTTCTGACTCTCTCGTTATTCATCTTGTTAGTATCGGTATTTTAATCTCTTATGACATATTGTCAATAACTTAATATTCTTGACCCTTTTTGACTAAAATTTGCGTCTAATAGGTTAAAAGAAAAAAACCTAAATTATTTGGTTTTCAACTGGTCTTCAAGGATTGGTTCTAATGTTTTAGGTTCTTTTAAAATTAACTTTATGGTGCCAAATTCCCGGTCTTGCTTGACTGTAATTTCACCCAACCGGATTAACTCAAGAGTGGCTAAAAATAATGAAATCACTTCTTCAACCTGCTGGCAATCTTTAACTACCTCGATAAAATCAATTTCTTTCTTTTCTTGAATTAATGAACGCAAGAAACTTAGTTTTTCCTCGATTTTTATTTTGCGTGGTTCGATTTTTAAGCTTTCTTTGGGTGCCAGTTTTGCTAAAACATCATTGAAAGTCTGCGTCAGGGCAAATAAATCACCGCTACCTTCTAATTCGTAAATTTCCTCACCGGAGCGGGGAAAGAGATTGTAGCGTTTTTCTTCTAAACCGGAGAGGTGCTGGGCGGCTTTCTGATATTTTTTGAATTCTTCGATGATTTGTTCTAAACTGATGGGTGCTTCTTCTTGCGGTTCGGCTTCGGCACTGGGCAATAGCGAACGCATCTTCAAGCGAATTAAAATAGACGCCATTAAAATGAAATCAGCCGCTTGTTCGATATTGATTTTAGGTAGTTGCTGAAGATAGGTGAGATAGTCATCGGTTAAGCGTCCAATCGGGATATCAAAAACATCGAGTTCGTTCTTGCGGACCAAGTATAACAGTAACTCTACCGGTCCTTCGTATAATTCTAATTGAACCTTATAATCCATCCTAATTTACCACTAAGTCACGAAAACCCACGAAGACACGAAAAAGACTTTTTTAACCACAGAGATATCAGAGATAAAAGAATTTTTATCCAAAGATTCTGAAGTTTTATTTATTCTTATTAAATTCACTTTCGTGTTTTCCATATTTCGTACTTTCGTGGTAATTTTTTTTGGTTATCTTCATTCAACCTCAACGATTTGGTAATCGCGGCTGCCTAAACCAATCTTTTCGCCATGTTCAAGGATTATTTCTGGGTTAAGATGAGGGTAAATTTCTTTTAACTTGTCTTTAACTTTATCATAAGCCGCTTGTTCAATCGCTACCGGGTCATAGGCAGCAAAAAAGCCAATATCGGGCATGAATGGTTTTTCAGTTTGGGGGTAGCAGTCACAATTAGGCGTCAGCTTAAGCAAAAAATTGAAATGGAGTGTTTTGCGGTTGTCTAATATTACTTTAGCGTATTCGGCAATTTTGCGCTGGGTCATATCCGACGCTTCGTTCCATTTGACCTGGATTGCGCCCTGCGGACAGGCGGAAACGCAACTGGCACAGCCGTAACAACCTATTCCAATCTTGGCAACATAGCGGACAAAACTAATCGCATCCGCCGGACAAACATCCAGACAATCGCCACAGCTTTTGCATTTATCGGCATTGACATAAGGTTTGGAGAGCGAATGCATATCTAATTTGCCGCCCTTAGCCGCTAAACCCATCGCAATATTTTTTATCGCGCCACCAAAACCAGTAACAAAATGACCTTTGAAATGGGCTAAGTTTAAGAGTAAGCTGACTTTCCTTAAGCCCCGGCCGATTTTGGCGTTTTTTATCAACGGCAAATTGGTCTCTTGGACAAAATAGTTTTCACCCCTTTTACCATCAATGATTTCAATTGGCGCCAAAACTTCATTTAATCGAAAACCATGACTACGTGCCAGTTCGGTATGAGATTTTGCCTCAGCTCGTTTGCCCCGATAAAGGGTAGTGGTTTCGAAAAGAGCCGGCTGTACCCCTCGTTGACTAAGCGTTTTGATTACCACATTTACTATTTTAGGGCTAAGGTAATTATCGTTACCTTCTTCGCCAAAATGGACTTTGACCCCTAATTTCCGGCGATAAGGGAGTAAATCCAAGAAGCCGGATAGTTTTAATACCTTGCCGATACCGTCATTGATTGAATTCGCCGGGACAAAATATACCGTACTTTTCATCTTACTATAGAAACATGGAAAGATTTTACCACCGAGGACACGGAATCGCTCAGAAGACGCAGGAGACTTTCGTATTTTACCACGGAGAAGCGGAAATCCTTACTACAAAAAAAGGAAATATGGGAAAATTTTTAATGATTTTTTTATCTTCCGTGTCTTCAATAATTCCGTGATTCCGAGGTAAGTCGTTTCTTCCCTTTTCTTTTGTTTTCTGTGGTTTCATAATGTCCATATCCCCGGAATCTTTTCACCGCAGAACCGGCATTTACCATTTTTAATATTGTTTTCGGTAACGGAATAGCCGATTCGTTTGATTAGTAGCTTCTTACATTTTGGGCAATAGGTGTTATTAGCATCATGTCCAGGAACATTGCCAATATAAACATATTTTAGACCGACCTCGTGCGCTACTTTAATCGCATTTTCTAAAGAAGAAATTGGAGTAGGTGGTAAATTAGTTAGTTTGTAAGCTGGACCAAATCGGGTGAAATGCAATGGGACATCGTCACCCAAATTTTCTTTTATCCACACACACATCTGACGGATTTTTGATGTGTCGTCGTTAAGAGTCGGTACGACCAGATTCACAATTTCCAGGTGAGTTCCGGTTTCCTTTACCGTCTTGCATGCCTCAAGCACCGGTTGAAGTTCCGAACCACAAATATCTTCATAAAACTTTTCGTCAAACCCTTTCAGGTCAATTTTAATCGCATCGACAACTTTACAAAGTTCTTTTAAAGGTTCGGGGTTGATAAAGCCGCCGGATACAACACAGGTTTTAATTCCTTCGGGTCGGGCTAATTTTGCGATATCATACATATATTCGTAGAAAACAGTCGGTTCGGTATAAGTGAAGCAGATTATCTTAACTTTATTCTTTTTGGCAATTGCTACAATATCCTCGGGCAAAGCATCGTAATAACGTTGGTCTTCCAATGCTGATTGTGAGATTTCCCAGTTTTGGCAGTATTTGCAACGTTGATTACAACCGACCGTAGCTAAAGTGATTCTTTCGCTTCCGGGTAACAGATGATAAAATGGCGCTTTTTCAATCGGTTCTTTACCGATACTACATGGTTTACCATAAACGATGCTATAAAGTTTACCGTCGCGATTTTCTCGATTCCGGCAAAATCCTCTTTTCCCTTTAGCGATAATGCAGTATCTTGGACAGAGTTGGCAGGCAACTTTTTTGCCGTCAAGTTTTTTATAGAACATCGCTTCCTTAAGTTGCTCATTTTTCATTCCAGCCCAGGTTGGTAAAATTAAGAGTAGGGCAAAGGGTAGTAATAATAAAGCAATTCGTTTCATTGGTAATTATACATTAATTAGCGAGGGAAGCGATTAAAACTCCGGTCAGGATACCAAGTCCAAATATTCCCAAAATGCTTCCGCCTAAAGCACACTTTGCCAGAAAGGGGGCACGCTTGATTCTTGCCGTATAAAATGATACTTTAGTTGCTTTGTTGCGAAAGATATTAATTTTCTCGGTTGCAGCATCGATGCGGGTCAATTGCCACAAAGCAGATAATTTTCGAAATGGTCCGGCATTTCTTAAATTCCAATATTCATTTTCAATCATTTTAGAATCATAAAGACTAACCGAATACTCACCGGCTTCTAATGAATAATTGGTAATGGGGGTGGTCCCGATTAAATCGCCCTCGAGGTAGACATTGACGCCCGGTTTGTCGGTGTTTACGGTCAAATAACCATTATTCTGCCCAAATAGCAAAATTGCAATAAGTAATACAGATTGCATAACATAGAATATTGAAAACATGTTGAAAAGTCAACCCCGTTAGCGATTTAAGTATTAGATATTATGAGAACTAATCAGGTTAAATTGTTTCCAAAGATATGCGAAATAAATAATCTCTAACCGCGTCAATAAAACTTAAAAGCCGAAATTTCGCACGAGACGGCGCGCCCGATTTAACCCTTGTCGCTCCGAACCGCGTAACCCTTGGGCGGCAGTATTGGCCACATCCGAATCTTCGTCGTTCATCATATTGGCAATTGCTTCGACTGCCCGAGAATCGTTAATCTTACTCAAGGCGATAACCACGGCTTTTCTTACTTTCGAATCGGAGTCTCGGGAAGCGGCGATAAGCGGGTCAACGGCTCGACCACTGCCAATTGAGCCTAAACCAGTAGCCGCCAGAATTCTAACTTTCGTCGTTGCGGTTCGTAATAAACGAGCTAGCGGTTCTATGGAAGGTATTCCAATATTTGCCAACGCATGGAGGGCAGCTTTTACGACCTCCGAATCTTCGTCATAAAGACGATTTATTAAAGGTTCGACCGCCTTTGCATCACCAATTTTACCTAAGGCAATTGTCGCTGTTCTTCGTACGCCAGAGTCTTTGTCGTTCAGAGCTTTGATTAAAGGTTCAACCGCCTTAGGGTCTTTTAATTCCCCGATTTTTTTGGCTGCCTGCTCACGGGTTTCATGGTTTTCCGAAGAAAGACTTTTTATGTTTTTCCGAAGTTCCGATTCAGGGGGTGAGCAGACTGATAAAATAAAAGTTAAAAACATAGTAATTATAAAATAGTTCCTTGTTTTATTTAACAATTTCTTCATCTCCTTTCGCCCGGTCAATTTCATAGATTCCACCCAAATTATTGGGCGTTATATATTTTAATGTGAACTTATAACCAGCTGCAATGTAACTCTGGACATCATCCATAAAAGAAAAGATTTGAAGATGGTCATTACGGTCATCAAAAATCCAAAAGCACAACGCCGGCAAATAATCATCCAGCTTATGTTTCTTGCCATAGACGTCGATATAAAAATGGCGTAAAGGCATAATCTTTATTGAGGTATCCAACATGAGTGGTTTAAATTCTTCCCAGCCTTTAGTCAAAGGCCAGAAAATCGTTTGATATTTAAGCTGGGTCAATTGTTTCGTGAATTCGGATTGGGTTTTCAGTGCTTCATAAAGCGGTGAGTCGGTATATTGGGGAACTGGGATTTCATAAAAAGAATCGCGCTTAGCTCGGAAGAAAGTTCGATCCGGATAAATCGTTCGAAGTATTGGATTGAGCGGCGGTAAATCTCGAACATAAACTATTTCACCTTTGAGGTCGAGTTGATTTCCATTGAAAACCGATGCATAAAAAACTTTCGGGATAGCTACTATTGCATTTTTTATTTTTAGCTTTTTAACCGTCTCAATTACGGGAAGCCGAGTGGTGCCAAACCCTTTGTTATAATATCGCACTAGAGTCGGAATCGAAATAATGAAAGTAAAAAGCAAGCATAATATAAGAAATTTCTTTAATCCGCAAATAATTTTTTCTCTGGTGGCAGATAGTTTCAATTGGTTCTGAACGAAATCCGGGAATATTTGAATGCCACGAGCCGAAAGGACAACTAAAGCACCTAAAGTCTCATATTCCCAGCGCGGTCCAAAAAGTATCCCGTGGAACCAGTAAAAGAAATAGGCAATGACCGGGGCAGTAATAACTGATAAAAGTAAATAATCTTTTAGATTAGTTTGACGGCTGGCAAATAGTAAAGCAACGAAAAACAAAGAAGATATTGGCCATTCAAAAAGGAAACGATTCATCGCATTGAGGTCCTCCGATGTACTTAATAAACCACGTAAAGGCGTGTGAGCCGGTCCCCAGCCGCTATGACCAAACCCTAAACCATGGTCAGAACCCCAGCGGGCGGTGTAGCCAAAAGTTAAAGGGTTGCCATTAGTTAAGTAGTTATAATAAAGTAAAAATCCAACAAATATAACAGACGCAATAGCCATTAGACTAAGACGGGGAAGGTAAGTCCAAGGCTTACGACCGAATAGGTAGAAAGAATAAATGATTAATGGTGTTGCAATTGCTAAAGCAGTTAATGGGCGAACGTTCACGGCTAAACCAAGGAAAGTACCGGCTAATATTGCCGATACAAAACTATGTTTTCGGACCATTCGAAAAAAGAATAAAATGAAACAGGAAAGCAGAAGTAAAGCGCTAGTATGGTTCATGTATTCCGATGACATGAATAATAAAAATGGCGATAGAGTACCCAACATGGCTGAAATACGGCCTGTTTTCTCATCGTAAAGTTCTTTTCCTAAATAATAAAAGACAATAACGACCAGCGCGCCAAGTAACGGATTGATTAACCAAGGCGTTCCGATTAAAACACCCAGCGCTAATAGGGCAGAATGAAAAGGAGGGTATTGGGAATACCATTTTCCGTTGTCAATAATCATATGATTTCGGTCAAAGAATTCAGGAAAAGAAGGAGCAGGAACGTATAACTTGCCTTGAGCAAAAATTCGCGCATTAAACAGTTGAGCGATGGTATCATCGATGTGGGGTTTATGTTGAAAACATATCCAGGAAAAGATATTAGTAAAGATTAAAACAACCCCGCAGCAAATTAATAGAAAATAACCAGGTTTAAGTTTAATCAAAAAATGATAAATGCGGGAAACAAAGGAAGTAAGCCGGTCAATTGAATCATTTAGCCCGTAGAATAAAAGTAATACACCGATAGTACCAATTAAAAGATAAGTTACCAGACTCTGGTCAATGCTTAATGATTCTTGAGGTATTGAGAAGGGAATTATCGTTAAAACAAAAACGAAAAAAGCAATTAAAAAATTGCGTAAAGATTTTTTGTTATCTTTTAAATTTGACCAACATCGACGGAACGTCTGATTTCGCCAAAAGAAAATAATGGCTATGACAACTACTCCAATGAGAATATAAATTAGAGGAAATGATATAATTTCATCTATTATTTCAGGTCCAGAACGAATTCGGATTTTCCAATCACTGATAATCACCGCCCCAATTATCCAGCGTGCCGGGAATATTAAACCAAGTAAAAAAACACCTAAAATGATTGATAAAAACCGGCGCTTTTTTGGCGCTGTTTTTGGTTTATCGTTTAAAGATACTTTTCTTTTATTTTTTTGATTCATTCTATTTTAGATTATAAACAAGGATATTAAATGGTCAACGATTGGCTATGGATGGATCAATAATCAAATTTAGTTTTGATTAATTATTTTTTCGCTACCTTGTTCTTTACCTATTTCATAAATCGCACCGATACCATCTGGATCGAGATAAAGTAATGTGAAAGTATAACCGGCAGCAATATAATTTTGCTTTTCATTCATGAATGAAAAGACTTGAATATGCGGCTTTTTGTCATCGAAAATCCAAAATACTATTGCTGGCAAAAATTCATCCAGTGATTTATGCTCTTGGGTAATTTGTCGATAAAGTTTTTGTAGTGGTACTACTGTCAGATTCGGGTCTGACCAGTAATTTCGTAACGAATCCCAACCCAGGTCAGTAGGCCAAAAAATAGTTCGATATTTAATTTCTTTCAAGTTTTGCATCGCTTTAGCCAAAATTAGTAAGGCATTACTTAATTTCGTTTCCCGCTCTGACGATGTTTCTAATTTAAGAATTTCTTTGACGGATAACTGGAAGATACTAATATTTTCTCCGAAAGAACTTTGCCTTAAGAAGTGTAATTCAGGATAATTATATCCCAATTCATTCCTAAGATTCCATCCCCAACCCGCATCAATTATCCAAATTGTACTGGTTGAGTCAAGGGCGAAATCCTTAAATAAATTTCGGAATTGCTCGACAAAATTATCGGCGGTAAAAGTCCAAATATAAGCCGACATAAAATTATAGCCAGCATATCGACACTGCCAAAAACCTTTTTGGAAGGTTGATGGAGACGGCGCGCTATTTTTTGCTAAATAATAATCAAGCAAAACACTGGTTTGGTTATCTATGAAAATCGGCTCGCTTCTGGGAAGATACTCTTCAATATACTTTCTTGCTTGTTGCATCAATTCTAAGCGTTGATTTTTCAGACTGATAAACTGTCTGCCCTTTTCTGGATTAATAACCCAGGATAAGAGGAAAATCAATCCGGTGATTAGAATCAATTGAAATTTCTTCTCAAACCAAATTCCTAAAAGATAAGCGATTCCAGCGTAGGCAAATAAAACCAGAAAGGCATTATGTCGAGTTCCGCCATAAGGGTAGACCAAGAGCATTGATGCCCCAAGGTTAGCAATAAATGGTAAAGCCAGTAGAATACCAATTCGAAATCTATTTTTTAAGATTAGGCTAACCGCGGCTAAAATAAAGGCAATTGCTAAGGGAATGCTTAAATATTGTGAAGCGAACAGATATGTAAAAACTGCAAACGTTCTTTCAAAAGGATAAAGCAAAATTTGTTTTAAGCTTGAATTGTGAATATTAAGATAAGAGCTCGCGAGCCAGGATTGTATCGTTTCTTGTCGCATTGCACTTTTGGAAACTAAGGAAAGTTGCGTGCGATACAAGAATCCGTAGATACCAAGCGCTCCTAATTGACAAAGCCCCCAGCTGATGACAAGTTTCTTTGATAATTCTTTGTGGATTACTAGGTAACCCGAATAAATACCAAGCGCTAACACAAAAAAAGAAGCCGAGTAATGGATCAAAATAGCAAGGTAGAGGAAAGCTGAGGAAAGAATTAGCGGCAAAATCTTTTTTTGGTCTAACATCAACTGAAAATAATAAAGTGCGCAAGACATAAATAGAATTAAGATACTATAATGCCTAACTTCTTGAGAAAGCCAAATAAGAGTTGGCGAGAAAGCCAAAAATAAGCTCATTACTAACGCCGAGCCTTTGCCAAAACATTTTTCGATCCAGCGATATCCAATATAAATTGAGGCGGTGCTAGCCAAAACCGAGAGTAAACGAAGGAAGTATTCCGAATTGCTAATTTTTTTCCAAAGGAAAAGAATAAAAAAGTAAAGCGGGGGATGGGCGTTGGGTAAGTTGTTTAACCAGACTTGATAGAGGTTGGGTTGCTGGGTATATAAATAATTATTGCATTCGTCTGGGTTTAAATACTGTTTACCAATCGGAAGTATACGTAAGATAAAACCGATTGCCATAACGCAAACCACAATCAAAAAACTATGTTGTTGTAGCCACTCGCTAATTACAACATTTATTTTTCTGCTTTGGGGAGAAAGAATACTGTTTTGTGGTAAAATATTATTTTCGTCATTCATAAATAGTTTAAATTTTCATATCCTTAATTGCCTGATTAATAGAATATTTGATAAGGGCAGTTTGTCAAGATAAATTGTTTTTAGCTTCAATTTAACTTGCGACTCTCAGATAGTAATCTAATTCGATTATTATAATTATTGTTAATATTTAATATTATTTACTCATGAAATTTGGCGTTAATCATAATTTCTTTGTCTTCGTCAAAAGAAATTAAACTGACTGAGATACCTAATCCTGAGTATGCTATCCTTGGCAATGACAATTTGGATATGGTCATCACCTGGTGTATCTCGCCAATCTTTATCCTGGTCATCAAAATCAGTTCGAAAGACTTTAATTCCGCTTTGCTCAAGCCTTTGGATGACTGTTTCGTCGGGCAATACGTTATTGCCAAACTTTTTATTACCAGCCATAACAATTGCGTAACTTGGTTTTACTGCTCTCAGAAAGGGAAGGGAGGTCGAAGTTTCGCTGCCGTGATGCGCGACTTTTAATATCGTACTCTCAAGGGCAATTCGGTACTTGTCAACCAAATGCTTTTCGACATATTTAATCGTTTTAGGTGAATCTTTCCGATTTTTTCCTTCGGCATCACCCATAAAAAGCACACTAACCTTTCCATAAACAAGTTTGATTACTATCGAACTATTATTTACGGTCTCTTCGTTCACTTTTGGATTGGAGTATAAGACAGTAACTTCTAATTCCTTACCCCAATTCAGCCAACTGCCTTCCTTTGGCACTAAATCTGGAATCAACTTTTCGTAATATTTACAATTTGATTCTTTTTTTGCCATCTCAACAAAATCTTTATAAAATTTAGTCTGTCTTTTGTAACCAGGCTGAGTAATCATCTTTACCGGGAAATCTTGAATTACTGGAATTAAGCCTGCCATGTGGTCAGAATGAGCATGAGTAGCAATTACCATATCAATGGTGTCGATACCCAATCTCTGTAAAAAAGGAACGACGACATCTTCTCCTACCCCTTCTTCTCCGGCATCAATCAGTATTACCATCCCTCGGTAAATATTATTTGTATCATTATGGTCATTAGGTGTCTGAATTAAAATACAGTCACCGTGTCCGACATCAATAAAAGTAATTTTTAGCGATAAGTCAGGAGCAGCTCGCTGACAGCCTATAAATAGTATAACAAATGTAATTGGTATTATTAGATATTTAGGAAATTTAGGCAAGTAGCTGGGCAACAGTTTAGATAACTAAACCTCGAATTATTTTCATATTCTTTAAATCTTCTTTGTCATTCATTCGTGGTGTTTCCATAATTCCAGGCAAGTGCTTAAGCAAAGGGTGATTAACAATATTACGAAATCCTTCATTGCCAATCTTGCCTTCGCCAATATGCCAGTGTCGGTCAACCCGGGAGCCAAAATCTGTTTTGGAATCATTTAGATGCAAGAGATGGAGACGTTTCAAGCCAATCAGTTGGTCGAACTCTCTAAGTGTTTTATCCAGACCTTCTTTGGTTGATAAATCGTAGCCCGCTTCAAAACTGTGAGCGGTATCTAAGACCACCCCGACACGGTTCTTATCTTCAACTGATTGAAGTATTTCTTTTAATTGCAAAAAATTATAGCCAATCTCACTACCCATACCCGCCGTATTTTCCAAAAGTAGTTTTACTCGATTATCAACTTTATCAAAGGCTTGATTAATCCCAGTCGCAACATTCTTGATTGCTTTGTCATCGGGTGTTGCCATACGTTTACCAACATGCATAATCAAATAGGGGATAGCTAAAATTTCACAACGTTTTAAATCAACCACTAACGATTCGATCGACTTACGAAAAAGAATTTTTTCACCTGAAGCCAAATTAGGCAGATAGGGCAAATGAACAAATACCGGACTGATGCCAGAAGTTTTTATATCTTGCTTGAATTGGTCAATATCTTCTTTATCCAAAGAACTGAATTGCCAGCCGCGTGGATTCCTTGAGAATAATTGAACCACCTCGCAATCTTTAATTTTGGCTTTTGCTACAACGGTTTTAAAACCGCCGGCGATGGAGATATGAAAGCCGAAACGCATCAGGTATAGATTATTTATTTTAACAAATTAGTCAATATTGTAATAAAAATGAAATTGACAATCATTTTCAAAATTAATATAATTGTATTATGACAAAAGAACAAAAAGTGTTTGAGGATTTTTGTATTAAGAAAAAACTGAAACGAAGTGAGCGCCGTAATCGAGTTGTCGAAAAATTTCTTGCTCTAGAAAGACACATAAGCGCTTTAGAACTGTATAATGAAATGAGAAATCAAAATATCGATATCGGCTACAGTACGGTCTATCGGACACTAAAACTTTTAGCAGAATCCGGTTTAGCCAGAGAAGTAGATTTTGGCGAAAAAGAAACCCGCTTTGAACATAAATTTCAACATAAACATCATGACCATTTAATGTGCCTTAATTGTGGACGAACCATTGAATTTACCAGCCCTAAGATTGAAAAGCTGCAAAATCAGATTGCCCGAAAAAATAAGTTCAAACCAATGACCCACAATCTAGTTATTCAAGGATTATGTGAGAAGTGTCAATAAAATATGAAACTACTTCCGTTAACTAAACTCGAGGCTAACCAAAGTGGCACGATAAAAGAAATTCAAGGTGGTAAAAGAATGATTGCTCGACTCAATGCCTTAGGTGTTATACCGGGTAAAAAAGTAACTAAAATCAATACGATGATGATGCACGGTCCGGTAGTATTCAAAGTTAATAGTACTGTAATCGCTTTAGGTTTTGGTCAAGCAAGTCGAATCATCGTCGAAATTAAATGAAAACTATCCTTTTAGTTGGCAATCCCAATGTCGGAAAGAGCGTGATATTTTCTCGTCTCACCGGGGTGAAAGTTATCACCTCCAATTATCCAGGCACAACCGTTGGATTTACCAAAGGGTATATGAAGCTGGGTGAAGAAAAGGTCGAGGTGATCGATGTTCCAGGTTCTTATACCTTAGAACCAACCTGTAAAGCCGAAGAAGTTGCCTGCGAGATGTTAAAACAAGGCGACTTAATTATTGATGTGATTGATTCGACGAATTTGGAACGTCATCTATACCTGACCTTACAACTTTTAGCTCAAAAGAAACCGATGATGGTTGTTTTGAATTTCTGGGATGAAACAAAGCATCGCGGAATTAAGATTGATGCGAAGAAGTTAGAAGAAATTTTAAGCGTGCCGGTAATTACAACGGTAGCGGTAAGCGGTGAAGGTATGAAGGAATTAATCCTACGAATTCCTGAAGCTAAAATACCGAACCGAAGTCAAAAAGAAACCTCGGAACTTTGGCGGGAAGTCGGTTCAATCACTCAAGAGGTTCAAACGATTACTCATCGTCATCATACGTTTTGGGATAGGTTAAGCGAAGCAACGGTTCATCCGGTACTGGGGCTTTTGATTGGGGCGGGAGTAATGTATCTGGTTTTCCGTCTGATTCGATTCATTGGCGAAACCCTTATAAACTATCTACTCAATCCTTTCTTTAGTAATATCTACCGACCAATACTCTCAAAGCTTTCCTTATGGTTAAGACCGGGTAGCCTTTTTCATAATATTCTCCTCGGTCATCTTTTTGATGGTAAAATCGATTTTCTTCAATCGATGGGTGTTCTCTCAACCGGTATTTATGTTGAACTGGGAATGGTGTTACCCTATTTGGTTTCTTTTTATTTGGTTCTCAGTATCCTTGAAGATATTGGCTATCTACCCCGACTGGCGATTCAAGTCGATACCCTCTTTCACCGAATCGGTCTGCACGGTTATTCGATAATTCCAATGTTTTTAGGAATGGGTTGTAATGTTCCGGGTATTTTAGCGACACGAATTTTAGAGACAAAGCGCGAAAGGTTCATCGCGTCAACCTTAATTTCAATTGGCGTGCCCTGTGCTGCTTTACAGGCAATGATTATTGGCTTAGTAGGGCAGAAAGGTGGAAATTATGTTGCGATAGTTTATATAACCTTATTCCTGGTTTGGTTAATACTCGGTTTCCTATTGAATTTAATTGTCAAAGGATTCAGTCCGGAATTAATAATTGAGATGCCGCCCTATCGATTACCGAGATTCAGTTTACTTTTTAAAAAACTATGGATTAGGGTCTCCGGATTTTTGATTGAAGCTGCTCCATTTGTTATTGCTGGTGTTTTTATCGTGAATCTACTTTATAGTTTTAAAGTTTTTGATTTCTTTACGGGAATAACCGCACCGGTTGTAACCAAACTTTTTGGTTTACCTAAAGAAGCGATTGTAGCGATATTAGTCGGATTCTTGCGTAAAGATGTAGCAGTAGCCTTGTTAGGTCCGTTAAATCTAACCGCAAAACAACTTGTCGTTTCAAGCACGGTCTTGGCAATGTTCTTTCCTTGCATTGCTACTTTCGCTATCTTAATTAAGGAACTCGGCATTAAGGATACGATTAAATCAACCCTTTTGATGTTAGGTTCAGCCTTAATTGTCGGTTCGTTACTAAATCTAATTCTATAGATTAGTATAAACTTCCTTAGAAAACATTACTTATAACTAATGTCAAAATTGAGGTGAAATTTATCCTATCTATTTGATTTTTAATATCTTATATTTAATTTCCCTTGGGGAGGGGGTATCACTTAAGGGGTGATCCCCCAAGTGGCTTAGGGAGTCACCTATGGGACTACTCCCTGGGCAGCCTACGTACCAGTGTTAAATGAGTCAAAGGCAAAGTTTTTAAATCTTAACAACCTTTATTATTCTGCCGTTTACTTCAATAAGATATACACCTTTGGGAAAACTTCGGCAATTTAATCTCAGAAACCTACCTTTCTTTTCTTTTTCAAGGACAAGGTTTCCTGTCTTATCATATATTTTTAATCTTACTTTTTCATCAGAAATAGTTTTTATAGTCAGATAATCAAGGAAAGGATTGGGAGAAATAAATATGGGATGCATTTCCCTTTTATTGATTTCTTCAATCGCAGCCCCGCCGTCACTTGTCTTATAAATTGAACCATTAGAACCCACTGTCCAGCCAACTCTTGGAACTGGAAAATTTATTGAGAATAGGTCTATTAAAGTATCTATGATTGTAATTTCTCCCGATGGAATTTTAAAGATATGTCCTTCGGCGCCACAAATATAACCAGTATCGCTGTCTTCAAAATCAATACCGTATAAACTGTAGAGTAGATTAGTTACATCCCAGGTTTGTCCGCCATTAGTTGTCCTTGCTATGGTTCCAAAACCACCTACTGCATAACCGGTGTCAAAGTTTATAAAATAAATACCTCTAAGTGTAATGGATGAAGGTATAGGTATTTGTAATAACAACCAAGTTGAGCCTCCATCAGGAGTTTTATACAAGTCCCACTGTCTCCCACAATCCAGCCCAAATAGTTATTTATAAAGAAAACATCCCTGAGTGCACAAGTAACACCTGTTAAGATAAGATCCCAAGTTCTACCGCCATCAAAGGTCATAATAGCATATCCATTGTCGCCAATAACTATACCAACAGCAGAGTTAAAGAAATGGACATCATAAAAATTAAATCCACCACTCGAACTTCCGCTCCAGTTTGTGCCACCGTCGGTTGTCCATAAAGCAGTTGAACTTTCACCTACTGACCATCCGGTATCGCCAATAAAGAAGATAGCATTAAGTTTAGTTGTAACTGATGTGGTTTGCCTTGTCCATTGAATCCCGCCATTTGTGGTTTTCAAAATTATTCCAGAATCGCCGCAGATATAACCAGTTAATGTATCGGTTGGGAAGAATACATCATTGAGATTGGCAGTAGTACCCGAATATTGTGGTGTCCAACCACTATTAACATAACTGAAAAGGAGAATACAAATTACTAATACCTCTTTAAACATCTTTTACCTCCTTTCATACTTAAATCTTAAGCTGATTCCTTTTACTGTCAAGTTTTATTTGGTCATTGACCAAAGCCATATCCTCTGCTAATCTTAATTCATAAGTTTAAGGAGATGAAATGCAAAGAATAATTATTTTATTTACTATAATAATAGGTGCACTGCTTGCCTTGCCGCCAAAACCTGGACTTTTTGACCCAAATACCGGGCGTTCAGTGACTACCGGTGACCATTATCCAATTTTTCCTTCTGATTGGGGTCAACCAGGACCAAATAAATTAATTGACCGTGAAAATCTTGAAACAGTAGCAATTCTAATGCAATTTCCGGATAACCGTGCCGATACCATCAGACGGCCACCGGCACTTTTTGATTCAATGCTCTATTCAACCGGTGTCTATAACAACCAACCTTTTCGTCAGGGCAGTCTTAACGATTTCTATTTAGAAAATTCCTATGGCACCTATCAAATACTTGGCAGCATTGTCGGTAACCGATGGTATATGTCCAGTCACAACTATTCTGAATATTACGACGGTAATTATATGCTTTCAACCGGTGGTGACTTAGCCCAGGAAAATGTCCAACAAGTTGACCAACTGGTTAATTTCAATGATTATGATTTGAATCACGATGGTCATATTGATGCGATGTTTATGGTGCACGCCGGTGCCGATGGGGCGGATGATGGTAACGTCAATCATTGCTGGTCACATGCCATTCCTTATTTTAACTACTTAACTAACGATGGTGTTATTATTGATGGTGTAACTAACGTTCCCGAGTTTGCTATGGTTACACCGGCGCGCGAGACGACCATGTGCTGTATTGCCGTGATGTGTCATGAACTTGGACATCTGGTTGGTTTACCGGATTTATATGATGGTTCACGTAATACCTGGGGGATTGGCTACTGGGGTTTAATGGGTTATGGGGCATGGGGAGCCGGCGGCAATACTCCCTGGAGTGCGTCACACATGGAAGCTTGGAGCAAAGTCGAAGCCGGTTTTGTTGACCCGATTGTTATTACCGATGATACTTATAATCTACGGATACTTGATATTGAAACCCATCCGGTAGCTTATAAAGTCTGGCGAAATGGTACTGACCGAGATACCTGCTTTTATCTAGAAAATCGTCAGCAAAAAGGTTTTGATACACCGCTGCCTGGTTCGGGTTTACTGATTTGGCATATCGACCCTTCGCGTAGTTCATGGCACAATAAAATTGACCTCGAAGAAGACAGTACTTTTCATCTTGACCATGGTAATGGGGTTAGACCCGACCCGCATATCTACCATCAAGAACTTGGTGACACCAGCGATCCCTTGCCTGGTAATTGGAATCGGACCGTTTTTGATAATTATACCGTGCCGAACAGTAAAGATAATCATGGCTTACCAACTAATGTCGGTATTCGTAATATTCAACAAGTTGGTGACACGATAATTTGTGATGTAACACTTTCGCAAGTTAGTATAGCCGAGAAAAATTCTCACCTGATATCGGTAAACAAATTAATTGCCGAACCTAATCCCTTCTCAAAATTTGTGAATCTGAAAATCCAGCCGGCTCATTTCAACCGTAATGAACTATATCAAGCAACTATCTATTCAGTTAACGGTGAATTAGTTTATAAGACTGAATTTTCGAGTCCCGGTGGTTTTAACTGGTTTGGGGAGGATGAGAATGGAAGACGACTTCCGACCGGCGTTTATCTGATTCGAGTTAGTAATGATAAGTTAAATTTAATGCAAAAAATAGTAATCGAACATTAGTTTCACCTAACCACTAATTACTTTAATTTTAAGAGGTTATCATTGACATTAATCAATTTTAGTGATAATATCAATAGTAATGAGAAAATCAGTCGAATTTTTTGGAGGTTTTTCCGAACCGTAGCGGTTTTTGACTGATTCGTTATTTATTGACTTTATCGTTGTATCCCTTAAAATCATAAAAATTTATAAATTAGTGAATTTGAATTATTATGCGCCCGTAGCTCAATTGGATAGAGTGCCGGACTACGAATCCGTAGGCTGGAGGTTCGAATCCTCTCGGGCGCGAGATCACGGATTACACGAATGACAGCGAATAAATTCGACAAATTCGCTACCATTCGTTAATTTAGACTTATGAATGACGAGTTTTGGATGAACGAAGCTTTAGTTGAAGCGAAAAAGGCGCTGGAAGAAAAAGAAATCCCAGTCGGTGCGGTAGTGGTTGCTGGTGATAGAATCATCGGTCGTGGTCATAACTCGACTGAACGACTAAAAGACCCAACGGCTCATGCTGAAATCATTGCAATATCGGCGGCGGCTAATTATTTAAATAATTGGCGTTTGATTGATGCCCAGGTTTATGTGACGCTTGAACCTTGTTTGATGTGTACCGGCGCATTAGTCCTTTCAAGAATTAAAAGATTAGTTTTCGGTGCGCATGATGAAAAATTTGGCGCTTGTGGTTCGATATATAATATTCCTTTTGATGCCCGATTTAATCATACGTTTGATGTTGTTACTGGAATCAAGGCGGAAGATTCAAGATTGTTGTTAAAAACATTTTTTGAGAATAAAAGATAACGATAACAGCGATGAAAATATACGATTACCGCGATAAAGACCATTCCAAAGGAATCGTCGTAATCGTCTTAAATCACTGTAATCATTTTTCGATGGAGAGATGGCCGAGTGGACGAAGGCGCGTGACTCGAAATCACGTGTTGCCGCAAGGCAACCGGGGGTTCAAATCCCTCTCTCTCCGAATTTTCCCGGTCACCCCGTTTGGGAAAATTCTCATCATTAAAATGATGAGAATTGGATTTAATCGAATTTTGCGAATGAAAGCGAATTTTCCGAATTTTAGATTTGTTCGGTATGGTTTGTGTTAGTAACTTTATAATGAAAGGAATTGTTAGCATGAGACGAATCTTTTTAGCCTTAGCCATATTCATTTCGTTAGTTTTGGCGGGAAATATGAAAATAGTTAAAACGGACGAAATGAGAATTCCGGGTGAAGGTGAAGCAATCGAAAAATATATTAAAAATATCCGCTGGCTTCGACTGTTTGAACGATTTCGCCAAAATCAACCCCGTCCAGCTTCGAAACTTATTCCTAAAGGCAAAGCAGAAGTCCAGAAGGTCCTGGCACTGCGAGTGGAGTTTGTCGAAGATAATGATACCTTAACTACCGGTAATGGCAAAATGGATTTAGTTGGCTTTTTAGAACCCGATAGTGGTTTATTCTATGACCCACCCCATTCTCGCAAATATTTTGAACGTCATCTCGAAGGACTGAATAACTACTTAAGAGCAAATTCCTTAGGTAGGTTTTCAATCGAATATGCGGTTAAACCGGATGGTTTTATTGAGAGTTACCAGTTGCCCCATGAAATGAAATTTTATGGTGATACAATTAGTACCGAAGGACTTGAGACTGGGCTCTGTCTTTTGTTACGGGATGCGATAAAAGTCGCCGATTTAGATTCAACGGTTAATTTTGCCGATTATGATCATATCATAATTTTTCATGCCGGTTCGGATTTACAAGCTGATTATGGTAACAAGAATAATAGCCCATTTGATATCGCCTCAGCCACGATTCCATCCGGTGCCTTAGAAGGTTATCTGGGCGAACCTTATATTTTAACTAACGAAGGGATTCGAATTTATACCGCCACTATTCTGCCGGAAATGACTAGGCAAGATACGGCTTATTATGGCGGAGTAAATATTCTAGGAATGACTGGTCTTGCCGGAACATTATTTCATGAATTCAATCATCTGCTTGGTGCCTATGATTTGTATGATGTAACTGGCTGGTCAATGGGGGTCGGCGCCTGGAGTTTGATGGGCTACGGTGCATGGCTGGGTGAATGGAGCGCCGGTGCGCCACCGGGAACCGTTCCGGGCATGCTTGACCCTTATCATAAAATATTATTCGGCTGGTTTGATCCTTTAGTAGTTAATATGCCAAGAGAAAGCATACCGGTTTTTGCTGCAACTATGGATACTTCACGATTTAATAGCCGAGGCGACACGCTCACTCCAGTAATTGTTAAGGTGCCAATCACTAATTCCGAATATTTCTTGATTGAGAATCGCCAGGCAATAGTAAAAAAAGATACTTTGCACCGGGAGGTTGATACGCTTGGGGTTGACGTCGAGGATGGAGTTGTAATCGGGATTGATAATAATCAATACGATTTCTTCCTGCCCGGTTCCGGCGTTCTTATCTGGCATATTGATGAACAGGTGATTAGCGAATTCGGTCCTTATAATGCGATTAATATTGACCCCCAGCACAAAGGGGTGGATTTAGAAGAAGGTGATGGGATTCAAGATTTTGATGGTTGGTATAATTTCGATAGTTACGAAATTTTTGGTTCCAAATATGATCCGTTCTTTATCGGTGGCTACAATAACGAGTTTGGACCGCGAACTAATCCCAATTCAAATAGTTATTATGGTAAGACCTATATCGACGTGAAAACTAACAGTGGTCTAGATTCAGTCATGCCAACCAGCGTCAAATTCGATTTGTTTCAACCTGGTTTCCCCAAGGATTTAGGCGTAGATATTGAATTCTTAGCGGCAAAATATGCGGATTTGGACCTGGATGGGAATAACGAAGTGATTGTTCCGGCAACTAATGGGGAAATCTATGCCTGGAAATCGGATGGCAGTCCATATATTCAAGGAACCGAAGGGCTGTTTGCCCCAAGAATTACTGATTTTTATTCCACCGTCGCAATCGGTGATGTTTCCGGCGATGATAAATTAGAAGTTGTCGTTAGCGGCGCCGATGGAACAGTTTATATTTACGATGCGTTTGGTTATCAGCCGATACTATACTTAAATACTACTGACAAGATTCGCGCCGCACCAGTTTTAGCTGATTTGGATGGCGATGGCAAAAAAGATATCATCGTCGGCTCAATGGATATGCGGCTTTACGCCTGGAAAGGCGACGGACAGCCAATTCCAGGATTTCCCAAATATTTGGGTTCCGAAATTAGAACCAGTGTGGCAATTACCGACGAAAATAATCCAAAAATTGTAGCGCTTGGTAGTGATAATCGTCTATTCTTAATAAATAAAAATGGTTCAACAGTTGACAGCTTTCCCAAAGACCTTTCAATAAATCCACTATTGACTTATTCGCCGCCGGTAATAGGTGACGTTGATCGTGACGGAAATAACGAAATTATTGTCATTATCAATACGGGCTACGACTACCGACTAATGATATTAGATTTAACTGGAAATGTAAAATATCGGAGTCGAGATTTAATTCGTAATCCGGCTTATACCGCACCGGCACTGGTTGATATTGACCGCGACGGCTTCCTCGAAATCTTAATCGCGGCAAAGAATAATATCTATGCCTTTAATCACAATGGTACATTAGTTACCAACTATCCATTTGCCCAGGATTCAACTTATTCCGTCACCGAAGTGGCGGGTGGTTTTCTCATTACGACCGATATCGATTTCATTTATAATTCTTCGCTAGTGGTGGGTGATATTAACCAGGATGGCACCGATGATTTAATTATTGGTTCACCGCAATTTGGTATCTTAGGTTTTGATTCGCACAATGGAAAGATGCTCGAATATTTTCCTTTAATGACAAAAGGACCGGTCAGCGCACCACCCCTTCTTTTTGATTTCGACCTTGATGGCGACTTAGAGATTGCCGCCGGTGATAATAATGGTCGCTTCTATATCTGGAGTTTGCCCGGCGATACTGCTATCGTCTGGGGGCAATATTTACACGACCCGGCGAATACTGGAAGATATCCCGATGCTCGACTGCCCCAAATGCCATCACCATCGGACACAATGGTTAAGAATTTCTATGTCTATCCTAATCCAGCTAAAGACGAAGCTTCGGTTCGTTACTGGCTTGGCACTGGAATAAGCCAAGTCAAAATCCGAATCTTTGATATCGCGGGTGACCCGGTTTCAAAAGAATTCGGGGGATATAATCATGCTTTAACTGATAACGAAGTAGCGGTCAATCTCTCTTCAATCCCGAGCGGGGTTTATTTAGTGCGGCTGGAAGTAGCGAAGGAGACGAAAAAGCAAGTATTATTCTATAAACTCGCGATTACCAAGTGATGAAAAACGCTTTACGCAACACGCAATACGCTTTATGCCTATTAATTCTGTTTTTTAGCTTTTTGCATTCAGGGTTCAGTGCACCTTATCCGATTGAAGTTCCTTTCGACCCGGTGCAAAAGATAATGAATAAATTCGGAATTCGGAATTCGAAATTCGAAATTCAGAATACGGACAGTATTATTCAAAATGATTTCTTAATCAATGATGATGTAATTGGGGGCAGTGCCCAGGAAGGTTTATCCATCACCAGTGATGCAACCGGTAATTTTATTATCGGCTGGCATGAATTTCGCAATGGCGATGCCGATGTTTTTTTACAAAGGTTAAATGCCAGCGGTAATCCGATTGGTCAAAATAGTCGAATCAATTTCGATGCCACGATGAAATGGCAGGGCGATCCGGCGGTGGCAATGCATCACTCGGGCAGTTTCATTGCCGCCTGGGAAGACCGCAGAAACGGTAATTCGGATGTCTATGTTCAGCGCTACGATAGCAATGGCACGCCAATTGATACTAACTTCCAAGCCAACGATGACGGTACCCAACAAGACCAGCGCGGGACGGCAGCAATCGTAAAACCAGATGGTGAATTTATTGTGGTTTGGGAGGATTGGCGTAATGACTGGGGTGATATTTATGGGCAAAGGTTCAGTGCCAGTGGTATTCCAATCAGTGCCAATTTTAAAGTGAATGATGATTTTGTCGGGACTCAATACGGTGCTTCAATCGCCGCCGACAGTTTGGGGAATTTTGTGGTGGTCTGGATGGATGGCAGAAATGGTAACTGGGATATTTATGGTCAGCGTTATAATAATCAAGCGGTCCCCCAAGGTAGTAATTTTCGAGTCAATGATGACCCGGGCACAAGAACTCAATGGGCACCAGCCGTAGCCGTAGCTTTAAACGGTAACTTTATCGTAACCTGGGAAGACCAGCGTTATGATACTTTAATTGATATTTATGCCCAAAGATACACCGCTGCCGGTACGCCAATCGGTGCTAACTTCCAGGTAAATGACGTTGGTACCAATTCTCAAAATTCACCAGTCGTAGCAATTCAGCAAAACGGAAATTTTCTCATAGCCTGGACAGATTGCCGAGACGGGAATTATGACATCTATTGTCGAAGGTTTGATTCCTCGGGTAATCCATTAGGTCCCAGTTTTCGGGTTAACGACGAGGCGGGTATCCAGAATCAAACTGGTCCAGCCATCGTGATGAGCCCAAATGACGATTTTTGGATTGCCTGGTCCGATGGACGAAATTTAAATACCGATATATATGCTCAACACTACAATAGTTCGGGTTCGCCGATTGGCAATAACTTCAAAGTCAATGATGATATTGCCAGTTCTCAGCAAAGGGTTTCAATGATTGCGATTGACGGCAAGAGTAATTATTTTGTGGTTTGGGAAGATGAGCGGAATGGACTTACCCGTACCGATATTTATGGACAAAGATTGGATTCTTTAGGTAATCCGATTAGTAACAATTTTCGGATTAATGATGATGGTGGTAACGCTTATCAATTCTATTCTACGGTCGCGGCGGATTGGAACGGAAATTTTCTGACCGCCTGGACCGACGGACGAAATCAAAGTTATGATATTTATTGCCAAAGATTCGATGCCTCGGGCAGCCGAATCAATAATAATATTCGGGTTAATGATGATATTAATAATGCCCATCAGTGGTATCCGTGGGTAGGAATGGACAGCATTGGTAACGCAGTCATCGTTTGGATGGATACCCGAGATGGTGATGATATATTTGGTCAAAGGTATGACAATAATGGAAATCCCTTAGGCGCTAATTTTAAAGTGAACGATATTGTGACCGGCTCGCAAATTTATGCCTCAGTTGCGCAAAATCTAACCAGTAATTTCGTTGTAACCTGGATGGATAACCGGGACGGCGATTATAACATTTATGGACAAAGATACGATGCAAATGGTGCAACGATTGGCAACAATTTCCGAGTCGACGATGATATTACCGGCAGTATGCAGGGCTATCCAGCCGTAGCAATCGACCCCTTTGGCAATTTCGTTGTGGTCTGGGAAGATGACCGTAATAATAATACCGATATTTATGGTCAGCTTTTCGATAATCAAGGACAAATGGTTGGTAATAATTTCCGGGTCAATGACGATGCGACCGAAGAAGACCAGTATTCGCCATCCGCCGCAATGACCCGAGATGGTAAGTTTGTCGTGGTTTGGTCGGATTGGCGTGGAGGCAAAGGTGACCCTGACCTTTTTGCCCAAAGGTTTTGGACGAATGGCTCAAGAATCAGCTCCAATGCTTTAATCAATCAACCCGATTCATTCAGCTACGAGCACCAATGGACAATCGGGCAGAGTGTGGCGGCAAATAATAATCGCATTGGTTTTGCCTGGACCGATAACCGCCGGCATAAAGGTTTTGATATCTATGGCAAAATAACCGACTGGAATTTAATCGGTATGGCGGAGACAAAACCCCAGACCATTAATACTAATTCATTTTTTAAGGTTTATCCTAATCCGACCACGGGCGAAATAAAAATAAAGTTCGAGTCCGGCTCACTAATGCCCTTGCACATTTCGCTATTTGATGCCTGCGGTAGACAGCAGCAAAGCTTGGTTATCAATAAAAATGGGGGAGATGTTCTTTTAAATTTAATCAATTTGGCAAAAGGAATTTATTTTGTGACGTTAGTAACCAATACTGGATTTAGTGAATGTAAAAAAATTATACTCAAATGATTAAAATATCGGTAACATCAATGCCGACAGTTATTTTCCCTCCCTTGATGGGAGGGAATAAAAGGGAGGGTGATAACCCTCACCTTTCCTCTCCCATTCAAGGGAGAGGGATTTTTACTAGTAACATTAGTTATCATTAAAGGAGGAACTTTGAAAGAATTTATCGCTTTAACTTTGATTTTTGCGTTTAGTATCGGGTTATCCGTATCAAATAATCAGAAAGCAATGATTGCTTCCGTGCTTGTGCCCGGAACTGGCGAATGGTTATTGGGTGCTAAGACCAAATCGGAAATATTCCTCTGGTTAGACGGGGCAATCTGGCTCAGTTATGCCGGATTATCCTGGTATGGCAATTCGAAAGAGCACGATGCACGACTTTTTGCGGTAAAATCAGCCGGTGCTGACTTGAATCAGAAGGGCGATGATTATTATCGGCTACTGGAAAATTATGATAATTCAGAAGATTATAATACGGTGATAATGCGCGATGCACGGTCTTTGTATCCGGATAGTGCGGAAGCACAAAAGGAATATCTGGCAAAACATGGTTATTATGCCGATGCGGCTTGGGATTGGACTTCGGATTCGGCTCGGTTCACCTATTTTTACCAACGAAGGTCAGCCCGGATTACTTTGCACCAGGCGGGACTTGTTTTAGGCGGCGTCTTAATCAATCGTCTTGTCAGTTTTTTAGATTGTGCTTTATTTACTCCAGACCATGCCTTGAGTAAAAAAATGGGCATTGTTCCAAATCCAGAAAAACCGGGTTTTGCGATAGTTTATAAGTTTTAATACACCTTACCTCGACTAAATAATTCGCAACTCGGATTTATCGCTCAACTATCGCAGTTATCTCGGCGGTTGACAATTTTTTTCTTTGTTGTTTTATTATAAAGATTCCTATCCCTCGATGGGAGAGGATAAAGGGAAGGGTGAAGATAATTATCTCTGTGTTTAATTTTTCTGTGTTCATCTGTGTTAATCAGTGGTTAAATTTTTCGTTTTTATAATTTAACAGGGCACTTGACATTGTCCAAATTTTTAGCATATTTCTTGTATGGTTTTGGCTTCATTAGGAGTAAGATTCTTATTCGTTTCGAATAACAAAAATTCTGTTTCCGAGTGCGGCTATGTTTCTCAAAAATAAAAATTTAGTTGGCTTTAGGGTTGTGTCAAAACAACTCGATTGGGACTATCGAGGTTTCGATTTCAATCGTAAAAATAAGATTAACGAACTTCTTGACAAGTATCAAAGGTTAAGTATATTAGCGTATGGCTCATCATAATTTGATAATGGTTCGATTTTCATTTTCATTGCCGACAATAGCGAAGCAATCTCTAAAAAGAAGCTTATATCGCAATCAAATAGCGTAAAGGAGAAGAATGAAGAACAAGGCAAGTTTATATCTTGATACCTCGGTCCCCAGTGCTTATTATGATGAGCGGTCTAAGGAACGACAAGCGGCAACAATAAAATTTTGGGAAGAAATTCTGCCTAATTATCAAGTTTACATTTCAGAAATAACCGTAGCTGAATTGAATGACACTAAAGATGAAACCTTAAAAAAGAATCTTAAGAAACTCGTGAAAGGTTTCAAAATCCTAAAGACTAACCAAAGGATTAGTGAGTTAGCCGGGCATTATATCGAAAGAGGGATATTTCCTGAGCGATATTAAGGATGATGCCCGCCATGTTGCAATAGCTACTTTTTACGAGATAGCTTATTTGGTTTCTTGGAACTTTGAACATCTGGTCAAGGTGAAAACAAGAAGGATGGTTAACTCGATAAATATCTTAGAGGGCTTTAGAGAAATTGAGATTGTTTCACCCCAAGAATTATAAGGAGACATTATGGAGAAGATAGAGTATTTTGACTACCAGCGAGTAGCTCGGAAGATGAAAGTACCGATTGCTGTTTTAAAGAAGATTGAAAAAGATGTAAAAAGAGAGTTTCCTTACGACAAAATGATGTTCGAACTCCATGTTTTAAGAGCAGTGCGAAGTCAATATTGGCTAAAGATCGCTCGGTGATACGAACTTGAAAAATAAGACTTAATCCATAAACCTTGAAAGAAGGGCAAGATGCTTAAACTAACAAGTAAAAATCATAAACTAACTGAATTGCCTATTAGACACGTATTTTTATGTTTATTCTAACAACTAATAACCAAAAACCAACAATTGACCCGTTTGGCGGAACGCCCGCTTTTCGGGGTCAAAGGAGATAAAGATGAAAAAGTGTAAGTTATTATTTTTACTCCTAACTGCTTTCTTCTTACTACTCCCTACTCTTTCATTTTGTCAATGGCTGGAAACGACAATCTATCTGCCTGATTCGCTGTCGGGAATGTCAAGACCTCAAGCCTTTACTTATAATGCGACAAATAATAAAATCTATGTAGGTGGGGAATATGGCGATTGCGTGATTGTGATTGATGGACTAACCAATCAAAAGATTGCAAAAATACCGGCTGGTCCAAATATTAGTGCCCTTTGTTGGAATTCTTCTAACAACAAGGTCTATTGCGCTAATAATGAGAGTAATACTGTGACGGTGATTGATGGGTTGACCAACTCGGTGATTACTACCATAACAGTTGGATATGGTCCTCGTGCTCTAGTTTGGAATTCTACCAACAACAAGGTATACTGCGCTAATTGGAATAGCTTTAATGTGACGGTGATTGATGGGCTAACCAACTCGGTGACTACTACCATAACAGTTGGAAACGAGCCTTTAGCTTTAGCCTGGAATTCACTTAACAACAGGGTCTATTGCGCTAATGAGTATAGTAACAATGTAACTGTGATTGACGGGGTAAATAATTCCGTGATTACAACGATTCCTGTTGGAGATAGACCTGGTGCTTTAGTCTGGAATGAAACTAACAACAAGGTCTATTGCACTAATTCTGGAAGTGATAATGTTACGGTGATAGATGGGGCAAATAACTCGGTAATTACAACCATAACGGTTGGAAGCGAGCCTTTAGCTTTAGTCTGGAATTCACTTAACAACAGGATCTATTGCGCTAATTCTTGGAGTGATATTGTCACGGTAATTGATGGGGCATATAACTGGGTGATTACAACTATAACGGTTGGATATGGCCCTTCGGCTTTGGTTTGGAATTATCTTAACAACCGGGTTTATTGCGCTAATTATGATAGCGACAATATGACAATCATTGATGGTACAAATAATGCAGTGATTACAACAATAACAGTTGGAGAGGGACCTAGTGCCTTGGTCTGGAATTCTATGAACAATAAGGTCTATTGCGCTAATTTTCATAGTGGTGAAATAACAGTTATTGATGGAGTTAATAACTCAGTGATTACAACAATTCCAGTAGGAAGTGAACCTCGTGCTTTAGTCTGGAATGAAACCAACAATAAGGTCTATTGCAACAATGAGGCAGGTTACACTGTGACTGTGATAGATGGGGCAAATAACTCGGTAATTACAACAATACCAGTTGGGGATGGACCTCGTGCTTTAGTCTGGAATGAAACCAACAATAAGGTCTATTGCGCTAATGGCGGTAGTAATAATGTTACGGTGATTGATGGGCAAACCGACTCCGTGATTACAACCATTACAGTTAGAAATAATCCTGGTGACTTGGTTTGGAATTCTACTAACAACAAGGTTTATTGTGCCAATTCTTATAGTGATAATGTGACCGTGATTGATGGAGTAAGCAACTCTGTGATTGCAACAATCACTGTTGGGACCAATCCTTATGCTTTGGTTTGGAATTCCACCAACAACAAGGTCTATTGTGCCAATGATGATAGTTACACTGTGACCGTGATTGATGGGGTAAATAACTCAGTGATTACCACCATCCTGGCCGGAGCTGGTCCTGGTGCTTTAGTCTGGAATGAAACCAACAATAAAGTCTATTGCGCTAATGGAGGCAGTAGCAATATAACGATAATTGATGGGGAAACTGACTCGGTGATTACAACTATAACGGTTAGTAATTTACCTTCTGCTTTGGTCTGGAATTCTTCCAACAACAATGTTTATTGTGCTAATTCTGGAAGTGACAATGTTACAGTGATTGATGGGCAAACCAACTCAGTGATTACACTTATACCCGTTGGCGATTATCCTCAGACTTTGGTCTGGAATTCTACGAACAATAAGGTCTATTGCGTTAATGCATATAGTAACAATGTAACCGTGATTGATGGAACAAATAACTCGGTGATTACAACAATACCAGTTGGAGAGGGGCCTTGGGTTTCTACTTGGAATTCTATTCAGAACCGAATCTATGTCGCTAATTATTATGGTTCTAGTGTTTCAGTGATTCGGGACGTTACAGGGATAGAAGAACACACGGCGCTTAACGCTGAACGCTTTACGCCAGAAATATATCCGAATCCGGCGAAGTCATATCTTGCTATTCGCTTACCGCAAACTACTGACCGCCAGCCGCTGAGAATCTTTGATGTGTCAGGAAAGATGATAAGCGAGATTGCCTCCCAGCCTAAGGCGAATCGCAATGACGGTGAGATTAATATATCTCTTAAAGGGATAAACCCCGGAATCTATTTCTTAAGATTCGGCAAGCAAACCAAGAAGTTCCTGGTCGTTAAATAGCGTCAGTTTTTTAGATTGCGCTCTTTTTACTCCTGACCGTGCCTTGAGTAAAAAAATGGGTATTATTCCCAATCCGGAAAAACCAGGATTTGCGATAGTTTATAAGTTTTAACTTACCTTAAGGGTTAAACGGGTCCCACCCGTATTTCTAACCTTAAAAGTGTCTTCTAAGATGTTTTCCATCGCTTAGATTGGACTTTAATGACTCCTCAATT
>Ga0315274_10000285_pt1 | contig 78295 bp, 69 predicted proteins | sample YL17G02_20_MG_FD_203700 | JGI IMG/M metagenome (GOLD analysis project Ga0315274, IMG submission 203700) | Sediment microbial communities from Yellowstone Lake, YNP, Wyoming, USA - YL17G02_20 | ecosystem: Environmental > Aquatic > Freshwater > Lake > Sediment | place: USA: Wyoming | collected... | reverse complement strand
ACCGCCCAAGGTCGCCATCACCGCTTGCATGCGGAAATTGTTAATTATCCTTAATGCCATCGTTCGCAAAAATACACCATGGGTATTACATATTGCTTGACTTTTATCACAGTCGCTCTCCGTAAAACGGAGAGGGGGACAAAAGGGGGAGAGGTTTTTGATCTTACCCTTTAATATGAATATCTGGACCGTTTATATTCTTTTATCTTCTTGGCCAGATGGTAGACACAGGTTTCAGGATCTTCCATTCCCACCAAACAGAACAGGTGCCTTCTGACTATGGATTGGTCACCTTTCTTTTCTACCACATCCAGAAGGGAGCCGTTATCGCACATCATGCATTTCTCCGGCTGGCAATCCAGTTCCGTACCGGTGTTCTTGGCGACTAAAGCCTGGCTTACACTCCAGACCTCGGCTTCTTCCTTATGCGGAAACTCAACGTATTTGATCTTATCCAGAATGATTCTCCCCTTATCCGTTCTCAGCCGGGCTTTGAATTCGACCTCATCTCCCCTGGCGAATTTTAAGTTCAGCTGGGTTCTTCGGCTGATGGTTACAAAAATAGCATCCCGGAAAAGTACCCGATCTAGGTAACCTTCTTGAAAACTAATCAAATCGCCTGGGAATTCCAAAATCTCTTTGGCACCATATACGACTTTTCTGAAATGCGGTTTAACCGAGTATACTTTTCCGGAGAACTCCACCCATCTTCCGATTGTTCTTTCCAGCCACTCCTCGAACTCCTCTAAGTCCCTCTGAAATTTCTTGAATTCATCCGGATTTAAAATAATCTCCGGCTGGTATTGAATCTTTTCCTCAAAATAATTTTTGCAGGAGAAACAGTCCCGGCCCACGTGTTTGTAACCTTTGGGGCATGATTGTCCCTTATTCAAAAGCCGGCATTTCCACCGAAACCAGATGCACCCTTCGGGGAAACATCTTTTGTCCTTCAACACGTGATAGGCCGATACGTTCTTCTCGAAACGAAAGTGAGCCTGATGAGGACACTTGAAGATGTCCTGCCTTTTGTACTGGTTGATCAGTATTTTCTGCATAATCGAAACTGGTGGAAATGATTTATATTCACCGTAATGTTAAAACATACGTCTTTCAAAGTCAACTCGTTTTAGGAAAATGCACCAGGTGAATTGACCGTCCCATACTACCTGCGAAAGGCGCAGCAGATATCCCGGACAATACCATAAATGGGAGCATGTGTTAAAATTAATTATTGACAACCTTTGCCGATACCATTACATTGACAATACACCCCGATTTTTTCGGGGTGGTGAATTAATGAAACCAAATCCCAGGAGGCGATCTATCAATCGCTTTTTGGGGACGTATATAAAGACTGCATTGCCACCCTAGCTCAGTTGGTAGAGCAACGGACTGAAAATCCGTGTGTCCGCAGTTCGATTCTGCGGGGTGGCATAAAATTTGTTTAAAGCAGATCATGCTGGAATGAGTTAAGGATACAAAAAAATCAATAAACTTCAGCGGGTAGTTTTTCTTTGGTTTCGATACAAAATAAGGCAGACGATCCATAAATAAAAAAGGAGCAAAAAACATGCAGAGGAAAATCGGTTTTACCGGCTTGACCGTAACGTTGTTGATAATCACTCTACTCCTCTTTTTCACCGTCGCCTGCGGCAAAAAAGCCGAGCAGGCAAAAAAGCATTTTGATCAGGCGGTTCAGTACGAGGAACAGAAGATGCCGGAGGAGGCTCTCAAGGAATACAAGCAAGCCATCCAGCTGAATCCCAAATTTGCCGATGCCCATTTTCGTTTAGGGGCTTTATATCATACGCTGAACGCATTCTCCTCTGCCATAGACGAGTACCAGAAGGTGCTTCAGATCGACCCCCACTACCGGGGCATTCATACCGCTATGGCTCACGTGTTTTATGTCCGGGGAATGACCGCCTGGGTTAAAGCCCTGAAATTGGATCAAATGACGTATTGGCATGCCGATACTTCAAGGCAACTCCCCTACCGGGATAAGGCCGAGCTTTTGAATCTGATAAAAACCTTCCAGAATAGTCTAAAAACCGATACCACCGATGCCGTAACCTTTTCCAAGTTAAGCCAGGCTAATTACATCCTGGCGGTAGATGAATATCAGAAAGCCATTCAGGAGAACCCTTCCGATACTTCCGCGATACTCTACCTGGCTTTGACCTATTCGGAACAGGGCTACCCTCAAAAAGCGATGGCCCAATACGAAAACCTGCAGAAGGTTGATCCCCGCGCGGCTGGTGTTTTGCAGAAAATGTTCGAACAGATGGAAAAGGAAAAAAAGTATTATGAATCGATGAATAAAAAAGGTGAGTGAGACTCTTTCGAATCGATCATAAGCTGTCTGATTTTTTCAGCCTACAAACAGAATTTGCATCGTACTGCCCACCACGGGTTAAAAACTATTTAATAATACTCGCCACCGTAGCTCAGTCGGTAGAGCAAGGGTTTCGTAAACCCTAGGTCGACGGTTCGATCCCGCCCGGTGGCTCACTTTGGTTATTGGTTCGGAGTTCATGGTTCATAGTAAAAACTTTATCGTAAATTCAAGGGAATAAGCGTCCGGTATGGACGTAATAAAACCACGATTGCGATTGAAAAATATGCAGGGACAACCGTGGCTTATCACTGAGAGTTAAGTACGAAGGGGGTTGATCTTTTTCTTGGGTTTCTATGGAGGAGACATGGCCAACCGCTTCCACATCAGATCAATAATCCCGCTTATCGTTTGTATCTTCCCACTGATTTTGCTCCCCGCATCTGGTGAGGCTCAAAACGAATTTCTTCCTACGCTTGATGATACAATATCTCCTGCCAAATGGCTTTACGCCGGTCCTTTTTCAGTAGGAGCGCGGGAGGGAATCATCGGGATTATCCAAAATCCGGAGAGCCATCGGCCAAAAGAAGGTGATACGCTTTATAGTATCTTACCTCAAGGGGGAATGGTAAACTGGAAAAAGATGACACCCGACTCTTCAGGCTGGGTAAATCTGCAGTACGAAAACGTCTGGTGGGATACTCTGATGGATATATACGGCGTGGCAGGGATTGTGGATGCAGGGTATGCCTACGCCGAATTCGAAAATACCGGAAGAAAAAGGGCTTTGGTGATAGCAGAAAGGATCGGCACTTTCTATTTAAATGGGAAAAACCATTACGGTGATCCATATGGTCACGATCTGGTCAGAATCCCGGTCATCCTGGAAGACGGGATCAACCGGATTATGGTGCAGGTCAGCGGATATGGGGATCATCGTTTTTTATTTAAACTGATACCTCCGGATGCCCCGCTGATGTTGATCTCCAAAGATGCCACTCTGCCCGACATCATCGCGGGTGAAAAACAAAAATCATGGGCGGGAATAACCATACTCAATACCACTTCACAAAGATTAAGAGATATCAAGCTTACTGTCGGAGATGGAAAGATAATCAAAGTGAACCAAATCAACATTCCCTCCCTTTTTCCCCTTTGTGTCAAGAAGATTCCCATATCCATCGAGCTGAATGAGTCTTTAAGTGTCATAGACACGGTTTCCATTCCGGTCAAGGTTTCGTATCAAAACAACTCCTCCGAAGATCGCCTCATATTAAGAGTAAGAGAGAGAGGGAAAACTTACAAGGAAACATTTATCTCCGAGATAGACCACTCCTGTCAGTATTATGCCGTCCTGCAGCCTGAGGATTACGATCCCCAGAAGAAATACGGGTTAATCCTGACCTTGCACGGGGCAGGAGTGGAAGCTTCCGGTCTGGTGGACTGCTTTGCGCCAAAGGATTGGGCTTTTGTGGTAGCTCCCACCAACCGTCACAGATATGGATTCGACTGGCAGGATTGGGGCAGGCTGGATGCTCTGGAGGTTTTGGATTTGATAAAAGAGAAATATCCCATAGATGCCAATCGGGTTTACCTTTCCGGGCACTCCATGGGAGGACACGGAACCTGGCATATAGCTCTGGCTCATCCCGATTTGTTCGCCGCCGCAGCCCCGGAAGCCGGCTGGACCTGCTTTCAGCTTTACATCCCCTGGTTTCTGCAGAAAAGCTACGTGTTTGCCGAACCGGGGCAAATTGCCATCCGGGATATGAGCTTGAGAGAGGATTTCACCCCCGCTTTCGTGGAGAATGCCAAGAACCTCCCCTTCTTCATTGAGCAGGGCGGATCGGATAATGACGTCCCTCCTGTTCATGCGCGTCTTTTCGTCTCACTTTTAGAGCAGTTAGGTTATTCCTATCAATACAAGGAGTTACCCGGCAAGCCGCACTGGTATGAAGTCGATACCTTAAATCATATCTTGTGCGTGGATGATCCGGATCTGATGAATTTTCTGAAAGAGAAGAAAAGAGAACCTTTCCCTCACCAGGTCGTCTTCAAGACAACGGACCTCGGACAAAGCCATAAAAGCTACTGGGTGGATATAACCGAGCAGGTGAAACCGTTCTTTGAGTCGAAAATAGATGCTGAAGTGAGGGAGAATCGAATCGAGATCAAAACCGTTAACATTCGACAGTTTGAGCTTTCATTATCGAAAGACTTGCTCCCCTATGGCGAGATCGATTATCTGATTGATGGGGAGAAGCTAACTTATAGCTTTCGAGCGGACGAAAAACTGTCATTTTCCAGGAAGGGGGACAGATTTCAAATAGGTAAGCTTAAATCCTCCCCTCTGAGGAAAACGCCTGAATTCTACGGTCCCATGAAGCAGGCGTACTTCTCCCCATTTGTGCTGGTATTCGGGACTAAGGGAGATTCCGTAACCACTGAGATTACACTACACCAAACCCGGCTGGAAGCTGCCCGATGGTGGAGAGTGGGAAACGGTTATGCTGAAATCCTTCCCGATACCGAGGTGACCAAAGAGGTAATGGAGAATTACCACTTGGTCCTTTTCGGAGGACCGGAGGAGAATTCGGTCACCGCTCAGCTTAATAAAAGTTTACCTATACAAATGAGGGATAATAAAATCTTCCTGGACAAAAAAGAACTTTCCGGTGACAGGATGGCTGTAGAATTTATTTATCCCAATCCGGTCAACCCTAAGAAATTTGTGTTGGTTCACGAGGGGATCGGTTTGGATGGATTGAAGCTGTCTGGTTTCTTTAATCCGATTTATTCCGGAGCAGGATTACCTGATTTTATGATCTTCGATGAGGAAGTGAAATTAAAAGGTTGGGGTGGGATTCGGGCAGCGGGATTTTTTGATGCTAGCTGGCAATTGGATGAAAAACTGTTATACTTTCAGAAATGAAGCTGAACTTTTAAGATCAACACAATATCCAAATAATTATCCTTTACTTTCTACTAATCTTTTCCCCTTATTGCTTTGTTGGAACCAGTTCAAAATTAACCTGTGTGGTTTTGTTCTTTTTAATTTCAAATTCTTTGGATGCCTTTGTGAGATACCATTTCTTCCCGCAGTAAAAGACATAATTTCCCGGAAATTGTCCTATATAATAATGACCCGTTGAATCGGTAAATGTTATGGGCCCGAATGAGGTATCAGGATCAACACTTATCCAAGCACTATCAATTGGCAGGCGGGTCAAACTGTCTATAGCGGTTCCTTCCACGTGTCCAAAAACTTCACCGTTCACATGATGTTTTTCACAGCCGATCTGGTTAATGCAAACTATCATTATTACTATAAATAAACATAAGAGACCACTAATCGGATTCTTGATATTCATCTTACCCCTCCAATATAGGATCACAATATCTACAAAGCTTAAATACTGAGGATACCAATGATTTGTCAAGATAAAAATCGTAAAAAAACCAGCATCTGATCTGAAATATTCTTTTCAGATCAAATGCTGGTTTGCTCGTGTACCATGTGGTACACGGCTACCCCCCTTTATGTACTAGTAAATTAGAATAGACTTATATCAGAACTTCCTCTTCGCTATCCTCACTTGTTCGCTTTATCTGCGGTCAATAAAACGACTTTGACGATCTCCAAAAGACGCTCGCAGCTGAAAGGTTTTTTGATATACAATATTCCGCCCACTTGAAAACTTTTACCCTCGTCGCTTTGGGCGTCTTTGCCGGTCAAAAACACCACCGGTATGTTCTTGGTCTTTTCACTTCTTTTCAATTCCTGACAGATCTCATAACCGTCCATGAAGGGCATCATGATGTCCAGAAGAACCAAATCCGGGAGATAGCTTTTGGCTCTCTCGATCCCGATGGTGCTGGAATTCTCCGATTTCACCTCGTATCCGGCATTCTCCAGGAAGGTCTCGATTATGTCGGTGATCTCCGGCTCGTCGTCGATCACCAGTATCTTGGCTGGTTTGACCTTTCCACCATGTCCGGTGGATTTTATCTCTCTAGTCTTGATGACCGGGGAGACGTCCACCGGGCTGCCCTTCTCCGATTTCGGATCTAACATAGATTCCCCTTCCGGTAAAATTCCGTTCTTCTGTCATTCAAAAGATGATTGCCAGGAGTGAAGTTCTTGTCCAAAGCCAAATTTGGATCTATATCCACTGTCCACACTCCTTCTTCCGTTTCGTTTGCCTGGCTTAAAATCTCCCCCCGGGGAGCCACCACCTGGCTCTTTCCGGTAAAAGTCAGCTTTACCCCTCCCCTCTCTTCGCTTCCGGTCCGGTTGGCGGTGATGGCAAATACCCGGTTCTCCACGCACCGGGTGATCATGGCACTTTGGCAGTATGCTAAAACCAGGTTGGAAGGATGACAGATGATCTGGGCTCCCTTCAATGTCAATATCCTTGCCACCTCCGGGAAGATCCAGTCGAAGCAGATCATCATTCCCACCCTGGTCCTGCCGATATCAATTACCTCCAACTCCTTATTCCCGGGCGTGAACCATAATTTCTCCCAGTCAAACAAATGCAACTTTCGGTAAACCCAAAAATCCCCTGCCGGTGTAACAAGAACCGAAGAATTGTATACTGCCTCCCCTTCCCTTTCCGCCATTCCGAAGACTAGATTGACTTTTTCTTCTGCCGCTAACTGGGCCAATCTCAAAAAGGTGGGACCCTTAGGGATAATTTCAGCTGACCTCTTGAGTTCCTCCCCGTTTTCGAAAAGATAACCAGTGCTGAAAAGCTCTGGCAGAACCAAGAGGTCAGCTTTAGCCCCCCTTATCGAGCTTATGGCTCTTTCCAAGTTTTCATCTTTTTTCCCCCAGACGGGAGAAAACTGAAAGAATCCTACTTTCACGTTGCCTCCTTTATTTTTTCGACTTTTTCTTCTCGCACTTTAGTTTAAGGAAATAAAAAGTGAGAAAGAGTCAACGGTTTTGTGCAGAGAGACCTGTCTGTGATGTCCAGGATAACGGTAACGGACAAGGCGTCCGTTACCAACAAGGCGCCCTTCACCAACAAAGTGACTTCTTGACAATTTCACTTTAGATGTTAACTTACCCGCCATGTTTGATGAATATCCAGCCAAAAGCGAAAGCGTTCCGGAGCATTATAAGCGGAATTTTTCCCTGGGAGTGGTTAATGGAGTGCTGTTCAATTTCGCCTGGGCATTCACCGCCGGCTCCACGGTCCTCCCCTGGTTTGTCAGCCGACTCACCTCATCCAACATTCTGATCGGGCTATCTTCGACTTTGGAAGCCCTCGGCTGGTTCATGCCGCAGCTGCCGGTGGCAGTGATAACCTCCCATCATCACAAACAGTTGCCCCTTTACACCAGAACCGCATATTTAAGGGCAGTGGCTTTTTTGCTGATGACCTTATCGGTATTCGTATTCAGCAACAAAAATCCCACCGGGCTTCTTTTGTCTTTCTTCTTTTTCTATTCCATCTACTCACTGGGCGGAGGATTGGCCGGGGTGGCTTTCACCGATATCGTTGCCAAAACCATCCCTCCCAACAAGCGGGGGAGCTTTTTCGGCATGCGGATGTTTTTGGGAGGAAGCCTGGGCGCCGTGGGCGGGTTGATCGTGAAGAAGATCATGGACGCTTACCATTTCCCCACAAACTTCGGCATCATTTTCAGCGTCGCCGCGGTGCTGATCCTGGTTGCTCTTTTCTCCTTCTGTTACATCAAAGAGCCGGCGCCGGTTTTGACCAAAGAGAAAAAGAGCTGGAAGGAAAATTTCCGGAAAGGGATGAGAATCTTCAAAGAAGATCAAAGATTCCGGCAGCTTTTTTGGGTGCGGGTTTTCGTCGGCTCCTTTGTTTTGGGTTACCCCTTCTACGTGATCTTCGCCCGTAACGTATTGGGCATATCTCCCGGGATGGTGGGGGTATTTCTGACCTTCGAGATGAGCGGTTATGTTTTGTCCAATCTCCTCTGGGGGTATCTCAGCAACAATGTGAGCAACCGGTTGGTTATATTGTTAAGCTCTTTTTGTTCCGTGGTTCCTCCCCTGATTTTACTCTCCAATATCATAACCCCACTTCCCTTAGCTCTTTTTTGTTTTATTTTCTTTTTCTTAGGCTCTGCTAATGCGGGTTTGGGCTTGGGAGCCACCAACTATCTTTTGCATCTGGCGTCGGAAGAGGATCGCCCTCTCTATATCGGTTTCCTCCATACCCTAGTAGGTCCCACCGTCTTTTTATCCGTTGTGGGCGGGTTGATTCTACAACTGACTTCCTTTACCATCCTTTATATTTTGGTTCTGCTGATCGCCGTTTTGGGTATAATCTACTCGTACCGGCTCACCCAGCTGAAGACGAAAAGACTGAATATACTTTGATCATCGGTAAAGCCACCAAATTGACAGCCCGCTGGGGAATCCAAAATAGAGAGCCGGTTAATCAAATAAATCAGCTAGGGGATTCGAAGTGTCATAAAATATCGCAGTTTCAGAGAAGCAGATTAAGCATCCCCCCTACCAGAAGAGCGGCACCAAGAAGAATCGCCACCAGCTTGGCTGCACTTTTCCAGCCCAATTCCCGGGACATGACAAAAGAAGTGGAGATGCAGGGGAGATAAAGAACTAAAAATACGCAAGCCACCACCAGCTGCTTGGGTGATAGGTTTATAGACTGCAGTAATGCTATAGAGACGTCCTTTCGCAAGAAACCTGTAACCACCACAAAAACTGTATCGGCGGGTAGTCCCAGGATAAATTGAAGCGGTCCCCCCAAAACCCGGCTCACCAATCTTATCACTCCCAATATATCCAATACCCCGATGAAAAAGATGCCCAGAACGATCAGGGGCACGGCCTCTTTGATAAACGAGCTTAAGCGGAGCCAGACTTTTCGGAAGAGGATGGAAAACTGGGGAATCCGGTAAGGAGGAATCTCACAGAGCAGTTCCGGGGTTTCGCCTTTAAGGAGCTTGTTTAGAAGGAAACTGGTGATTATGGCCACGAGGAAGAGAACGCCAAAAATCAAAAAAAGATAATTCACCCCATGCGGAGCCATGATACTTGCGATCATGGCGGTTTGGGGCATGCAGGGAGCGCTCATGAGAATCAAAGCGGTTACGATGATCTTCTCCCGTTTGGTCTCCAACACCCGGGTTGCCAGCATGGCGGGAACCTTGCAGCCCAAACCCAGGATGATGGGAATGGAGGAATAACCATGAAGCCCCAGTCTGTGGAATATATTATCCAAAAGAATAGCTAGGCGGGGGAGATAACCCAGATCCTCCAGAAAACTCAATGCCAGATAAAACGAGAATAAATAGGGAAGGACTACGACCACGGGGATATACAACCCTGCAGACAATAGCCCAAACGAGCCCAAGGGATCGGCAGTCGTGCCCAGAAGCAAATCATGAATGAATTTTACGGGTAAAATCCGGTTCACCCATCCGGTGACCAAGGGGAGATAGAGGTTCCTGAACAAAGGATCAAGCAAGCCGTTGGTCAGCCCCTCGCCGATCAATCTCACTATTCGGAACGTAATCCACAGGACGAAGATGGCGAAGAGAATGCCGGATACCGGCTTTAAAGTGAAATCCGACAGCCGCTCGAGAAAAGTATGATGACGGTGTTTCACCTTCTGAACCTGGTCTACGATCTCCCCGATCTTATGCCATTTCTCGCAATCCTCAAAAGAGTAAGCACCCTTCTTCGCCTGAGGAATAGCTTCCACCAGCTTCTTTATCCCTTCGCCGGTTATGGCGACGGTGGGAACGACCGGAACACCCAGAAGCTCCTGCAGCTTTTCCACGCCAATGGATACCCCTATGTGTCCCGCCTCATCCCACATATTCAAGGCCACCACCAGGGGAACTTTCTTCTTGAGCAGCTGGAGGGTGAGATTCAGATTTCTCTCCAGATTGGTCGCGTCCACGATGTTCACCACGACGCTCTCTTCCTGCTCCATGGCTTCTTCCAGCATCTTCACCGCCACCTCCTCTGCCGGAACCGAAGGGTCTAAGGTGTAGGTTCCGGGGACGTCGATAACCTCCGCTGTCTCCTCCCCCAATTTCAAATGTCCCCGGGTGAACTCCACCGTGGTGCCGGAGTAGTTAGAGGTGATTACGTTGACGCCGGTGAGTCGGGAAAAGATCACACTTTTCCCCACGTTGGGGTTGCCCATTAAAAGTATTTTTCGCATGGATAGTTTCTCAGATGGTCAAATTCTTGTTGAAGAGGGTATCTTTCGGTTGGTCTCCCCCCTTTTTTACTGCACCTATAAGAAAGCTAAAGGGCATCCGTTTTATCAGATATGACGTTCATTCATTATTACATTGTCGGTGGTGAGAACAACCTCTTTCAGGTCGGTCAACCAGCTCACCCGTGAGGTATAATTCAATGGCTTTTTGAACTACCGTCTCATCCGTGACCCAGGCTTCGATTCCCGCTCCTTTCAGATCATCGTATATCCTTCTGCCCATGCCGTGGGAAATCACCGCTTTACAGTCCGAAAGCGCAGAGAGAATCGGGCCGTGCCGGTCGATTCCATGGTCCGCGCCTTCCAATCCCCGGGCATGTCCGGTAAAAGTATTCAGGCGATATTCTCGATTCTTTACCTCCTTGTCTTCAATGTCAAAAACCACAAATCCCCTTGTCTGCCCAAAATGGGAGGAAATGGTTCTCCCTTCGTCTGATGCAATGGCTATTTTCACGGTTCTCTCTCCTTAGATTCAAGATGTTTTTCTATCTCCCTTATCCTTTTCTCCAGATCTGCCTTTTCTGCCACAAGCTGGCCCACCTCTGCTTTAAATCCCTCTGCCGCGGGTATGGTGGGAATTCCCCGGCGACGTACTTGCACCGCATGAACGATTCTGCCGCTTTTGTCCCGGTAAAATGCATCCGGACCAAAACCACACCGGCAGGGACCGAGGTAGGTATACCCTTCCGGAGCACTCACCGGGGTATCTGGCCAAAATCGGCCTCTATGTAATCCTCTCCCATGTCCGAACATGTTAAGAACCTCCTTTACGATTAGCTTTGAATTTAAATTTCAAACTTCCTTTCTCATTTCCTCATAATGTTTCTCTATCTTTTCCACGATCTGGTTGAATGCCTTTACTAAAGTGGAATCATCTTGCGAAAGGATGAAAGGTATTCCCTTGTCCCCTTCTTCCACAATCCGGGGATCTAGGGGGATTTGCCCAAGAAACGGAATGGCGAAATCTTTTGCGGCTTTCTCCCCTCCACCGGTTTTGAAAAGATTTATCTTTTTGCCACAGTGGGGACAGGTCAAACCACTCATATTCTCTATTATCCCGACGATTTTCATCTTCAGCGTTTTGGCGAAATTTATGCTTTTGCGGACGCTTAGAAGTGCCATATCCTGTGGCGTCGTAACTATAATGGCATCACTTTCCGGCATCAGCTGGGCAACGCTGAGCGGTTCGTCTCCGGTTCCCGGCGGAAGGTCGACGATAAGGTAGTCCAAATCGCCCCAGTTTACCTCCTCCAGAAATTGACGAATGGCCCCCATTTTAAGCGGTCCCCTCCATATAACCGGAGTATCATCCTCCCGCAGCATAAAACCTATGGACATCACCACCAGATTGGGCATGGCAAATACCGGCAAAAGTCCGTCTGCTTCTCCCGTTATTTTTCTGCCTCCCAAACCCAGCATTTTAGGTATACTAGGTCCATGCATATCCCCGTCCAACAGACCGATCTCATACCCTTTCAGAGATAAAGCGATAGCCAGATTCGTCGCCACGGTGCTTTTCCCCACACCTCCTTTACCGCTCATCACCACCAAACGGTGTTTTATCCCCTCCAGATTTTCTGCCGCTTCGGTGTTGGGTTTGTTTTCTCTCTTGCTATTCATAGTACCTTCCTATTGGTATTTCAACAAAACATTTTTTTCATCTATTGGTTACCATCTTCACGCGCACGACTTCTCTCTCTACCAAATCGATTAACATCGGCAGTTATTCCTTATCAACAATATGATCAGTTGGATGGATGGCGAAAATTCTTCCAGGCGATTTTTCTCTTTGATGAAACCGGATATCATCTCTTTATTCCCGTTGAATTATGAAAATCGCTTCCCCCTGGGCAATGGTTTTGTTATTCGAATCTCTCACCTCCCCGCGGGTAAAGGCATACGCCTTTTTGACGCGGCTGATTTCACCTGAGATGATAAGAGACTCCCCTATCTTCGCCTCCTTCCTAAAGCGGACCTTCAATCTTGCCGTTTTCGCGTTGACCGAATGAAAAAGCAGGACCCGATTCATGGCTGCATCCAATAAGGCGCTCAAAATGCCGCCGTGGGTAATGTCCTCAAAACTTTGATGCTCCGATTGGGGGATAAATTGTCCCACTGCTCTCCCCTCCTCCAGGTGGAACGCCACCCTCAATCCCAACGGATTACCCGGGTCACAAACATAGCAGTGGGAATGTTTCAATACGGTTATCCCCTTAATTGTCCAGCTCCACCATGATCTTACTGGCCATGCCAAAGCCCATGGCCACCTGACCATTATCTACTCTTAAGGTGACCGGACCACGCATCAGCTGAGAACTGACCTTGGTCACCTTCTTGCCCACTCTTATCCCTAAGGATTCAAGCCGCTGATTCAAGCCATGTCCCCCGTAAATGCTCACCACCACCCCGCTTTCTCCTTCTGCCAGTTGTGTCAGATCCTTTGTCTTCATAATGATGTAATTTTAAGGTTAGAATTTTATCCTTTAATGATAAGGTTTGTTTCTTCTTCTTTACCGTTTCTGTTTTTTGCATCTTTCACAATACCCGAACACCTGGAAAAGATGTAAAGTATGTTCGAATCCACTCTTTAAGCATAATTTTCCCAGCGCCTCTTCCATGGCTTTGTCGGAAAATTCAATCACCTTACCGCACTTCAGGCAGATCATGTGCTCGTGATGCGGATGTTCCGCCACCAGCTCGTAGTGAGAATGCCCGTGCCCCAAGTCCACCTTTCGCACTATCCCGCTGTCGACCAAAAGCTCCAGGGTGCGGTAAACGGTGGCGCGGGAGGTACGTTTTGTTTTTTTCTTCAAGTTGAAGAGAAGATCCTCCGCCTCCACATGCCCCCGGCTATTTAACATCTCCTGCAGGACGATCTTCCTCTCCAGGGTGAGCTTCAGCTTGCGAGTGTTTAGGTACTGGGCAAAGCTTTCGATATGCATAACAGATTAATCCTCCCAATTGAGACTGAATCTCAATCTCATTTATATTACGAGAACCAAACGGGATAGTTTGAAGAATCTCTAAACCTTTTCCCCTCTTTCCCCATCTCCGTTTAACGGAAAGAGAGATAAAAGGGGTAGATTTCTAAGTGGGGACTCAAAGAGTATAAAAGGATTTTATCGTTTGCCTAGCTCCGAGGAGAGCATTCCGCAGAGGATCAGCCCACCGCCCAAAACCCCCAGCCAGCCCAGAACCTCACCCAAAAGCAAAAACGAAAAGACCGCGGCAAAAACCGGCTCCATGGCATAGATCAAGGATGCTTTGACCGCGGTGGTGTCTTTCTGCATGCGGTTCTGAATGATGATGGCCAGGGTGGTGGCCAAAACGGCACAGACCAGGATACTGAAGAGAAGATAGGGATGATATACCAGTCGGATCTTGTCGAAAAGAAAAATCGAGGGAATGCTTAAAAGTGTGGTGACCAGTATCTGAACAAAGGTCAAGGTGGCAAAATCATATTTCTTCGTATATATGTGCACGAAGATAACCTGCAAGGAGAAGGAGATCGCGCAGAAAAAGGTGAGAAGATCGCCGGTGTTGAACTCCGATCCCTTGGGTCGGGTCATTAGATAAAGCCCGCAGATAGCGAGTACCAATCCCAAAATGGAGAATATCCGGGGCTTCTCCTTCAAAATCAGGTAGGATAATGGAGGAACCATGATTACAAATAAGCCGGTGATGAAAGCGGATTTGGAGGCAGCGGTTATCTTCAGCCCCATGGTTTGGAAAGCATAACCCAAAAATAGAAAAACGCCGATCAATACCCCAGCCCCAATCACCCCTCTTTCTTTCAGCGAAATCCTTCTTGAAAACAAAACTCCCACCAGCAATGCCGCCAGAACGAAACGGATGGTAATGAAAACAAAAGGGGACGCGTAGTCCAGTGAGGTTTTGACCATGGGGAAGGTCACCCCCCAGATCAAGGTCATGAAAAGAAGATAAATTTCTGCTTTACGGGATGGAGTCAACATAATGGTTCACCTCACTCCCAGTTTCACTTTCTCCGAAAACTTTAAAGGATTCTCTTTGGAAGAGATTAAGGGGGAGAGGTCTCTGGCACGGACAACTAATGAGTAGCCCCTACACATCAACAATCTTATAATCGCGTTTCCCCAAACCGAAATTTTCAGCGGTCTCTATCTGAAGCTTGGAGTCTTTACCGTGAAGTTGACTGAACACGTCCGAGCCTTTTTTTATCACCAGCTTCTCCGCCTTGGATTGGGGCAGAGGCTGTGCCCGGGCGATCAGATCCAGCGAGGCTTGGTCGATTGCCACGATATCGTCGCTCAACAGAATCCCCTGATCCTGCACCACCGGCGTATCGGAGATCGACATGCAGTCGCATTCCGGCTGGATGTCGAAAAGGAAATTTATGTAGAATACCTTTCCCGGCATGAAGGTGGAGAGAACCGCTTTGGTCGATTCGGCCAAAGCGATGGAGAAATTCTCCATGGAGAGGGGAACAAAGAGCGCCCCTTCCGGGCAAACCCGCACGCACCTGCCGCATCTCCAGCATTTATCGTCGTCCACCACAAAGGATTTCCCCTCGACGGTGATGGCGTCCATGGGACAATTATGGGCGCAGATGGCGCAGAAGGTGCACAAATCCTTGTCCCAGGTCATCAGCTCTCCCATCTGAAAATGCATCTTTCCCCTCCCCCCTTCGGTCCATTTGCATCCCCGCGGAATCGCACTCACGCAACCCATGGCCAGATTTTTGATCGCCCCGCCGTAACTTGAGTCGATGTGACCTTTCACGTGGGACAGGACCATCATGGAGGAGGCATCGTAGATGGCTGAAGGGATGAAAAGGTCCTTCAGCAGATCGCCTGCTTTCACCTTGACCGAATCGGAGCCGAAGATACCGTCGGCAATTATCACCGGTACCCCCATGCTCATCGGATTGTACCCCATCCGGTTGGCAGTCTCCAGATACTCGTAGGCTTTTAACCGGGCCGAATCGGTCACATACGGTTTGGTCTTCAGCTTCTTCAGATGATCCGCCACCACCCGGATGAAATTCGGCCGGATGGTATGATGGGCGCCGGGATTTCCCAGATGCATCTTTATCGGGACCAGCTCGTCCTCGGCAAAATACTTCTTAAGATTGATCTTCTCCAAGATGCTTTCCAACCTGCCCTCGACGCTGTATTTATAGTCGAATTTCTCTATGCGGGCGTTGATGAAATATACCTTACTGGACATCTCTTCTCTCCTTCGCCTTTTACCTATCACCTATAACCTCTCCAAACCCTGCCTTAAATCCTCCACCAGATCATCCCCGTCCTCAATACCGCAGGATAGCCGAATCATCCCTGGTGTGACATCGGCTCTCTCCAGCTCCTCCTCTTCAAAACCGAAATGAGAGGTTAAGACCGGCAGGCTGGCTAAAGATTCCACCCCGCCCAGGCTGGTAGCATTGATGAAGATCTTCAGACCGTCGATCACCCGGGTGGCAGATTCCAAGCCTCCCTTCACCTCGAAGCAGACCATCCCCCCAAAACTCCTCATCTGGCTTTTCGCCAGTGCATGCTGAGAGTGAGTCGGCAATCCCGGGTAGAATACCCGGCTGACCTTGTTATGCCCCGAAAGAAACTCCGATACCTTTAAGGCATTCTGGTTGTGGCGTTCCACCCGTACGGCTAAGGTTTTCAGCCCTCGCTGCAGAAGAAATGCTCCAAAAGGGTCGATACATCCCCCGAAAAGCTTCATGGTTTCCCTGGCTTGATTTATCACGTTCCGGGGACCAACGATCACCCCGGCTACCAGATCGCTGTGCCCTCCCAGAAATTTGGTGGCGCTGTGAACCACCAGATCTGCCCCCAGGGATAGGGGATTTTGATTATAGGGAGTGGCGAAGGTGTTGTCCACCACCACCGGTATTTTTCCTTTTGCCATATCGACCAGCTTTCTTATGTCCGCTATCTTAAGATTGGGATTGGTGGGGGTCTCGCAGAAAATAAGTCTGGTTTTCGAGTTAATCAAGCCTTTGGCTTCATCCACGTTTTCAGCCCGGACAAAGTGAACTTTAATTCCCAGTTTGGGGAAAGCATCCTTGAACAGGTGAAAGGTCCCTCCGTAAACTGGCTCGGTGGAGATTATCTCCTCCCCGCCGGAGACCAAGGTCAATGCTACGGTGGAGACAGCCGCCATGCCGGAGGAGACCACTAAAGCCGCCTCTCCCCCTTCCAGAGCCGCCACCTTCTCCTCGACCACCTTAAGGGAAGGGTTTCCATACCGGGTGTAAAGATATTTGGAGGTATCTCCCTTCTGGAAATCTTTCACCTCCTCCGTGTTTTTGAAAGCAAAGGTGGAGGTTTGAAAAATCGGGGTGGTCACCGCTCCCAGGGGTGAATCCTTATCCTCTCCCGCATGGATAGCTAACGTGGGAAACCGGTATTTAGATTTCATAATGCAAACCTCTTGAGTTGATTTATGATTGAGTATTGAGAAACGAGAGTTGAGAAATGAGAAACAAATTCTTTTGTCTTTAACTCAATACTCAAATCTCATTTCTCATTTCTGATTAAACAAAGCCTTCAAACCCTCTTCCAATTGTTCGGTGTCGAATGAACCGTCGAATCTTTTGTAGATCTGACCTTTCTTGTCCAAAAGAAGAGTGGTGGGAATCCCCTGGAAGTTTTTTCCCAAAGCACCCGTGGACAGACTGGCTAAGACTTGCTCGTTACCGCATAAGATCAGATAGGAGACATTGTTTTTTTTCACGAATTGGTCCAAAAGGTTAAGACTGTCTTTATCCATGGCTATCCCGATTATCTGAATCCCACTGGTCTTATATCTGCTATGAAGGCGGTTCAGTTTGGGCACCTCCTCCACACAGGGGGGGCACCAGGTAGCCCAGAAGTTTATCACCGTTATCTGCCCATTGAACTCAGCCATGCTGTGGATTTTCCCGGTCAGGTCGGGAAGGCTGAAATCAAAACCCGGTTGGTAGCTCTCTTTCTTGGTACTTTTTCCGCACTGCAGAGTGAAGAGGAAAAGCAATAACAAGAAAACAAGATGCCAATTTTTGATTCTTCGGCTCAAATCTATTGCTTTGGCTTAGGATTAGAATCACGTATCGAGCAGTTTTCAGAATTTGCTCGACTTTCAAAGCTCATTGACCTAATGAACAATTATTTGGAAAGAGATGCAAGGAGAAAATTGAGGATTTTGCCTATCTACCTGTCAGCAATGAAAGAGAAAATTATAAAATAATTGGATGGAATATACTTAACATACCATTAGAACGAGCAAAAACATCTTAATAGATTTGATCCGGATCAAAATCGACCAATTCAAACCCGCGGTCTTGAAGGTAGCGTACTATTTCCCCGATGTGATCATAGGTCACCTCGGGGAATTCGTGGAAGATCAAAATGGCCGGATAGGGGTGAAGCTGAGGATTATCCTTGGTATTCCAATTGGATAGGACCTGCTCTGCTTTCTCTTCCACCTCTTTTAAGTTGCTTGGAGACTCCCAGTCTTGTAACATTTCTCCATGGCAGATTTCGTATCCCATCTCCTGTGCCATCCGATCGAATCTCTCTTCCTGCCAGAGGGACCGGTTTCGGATGATCTTTAGCGGCTCCTTCCCCAGGGCTTTTCGTATCTCCTCCTCGCACAGGATAATATCCTCTCTGATGGTCTTGTCCGGCAACGTTTCATGTCCGAACCGCTCATGGTATTGGGTATGGTTGCCCACCAGATGTCCATTTTGATCAACAAACCGGGTAAGCTCTCCGAACTTGTGAATTTTAGCTCCGATTTGGAAGAATGCCGCTTTTACCGGTTCACCGTTATAATAGAAATTCTTGAGTGCTCTCACGATTTTATCCGTTTTGTCCGGCAAAGGTCCATCGTCAAAGCTCAAGGCAAATTTGGTTTCCAAAACGGTGAGCAAAACCGAATCCCGGTAAACTTCCTTTGAGCCTTCGGGAATAAATTCAACCAGGATATTCGCATCGTTAGTGGTCCTGCTCCCTTTTATCCCTTCGATCTTGAAATCGCAGGTGAAAGGTATCGCCACCCCATCTGAGAATTTTGAGGAAATCAACACAGTATATTTCGCCTTGGACGATTTTTCCCAGATCATTATGTTATCCGGGAAAATTAGTCTCCATTTTCCTTTGACGGACTCCCCCTTTATCGAAAGAGACCCCACCATCAAATCCGGATCATCCTCCACGATCCGATGTCCCCTTTTTTCGTCCGGCTGATAATCCGCCAAAGGATTGCCTTTAGCATTTTTATTCTTCTCGTCGAAATCCGCATTGATCCTGATCACACCCCCCCAGTCCTCCGCTTCTTCAGACATCCCGTTTACTAGCAGGTTCACCGCCCAGGAGGAATTATTATTCTCATGTCCCAATTCGGAAGCGTTCAGAAGAATGGGATAAAAGAAAAGATGGAAGATAAAGGATAAGATCAATGTGAAGGGCAAAAAAACATGGGTAGACTTGTTGAGCATTTGATTTGAAACGATGGATTTGAATATATCCCTCTCCCCTGTGGGGAGATGCGTATGCATGCTTCGCAGGGAAGGGTGAGGGGGAATATAAACAGAACATTCAAAAGGAATTTTTCCCCTATATTAATTCTTCGGCTTTTCGTCATCCGGATAAGCGTCTGCCAAAAGCTCGATTGTATTCTTCACCTTCTGCTTTAGATTTTTCTGCAAACAGGTCTCCTCAAACCGCATCATGCAGCCGGGACAGCCCATCACCAGATAGTCCGCATTGGTCGGCTCCAGGTTGTCCAATTTCCTCTGCATCACCCCTTTGGAAACCGGATAGTATTTCAGATGAAACGACCCGCCGCCACCGCAGCAGCGGTCCGCTTCCTTCATCTCCACGAATTTCACCCCGGGAAGCTCCTTCAAAATCTTCCGCGGCTCCGATTTTATCCCCTGCCCCCGATTTAAATGACAGGAATCGTGATAGGTGATCACCACTTCCTTTTCCGGAGCTTTGAAATCTTTTTTCATGTCTATGATCTTGGTCAAAAACTCCGAAATGTCGTATACCGGAATGTCGAAATCGACCCCCAAAAGCTCCTTATACTCCTTTTTTAAAGTCAACCCGCAGGAACCGCAGTTGACCACGATGCAATCGACCTTGGCATCCTTGAAGACTTTGAGATTTTTCTTAGCATGCTTGATCCCGGTCTGGAAATCACCCGAATTATAGATGGAGGTTCCGCAGCACACCTGTTTTTTGGGGATCACCACCTCGCAATCGTTGTGGGTGAGCACCTTTATCATGGCTTCCCCTATTTCCGGGTAGACCAAATTGGTGCCGCAACCGAAGAAATAACCCACCCGCATTTTGGGCTTCTTGACCGTTACCACCTCGGGCACGCGCTTTCGCAAAGGCTTCTTGGCGATCTTGGGATAGATTCTCTCCTTCCAGCCGGCCGGGAATGGTAGAAATAAAGTCAGGGGATTTTTCTCCGGCAGAATCTTGTTGGCCCATCTCCCCGCAAAGGTCGCCCATCTTGCCACTGGCGGAAGCAGCCTTCCTCTTTTGATCAGATGCCGGAAGATCAACCTTTCCAGAAAGGTAAATTTGCCCCGTTCCACCAGATCGGCCCGGGCACAGAGGATCAGATCGTCCGTCCTCACCCCGCTGGGACAACCCTCCACGCACGATTTGCAGTTCAAACAGAAATTGATCTTCTTCCGGAAGACCTCGCTTAACTCCAGCTCCCCCTTGTTTACCGCCTCTATCAAAGCGTTCCTTCCCCGGGCGGACGCCGACTCGTATTTCAGCTCGGCGTACAGGGGGCATACCGAAAGGCAGGTTCCACACTTCAAGCATTTGCGAAGCTGATCTTCCTGCGAGGCTATGTGCTTGTATTCCCTTGCAGCAGTGACTGTCTGGTTTTCCATATGATTTCCTTTATGAAAGTCTCATCATCCATATACGATTTTTTTGAATATAATCGTAGACCCTCACTTGTCAAGCATTAAACCATCGTATCAAATTTGCGCTTTTTATAAACAGTCAAAAGCAGGATACTTTTGACTTGATTTTGGGATATTATTTGCTAAGTTGTTTGATTGGATATTTATGCGTCAGCATAAAAAGCGGACGTGGTGAAACTGGCATACACGACAGCCTTAGGAGCTGTTGGTCTTCCGACCGTGGGAGTTCAAATCTCCCCGTCCGCAATAAAACAGTCATTAGTCATCAGTCCATAGTCAGTAGTTAAGTGAAGACTGCAAACTGGAGACGGTAAACTGTCAACTTGAAAAGGAGATATCTTGTCTGGATCGAATCAAGAGGAGAAAAAATCAAATGTGACTCTGCATGAGGGAAAAGGTTGGAAAAGGACCCTGGAGATCGAAATCCCCAAAGAAAAGGTGGATGATGAGTTCGAATCGACCTACAAGAAATATCAAACCCTCGCCAAAATCCCCGGCTTCCGCAAGGGGAAAGCCCCCATGCATATGGTAAAGCTGCGCTACAGAGATAAAATCAGTTCGGAGGTTTTGGAGACTCTGGTGCCCAAGGCATACGAGGATGCGGTGAAGGAGGCCAAACTCTCCCCCATCTGCCTGCCGGTGATAAAGGACATTCAGTTCGAGGAGGGTGCTCCTTTAAAATTCAAGGCGGAATTCGAAATCCAGCCGGAGGTGGAGGCAAAGGACTACCTGGGTCTGGAGCTGGTGAGGAGATTGAAGGAGATATCGGAAAAGGATATCGAGACCTCCTTGAACTATCTAAGGGAGGATTTTGCCGAGCTTCATCCGGTGGAGAGGGAAGCTAAGCTCCACGATTCCTTGATCGTCGACATCGCCAAAAAACAGGACGGGAAGGAAGACAAAGCGGAGAATCAACAGATCTTTCTGGATCCGCACAACATGATCAAAGATTTCCAGCAGGCTCTGGTGGGGGCAAAAGCAGGCGAGCTGAAGGAATTCGAGGTAGACTATAAGCCGGATTTCCACAACAAAAAGCTGGCGGGAAAAAAGGTCAGATACCGGATCAACGTCAGAGAGGTAAAGGAAAAGATTTTGCCCCAAGCTAACGACGATTTTGCCAAGACCGTGGGTGAATATAAGAACCTGGAGGAATTGAAGAGCAAGATAAAGGAGGGTTTGATCCAACGGGATATGAAAGATGCGGATACGGAGCTGAAGACCGATTTGATCAATCAGGTGATAAGAAGCAACCCGTTCGAGGTCCCGGATACCCTTTTCAATTATTATCTGGATTCGATCATCGAGGATTTGAAAAAGAGATACCAGAAAGTGGACGAGAAGAAAGTCCGGGAGGAATACAAGGATATCGCTCTGGCACAGATAAGATGGGATTTCATCTTTCACCGGATCGCAGAAAAGGAAAATATACAGGTGACCAAACAGGAGATGGAAAACTGGTGCGAGAATAACTCCAAAGCCATGCGGGTAACGGTTGAAGAGGCAATAAAGTCCTTGGAGAATCCCTCCTTTTCCAAGAGAATCAAGGAAGACCTGCTGGAGAAGAAAACCATAGATTTTCTGTTGAAGAGTGCTAAGGTAAAGGAAGAGCCATACGTTCCTCCGGAGCCGAAGAAAGAAAACTCAGAGGTTAAAGATCCAAGCAGTAAAACCTCATAATCGTTAGGAAAAAAAGATAATAACATCTAGTGGATTGTAATAAAAGTTCAGGGTGAATGTAGTTGCTCAATTTATTGAGCATTGTCGCCACTTGGCCTGATCCTTCGATAAGCTCAAGATGGTGAGCCTGTCGAACCATAAATCAGGCAACTACAAGAGGGAACTAATTTATGTTACATACCACTAGTATCAAACGAAAGGATAGAACATGACCACTTTAGTTCCGTATGTGATAGAGCAGACCGGAAGAGGGGAGAGAGCTTACGACATCTTCTCCCGGCTGCTGAAAGACCGGATCATCTTCATCGGCACACCCGTCGACGACGTGGTGGCAAACCTGGTGATTGCCCAGCTTCTTTTCTTGGAGGCGGACGATCCAGAGAAGGACATTAACCTGTATATCAACAGCCCGGGTGGGTATGTCACCTCCGGTATGGCTATCTATGATACCTTGCAGTTCGTCAAGCCCGACGTTGCCACCACCTGCGTGGGACAGGCAGCCAGCATGGCGGCAGTGCTTCTCTGCGCGGGCACCAAGGGGAAGCGGGCGTGTTTGCCTCACTCCCGGGTGATGATCCACCAGCCCTGGGGAGGGGTGCAAGGGCAGGTAACCGATATCGAGATTCACACCAAAGAACTGCTTATTGTGAAAAGAAAGGTCAACGATATCTTGGTGAAACACACCGGACAAACTTTGGAAAAGATCGAAAAGGATACCGACCGGAACTACTTCATGTCCGCGGAGGAAGCCAAGGTTTATGGTCTGATAGACGAGGTGTTCGAAAAGAAGAAAAAGTAGATTCGATACACTCCTAAGGCGAAACCCAGAATGACACGGAAAATTAGTAGATTGAATATGGCTGATGACCTATTCGACAACTTATCTTGAAAGGAAGGGAAATTGAATCACCAGGGTGGAAATCAAAAAAGAAGAGAAATGGTCGAGGAATGTTCCTTTTGCGGAAGAGGGGCAAATCAGGTTCAACGGCTTTTTTCCGGGGTGGATGCTATAATCTGCGACCAGTGCATCAACGTATGCAAGGATATTCTGGACAAGGACCTGAAGAAGGACAAGGAGGAGGTCAGCCTCCGGCTTCCCAAACCCAAAAAGATAAAGGAATTTCTGGACCAGTACGTGATCGGTCAGGAGAAAGCTAAAAAATCGATCTCAGTGGCGGTATACAACCATTACAAGAGAGTGCTGTTCCCCCAGCCGGATGATGACGTGGAGCTGGAGAAGAGCAACATTCTCCTTTTGGGACCAACCGGCACCGGCAAGACCCTTTTGGCCCAGACTCTGGCAAAGATGCTGCACGTTCCCTTCTCCATTGCCGACGCTACTCCCTTGACCGAGGCGGGATATGTGGGAGAGGACGTCGAGAACATCCTGGTACGATTGCTCCAGGCGGCAGATTATAATCTGGCCAAAGCGGAGAAGGGTATCATCTACATCGACGAGATCGACAAGATAGCCCGGAAGGACGCCAACCCCTCCATCACCCGGGACGTCTCCGGTGAAGGAGTCCAGCAGGCTCTGCTGAAGATTCTGGAAGGGACCATAGCCAGCATACCACCACAAGGGGGAAGAAAACATCCGGAACAGACTTTTATCCAGATGAACACCAAGAACATCCTGTTCATCTGCGGGGGCGGCTTTGACGGTTTGGATAAGATCATTCAATCCCGGGTAACCCACAAGGTGATGGGTTTTGGCGCAGATATCAAGACTAGGGGGAAAAAGAAGCTGGGTGAGATACTAAATCTGGTAGAGCCGGACGATCTGGTGAAATACGGCATGATCCCGGAGCTGGTGGGACGGCTTCCGGTGACCTGCGCCCTCTCGGAGCTGGATGAGGAGGCTTTGATGCAGATACTCACCGCCCCCAAGAACGCCATCACCAAACAGTATCAGAAGTTCTTCCAGATGGAAGGAATCAAACTCAAGTTCACGGACGATGCTTTAAAAGCGGTGGTGAAAATAGCCCAGAAGAGGGGAACCGGTGCCCGGGCACTCCGCTCGGTGATGGAGGAATCCATGCTGGACATCATGTACGAGATACCTTCCAAAAGCGATATAGCCGAGTGTATCATCACCGAGGAGACCGTCCTGACCAAATCGCCGCCGATTTATCGGAACAAAAAGGAAAAAGCAGCGTAAGATTGAAGGTTTCATGAAGAAAGGTAATGGTGACGGTTACGTATCGTTTATCGTTAACGTCTTCGTCTATCGTGTATTATTGATACTTAAATCTTTTGATCTCTCCCCTTTTGTCCCATTTGGGTGAACTCTCTCCTTATCAAAGAAGAGGGGATATAGGGGTTGAGGCAAATTTGTTACGATCTCCCGATATATGCCCTTCAAAATCAAAACTGCCACTTATCTGAAAAGCGTGCCGGATTTAAAGCAGCTTCCCGGAAACCATTTACCCGAGATCGCTTTTGCCGGCCGCTCGAATGTGGGAAAATCATCCGCCTTGAACCGCCTGGTGCATGTGAAAAATCTGGCTAAGACCAGCTCCACGCCGGGCAAGACCAGACTGATAAATTATTTTTTAATAAATGAGAATTTGTATTTTGTAGACCTGCCCGGATATGGATATGCCAAAACCTCCCGCTCGCTGAAGGAAAGCTGGGGAAAACTGGTGGAGGATTATTTAAAGGAGAGGGAAACTCTTAAAGGGACGGTTCTGTTGATCGATTCCCGGCGCGGAGTTTTAGAACCGGATTTACAGCTTATGGAATGGCTAGATTTCTACGGCAGGGAGAGGTTGATCGTCCTGACCAAAACGGATAAACTAAAGCGCTCGGAGCTTTTATCGTGCGTTAATAGAGCAAAGCAAACTTTGAACATGGATTCAGATTCTTTAATTCTATTTTCAGCCAAGACCGGGGAAGGGAAAGATAAAATATTAAAATGGATTGAGCGGGTAATAGAAAAATAAAAGCTATTCGCAGGGCTAAATGCTCTGCTCTATGAGTTTTATATGGAGGTTGCTCATTGAGCGGGGTATATATCCCGCATGGAGAAGTTATTTTTGAAGATTTTATTGGTGTTACATTTTACCGGAGGGGAAAATGCCTAATCGTGTGGTTGTGGGAACCCAGTGGGGGGACGAGGGGAAGGGGAAGATCGTCGATCTCTTGACCGGGGAAGCGGATATCGTTGCGCGCTATTCCGGGGGGGCGAATGCCGGTCACACCGTGGTGATAGATGACCAGAAATTCGTGCTGCATTTAGTTCCCACCGGGATTTTGCACAAAGACAAAATCTGCGTGATCGGAAACGGGGTGGTGATCGATCTGGAGCATCTTTTCTTCGAGCTGAAGCAGCTGGAAAAAAGGAAGATCAAATTCGAAGGGCGGTTTCTGATCAGCCCGAATGCCCACCTGGTCATGCCATATCACCTGGCGATAGAGAAGCTGGAGGAGGAGGCGAGGGGAAAGGGGAGGATCGGTTCAACCGGAAGGGGAATCGGTCCGGCATATAGAGACAAAATCGCCCGCCAGGGGATCAGGGTAATAGATCTTCTCGATCCTCAGCTTTTTAAGCAGAGGGTGGAATGGAACCTGAAGAACTATGATAATCTTCTGCGAAGGTTGTCCAGAACAGAAAAGAATGCTCTCAAGAAAAAGAGTATGGACTTATTGAAGTTTAGAAGAAAAGTCGAGCCGCTGTTGACAGACGTTGGCTTCTATCTGGATCGGTCTATCCGAAAAGGCAAGAAAGTCCTCTTTGAGGGAGCACAGGGCGCTTTGCTGGATATAGACTTCGGGACTTACCCATACTGCACTTCCTCCAACACCACTATCGGCGGGGTTTGCACCGGTTTGGGGATAAGCCCGTTTTTGATCGACGAGATAATCGGGGTCACCAAAGCTTACACCACCAGAGTGGGGAATGGTCCTTTTCCCACCGAGGAGAAAGCCGGGGTGTGTGAAACCCTCCGGGAAAGAGGATGTGAATTCGGCGCCACCACCGGCAGGCCGAGAAGATGCGGCTGGCTCGATTTCGTAATGCTTAGGTACACGTTCAGGATAAATGGGATTTCCAAGATTGCCCTAACCAAGCTCGATGTGCTGGACGATTTCGATAAAATCCGAGTAGGTGTTGGATACAAATACAAGGGAAAATTAATAACCGAATTCACTCCGGACCTGCATACTTTGGAGAACTGTATACCGATATATGAAGAGCTTTCCGGCTGGCAGAAAAGCACCAAGGGAGTCACCGATTTCAAGCATTTACCGGACAAGGCAAAACGCTATTTGGATCACATAGCCAAAAAGCTGAAAACCCCTATCTCTATTGTATCTACCGGTAACAAAAGAGATCAGACCATCCGGTTGTAGTAACCTCTACTCCTCGAGGATATTATTATCCTCGATAAAGTAATAGTTGTGAAGTTCAGTAGCCCTGTATCCACCTGGACGGGTGCCCGTCTTGGTCAACGAGGTTGGTTGAGCTCCTGATTTTCAATTAAATTTCTCTTTCATCTGATTATAATTTTTGTTATCTTTTTTACGTAGAAAAGATAAATATGGATGCCCCGTTAGCTCAACTGGATAGAGCGTCTGCCTACGGAGCAGCAGGTTGGGGGTTCGAATCCCTCACGGGGTAGTTTTTAATTCATGATCTTCCATTCCTTCACTAGGATGAAGCTTTAATATCTCATTCATGAACTTTATTAATGGGAATGAATTTAAAATCAAAAAATCAAAATGAAAAATTACAAATAAAAATTCAAAATTAAGTTAGTAGATGATCAGCGATGGATAATTTTGATTTTTGAATTGCAACTTTGAATTTTGAACTTTTCATTTTAAATTCTATTGATCTATTATACCCATTGAATTTAGGCCGCCATGAAACCAACCACAATTAACCTCGCCCGATATCGGAAGGAATTCCCTTTCACCAAAAAAGTCACCTTTTTAAAGCACGCCAGCTTTGGACCGATTCCCCGGAGAAGCTGGAAAGCCACCCAGGATTATTACAGCTACCTGAAGGTGGAAAAAACAGAGGATATCGACAGAGAGGCTTTTAAAAAACTGGATGAAATAAGAATCCTCTTGGCAAAGATGATCCATGCCAAACCTGCGGAGATCGGGTTTGTCCCCAATACCACCTATGGGCTCAACATCGCCGCCTGGGGTTTGGATTTACAACCGGGCGATGAAATCCTTCTCTCCGATGTGGAGTTTCCGGCTAATGTCTATCCCTGGACCAATCTCCAACAAAAAGGGGTAGGGGTAAAATTCATTCCGAACAAAAACGGCTTTTTTGATATAGACAATTTCTTGAAAGCCATCGATCGAAAAACCAGGGTTCTGGCTTTAAGCTCAGTGCAGTTCTTCAACGGATATAAGAATGACTTGAAAACCATCGGGAAGATCTGCCAGGAAAAGGACATCTTCTTTGTGGTGGACGCAATTCAGGGGATTGGGGCGGTGGATTTAGATGTCAGGGAGTACCAGATCGATTTGTTAAGCTGCGGCGGGGAGAAATGGCTTCTCTCTTCTCTGGGAACGGGATTTTTCTATCTCTCATCTTCTGCCAAAAGAAAAATAAATCCAGTTTTTTTCAGCTGGCTATCCGTGGATTGGAAACTTAACTTTACCGACGTTATGAAATATGATCTTCAACCATTTCCTTCAGCCAGAAAATTCGAGTTAGGAACCTATCCTTATTCACTACTTTGGACCATGCATTCCTCTCTGCAATTACTATCCGAGATCGGAGTAAAGAATATCGAGAAACATAATCTGAAGCTGCTGGATCTGCTGATAAACGGCTTGAGAGAGAAGGGCTATCCCATCACCAGCTCGCTGGAGGATGGCCATCGCTCCTCCATCCTCTCCTTTTCCGGCAAAAACATCAGAAACCTGTATGAAAAGCTGCTGAAGAAAAATATCCTGGTCAGCCTAAGGGAGGGAAGCATACGGGTATCCCCGCATTTTTACAATACCGAGGAGGAGATGAATCGCTTGATCGAAACATTGTAAATCAGCACCATTTTGCAATAACTCCGCGGTTTTTCACTTAAATTCATTCAGTCTAATAAAAGGAGAAGCACATGTCCACCCACAAGTTTCGTTCGACACCTTACAAGACAATTTGGTTGGGGATAATTCTCTTTACAATATTGCTTCCCGTTAAGTCCTCTCATCCACAGAATTTCACGTGGGAAGAAGGTAAGAGGCTTTTCGATCAGGAAGAATATGCCCAGGCAAAAGAGGTATTGCTAAAGGTGGTCCAAGCGGAGCCGGAAAATCCCGAGGTCAATTTCCTTTTGTGCAAAACCTTTCTGTATTTGGGGGATCACGATAATTGTGTAAAGTACGGGGAGAAGGCGGTCAAACTGAATGATTCCAATTCGAACTATCACCTTTGGCTGGGTAGGGGTTATGGAGTTCAAGCCCAAAAAGGGAGCAAGCTGAAGGCGATCTTCCGGGCAAAAAAGTGCAAGGGGGAATACGAGAAAGCAATTGTACTGGATTCCACCAATGTAAACGCACGCTTGGGTCTGTTGGAATACCTGGTGGGTGCCCCGGGAATCGCCGGCGGGGATAAGGATAAAGCCAAAAAGCAGGCAGGGATCATTCCCGGGATAGATTCCCTTTACGGTGCGATCGGCTGGGCAGTCTACTGGGGTAATCTAAATGACTCTGTCAATACCGAGCAATATCTGAAGATTGCCGTCCGGCTGGATACCACCTTTCATCACCAGTCATCCTACCTGATGGGGAACTTTCTGATGGAACAGAAAAGATATCTCGAAGCAGTGCAGAATTATGAAGAACTCTACCGGAAATATCCCCTCGAAATCAGTGCATTATATCAGGTGGGAAAAACATACGTGATTGCCAAAGACAGTTTGGACAAAGCGGAGAGATGCTTTAAGGAATACCTGAAGACCACCCCGAAGCGGAATGATCCGCCCTTGTCGAGAGCTCACTGGAGGCTGGGAATGATCTACGATTTGCAGGGAAAGAGGGAATTGGCTTTGGCAGAGCTCAATCAGGCGGTGAGCATGGACCCCAAGAACAAGGAATACAAAAAGACGCTGGAAGAAGTGAAAAAGAAGAAATGATCTCTACCGCGAAGTATTCCTACACTATTACAATTTCACATTTTTGACTAAACTACTCTTTGTCCCTATTGTTCAATTTAATACATACGAAAAATCCATTTAATCCGCTGATGGCTTCGAATTTCGTTTTTTTAGTTTGGATACCCCAATATAACCCTTGCCTTTGACCTGGAGTTTTTGTATAGTGACAGCGATACGGGAAGCGGTATTTACCAGGAGTTTTCAAATCGGGAGCATATTATAATCATAATTTAAAAAAATGAGGTGAAGTATGGTATATGAGATCAAGAAAGTCGATGTTTGGTCGTGCGTGAAGATCGCATTCATTTTATTCGGGATATTGGGATTGCTCTTTGGAATTCTCTATGCGATGTTGCTTTCCGCGATGCTGGGATTTTTAAGTCAGATGGGAGGCGAATTTCAGTCTTTGGGCGGAATGTTCACCGGCGTATTAGGCATCTTCATGATCTTCTTTTTAGCCATCTTTTATGCGGTCACGGGTGCGGTTATCACGGCTGTCCTGGGGTGGATTTATAACCTGTTGGCACGTGGTCTGGGCGGAGTGAGATTTCACTTAGAACCGGAGAAAGCCAATGTACCTGCAGCATCGCCGCAGAAACCGGAGTCTGAGGAGGGGATGTTGGGGAAGTATAAGTATGAATAATACGTTTTCGGTTTCGTCTAGAGGTTTGGGTTAAGTATCGGAGATCGTCTGTCGGTTCCGGTAATGTATCGTCTGAAGAGTGATCGTCTATCGTTTATCGTAAAAAAGCAATTTACGAAACCGATTGACGAAAAACGATACGTAACCGCAACCTAAACCGATCCACGATAAACCATAAGCAAAAAGATATGAGCGATATCCGAGTCAGAATGGCTCCCAGTCCCAGCGGTTACCTGCACGTAGGGACTGCCCGAACCACCATCTATAACTGGCTTTTTGCCCGGCATAATCATGGTAAATTTATCTTAAGGATCGAGGATACCGACGTGGCCCGGTCCAGCCAGGAGATGATCGACGCCATATTGGACGGAATAAAATGGCTGGGTCTGGATTGGGATGAAGGACCTTATCACCAGTCTCAGAGAACCAAGCTTTATCAGGAATATGCCCGGAGGCTTTTGGAAACCAAGAAAGCGTACTTTTGTTTTTGCACTCCGCAACAGCTGGAGGAGAAAAGAAAGCAGGTGGCTGCAGCCAAGGGGGAGTGGAAGTATGACCGGGTCTGTTATAATCTTTCGGATGAAGAAAAAGAGGATAAATTAAAAATAGGAATGCCCAAAGCCGTAAGGCTTTTTTTGCCGGAAGGAGAGACCAAGTTTTCCGACATAGTTTATGGAGAACTGAAAAAAGAGAACAAGGATTTGGACGATCTGGTAATCCTCCGGTCGGACGGAACCCCAACCTACAATTTCGCATGTGTGGTGGACGATGCAGAGATGAGTATCTCTCACGTCATCCGGGGGAACGATCATATAGCCAACACCTTCAAGCAGGTTCTGGTTTATCAGGCACTGGGAATAACCCCTCCCCTTTTTGCGCACATCCCGCTGATCTTAGCCAAGGACAAATCCAAGATGTCCAAAAGGCACGGCGCCACCTCGATCGGTGAATTCAAAGAAGAGGGATTCTTACCCGAAGCCCTACTGAATTACATCACTCTATTGGGATGGTCACCCAAAGACGACCGGGAAATTCTGTCACTTGACCAGCTGAAAGAGTCATTCAATCTGGAAGGGGTGAACCCCTCCAATCCGATATTCGACAAGGAGAAATTGGAGTGGATGAACGGTGAGTATATCCGCTCTTATGATAATGAAAAACTGCTGGATTTGATCCTTCCGTTTCTCTCCAAGGAGAATCTGATCGACGCAGAGACGGCAAAACAAAAGAGAGAATGGCTGATTGGTTTTGTTTCCTTGCTCAAGGAAAGATGTAAGACTCTGAAGGAATTTGCGGAGAAAGGGAAATACTTTTTTACGTTTGATTATCAGTATGACCCATCTGCGGTGAAAAAGCATTTCAACTCACCTGAAGCTGCGGAGAGGTTGAAAGCTTTTGCTGACCGTTTATCCGGGTTGGATGAATTCAAAAAAGAAAAGATTGAAGAGGTTTTACGCTATTTGTCGGACGAATTGCAGATAAAATCATCGGTCTTGATACATCTGGTTCGCCTGGCTGCCACCGGAGTAACTGGCGGCCCGCCCCTTTTCGACCTGTTGGAGCTTTTGGGCAAAGAGGAGGTGGTAAAGAGGATCAAAAAGGCAATCGAGTTTATCCAAGCGAGGATCAGCTAAAGTTAAACTCGAAAATATATTCCGGTATACTTCAGGTCCCAAGTCCTGTCGTGCAGATTTTTACCCTTTGTTGATGGAATTTCGCCAGTCTGATCGGGGGACTCGATAGCCACACAAATTATCTTTCGAGAATAAACCGTAGGGAGAGCGTGTTCCAGACTTATTCACTCCGATTTATAGTCTACGATATGATACAAATAATTTTTATTTAAGTAGTGTAATCATCTTTAAGTTTATAAAACAGATCACACAAACATTAAAGATGAAATCACGTAGTAATTTTAAAATCATGTAATTGTGATTGTAACACATTGTTAGTCAAGGACATTTGAAAGTATATTTAAAAATCATTAGGTTTTGAGGGATTAATGTTATATTAATATCAGGAGTCCCTATGACAAAAGAAAATGAAGAAATAAATGTAGAAGAAGTAACGAAAAGATTAGATGTAATAATTTATTTATTGTTGGAACAGAAACGCCAGGCAGGAGTTTCCAAAAAGCAAATAATTAATGAATTATCAACACTTGGATTAAAAGACTGGGAAATCGCAAGGATTTTGGGAAAAACTAGAAGTTACGTATCCAGCGAACTCACACAAATTAAAAAGCCAAATAAAAAACAAGGAGGTGATAAAAGTGAGTGATGAAGTAGGATATGCGATAATAGAAAAGTTGAATCTCCTGATTAAACTAAGCGCGTTGAGTTTCCTTAAGGATAAGGAATTTAAAGAACAAGTAAGGGTCTTGGCAGATGTTGGATTACCGCCAAAAGAGATCGCAGAACTCCTTGGGAAAACCGCAAATAACGTAAGAGTAACTCTTTCGACTATGAGAAGAGCAAAGAAGAAGAGAACGCCCAAAACATTAAATCAATTAAAAGATAGGATAGAAAATGAATGACCAAAACAAAGATGAGATATTAAGAGAGATACTAAAGTGGCAGAAATTACAGGGGAGAGAGATTCTAAGAACCAAATTGAAGAATGAAAATATACTTACAAGCGAAAAGGAAATCCACATTTATTACCACAGTGATGGAGACAAAAGTAGTAGGGATATAGAAAAACTTTTAAATGTCAGTCGCGGAACGGTGCAGAACTTGTGGAAGCAGTGGATAAAAGCAGGAATTGCAGAGCCAACCGATAAATATGGAGGTAGGCAATGTAAGAGGTTGTTTGATTTACATGATCTTGGTCTTGTAATAGCCAAAACAGAGAATAAGGGTGAGGAAAGTGATAAATAAAAAAATAATGGGTGAATTAAAGAAGAAAAAAACCCTACCCACAATTTACAAATTGATAAACGATACCAGAAAAGAATACGGTAACTTACTAACCAAGGAGGATGCTGCAATAATCCTTGCGGGTCAGTTAGGGATAGATCCTACCAAGTATATACAGAAAGAAGAACTTGAGAGAATCAGACACACACCAAGGCAAGTCAAAACTATTGAAACAAAACGAAAAGCAGAATCAAAAAATAGTGAATTAAAAATTAAAAATGTTCCGTTAGGAGTCCCCTTCATAGAAAATAAAGTAATTCAAGATTGTAATAAAATGTCAGAAGTTTATCAGCTTTTTTACTTATTTGAAAACTCTATTAGGTTGTTCATTTCATCTACTCTTCAATCTATATACAACTCAGATGACTGGTGGGAAAAGTCTGTTCCAAAAAAAGTTAAGGACAATGTTGAAACCAGGAAGAAAGATGAAGATGAAAACCGGTGGCATGCAAGGAGAGGTGCCCACAACATTTATTACACAACTTTTGGTGACTTAAAGGCAATTATAACTGAGAATAATAAGAATTGGGCAGTCTTTAGAAGTTATTTTCCAAACCAGACTTGGATTGCAAGCAGACTTAGTGAACTAGAGCTATCTCGAAATATTATCGCTCATAATAATCCTCTGCCTAACGACGAGATAAACAGAATCAAACTCTACTTCAAAGACTGGATAAAACAAATCAAGAGGGATTAAAAATGAATGATGACATACTAGAAGAACTAAAGGAACAAACCAAATGGCTTAGATTTCTAGCTATACCTCAGTTAAAAAAACTCATGGAGGAAACTTTAATAACAAAAGAGCAAAAAAGGATTTATGATCTTTCCGATGGTAATGTCAGCACTCAAAGTATACAAAAAAAATTGCTTGCGGAAGGACTTAAGGTTAGCCATATGACGGTTTACAATTATTGGAGGAGATGGAATGCTTTAGGTCTGGTTATTCCAAGTGAAAAGTATGCAGGTAGGTTTGAGAAGATTATAAGTTTACAGCAGTTGAATATTGAACCTTATAAGGTACCATCTAAGAAATAATCGATATGCGGAATATTTTATGTAATCAATGCCTGCTTGGGCGGAATGATAAAATTGAATTTCGTAGGAACAACTCACGTGGTACATCCAGCTAAAAGCGGGTAATCGCTCCTACAATCGAATTAACTCTATGAAAAATTTTATAGCGTATTTACAAGTAAACCTTAATCTGAGGAAAGGAGGAAACCATGACAAAAAGAAGTTGTTTGTTCTTGGTGCTTGTTATTTGTGCACTCATACTGACTGCCGCACCGGTGTTGGCAGAGACCCGGCCGATCCAAATCTCCCTGGTAACGCCAATTCAGATCTTCCCGGAACGATACTCCATCACCGGGCTGCGCCTTAACTTACTTTATGGCAGTAACGTGTCGGTTACGGGACTGGATGTGGGATTGGTTAATCACACCACCGCCGGAAAGTTCATAGGACTGCAATATGGTCTCGTAGGCCTTTCCGATTCCGACTTCTCCGGTTGGCAGGACTGTGTCGTGAATATCACGAACAAGAAATTCGAAGGATTCCAGTTCGGGTGGGTGAACTACGCCGATTATATGAGCGGATTTCAGCTGGGATTGGTGAACTATGCCAAGACGGCCAAGGGCTTACAGATAGGATTGGTGAATATCATCCGGCAGGGGGGACAGTTTCCGGTTTTCCCCATCGTCAACTGGTCATTCTGAAAACCTAGAAGTCTTATAGGGTCAATTAATGTGGAACATCCCGCTAAAAGCGGGGAATTGACCCTGCAAGTAATGAGATAATAGCCATGTGCGGTCGATATACAATAACCGTCGAAGAAGAGATCCTCTTCGCCCGGTTTAAAATCCGGGAGAACGGGGGACAATATACTCCCCGATATAACGTTGCTCCCACCCAGAAAAATCCGGTGGTTTTGGTAAACGAGAAAAGTCAGAGGATAATGACTCAGATGAGGTGGGGATTGATCCCCTCCTGGGCCAAGGAGGAATCGATCGGGAACAAAATGATCAATGCCCGAATGGAAACGATAACCCAGAAGCCCTCTTTCAAAACAGCATTTACAAAGAGGAGATGCTTAGTTCCCGCGGACGGATATTACGAATGGAGCAAGACCGGAACATCAAAGAAAAAACAACCATACCGGATTGTTTTGAAATCCAGGGAACTTTTTGCCTTTGCCGGTCTATGGGAGGTGTGGAGAAATCCTGAAGGGGAGAAAATACAATCCTATACCATCATCACCACAGAAGCCGACGACCTGGTGAGCAGAATCCACCCCCGCATGCCTTTGATCTTAAGACCGGAAAACGAAGACAAATGGATCGATCCTTCAAATACGGATTTGGAAAGCCTTCGAAGATTACTCCAGCCCTATCCTTCCGATTTGACGGAGATGTACCAGGTTTCGCCCCAAGTCGGCAGAGCGAATGTCGATGAAAAGGAGCTGATCCTACCTGTCAGCCGACAATTCAGCCTTTAGTTCGCATCGCTACTGAAAAAGATTGATCTGTTCGGTTAGATTATATTATATTATCAATCAGCGAAATTTTTCTAACGAAAAATAGGCGATATTGGCATCCGGTCTATAGTATAAAATTTTTGGGCAAGCGAATCATTGATTAAAGAGGGGATTGCCAGTGGGAGAGAATACCAGATTAAACCATCTAAAACTCTACCGATTACCCTGGACCCTCCCCGATAATGCCATCTCCTGGCTTGAGCCCACCTCTGCATGCAACTTAACCTGTGACGGCTGCTACCGTGAAAACGTGCCTAAAAGTCACAAGACTTTGGAAATCGTCCGCGGGGAATTGGAGACGTTTCGCAGCTTGAGAAAAGCCGATGCAGTTTCCATCAGCGGTGGAGACCCTCTGATGCATCCCCAGATCGTGGACGTCGTGAAAATGGTTAAACAGATGGGTTTCAAACCCATTCTCAATACCAACGGTGTGGTGTTGACCGAGAAGATGCTTTTGGAGCTGAAAAAAGCCGGCGCCTATGGATTTACGTTTCATGTCGACAGCAAACAGGGGAGACCGAAGTGGGAGAACAAAAACGAACTTGAGTTAAATGAGCTGCGCTTGCATTTTGCTGAAATGTTGAAAAAGGCGGGTGGTTTGTGCTGTGCCTTCAACTCCACCGTGTACCAGGATACGCTTCAGTACGTGCCTGATCTTGTCGAATGGGCGGGAAGGCATATCGACAAGGTCCAAACCATGGTTTTCATCCTTTACCGGGCAGCGGTGCCGAATCTCCCCTTTAACTGGTATGCGGGTGAAGATAAAATCGAGATGAAGTTGATGGAGGACATGCTCCCCTATGCCGGAGCCAAAGAAGGAAGGATCGACCTAAAGACCACCGAGGTGGTCGAGGAGATCCACCGGCAATTTCCCGAATTTACCCCTTGCGCATATCTCAACGGTACCGAAAAGCCGGACGATTTCAAGTGGCTGCTCTCCTGCCGGCTGGGAACCAAGGAAAGGATTTACGGATATACCGGCTCAAAATTCATGGAGCTGGTGCAAACATTTCATCATCTTCTGAAAGGGTGCTATCTGGCGTATGTGAACCCGAAGGTGGCACAATCGGGTAAGAGGACTTTTTTGCTCTCCCCTTTTGATGCCGGCATAAGACAAATAGGCAAAAGATATTTCAAATCCATCTTGGCAAATCCGGCTCTGCTTTTCAATAAATTACACCAGCAATCGGTAATGATCATCCAGCCCATTGATTTTTTAGAAAATGGCTTACAGAACATGTGTGATGGCTGTCCGGACATGACCGTCTGGAACGGGAAGCTGGCTTGGTCCTGCAGGCTGGAGGAGTTGAAACACTTCGGAACCTGGGTGCGAACGGTCCCCCCCAAGAGCGACCCGGCTTAATTGATTTTATGCTTTTCCTCGTTTGATGAAAGTCCCGTTGCGGTACTCCTCAAAAGCGATACTTAATTCCTCCTGCGTATTCATCACGATAGGCCCGTACCATGCCACCGGCTCACCCAAGGGTTTTCCGGATATCAAGAGAAACCGGACCGGCTCCTCTTCGGTGGAGACGGACACTTGTTCTCCATCGTCAAAAAGAACCAGATTCCCGTTGCTCACAAAGGGATTCCTCTGCAAGTCGAAATAGTTCTCCCCCTCCATCTCGTAGGTAAACGGGTTCTTCTCCCGACAGAAATATCCCTTCCCCTGGATGACGTAGGCAAAGACCGTATATCCCGGTTTGGTGGGATGAACTAATTCCGATCCTGAAGGAACGGTTATATCCAGGTATTCCGGATCGGTGATGATATCCCTAACCGGTCCTTTGGTTCCCTTGACTTCTCCGGAAATGATCCGGATCTTTGCTCCCTTAGCTGTTGAGACCTCCGGTATCTGGTTGGCTTTCACGTCCCGGTAGCGGGGGTCCATCATCTTATGAGAGGCGGGGAGATTGGCCCAAAGCTGGAAACCTCCCATTTGGCCTTTCTTATCCCCTTTTGGCATCTCCTGATGGATGATTCCGTTGCCCGCTGTCATCCACTGTACGTCACCGGAACCGATAACCCCTTTGTTTCCCATGCTGTCCCCGTGTTCGACAGATCCACTCAGCATATAGGTGATGGTTTCGATTCCCCGGTGCGGATGCCAGGGGAATCCTTTTAGGTAAAGCTTCGGGTCTTCGGAGCGGAAATCGTCCAAAAGCAGGAACGGATCGAACAGGGGCACCTGGCTGTAACCGAATACTCGTCTGAGGTGGACGCCCGCCCCTTCAATAGTCGGTCTGCTCTTTATCACTTTTTTGATTTTTCTGCTCTTTTTCATCTCCTCCTCTTTATCTTTAATTCATCCGGTACACACTTTTGTTATGGTTTGAAGTATGCATATGGCAATTCGAACCTGCTTAAAATATGCCTTTAAGATGGTGTCCAAAGATATCGATCAAAATCAATGGTGTCTTTTTCGTCGAATTCTACTCCTTCCTTCTGCAGAAGCTCTTTTTGAATTTCATATCCATGCCCCGGTTTCAAGGAAATCTTTCCTTTGCTGTTTACCACCCGGTGCCAGGGTAACTTGTCTTTCTGAGAAGACGAATTCAGTACCCAGATCACCAGACGTGCAGCCCGCGGATTACCCGCACAGGTCGCAATCTGCCCGTAGGTGGCGATTCTGCCCCGGGGTATCTTTTTAATGATATCCTTTACTCTCTGGGTTAAAGAAGGACTTTGAGAAATTTCTTTTATCTTCTTTTTCAACATGGGCTGCGTGTTTAGGTCATTTAGATTTTCGCCGGCGGAACAACAATCCCGACCAGGTTTCGTCAATGGAGCATATTTTGTAGTCCACCAAACCCGAAGCCAGACCGACTTTCCGGACGTGATTTTGCGTAAGATCCGAGATTACATCTGAAGTCTTCTTGGGCCAAACTATCCACAGACAACCCTTCTCCACCTCTTTTGCGATCTCTTTGATGCGACCATCCAACTCTATAGCCGACTTAGCAAACCAAATGGTTATATCTCTGAAACCGGTATTTCTTCTCTTTAATTTGACTCCTTCTGGCAGTTCGCCCAATGTCTTTTCAAAATCCTTTGGAGCATGGATCAATACTGCTACCGAATTGGCTTTGATGCCGAGCTTCTTCACCAAAGCAGCACCGGAGTAACCATCCATTCTGGACTTTGGAACTATGGGATCTTTTGGAGGTTGTGCAATGGCGCGCTTCAGTGCTCTGTCGATATTGTTCCACTCGGTATAAACAGCATCCGGTAAATGCTCTTTGATGCGTTTTACCTTTTCCGTATCACCTTCGACAAAAATTAATGGGAGGTGACGCGTGGTTTTCTGGTGTCGAATAGCCAAAGCAATGTCTCGCCCCTGGGATGGCAACCGAGATAGGTCTATAATTACAGCATCAGGGGGATTATTCCGCAAATCCCGAAGGAAGTCAGGTCCATTGGGGATATTATGGATTACCTCATAATCCAAGCTTTCCAGGCGCTTTGCCCGTTCCTTCGATTCTTCAAAATTCCAGTGGATCAGGCGGATTCGATTCAAGATTGATCCTTCAGGTCGGACAACTCGTTTTTAATCAGATTGCTTAAAGTCATTATCCTTCCATCATAGATGATGCCAAACACGCCGTAAGCTGAAGGTGCTAAATTTCGCACATCCCGGCTGCTGTTCAACTCCACCACCTGGCACTTGATTCCGAGTTCCTTTGCTTTCTCCTTCACAGCTGCTACATAGTTTTCAATGTAAGGACATTGATCCGAACGGAAAACCGTTATCCCCTTTCCATACCGACCCATTTTTCTATTCCAGTCGCCGGAAAAAGAAGGAGAGGGATAATCACCGAATTTCTTCACCATCAGCTCGAAGGTGGGAGGGGCTATGTCAACCGACTCGAATCCATGTTTGGAAAGAAATCTCTTTTTTACCAGCCAGTCCCTTTCACTGGTCACCATCGCCACCCCCCTCATATCGGATTTTTTCGCATCTTTGATGCACTCGTTAAGCAAAAGTGTAGCCAGACCTTTACTCCGGCTTTGTCCAACCACCCATAGACAATGAATGAACATGTATCCTTTGGCATTAACCGCTCTCCAGGCATGCTCGCCCGGAATGTACTCGATGAAACCCCTGAGTGGCAACCTGAACATCTTTATCCGCATTCCCTCGGTAAACCGTTTCTTAACCCATTCCAGCTTTCTCCGGAAGCCTTCAGTTTTCCTCTTGCTCATGTAACAGAAGAATCCGGTTTCGGAGACATCTTGTGCGTTCACATCAATAAGCTGGATTTTTTCCTCTGTTTTCATTTCAGTCTTGGGATGATAGTTGCCTGATAGTTCTATTGTTTCGGTTCCCCTATTCTTTCATCTCCAGATGCAGGCGGTGTAAAAACCGATGTGCTACCGGTGCTATGAGAACGGCTGCAGTTACCAAGAATACTATTCCGGAAAAAAGTGCATAGAAAGATGCAAATAGTTTACCGCCGCTGGTATGGAGCTCATTCACCGGACCCATGCCACCTAAGATCATGGAGGCATTCAACAGGGAATCGAGCAAGGAAAATCCTTCGGTGAAATGGTAACCTGAAATCCCGATGAACAACGATCCAAAGATCACCGTAAACGCTGCGAGGACATGCCGCGTTACGCGCCGGATGAAAAGATGTTTGGGTAATAGTGGTTGCGAACGGTGTTCATACATGGAACATCTCCTTTAGACAATCTCTGACTGGGATAATATTTAGTGCAAGGTGCTTTTGCCGGTTACCCGCACTTCCAATCTACTCAACCAGTCGCGAAGTATATTTTAAGTCAATATCATATTAGTTTGTATGTCAACCCTAAAGAGAGGGTCTGTTTGAGCCGCCCCCCCAGGCGAACCTCCTTGTCATATAGAAATTGCACATAAAGGTTTACCATAAGGTACTTGGTGATGCTGGCTGAAAAGATATTCTCCCAATTTACATCAGTGGATTTCCAATAGTCCTGGTTGGGCAGTCCTTTGAGCTTCTTCGATTCGGAGTAAAAAAGTGCCTGGAATACGGTGAGTTTGCTGGTATAGGTTATCTTCTCATGGGCCAGCGGGGTTTTAAAATCATCCACCAGCAATAAACCTCCGTCATTGCTGGTCTTGTTCCCTCGTTTGCCTGCCAACGCATCTACAAGCGCTTGCCGGTCCAAATGCTGCCTTAAACCCATCCCCAGACGGGTAGTCCATTCACGCTTTTCCTGCTTTATCCAGACTCGGGCAATACCGAAACTCTCGGTGAAGGTTACCGGATTAAGGATTCGACTCTTTTGCGGATCGCTGACATCATAAAACTGCGTCTCCACCCTGCCGGCCACGAAGGGATCCACAAATCCCCCCAAGGTGAAGCGAAAGACCGTTTCAAAATCGATAAGGTCGGTCGACTTGTCCGGCTTAGCCCATTTTTTCGTCTCCTTATCCTGGTAATGAGTTTGTCCAAAAGAGAGGGTTAGTGTGTTTTTATTATTGATCTTGGAATTAAGCTGTTTCTCCGCCAGTGAATTAGAGTTGAACGTCCAGGACAGATTCCCCGCTTCTCCTCCGACCCAATTATCGCTGTAAGCGTTTTGAGTCAAAGTGATGTTTGCGTCTACTGAGACTTTCCAAGGATCAGCAAGAACAGCAGCTGGTAAGGCCGTGACTAAAATCGACAACAAGGAGATCGGTAAGATTCTCATCTCTACCTCCTTTTTCACCTTTCGTTTAAACCTAAAGGAAAAGATGTTAATGGACACTGTTATCAAAATAATAATTATTCCAAGAATAATTGCTGCAATTTTTCACATCCCCTTTCCTATGGATTTTCAATCACCTGGCTATCAGGAGGACAAACATAATTCATCATCCCCCTGACTAAGGGGATTCAGGGGGTTCGCAATTCCTTTCTACTTTTTATAAGAATTATCTAAAGATTTATTGCATCTAATACAATTCTGCAGATACCACGATATTTTCGTTCCGCAAGAGCAGGTCCAATATTTTTCCTGGTGATCCCAAAAATAATCTATCCCCCTCTCTTTGATCATTTTCAGATTCGGAATACAATCGGTATGATGAGCCATGCCGTCGTTATTAAAATCGCTTAATATTTCACAAGGGAAATCGATGCATTCACCGCAGTTGGTCAAGTCCCTGGCTATGGCACAAGCTCGAATTTTACAGCTTCCGCGCTGCGTATCCAGGCGACAGCTGGGACAGAATTCAAGCTCGGCATTTTTGTACTGGTCATATTTCGAAGGCATGTTTTTTATGTGCTGTGAATTCTTTTCATCATACGCAACTTTGAAACTGCATGCCCCGCAATACAAACCACAGTAAGCCAGCAAATTGACATCTTTTGCCATTATTACCTCATTAATTGTTAGTTTGGGACATAATGATACATCTAGTCCGTATGTCAAGAGCCCTGGACTCCCGACCTATGACTCATTTATTCTAGTAAGGTTGAAAACATCCATAGCATTCTTATAGAAAACGGCTTGTTTCAATTCATCTCTAACATTCAAACTTTCTATAAGCTGAATATGGTCTGCAATACTGCAGGCTCCATAATCCGATCCTAATAAAACACTCTTAGGGTTATCTGCGATTGTCATCTCCAGGATCTCTTTTATCTTATCCTTCCCGGTTGCTTCCTCCACTTCCTGGTCAGCCAATCCCGAAGTGTCAAAATAGATGTTATCGAATCCTCGGGTAATTTTATAGCAGTAATCAACCTCCGGCCAGAAATAGTGGGCTATGATTATGTTCAAGTTCCTATGCCTTCCCGCTATTTCGACAATGTACTTTGGATCATTCCATTTAGCTGCTGAAGGATTTCCGCTATTCCATCCCGTGTGCATAACGAAAGGCACCCTGTACTTAATGCACAATTCGTAAAATGCTTCCAGTCTTTCATCGTTCGGGTAATGCTTGTCATGTCCAGGGAATATCTTGAAAGCAACGACTTTTCTTGTTTTCAAGAGTTCTTCAAATTCCTTGATGCTAGATACTGGATCATATAAGATGTTTACTGTTGCCATGAGGAATATCTTGGGTTCGTCACTGAAGAGCTCGAGGCATTCTGATAGGCTGCCAATGACAGATTCGTTAAGGTTGTCCGGGATTACAATTCCATAGTCTATGCTATTCTTATCCAATTCCTCAAGCAACAAGCGCTTCTGATCTGCTAGTGTTTTGAGGTCATCTCTGACCGGCAGATGCAGATGGCAATCGATTCTCATGTACTCGTTACGTCTTCCCATTAATTTGCCCAGCAAGTGCCCAGACATGGCGGACGATTGTACAGGTCAGGAACCCTTAGCTCCTGACCACCTGCTTGATCTGAAATCATTCAATCCTGCTTAAGAATGGATGCGAGTTTTCGTTTATGCCGATAGCTTTGGCATTGCGGATGTCGTGAGCCAGAACTATCGAAGGCAGGGCATCCTCCAGTCCGAATCCTTTTCCTGATAGGATTTCCTTATAGACTATGTTATGCAGGTCGGTGAACCCTTCGGAGAACTCTATCTCCTCTCCATCCAGAATGATCGAGCGGTGCGTCCTTTTATTGTTTTTTTTGCACTGCGTGGGTAAATCCTCCTGATCTATGGATAGATACCATTTTACCCGGGCATTATTCAGCTCCAGGTATCCGGCAGTCTTAGTCGGGGTGGCGATATGGACTTCGCTCTGCTCGACTTTCCCGAATAGCCAGATCAGAAGATCGAAAAAATGGATGCCGATGTTGGTGGCCAGCCCGCCCGAGCGCTCGAGCTGTCCCTTCCAGGAAGCCAGATACCATGGCCCGCGGGTGGTGACGTAGGTAAGTACGATATTCCTCTTTTCAGCCTGTACCTTATTCTTATATTTCTCTTTAAGGGCTGTCAAAGAGGGGTGAACCCGCAGCTGAAGAACGGTATAGATCCTTTTGCCGCTCTCCTCCTCCAGCTCCTGCAGCGGTTTAACGTTCCAGGGATTTAGCACCACCGGCTTCTCGCAGATGGCATCCGCCCCCACCCGCAGGGCGAACCGGGCATGGGCGTCATGCAGGTAATTGGGCGAGCAGATGCTAACGTAGTGCACCCGCTTGTTTTCATCCCCCAGGCGGCGAAGCTTTTCGATATGCCGGTCGAATCTCTCGAACTCGGTGAAGAAATGCACCCCTTCGAAGTAACCGTCCAGTATCCCGACGGAATCGTGCGGATCGACTGCCGCCACCAGGCGGTTGCCGGTCTCCTTGATGGCTCTGATGTGGCGCGGGGCGATATAGCCCGCCACACCGGTAATAGCAAAATTTTTCTGTTTCATAGGTTTTATCAAGTTACAGATTAATTAGATAGTTAAATCAAATTAATTTTCAATCCCCATTAACGGCAAAAAGTGATCGAATGTCAAGCTCGTTCAGCAGAAGCTTTGTGTTGCTGAAACTATTCCGCGCTTTGTTTTACTTCTTTTATCTTCGACTTAGCCTGCTGGTTATCCGGGTTGATTTGCAGAACCCTCTCCCATTTTTTAATCGTCTCGTCCCGTTCCCCTAATTTCTCGTACACCAGCGCTGCCCAAACTGCAGCGCGCTCAAAATTGGGATCGATCTCCAGTGCGGTTTCGTATTCATTTTCTGCTTCCGGGTATCTCCCCTGTGCCACATATACCGAGCCGAGATCGAAATGTGCCGGCGCAAAATAAGGAACGATTCCCAGCAGCTTCTTTAACGTCTGCTCCGCCAAGTTGTATTCATTCATATCTATATACACGATGCCCATCCCATGCAAAGCTTCAATATCGTCCGGTTCGAGTTCTATGGCTTTTTGGTATTCTTTTATCGCCGATTCGTAATTCTCGATGTTCTGATATGCCCGAGCCCCGTAAATATGTGCCCTGGCTCGATTTCGGTCGATGGTTCCGCCTATATCTAAGTTCACCAATATGCCGATGACCAGTATCATCGCCAGACAACCGATAAACAACTTGTATTGGTGAGATTTAAGTTTCCGAATACCATAGTCTATCGTAAAACCGGCAAATATCAAAAGAATCGGTATGACGGGCAGTCGGTATCTTCCGCACACAAAAAAGAGTATCACCGAAACCATGTAGAGGAATGCGTATCCATATAATAGTAAAAGCTTTCGCCAGAGTTTGCGAGAGACTATTATGCCGGCTAAGGCGAGAGGACAGATTATTCCGAACGGGAACGCTATCACCCGGTGCCACATAAGCAGTTTAAGCTCGTTCGAAAAGCGGGTAAAGTAGTAGGTATCCTCGTTGTTGGTAACTTCATCCCCTGTCCAGAAGTATGCAATTTTTTTTTCCATCAGCTCGAGCCACCTCCCCGGCTGATCGATAATGAACTCAACTCCCTTGACATACCAGAAGCGCGATACTTGCGAAGGCATGAGCTGCTTGCCTGCATCTTCCTCCGCCAGCGCCACGGATGCCAAATAGGCATCGTCGAGGAATTCACCGTGGCTTACAACTCTGGCTGGCGGCTGGGCGGACTTTCCGTCTGCATCGGGATTGTTACCCATATAGAAGTTTATCCCCCCCTGCGACGATATCAGCACGAAATCTTTTGCGGTGACATAATTGCTTATGGTAACCGGTAGAATCACCACAAAAATTCCCGCCAAAAAATACAGCGAGTAAACAAACCGGAGCTTTTTGACTATACCGGTTTCCTTGAGCTTGTTCATCCAGAAAATAAGGATGATGACCCAAGGAATGATTATCAACACATTGGGTCGGGCAATAGCGGATAAACCTAAAATTGCACCGCCAAAAAGCCAGTATAATTTTTTGGGCTTCTCCAATGCATTTAGCAGGAGTAATAACATAACCAGATCAAGGAAGACAATCAGAGTGACGAAAGAAATTTCGCCTGCCCAATATAAGAACGGTCCGTAGAATGCAGCGAAAAGAGAGCCTATGACGGCAACCCTTTTATTGAATAATTTTGCTGCAATGAAATAAATCATCGCACAGGCTAATGCGCTGATAAGCATCTGCGCCAGTCTGGCTATGAACAGATCGTATCCGAAGATTTTATAAATCGCTGCGAGGAATATGGGATAGAGTGGCGCCCGAAAGGTCAGCTCGATGGCGTGTTGTACCCCGAAGGCAATGCTCTGTGCCCAGCTGTTGTAACGAAAGGCATCCAGATAGAGAAAGCCCGTAAACGGGCTTTTGGCATACATCTCGAGGAGATATACCAGTCTTACTGAGAAAGAAACGAGAAATATTAAAATCGGTGCAACATTTTTATGGACAACTGAGTTTAGAAACTTTTTGGGGAGCAAACCTTGTGTCGCTTCCATGCTCGCTACCTTTTTCTCACTGTGCTTTTGCTATGTCAGCACTTTTTCCGTTCAATTAAACTTCGAAAAATCTCACTCCCTTAGTCCCCTTCAGGGTGAACTCCTCTCCGCAAATGCGGAGGGGGAAAGAGGGGGTGAGGTAAAAGTCCGTTGACCATCAGCCCTGTGCTCCTGACTTCATCTTTTACTTTTTCTTTGTTCAGACCCAATTAACAAAAAAAGTGATCGATTATCAAGTCCGTAGGTCAAGAAACCTGTGTTTCTAACTTCTTTCTATCGGAAAAAGAGACTATTCTGGATCACCAGGCACGACCTTATGAGTCTGGCAATCTTTTGGATGCTTTGGGCATTGCCATACCTTACCTCTTCCACGTTGAACTATACGGTATCTGGTCCGACCATCAACTTGACACAATGGAGCTTTCCGGAAAGGTGGTCGCTCATCTATATCTCTCAAATAACCTGAGCAATCATGATTCGTGCATCCAACTTTCATAGCTTGATGATCCCATAAACTGTGTTGATTACGTTGATTGACAACTTGAATGGGCCAGTGGCAATCCGGTATCGGGCAGAGACGGGATGTTCCGTCCTCATAGACTGCGGCCTGACGGATATGTTTTGCCTGCATGAGATTCAGACATATCTTTGCATATTCAGGGGCAAAGAGTCGATGAATCTCCTCGGAGCGACCGCGGTTGCTCGACCAATTCATGCTACCAGTATACACAATACGTTCGTCGATTATCACATCCTTCCCGTGAACCCCGCTTGCTGTTACAACAACAGCGCCAAGGCTTCTTAGGTGTTCAATAACCTTTTCGACATAACCTATATTATGAACCTCAATCAAAGGTGGCGTCACAATTGTTACCTTTACACCTCGGTGAAGCGCTGCATTGAACAGTGGCTCAATTCTTGGCCAGCGATATTCGCCGAAATAGGGTGCCAAGGCAAAAATTGAATCTGTTGCAGCATTGAGATCGGTTGCAAAGCGTAAGAAGAATGATTCCTCATCAAGGTGTTCGAATGCATGCCCTGTTTCATCGTCAGGGACATTCCATCCCTTTTCACGAATGAAGCGATCAAAGACTCGTTGAAATGTGTCAAGCTGGACTAGTTGGATAGCTGAAATTAGATCTGCATGGTCTTTCAAGTACCCCCACAATTGGCCGAGACCACTCGCAGGCTTCGCACACTTGTTTAGCCACTCGGAGGACCCAATGAGGACAAATTTGTCTTTTGCCCGAGTAACAGCAACATTTAGATCTCGTTTTACGTCGTTCTTATCGCTTGGGGTACAAAGGCGAGCTGCCCAATATGGCTCATCTAATACTGAATCAAAAATGATCAGGTCGGCTTGACCACCTTGAAATGTATGGACTGTGCCTGCGACAGCCCATTGTCCCAATCCCATGTCTTTCACAAGTTTTGAAAGAAGACGACGTTGCGCGGCAAAAGGCGTGACGATGCCAATTGGTTGTGGTTCATTTTCGGACGGCTTTTGCAGTTTTGCCGCAGCCAATGCCGCAACTTCAACTGCAACAGTGGCGGAGTAAAAGTTGAAGCGGCTGAGACTCCCCGGTTGCTTTCCAGACCAACAGTGTAAGTCAGCAGTGTCAACAATTATTAGAGGGTTTTGTGGAAGAAAATGCAGCCATTGTGGCGTAGGTCGGTTCGTTTTTTCCCGATCATCTTCTAACCTTAGACCAGCTCGGTTGTAGACTAAATAACGGGCAACATCAGCAATGGATGGCACCATTCGCCGCTGAACTTTAAGTTTCGTTAGAACGGAACAATTGTCCGCGGGTTTCGAATCCCGCGCGATCCCTGCATGATAAAAAATATCTTTACCTAGGCGTGCATTACTAACTGGAGTATCACTTCGAACGATTGGGGGAAGTTGAAGGAAGTCCCCAACAAGAACTACACGAGAGGTTGCACGCCCTGCCGCGAGGAAAATCAAAGGAGGAAGAGACATGGAGATTTCATCCACAATCACTGCATCGAAAGTCTGTCCATCCAATTCTTTCCCAGTGTAAAGCTTTGTGAGCGTACAGAAAATGGCGCGAGCTTCGGAAATAGTCTTCTGTTCAAGTTGCGAAATCTCATCTTGAAGAAATCGCATTTTCTCTTCAAGTGGATTTAGTTCGAGTGCGAGGGTTGACAATTCTCTCTCGATTATTGGTCGCGCCAAAAGCTTTTCACATACAACTTTTTGACTGACCAAAGACGCCTGAATGTCGTTGGCGTGTCGTGCAAACTTGCTAACCTCGTTTTGCAACAGTGAATGGTTCGTTTCAGCATTTTGATGTTGACTTTTCGTATGTTGCAACGCAATGGTAGCACGTTCGATTTTCTTTATTCTGAGAAACCAAGCCCGTTGAGCTCTTTCAAGCTCTGAATGCCGTTTATTCAGAAGTTCCTTATATGCACTGATTGCTGACTCGGATTGGAGTAACTTAGTTTCGAGTTGCTTAATGATCTCTCTTGATGAGTTCAAACGTGTTATAAACTCGGAAAGTTTATACCACTCGGAAATCTGTGCCTGACACATGGCACGCTTATCAGCAAGCGGCTTAGCTTTGACTTCCAGCCAAGCGATTTCTGAGGTTAGGGTACGTGCCTTACTGTCCACTACTTTATCGAGTCTTACGCTATCGGGAATTGTTGTTTTTGTTTTGGAAGTTAGTCCAATACGTAGGACCTTGCCATCAGTTACGATAGGATGATCTGAAAGTGGACCAGCTTTGTCCGTCTCTGATTTGACTGCCTCATAAAGGGATTGGTCAACCGCTGCATGCGTGTGACTGGTAACGAGAACTCTCTCTCCAGCCTCAATGAGCGCTGTGACGAGATAGGCAATGGTGTAAGTTTTTCCAGTTCCCGGCGGACCCCAGATAAAAGTCACGGATGAACCACAAGCTTGTTCGATTACGGATTTCTTCTCGACTTCTAGCTTAACGAGAAAAGTTGAATTGGGTAATGTTGCAGAACCTACGATTGCGTTTTGAGGGTGAAAAACGGTCGTTGCTAGCGAACCAATAGTGGAAGGGTTCGCCGCTTGAAATTCAAGCACCTCAGCGAGTCGCCGTAGTAATGCTGTATCGTCAATAACGAGCATAGCTCGATGGATTCCAGGTGGTAGTGGTGTGCCTTCTATGCAGACGTCAATTCGGTTCATCTGTTGTCCGGTTACTGTTGCTAAGTACTCTACACTTGCAATCTTGAGTTTGCCTGTAGAGTCCTCTGGTATCCGTGAACCATCTGCGATGATAAAATGATAGATAGCTTTGGTAGCACTCACAACCTGGATGAGTTTACCCGACAGAAGTTCATAGCTTTGAGTGTTACCATCTTTCTCGAGCGCTGATAACTCACTGCGAACACCTTCAGCAAACCAAGATGCGAGTCCTGCAGCATCCCTCGGGAGTGAATTATTGTCTTGTGCCATTATGTTTGATTTGTTTTCGAAAGTTTGTAGGTCAGTAACCCCGTGCTCCTTACCTACTGGTTTTATCCCTTCTCCATCTTCGCCCATTCATCCGGCAAGGTAACCGTCCGGTTGAAGATCGGTTTTTCCTTAGTTAAATCGAGACCAACGCAGAAATAACCCAATCTCTCAAACTGGTATCGGTCTATGATGAGTCAGCCGAATGATCATCCCGGTGCTCGGGTTGTTCATGCTTGCACTTCACGCGGTCGAAGATGTCTCCGACCACCTCATCCTTGAAAGACTTAATCACTCCAGCCTGATAGCATGGTTAGAGAGTTCGGTATGTGCTTTGCTCAAGCCACTCAAGAATGGCGCGAACACTGCCAGTGGCAAGGGCAATGCTCGAATCCGCCGCGCCGTAATACAGGTGGAGGGTGTCGCCATCGGGGGCAATGGTGCAGCCACAAGGAAAGACAACTTTGTCCACGTCCCCGTGCCGCTCGTAGGGTTCTTCCGGGCTAAAGACCCACTCGTCACTGCGCTTTATGCAGCGTTCCGGTGTGTGCAAATCAAACAGAGCGAGTCCGAGTCGATAAAGACCGCCAGCCACAGTTATCCGCACACCGTGGTAAATCACCAGCCAACCCTGCGGGGTTTCGATGGGCGGGGGCGAGAGGCCGATTTTATTCGCATCCCACCACCCGCCGCGGCGGGCTTCCAACATCAGCTTGTGGCTGCCCCAGTGGCGCAGGTCGGGCGAATAGGACATCCACATGTGCGCTCTGGGAGCGCTGACTGGGCGATGGATCAAAGCCCAACTGCCGCCAATTCGATGAGGCAACAGGGCCGCATCTTTATCTTCCGGCTGCATGATCACCCCATAGCGCTCAAAGTGCTGGAAATCTTCCGTGAACGCAAGCGCCACACCGGGTCCGTCGCGCGTGAAGGCGGTATAGACGATGGCATACTTGCTTAGTTCCGGGATAAAAGTGATACGCGGATCTTCAATGCCCCACAGTTCCTCGGGAAAGTGTTCGGGATCTGGCAATAGGGTGGGCTGGGGGTCAATCTGCCAGCCGTCTATACCGTTGGTTGAACGAGCCGCGCAAAAATGGGAATGGCCGCGCCGGTCTTCCACCCGGCACAATAGCAGAGTGGTCCCATCGGGCAGAAAGGTGGCACCGGGGTTAAACACGCTATTGACCGGATAGGGCCAATCGGCGGCGGTCAGGATCGGATTGAGTTTATTGCGAAAAAAGAGTTCGGGATGTTGATTGTTCATTGTGGTCGTGCCTCCACAGATAGAAGAGCGTTCTCAGTTAGGCGCAGCTCCAGCAAGGACTGGAGAAAAGCGAGCGTAGACTCTGCGCCCTGATTCTCGTTCGGGCGGTCGGGATGGAGACCATCCCGACAACCGCCGGTCGTCGGGTCATAGATGGGCAGGTTCAGGTCGTTGTGCCCCAGGAACCACTCAAAGGCGCGTCGGGCCTCCTTGCGCCAGCGCTTGTCGCCCGTGATCCGGTAGGCTTCGAGGCAGGCGGAAATCGTGGCTTGTGCTTCCACCGGCTGTTGATCGAACCGGGCTCGCTCGCTGCCCCGCTGATAAAAACCGTTGGTTCCGATGGGGACAAAATGACCCCCAGCCGCGTCATCGCGCTGTAAGTCGGTCAGCCAGCCGAGCGACTCCAATCCGGCTTCGGTCATGGCGTTATTCGGGATCCATTGGCCGCACATGAGCATGGCTTGTGGCAGCGCGGCGTTGCAATAGGTTAACCCATCTTCATACCAGTGCCATTCATCCGAGCAGCTGCTTTGATACAACTTTAGCAATCTCCCGGCTAATTCCTCGCGGACTCGGCCAGCCCTGCGGTCACCGGCAAACCGCCGTAGATACTCGTGGATACCGATGAGCGCAAAAGCCCAGGCCCGGGGGCTGGTAGTATTGAAAATGGCGGGCAAAGCCTGCTCAAATACCCAGCCGGCCATACTCTGAAGTGCCGGTGTGTTAGAGCGTCCCAACACGGTACCCAACGCCCACAGAGTGCGACCGTGGCTGTCGTCTGACCCGCTCTCTTCCAGCCAGTTGCGCTGGTAATCCATAGAGTTGCGAAAGCGTCCGGTCTCGGCATTAAAGGCGTACCAGATGAAGGCAAGATAACGGGAAGCCAGCTCATAGGCTTCGCTGCTGCCCAGTTCCTCTAGAAGAATGCTCACGATCAGCGCCCGGGCGTTGTCGTCGATGCTGTAGCCCTCACGGTAGTTGGGCACCATGAAACTGGCATGTTGCAACATGCCAGTCCCGTCCGTCATGCGGCGTAGGTGATCGAGTTTGAGGGGCGGCAGTTCGCCCGGACGTTTGTCGATCGGTTTGACCGCAAAGCCGGAGGGGGTAAAATACCGGCGTTCACCGCGGGCCCGTTCAAAACTCTCCATGTAACGGCGCGCCACCTGCGGCCAGATCATCGCCCGCCCAAATAGATAGGCGCGCTTGCGCATGGCATGACGCTTGGCTTCGTTATCCAACAGGTCAATCACTTGCTCGGCTAAAGCCGCCGGATCGCGGAACGGCACCAGCGCTCCCCGTTCTTCGGCCAGCATCTCTTCTGCATACCAATAGGGTGTCGAAATCACGGCTTTGCCCGCACCCAGCGTATAAGCCAGTGTGCCGGAGACGATCTGCGCCCGGTTGAGATAGGGCGTGATGTAAATGTCCGCTGCGCCGATGAACTCAACTAATTCCTCCAAACTCACAAAACGGTTGTAGAAGATCACGTTGCTTTCCACGCCTTTCTCTTGAGCCATCCATTGCAGGGACAGTCGATACGTTTCGCCTTCGTTCCGTAAAACGTGGGGATGGGTTGCGCCGAGTATAATGTAGACCACGTTCGGATAACGAGCCACCACCGCGGGCAGGGCGGCGATGACATTTTCGATCCCTTTGTTCGCCGAGAGCAATCCAAAACTGAGCAGTACGATTTTGCCCTCGACTCCAAACAGATCTTTGTGAAAACTCGGGTCAACAAATGGTACATCGGGGATTCCATGGGGGATGAGATCAACCTTCTCCGTCCGCACCCCATAGACCTCCTGCAAGAATTCCGCACCCCGCTCACTCATGACCACCAACCGATCGGATAGAGCCGCGACTTCTTCCAACACCCGGCGCTGATCGGGGTCGGGATCGTGCAGAATGGTGTGCAAGGTTGTAACGATGGGCATGCGTAATTCACGCAATAAAGCGAGGATGTGACTTCCCGCCCGCCCGCCGAAGATGCCATACTCGAATTGCAAGCACACCAAGTCGACATTGTTGATGTTCAGGAAGTCGGCGGCGCGTCGATACGAGTCAATATCCTTTTCTGTCAGTTCAAATCGAACCCGGGGCGGATAGGCGTAGCCGGTCTCGATATCGTTAACCGGCAGGGCTATGCACTTTGTCCCGGCATATTCGGCGGCGATGGCTTCACATAAGTCGGTGGTGAACGTGGCGATGCCGCACTGGCGCGGCAGGTAGTTGCCGATAAACGCAATGCGGTTGATCTTTGAATCGATGGAACTGTATTCCATGATGAATATCTCCTTCCTGGCTTCCACTACGCTTCTTGGGTTACTTCCTGGTTCAGTAGATGGTCTATAGGGAGCTTACGGTTCCGGATCTACTGGTTTGCTTTCTGCTTTTTCTCCATCTTCGCCCATTCATCCCGCAAGCTAACCGCTCGATTGAAGATCAGTTTTTCTTTGGTTGAATCGAGATCGACGCAGAAATAACCCAATCTTTCAAACTGGTACTTATCTTTTGGTTTTGCATTGGCTAAAGATGGTTCCAATTTACAGGATTTCAAAACCTCCAGCGATTTTGGATTCAAATATATGGTGAAATCCGAACCCTCGGGTACGTTATCCGGGTCTGGTCTGGTGAACAAATGTTCATACAAACGGACTTCCGCTTCGAGGGCGTGATCAACCGATACCCAGTGCAGCGTTGCCTTCACCTTGCGATCTGCTCCGGTCGAGCCGCTTTTTGTCTCCGGATCGTATGTGCAGTGAAGCTCTATTATTTCACCCGTTTTTTCATCCTTGACCACCCTCTCGCATTTTATAATGTAAGCATAACGTAATCTTACTTCTTTACCCGGTGATAACCGGAAGAAACCTTTGGGCGGTTCCTCCCGGAAATCGTCGTGCTCGATGTATAGCTCCCGGGAGAAGGAAACTTTCCTCATTCCGGCGTGCGGATCCTCCGGATTATTGACCGCTTCCAATTCTTCCATCCTATCTTCCGGATAATTGTCTAAAATTACCTTAAGCGGACGCAAAACCGCCATCGCCCGCGGTGCCCGCTTGTTCAAATCCTCGCGCAGACAGTGTTCCAGCAAGGCGATGTCCACCACGCTGTCTCTCTTTGCCACCCCGATTTTTTCTGCAAAAGTTCGGATCGATTCCGGGGTATAGCCGCGCCTGCGTAAACCCGATAGGGTAGGCATCCGCGGGTCGTCCCAGCCGGAGACGAACTTTTCCTGCACCAGTCTCAAAAGCTTCCTTTTGCTCATCACTGTATAGTTGAGATTTAAACGGGCAAACTCGATTTGCTGGGGATGGTAGACCCCCAGTTTATCCAGATACCAGTCGTACAAGGGGCGGTGATCTTCAAACTCCAGCGTACATATGGAATGAGTTATCCGCTCGATGGAATCCTCCAGACCGTGCGCCCAATCGTAGGTAGGGTAAATGCACCATTTATCACCGGTTCTATGATGTGTCTCATGCAGAATTCGATACATGATCGGATCCCGCATATTGATATTCGGTGATGCCATGTCGATCTTCGCCCGTAACACCCGTGCGCCGTTGGGAAATTCTCCTGATCGCATACGCTCGAACAGATTCAGATTCTCTTCGATAGAGCGTTTGCGGTACGGGCTTTCCCTCCCCGGTTCGGTCAGAGTGCCGCGATACTTAGTGATTTCGTCAGCGCTTAAATCGCAAACGAATGCCTGACCCTGCTGGATCAACTGCACCGCATACTGGTACATCTGCTCGAAATAGTCCGAGGCAAAGTAGAGCCGGTCCTCCCAGTCGAATCCAAGCCACCGCACGTCCTGTTTGATCGACTCCACGTACTCCGTCTCCTCCTTGCTCGGATTGGTATCGTCGAACCGCAGATTGCACTTACCTCCGAATTCCGCCGCAGTGCCAAAATTCAGGCAGATGGACTTGGCATGCCCGATATGCAGATAGCCATTCGGCTCGGGAGGAAAACGGGTATGCACCCTCCCCCCCCATTTGTTAGTTTTCAGATCCTCCTGGATGATCTCCTTGATGAAATGGGATGACGGAGCAGGACTACTTGAGCCTGGAGTTTTCCTTTCGTCTTTCTTTTTACTATGATCCGAATCAGCATCTGGCAACTTCATGATTTCATCCTCGATTATTAGTTTTTGATATTATTGGCATTTCAAACGATCACAGGAAATATATCGATTTATCGTTTATCCCGCCACAAGAAAAGTTGATCTTGGAGAAATCAGATATGTCATGATTATCTGTGGGGGTGGAGCTTCAGCTCCACCCTTTGAAATTGTAAAATTAATTCGGGTAAACCAGAAGGAACTGTTGATAAACACTGTTCTTTATTATTTCGTCCGGGACAAGCTCAGGCTTACTAGTGGTACGTAACATAAATTCGTTCCCTATTGTAGTTGCCTGATTTATGGTTCGATTCACTCACCATCCTGAGCATGTCGAAGGATCAGGCCTTCTGGCGGTAATGCTCAATAAATTGAGCAACTACATTCACCCTTAACTTTTGCTACAATCCACTAGTCATAGGTTGTGCCCGATGAATCGAACAACTACGATTTTGGTAAAAGGATTTTTCTGTTGACTAACTTCGGCTGGTATGATATACTTTTCAATCGACAGGTAAATGTTGAAGCAATAGATCGATAGGTTATAACCAAAATATCGTTCTCCCCTTATGCGAATTCCACTCTTGAGCAGAGCACGGAGTCTTAAGCGTTACCGCCAGATCATATCCGTGCTTTTAAAATACGGCTTCGGCCAGGTGCTTCACCAGATGAACATCTTCGCCCGCCTACGTATCGGGAAGATGGCCCAGAAGAAAGCCGAAGGACTGGAAAGACTAACCTACGCCCAGAGGATAAGACTGGCTTTGGAGGAGCTGGGACCCACTTTCGTCAAATTGGGACAGATCCTCTCCATGCGGCCCTTTTTGATCCCACTAGAATTGGTATTGGAGCTGACCAAGCTTCAGGATGAGGTGGCACCCTTCCCCTTTCCCCAGGTAAAAGAGATCGTGGAGACAGAGCTTAAAGCACCGTTGGACGAGCTTTTTTCGTCTTTCGAGACCATCCCCATCGCATCCGCATCCCTGTCTCAGGTGCATAAAGCAGTTACCAAGGATGGGAACATAGTGGTGGTAAAGGTTCAGAGGCCCGGAATTAAAGAGGTGATCGAGGCGGATTTGGAGATTCTAAGGGATCTGGTGAACCTGCTGGAGAGATATGTGCCGGAATCCAAACAATTCGACCCTTCGGGGATCAGAGATGAGCTGAAGAAATCGATCCGCCGGGAGATCGATTTCAACAACGAAGCCCGGAATATCGAAGTTTTCAGGGAAAATTTCAAAGAGGAGAAATCGGTTTTCATCCCCGATGTATTCTGGAACATGACCACCTCCAAGGTGCTGACCATGGAATTCATCGACGGGGTGAAAATAAACGATTTGGATGAGCTGGAGAAACGGGGGATCGATAAGAAAGTACTGGCTCAGATCGGCGGGCAGATGGTGTTCAAGCAGATCTTCGAGGACGGTTTCTTTCATGCCGATCCGCACCCGGGAAACCTGTTTGCCCTTGAGGGTAACGTAATCGCCCCGGTCGATTTTGGGATGATGGGACGTCTTTCGGAAACCAGCATGAATGAATTAGCCGATATTTTGATCTCCGTGGTCAGCTGGCATCCCGCCGGAGTGGTGAAGGTCTATCAGGACATGGAGGTGGTGGGGGAAGATATTAACCCCCGGGCATTGGAGGCGGATTTGGCTGATTTTCTTTATAAATATCACAAGATCCCGCTCTCCCGCTTGGACATGAAGACTCTGATCAATGAGGCGTTCGAGATAATTCACCGGTACAACATCCACATCCGGTCCGAGCTGATGTTATTTTCCAAAGCTCTAATCACCTACGAGGAAGTGGCTAAGATGCTCGATCCGGAGTATGATCTGGTCACCCAGGCAGTCCCTTACGTCAAAAAACTGGCTTATCGCAAGTTTAAACCCAGGGCACTGTTGAAAGATCTGTTCACCACGTCGATAGACCTGCGCGATCTTTTGACCACTCTCCCCTTCGAGTTGAAAAGGATCGTCAAGAATCTGGCCAAGGGCCGGATAACTTTGACCTTTCAACATAAAGGGCTGGAGAGATTGATCCTGGAGATCGACCGGGCTTCCAACCGGGTTTCGTTCGCTTTGATCATTGCAGCCATCATCGTCGGTTCGTCTTTGATCATGCGACTGGAGACTGAGTATACCCTTTTCGGTTATTCATTGATCGGGATACTGGGTTACATCTTTGCCGGGGTGTTGGGAATATGGCTGGTGATAGCTATATTAAGATCGGGAAAAATGTGATCTCTCCCAAAGGAGATGTAATTTGTGAACATTGAACAAATAAAAGAAGAACTAAAAAAACTTATAGGGGCACGCAAGAAAATTGATGAAAGCACCAGCGAAGCAAATATCTGCGCGACTCTTGTTGAGCCACTTTTATCTCTTTTAGGTTGGAATACCTTAGATATAAAACAGGTCGACCGGCAGAATTATGTCCGGGGAGCAGGATATGCTGATATTGCGCTAAAGATAGACAACGATCCAGTAATTTTTGTAGAAGCGAAGAAGATCGGTAAAATCCAAACAAATCGTATAGATCCTCAAGCCCAGATGACCTTGCCATTGAAAGAATTGGCGGAACTTATCGATAGAACCCCTGAAGAGAAACAAGCCTTCAAGTATGCTCGTGGCAAAGAAATCAAATGGGCGATTCTTACCAATTTCGATTGTTTATATATCTTCAATGCCGATCAAGAAAGAATCATTCTGTCTTTCAGAAAACCAGAGGAATACTTAACAAAGTTTGATGATCTGCTGCTTATTTCAAGAGAAAAGGTTAAAGGGAAAAGTTTAGAATGGCAGCAGGAACAGATAAAAAAAGAGGAAATTGATAAGAACTTTTTGGAGAAGTTGAAAAATTGGCGAGTCTCTTTAGCACAAAATATATTTAAGGAGAATGGTGATAATCACATTCTAAAAAATGAAAAGGGAGATTTTGATTTTGACCAACTGATGCACATCGTCCAGAGAATACTATCTCGTTTGCTGATTATTCAAATTGCGGATGACAGAGAAGTTTTACGCACTCACAATATTCTTGAAACATCATTAAGAAGCTACGAGGATAAAGGAGACTACACCAAGAAAGATTATCTCCTGAGAGAGTTCATCGATCTTTCTCATATGATGGACGAAAGACACAACACTACCATTTTCGCCCCTGGACATCCGTGTGAAAAAGTTTTCATCTCCAATGCAACTTTTGCAAGAATCATAAGAGAGCTTTGCCATACCTCATTTAGAAAGATGACAGCAGATATTTTGGGTGCCACGTATGAAAGCTATCTGGGTTATCGTTTCAGTATGAAAAATGGAAGCATTGAAGCGGAAGTGGATCAAAGGGTAAGGAAACAATCCGGTATTTATTATACCCCTTCCTATATCGTCCATTACATCGTGGATAATACCCTGGGAGTCAAACTGAAAGAGTTGGAAGATCAATATGGATTGGAGGCAGGAGAGAAAGCCAAGGATCTAAAAATCTTAGACCCCGCCTGTGGATCCGGTTCTTTTTTGATTTACGCCTTTGATGTGTTGGTTGGTTTCTATGAGAGATTAAACGCAAGGATAACCGAAAAGCAGGTGGAATTATCGCGAATCAATAGTAACTCGGACATGTTTGAGCGACAAGAACAGTTTAAAAATCTTCCCAAACGAGTTGGTGATTATCCCAAACGAATATTGGAAGATCATCTTTATGGTGTGGACTTAGACCCCGCCGCTTGCGAGATTGCCACCATAAATTTGGTCATAAAAGCTTTTGAGAAGATGAAAGATAAAAAGCTACCTTTGATTCTGAATCAAAACATTAAAGTGGGTAATTCTCTTATTTCAGGAATTGAGAAAACAGAGAATTTAGAGAAATTCAAAGACGAAATCGCAGAACACATTAAGCTGAGAAGACAATTAAAAGAAGCTGAAGATGATGAAGAAAAACGGGATTTGATGAAGCAGATAGACCAGTTAAGAAAGAAAATAAACTTCCAGCTTAATGAATCCTTAAAGAAGTATTTTAACCAGCCGGAAGAAAAAAGACCCTCCAACTGGGAATTTGAATTTCCCGAAGTTTTCGATTCTGATAAATCGGAAGAACAAAAAGGGTTCGATGTGGTTATTGGAAATCCACCTTACGTGAGAATCCATAATATACCGAAGGAAGAGATTCCTTATTACCGTGAACATTATTGCTCGGCTTTAAAATTCTTCGACTTGTTCTGTTTAATGATGGAAAAGGGACTTCATATAACAAAATGGAAGGGACATTTCAGCTTTATTGTTCCGAGTTTATTTCTAAAGGGATTCCAGTATGAAGATCTAAGAAGGTTAATTCTTGAGTCTACAGAAAAGCATTTGATAAAAGAATTTGGCGACAGTGTCTTCCCGGAAGTTGAAATGCCGACTTGTGTTTTTAATTACATAAAGGGACAAAGAGAAGAAATAGACATAAAAGCACCTTATCTATTGATGAAAGAAGAACTGGATTTTTCCACCAAAGTAAACACTTTCCCTCTGGGGACAATCACGGAAAGCATCAGAGGTCTTGAGTTGGGTAAGAAAGCTTTAGGCACTATATGTGATGATAAGAACACAGAGTATGTTATCTCGGGAGACGAAATAGATCGTTATGCTCTAACAGAACCTAAGAAGTTGAGTTCTGATGCTATTAAGGAATTCAATAAAGAGAAAAAATACTTTACTGCCAACCGAATATTAATACGAGAAACTGGTGGCAGAATAACAGCTACCCTTAAGAAAGGAAGATTGTATTCTTTAAGAACAATATTTAGTTTTCTCCCTAAAAAGGGATGCGACCACGACCTTAAATATATTCTCGGACTCATAAATTCAAAGTTGTTACAAAGAGTTTATGAGGTGAAATTTAAAACTGCGACACAAATATTCCCTAAGATCAGATTAGCTCAAACAAGACAACTTCCAATCAGAATCATTGATTTTTCAAAACCTGAACAGAAGCGCAAACATGATCAATTGGTCAAGTATGCAAACCTCATGTTGGAGGGAAACAAGCAGAAAAACGAGCTTTTAAAAATCTTCGGGCAGGTACTGAAAAACCACACCCATGAGCTTCAAACATTTGGTAAAGCTTATTATGAGAAATCTGAATATGTGAAAATTATTGATAAAAAGGCAGAAATTATTGCTGATTCAACTGATGAGGTTTCCAAAATCTTTATTGTGGAAAAAGGAAACGCGCTTGTTTTTTCTGTCTTGCTTAATGGAGAAAAACGAGACACCCTGAGACTGAAAATCAAAAACGAGGATTTTCGGTTGTTTCTGTTCTATGCATTGGGCAAGTATCTGGAAGAAAACAAAAGGAAAAAGAAATGGACCACTAAGTCCTTACCCAAAGTTTTAGATGTGCTCATAGGAAGTTTGGAAGTCCCTGTTTTCAAAACCAAGACAAGGGTTTATGACCCGGATCACAATCTCAAAATGACCGATCTGGTGATGAAGGAATTTAAAACCAAATTCTTTAAAGAATTTCCAAAAGGTAATCTTCACCTAAGCCAGATAGAAGAGGAAATTCAGGATACTGATAACTCAATAGATGCTATTGTCTTTAAATTATATGATCTGAATAAAGATGAAATAACCACAGTTCTGGATTCAATGGAGACGCCAGAGATTATAAAGAAAGATATTTTAAAGAAGTTCGAGGAGTCGTAGGGGTAACTCATGAGTTGCCCCTACAACACAACGCTTCACACATAAAGCGGGATTAAGGTCAAATTTTCGTTGACAAAATCGAGTAGAGAAATATAATTCCATCTTTCGACGGAGAAAACCATGATCGCAAGCATGACCGGTTACGGCAGGGCTGAATTTGTCGAAGAAAATATAAAAGCTACAGTCGAGATCAGCTCGGTAAACAATCGCTTTTGCGAAATCCAGTTCCGGCTTCCCAAAAACCTGTCCCCTTTGGAATCGAAGCTTAAGGAGATGATCCTTTCCACCATCAGCCGGGGGAAGATCAATTTCACCTTGACCTGGGAGGAGACCTCACCTCCATCTACCTACGTCAAGCTAAACGAAGAGGTGGCGGACGTTTACCATGCGTTGATGAACCAGCTCAAAGAGAGATTCAACCTTACGGGCGAAATCAGGATGGATTATTTCCTGAACCTGCCGGATTTGGTAAAGGTGGAGAAGGAAGAATACGATCTGGATAAGATCTGGAAGATACTGGAAAAGGTTACCCAAGAGGCACTGGAAGAGTTCAACCGAATGCGCAGAACCGAAGGCGCCAAGCTATCCGAGGATATGTTTGAAAGGGTGGAGAAGTTGAACCAGACCATAACCGAAATAGAGGAACTGACCCCGCAGAGCGTGGAAATCTACCGGCAGAAGCTCAAAAACAGGATAAAGGAATTGACTGAAAACCTGCCGGTGGAAGATCACCGCATCGAGCTGGAGGTGGCATTGATGGCGGAGAAATGTGACGTCACCGAGGAGTGCGTCCGGTTCAAAAGCCACAACCAGCAATTCCTCTCGGCTCTAAAGGACAACGTGGCGGTGGGGAGACGGTTGACCTTCCTGTTGCAGGAGATGAACCGCGAAGCCAACACCATTGGATCCAAATCGGTCGATGCCAACATATCCAAGAAGGTAATCTTTTTGAAAGAGGAGATAGAGAAACTCAGAGAACAGGTGCAGAACATCGAATGACGAATGATAGATGAATAATAAAGACAAAGGAAAATGGAAGAAGGAACGAGGAAAAACATTATTGCAAATTGCAGAATGCAAATTGCATATTGAAAATAAAAATAATGGCTGGCAACAGATGACAAAGATCGAATTTCGAATAAAAGACTACTAATCCAAGTAACATCCTAAATAATCATAGATATGAAAACTAAAGAGACTCTCGTGGTTTTGTCCTCCCCTTCCGGTGCGGGCAAGACCACAATATGCCAAGAGATCCTAAAAAAACATAAGGACTACATCTATTCCATCTCCGCCACCACCCGGGAAAAAAGAAAAGGCGAAGTGCACGGTAGACATTATTTCTTCTTAAGCGAAGAGGAATTCAAGCGAAAAATAATAAAAGGAGAGTTCGTGGAATGGGCCTGGGTTTTTGGTCAAAGGTACGGGACGATGAAAAAGTTCGTCATCCGAGCTAAAAAAGAGAGGAAGGTGGCGCTGTTTGTTCCAGACGTCCAGGGTGGGACGGCTATCAAGAGGAAATATCCGGACAGCGTTCTGATATTCATTCTTCCTCCGTCTTTGAAGGAGCTGAAAAGAAGGCTGGTTCACCGGGGGACGGAAGGAAAGGTGGAACTGAAAAGAAGACTCTCTACGGCATTAAAGGAAATAAAGTTTTGGTCGAAATATGATTATGTCGTGATAAATGAGGATATAAATCAGACCGTTAAATCCGTCGAAGATATCATAAAATCAGAGAGATTGAAATCTACCCGGTTTGACTATTCCGGATGGCAAATAACTCAGGGATAGCGATTGACGACGATCGGAAATCCTGGTACCTGTTCGATACCCGTCATGGTTCGATGAACTCACCACATGGTTGTCATTTGCTATTTCTTGTCCAATATTCAAAGATTTCCCGCAGTTATTTCGTTTAGTGTTTTTACCATGCGAATTTAATCCCAAAGGAGGAACTGATGGAATTGGATGCAGCCGAAAGATTGAGAAAGTCCGGCATCAACCGGTATGAAGCGGTGATAGCGGTATCCAAATACGCCCGCCGATTGAACCAGGAAAGACAAAAGGAAAAATCGGAGGATGAGAAAAGCGATACCGCATCGGACCAGTTACCCAAAATCACTTCTCAAGCCTTACGGGACGTATTAAATGGGAAGGTGGAGTTTGAGAGACCATCGAAATAATAGCTGGAAGTTGGTATTTGCTAAGGTGGAATAAAGAATATAGGTGAGCATAAATCATAGACATAAGGATATTCTTGTGGAAAAGAATCTTCTGATAGTGGAATCCCCCACCAAAACCAAAGCCTTGAAGAAATTTCTGGGCAAGAAATTCATGGTGGAGGCATCGGTGGGACACATTAAAGACCTTCCCCAGAGAAACCTGGGGGTAGACGTGGAAAACGACTTTACCCCCCGTTACGAGATCATCAAGGGGAAGAAGAAGATATTGGACCAGCTTAAGTCGGCGTCCAAGAAGGTTCAGACGGTCTTTTTGGCTCCGGATCCGGATCGGGAAGGGGAAGCCATTGCCTGGCACATTGCCCAGGAGATCAAAAAAAGCAACGCAAAAATCCTGCGCGCCTCTTTCAACGAGATCACCAAGGAGGCGGTGGAGGAAGGAATAAAGCAGGCCGGTGAAATCGACATGAACAAAGTGAACGCCCAACAAGCCCGCCGGATTCTGGACCGCCTGGTGGGATACAAGATCTCCCCGGTTTTGTGGAAGACCGTTTATAAGGGTTTGAGCGCGGGCCGGGTGCAGTCGGTGGCTTTGCGGATCATCTGCGAGCGGGAGGAGGCGATAGCCAGTTTCGTCCCGCAGGAATATTGGAGCATCACCGCCATTCTCGAGACCGAAGATAAAAAATCCTTTCCTGCCCGGCTGGTGAAGATCTCCGGCAAGGATTTCGAGATACCCTCCCAAAAAAACGCACAAGATATCGTCTCCGAACTGAAAAACAAAAAGTTCGAGGTGGGTAAGATCAGCCGTGAAGAGAGAAGACGCTTCCCCTATGCTCCCTATATCACCAGCACTCTTCAGCAGGATGCTGCCCGCCGGCTCTATTTCCCTGCGCAGAAGACCATGAAGATCGCCCAGGAGCTGTATGAGGGAGTGGAACTGGGAGAGGAGGGGAGCGTGGGTCTGATCACCTATATGCGAACCGACTCCCCCCGGATTGCCGAGGTGGCAAGAAAATCGGCCAAGGATTATATTGAACGGAATTTCGGCTCAGACTACCTTCCTTCCAAACCGAGGGAATACAAATCGAAAAAACTGGCACAGGAGGCGCACGAAGCCATCCGTCCTACTTACCTCGAGCATGCGCCGGAGAAGATAAAAAAGTACCTGGGGAAGGATCAGTTCAAACTGTATCAGATTATCTGGAACAGGTTCATCGCCTCGCAGATGGCCGAGGCGGTTTTTAAGGTTACCACGGTCGACATCGAAGCGGATGAATATCTTTTCCGGAGCTCTGCCTCCGCGCTTTTGTTCGACGGGTTTTTGAGAATCTATCAGGACGTAAAAGAGGAGAACGGGGACGAGGAAGCGGAATTCAAACTGCCGGATTTAAAAGAAAGAGAATTGTTACGTCTGTTGGAGTTGATTCCCAAACAGCATTTCACCAAACCTCCCCCCCGATTTACCGAGGCGAGCTTGATCAAGGAACTGGAGGAGAACGGAATCGGCCGACCCTCCACCTATGCGCAGATATTGTACACCATTAAACAGAGAAAATACGTGGACGTGGAGAGCCGTCGGCTCTTCCCCACCGAGCTGGGAAAGACGGTGAACCAGATTCTGGTGAAAAACTTCACGGACATATTCGAGGTCAAGTTCACCGCTAATATGGAGGAGGAGCTGGACAAAATAGAAGAGGGGGAGGAAAAGTGGGTGGATGTTCTGAAAGATTTCTACGAACCTTTTCAGCACAATCTGGAAAAGGTAGAGAATAACAAGGGCAAGATCAAAAAGCTCACCCAGGAGAAGACCGAGGAGATATGCGAAAAGTGCGGCAGTCCCATGATCATCCGCTGGGGGAGAAACGGGAAATTCATGGCTTGTTCCGCCTACCCCAAGTGCAAGAATGCAAAACCATTGGGACCGGACGAGAATGGAAAGATAGTGCCGGATCAGGTGTGCGAGCTCTGTGGCGCCCCGATGGTGGTCAAAACCAGCCGGTTTGGAAGATTCCTCTCCTGCTCCAAATATCCGGAATGCAAGTTCACCCAGGGTTATTCCATTGGGGTAAGCTGTCCCCAGGAGGGCTGCGGGGGTTCTTTAATCGAAAGAAAAACCAAGAGAGGACGGATTTTTTACGGTTGTTCCAATTATCCCCAGTGCAAGTTTGCTTCCTGGGACAAACCGATAGCCGAAAACTGCCCGACCTGCGATGCCAAGTTTCTGGTTTTGAAATCCTCTAAAGCCAAGGGGGAATACTTAAAATGCCTTAAGTGCGGGTACGAAAAACTGGAGCCGGTGGAAACTGTTAATGGTTGATGTTATGACCACTGTCTACTGTCTGTCGTCCATTGCTAAGCAAATCCAATAAGATAAACTCAGATACAAGAAAAAAACTGGCGTATAAACATTCATATTTATCCGAAACAAAACCAAACCCTCAAGAATCTGGTTAAAGTTTGAATAATAAGATAAAAAGATTATATGGAAGATATTGATAAAGAGAAAGAAGAATTCCTCCACCACCTCAAGAATGTAAAAAACTATTCAAAAAACACCGTCATCTCCTATCGCGATGCTATTTCTTCTTTTACTTCCTTCTTAAAAGAAAGAAAACTATCGGTAAATCCCCCGTTTGAATATTCTCGATCCATCATGCGGGATTTTTTGGTCGATTTAAAACAAAGAAAGAAACTCAAGGAGACCACCATAGCTCACCGCGTATTTGTGCTGAGATCGTTCTTCAAATATCTTCAGAGGAAGAGGAAAGTTGAGGTAAACCCGGCCTCTTTTCTGATAAGTCCCAAAAAAAGAAAGAGTCTCCCCTCGTTTCTTACCATTTCGCAGATGGAGGAATTGCTCAAGCTCCCCCCGCGGGAGGACGTTTGGGGCTTAAGAGACTCAAGCATACTGGAGCTTTTTTACAGCACCGGCATGAGGCTTTCGGAGCTGGCGGATTTGAAACTTTCTTCCATCGATTTCGACCGGGAACTTATTCGGGTGTGGGGTAAAGGTGAAAAGGAAAGAATTATCCCGGTAGGAGAAGAGGCGCTTTCGACTCTGAAGAGCTATTTGGATAAGCGTAATTCCAACCTGAAAGATCCCACTACTGTAGACAGCGAAGTGCTTTTTTTAAATCATTCAGGGAAAAAGCTTACCAGCCGCAGCATTGCCAGAATAGTTAAAAAACATGCTCAAAAAGTTAGCGAGGATAAGAAAACCAGCCCTCATAAATTAAGACATACTTTCGCCACCCATCTTTTGGACAGCGGGATGGATATCATGGCGGTGAAGGACCTTCTGGGGCATTCGAACCTATCCACTACCCAGATTTATACCCATGTGACCATGGAAAGATTGAAGAAGGTGTATAAGAAGGCACATCCCCGGGCGGAAAAGGAAGGCGATTCCAAACAACCCAACGGATAATTGAACAATTTTTACGTATAATATTAATAATCCTCGAAGTTCGTTAAGGGTTTCGCTGTATAGAGGAGCATTTTCCTGATCTTATCGAAATACGAGCTTCGTAACTGAGAGACGTAAACCGGGTTTTAAAATTTGTGTGGAGAAACTGAATGATAAGATCGACTACCATAATAGGTTTACGACACAACGGCAAGGTGGCAATTGGTGCAGACGGGCAGGTGAGCCTGGAGGAGACCATAGTCAAGCAGAACGCCAACAAACTGCGCATGTTATATAGCAACAATATCTTAGCCGGCTTCGCCGGTACCTCCGCCGATGCTTTTACCCTGTTTGAGCGTTTTGAGGCGAAGATAGAGGAATTCAGAGGAAACCTCCCCCGGGCTGCCGTGGAGCTGGCTAAAGAGTGGAGGATGGATAAGTATCTTCGCAGGTTGGAAGCGCTTTTGGCGGTTTTGGACAAAGAACATGCCTTGGTTATTTCGGGTAATGGAGACGTGATTGAACCGGACGATGGAATCGTAGCCATAGGCTCCGGCGGACCATACGCTTTGGCTGCCGCCCGGGCACTTAAATCTCATTCCAATCTGGATGCCAAGACCATCGTAAAACGATCCATAGAGATAGCCTCCTCCATCTGTGTCTATACCAACGACCATATCATCATTGAGGAGCTTCAGTAGGATAAAGGATCATTGGGAGTGTGATATCCTAAACTTGAAGTTTTCCAAGGGTAATTACACTCCTTTAATTTTCCGGGAAAATTTACAGCCTTTGTTATGTGATAATAGAGATTATATCTATATGTAACTTGATGACAAATAAAGACATGCATTGAGACGACTCCAGCATAAAACCATATAATCGAACTTAGATTGGTTGACACCGTATCATAGAGGTTGGAAAATTTCTTGGTAGTATCCAGCAAACCGCTTTGAAAAATCAAAAAATTGTTTATATTTAAATTGGGTGATTTTGGGTAATTGATTTAAGGAATATGGAGAGCCATAAAAGATGAAACAGATTAAGAATCACGTTGCGGCTGAAATTAAGGACACAAGCGAAAAAGAGGAAATCCTGGATAAAGACCAACGTCGGGAGTTAACCCCCCAGCAGATCGTCAAGGAATTGGACCGGTATATCATCGGGCAGGACCGGGCCAAAAAATCGGTAGCCATTGCACTCCGCAACCGGTGGAGAAGACAGCAGGTGGAGGGGGAGTTGAAGGACGAGATCATGCCCAATAACATCATCATGATCGGACCCACCGGCGTGGGAAAGACCGAGATCGCCCGGAGATTGGCGAATCTGGCAAATGCCCCCTTCATCAAGGTGGAAGCGTCCAAATATACCGAAGTCGGTTACGTGGGAAGGGACGTGGAATCAATGGTTAGGGAATTGACCGACCTGTCGGTCGCCATGGTGAGAAGGGAGAAAGCAGAAGAGGTCAAACCCAAAGCGGAGATCTTGGCTGAAGAAAAAATACTGGACCTGCTTTTACCCCCCAAGCCGCGCCGGAAGAAGGTGGATTTCCCCCGGCCTTTGGCAGGAGAATACGGAACCCCTTCCTTTCCTTTTCCGGAATCGGTTGAGGAAAACGCAGAGGAGAACGGGATAAAGACCAGGGAAAAATTGAGAGATCAGCTACACCAGGGGAAACTGGCTAAAAGAAGCATCGAGATAAATGCCCCCAATGAAAGGTTCCCCATCATTGAGGTGTTCTCTCCTCAAGGGATCGAGGAACTCGGGATAAACTTCCAGGAGATGTTCTCCGGCATGCTGCCCAAAAAGACCAAAAGAAGAAAGGTTACCGTAGCAGAGGCACAGAGGATCTTGACCCAGGAGGAGCTGGATAAGCTGATCAATTTTGACGAGGTAATCGGTGAGTCCTTAGAAAAGGTGGAGAACTCCGGCATAATATTCATCGATGAGATCGACAAGATCGTGGGTGACCGGCCCAGGGAGGGACCAGATGTCTCCCGGGAGGGGGTACAAAGAGACTTGCTTCCTATCGTTGAAGGCACCAACGTGATGACCAAGTATGGGATGGTCAAAACCGACCACATTCTCTTCATTGCTGCCGGTGCTTTTCACGTTGCCAAACCGTCGGATTTGATTCCGGAGATGCAGGGCCGCTTCCCCATCCGGGTGGAGCTAGACAGCTTGACCACCGAGGATTTCGTCCGCATCTTGACCGAACCGAAGAACGCCCTGATCAAACAATATATCGCCCTGCTCGGCACCGAGGAATTGGAGCTTTCTTTCACGGATGACGCCATTCGGGAGATCGCCAAAATCGCCAATATGGTCAACGAGAGGACGGAAAACATCGGAGCCCGGCGTTTACATACAGTGATGACCATCCTGTTGGAGGAGATCATGTTCAAGACGCCGGAAACAAAAAGCAAAAAGGTGAAGATCACCCGGGAACTGGTCGAAAACACGCTGAAAGACATAGTGGAGGACGAGGACTTAAGCCGATATATCTTATAGACTAAGATGGAGACCGAGACCGGGAACTGATAGGGATATTAGAATTCTATATAGTATGAGTATTAAGATTAGAATTTAATTTTAAGAAAGGTTTGAATGCAGGGGAGTCCCAAGTGGACTCCCGTAATACTATAAGCGGTAAGCTTCACAAGAAGGAATAGATGAAGGTAGGATATTTCATTTGAGTATCCGATAAACTCTTTGATGCTTTGGCAATGGGAATTGCCGGAACTCATGTATGCGTAAATTCTCTGGAGATATATATGAAATACAAAGTGAACATTAAGAAAACCGAAGAAGGCTACGCGGTTTGGTGCCCTGGTTTGCCTGGATGTTGGTCACAAGGTCAGACTGAAAAAGAAGCTTTGGAGAACATCAAGGATGCTATCCAAGCATATTTGAAAACGGTTGATGAATTAAGTAAAAACAAAAAGACCCGCTATGTTGAAGTTGCTGGGTAGAATATGCCTAAGCTCTCGGGAATAAATCATGAGCGGGCAGTAAGAGCTTTTGAAAAGGCAGGTTTTTGGATTGCCCGGCAGGGTAAGCATATCACAATGACTAATGGGGAGCGTATTATCACTATTCCGCGAGTAAATCCGGTAAATGCATACACCATGGCTGGTATTATAAAAGATGCCGGTTTAACCATAGAGGAGTTCAAAAAACACCAATAGACGATTGATTTGGGTCGGATATGGACGAAACCCTATCCGACAAGTCATTTATCGAGTTATTGAACCTACATACTTGAAAAACAGGAGAACTTGTGGAATTCAAAAATCTTAAACGGACACATACTTGCGGAGAAATAAGAAGATCGGATCAAGGGAAAACGGTAATTCTCAACGGATGGGTAAATAAGTGGAGAAATCATGGTGGTCTTTTATTCATTGATTTAAGAGACAGGTATGGGGTTACCCAGGTGGTTTTCAAACCGGATTTGCTGGATGAGAAGACTATGCATGAGGCTTCTCACCTGAGGGCAGAATACGTTATCAGCGTTGAAGGAGAGGTGAGTGCAAGACCCGATGGGATGGCGAATAAGGACATGGAGACGGGTGAGATCGAAGTAATAGTCAGGAAGATGACCATACTGAATGAATCGAAAACTCCGCCGTTTGACATCGTAGAAGAGCCAAAAGCAAGCGAAGAATTGAAGTTAACCTATAGATATTTGGATTTAAGACGCCCGCCTTTGCAGTGGAAAATGAAAATAAGACATGAGGTAACCATCGCTGTTCGGGAATATCTGAATTCACAGGGTTTTTATGAGATCGAAACCCCGCTTCTGATGAGAAGCACCCCCGAAGGCGCCAGGGATTTCATCGTCCCCAGCCGGGTCAATCCGGGGAGATTTTACGCCCTTCCGCAGTCACCCCAGCTTTTGAAGCAGATTTTGATGATCTCCGGTTTCGACAGGTATTTCCAGTTGGCCCGCTGTTTAAGGGACGAGGACTTAAGAGCAGACCGGCAGCCGGAACACACCCAGATCGATATGGAGATGTCCTTCGTCACCGAGGACGATGTCTTCTCCGTGATCGAGGGGATGATGAAGCATGTTTTCCAGAAGGTCCTTAATGTTGAAGTAGAAACTCCTTTCCCCCGATTCAAATTCCAAGAGGTGATGGAAAAATACGGGAGTGACAAACCCGATACCCGCTTCGATCTGCAGATAAAGGAGCTAACCAACTCGGTGAGGGATTCTCAGTTCAAGGTATTCTCCCAGACCGTTGAGAACAACGGGATAATCAACGGGATCAATTTCAAGGGTGGCGCCAAGCTGTCGCGCAAAGACATAGAGAACTTAGAGGGAGTAGTTAAAGAATGCGGAGCCAAAGGGCTACTCACGATTGCCCGGACCGGTGAGGGTTTTAAATCCTCCTTTGCCAAATTCATAGCCCCGGAGGAACAAGGCTCCATAGCCAAAGCCCTGGATTTGGAAGAAGGGGATATCGGTTTGATCATAGCCGACCAGCCAAAAACCGTATTGTCCGCTTTGGGAAAATTGAGACTCTATCTGGCTCACAAATATGACTTAATCGACAAAACCAAATGGAATTTCCTGTGGGTATATGAATTCCCGCTTTTTGAATACAACCCGGAGGAGAAACGCTTCGATGCCATGCACAACATCGTCACCATGCCCTACGAGGAGGATTTGGGAAAATTGGAGGAGGGATTTACCACCACAATTCCCGTGGACCATCGGGAACATCCCTGGACCAGCATAAGGGCACGGCAGTACGATCTGGTCTTGAACGGAACGGAGATTGCCTCGGGCGGAATCCGTAATCATAAACGAGAGCTTCAGCAGCGGATATTGAATGCCCTGGGGATCGATGACGAGCGGGCAGAGAGGATATTCGGTTTTCTCCTGCGAGCTTTGGAGTATGGTGCCCCGCCACATGGCGGCATCGCTCCGGGATTGGATAGAATCATAGCCTTGATGACCGGCTCCGATTCGATCCGGGACGTGATCGCTTTCCCCAAGACCACCCAAGCCCAATCCCTGATGGACGGCGCTCCGTCGGAGGTGGATGAGAGACAGCTTAAGGAATTGAAGATCAGGGTAATTAAAGATTAAAAACAATCATTGCAGAATTTAAAGTGCAAAATGCAAATTGCAAAATTACCATTAAAATCCAAAAAACTTTGGTTCGTAATTTTTAACTTTGAATTGCGATTTTGAATTTTTAACTTTTAATTTTGAATTTACTGTAGTTGGATTCGGTCAAACGGGGTAAGGGATAAATTATGACGAAACAAAAAAGAATCGACATATCGGAGGTGGACCAGAGGCTGCTTTTCGGCCAGGGCGGGTCGTTCTTGCGCTTAATCGAAAGCGAATTCGACGCCAAGATCGTCGCCCGGGGTGATTCCATCATATTGCAGGGGGAAGAGCAGGAGGTAAAGAATCTGGAAGCTTTGTTCTTCGATCTGATCAACTGTCTTAACAAAACCGGTCAACTCTCAGAAAGATACGTTCTTTATGCCATTGGCATGGTAAAGCAAAACGGGGTTGGACCTTCCAACGACCTTCAAACAGACGCTGTGGTAACTTCCATATTCACCCGGGAAAGCATAAAACCACGCACCGTAGGTCAAAAAAGTTATGTGAAAGTAATGGAATCCTATGACATAGTATTTGTCATAGGTCCGGCCGGCACCGGAAAGACTTATCTGGCAGTGGCTAAGGCAGTATCCACCTTGAAGCAAAAAACCGTCGGGAGAGTGGTTTTGGTGCGTCCGGCGGTGGAAGCGGGAGAGAGTTTGGGATTTCTACCGGGGGACATCCGGGCCAAGGTGGACCCGTATTTGAGGCCGGTGTATGATGCTCTGCACGACATGCTCCCTGCGGAGAAGATTCGCAAGCTGATGGAGATGGGGGTGATGGAGATCGTCCCCCTGGCTTTCATGCGGGGCAGAACCTTGAACAATTCCTTTGTCATCCTGGACGAAGCTCAAAATACCACGGTAGCGCAGATGAAGATGTTCTTGACCCGACTGGGAGAAGGCTCCCGGGCGGTGATCACCGGAGACGTTACCCAGATAGATTTGGACGACAAGAAAGCCTCCGGTCTGGTGCAGATCCAAAAGATACTGGAGGGGGTTAAGGGGATAGAATTCATCTATCTTACGGAAAAGGACGTAGTCCGGCACCGGCTGGTGCAGGAGATTATCAAGGCTTATGAAAGGTACGAAAAACAACCGAAGCCCTCTGCTTCTCATCACTCCCGGTCACCCCAGGACCACTCCGCTAAAGAGCTGAATAATTGAGCCGGTGCTTTTGAAAACTAAAGTATAATTTGGTGATATTTTATGAGTTCTGCAAATAAACCTGTTTTCTTCAGATCCGGGAATTCGGATAAAAACGACCTGGAACGCAAGACCAGAATCTATGGTTTCCGTCTGATCTTAGCTCTGGCTATAATCGCTGTCATCGTCTTCTTGTTCCCTTTTTCATCCATCTATCAGTCGTTTAATCTCCCTCCGGAGGGAAGTATCGCCAAGGAGGACGTGATAGCTCCTTTTACCTTCCCGGTTTTGAAAGACAAAGCTGAACTGGAAACGGACAGAAAAATGGTGTTGTCCAATTTACCGGTGATATTGCAGTTCAACTCGGCCAAAGAGGAGTCTGTTGCTGCCGAGCTAAAAGACTTTTTCTCCCGGGTAGAGAGTATAAACAAAGCTCATTCCCTGCCCGAAATCCGGATCAAAAACCTGCGTTTGGCATTTCCTCAGCTGGAGGAGGAGGGGGTATCGTTTTTGAGTTACGATCAGGATCTGCCCGCCTTCAGCTCCAATCTTCTGTCCATACTCAGGGAGTTTTACCGAAACGGGATAGTGGAAAAAGTGGATGAGCTGCCGTTCGGCGATAACCGGAAAGCAGTCATACTGGCTCAGAATAAGGAGACCCCCATCCCTGCCGATGAGCTTCTGGATATTCCCAAAGCCAAGGAAAGGCTTCTATCTTTGGCTTTGGTTAAGTTCGAAGACAACCAGCTTATGGTCAAAGCCATGTATGAGATCGGGAGCCGGTTCTTAGTCCCCGATTTGACCCCGGATAAAGATGCGATGGAGGCTCAAAAACAGAAGGCTTTGGATTCTGTCACTCAGCACAAGGGAATGGTATTAAAAGGGGAGGTGATTCTGTCCAAAGACCAGAAGGTTACCGAAAAGGATTTGGAAAAACTATCCTCCCTTTTGGCGTTCCGGCTCAAGACCGGATTTACCTCTGATCCCTGGCATTTTATCCTTCCCTTGTTGGGAAGAATATTTTTTGTGGGAATGGTGATTTTGGGATTGGCTATGTTCCTTTATCTTTTGCGTCCCCATATCTTCTTCAACAATAGCCAGCTGTTGATGATCGCCTGCACCCTGGCTTTGCAGATGATCCTGACCTATCTGATCATATTCCGCTGGCATCTCTCTGAATATCTCATCCCGGTAACCATCGCCTCCATTCTTTTGACCATCCTTTTGGATCTGGAGACGGGATTAGCCTTCACCATCTCCCTGGGGCTTCTGGTGGGTGTGGTGAATTTCTTTGATTTCAAGCCGGCTTTCATCACCGTTTTGGCCGGCAGCCTGGCCTGTTTCAGCGTCAAGGACGTCACCCAACGTTACCGTTTCTACCGACCCATGCTGTACATCTCTTTCGCCTATGTGGTATTCATCTATTTTTCCGAGTCGCTGAAACTCTCCCCCTCCACCTCGATCCTCTCTCTGTGCGGTTACGGCTTATTCAACGGCTTCATCTCCACCATCCTGACCATGGGGCTTTTGCCCATTTTCGAGTCCTTCTTTGACGTAACCACTGACATCACCCTGCTGGAGCTTTCCGACCTGAACCGTCCCCTGCTCAAGCGCCTCTCCCTGGAGGCACCGGGAACCTATCATCACAGCATCATCGTGGGAAATTTAGCCGAGGCGGGAGCCAAAGCCATCGGAGCCAAAAGCCTGCTGGCGCGCGTGGGGGCGTACTATCATGACATCGGCAAGGTGGAAAAACCGGAGTATTTTGTGGAAAACCAGATGGGGGCAAAAAGCAAACACGAAAAGCTCACCCCCTCCATGAGCGCTTTGATCTTGGAATCGCACGTCAAGGAGGGGATCGAGATGGCCAAAAAGGCTAATCTTCCTCAGGCGGTGATCGATTTCATCGGCCAGCATCACGGTACCACCCTGATGAGCTATTTTTACAACAAGGCATTGGAGCGGGGAGCCGGACAGAATCTAAGGGACGAATACCGCTACCCGGGACCCAAGCCTCACACCAAGGAGATCGCCATAGTGATGCTGGCGGATGCGGTGGAGGCGGCATCGCGTACCCTGGAGGACCCCAAACCCTCCCGGTTGAAGAGCCTGATAAAGAAGATTATCGACTCCAAGCTGGAGAGCGGAGAGCTGGCCGAATCCAACCTGACCTTCAGCGAGCTTTCTGCGGTTGAGCAGGCTTTCCTGCCGGTGCTGATCAGCATGTTTCATCCCCGGGTGGAATATCCGGAGACGGTGGAGAAAACTTTGTGATATTCTGATCTTATTAACCAAATAAACGAAAACCATGCCGGTAAATGTCAACAACATTCACCCCCAGCTTAAGGTCAAAATCAGATCGCTTAAGATTCTGGCAGAAAATATCTTGGCTTCCGAGGATCAAAACACCTGCGTTGATCTCATACTGGTGGACGACAAGTTCATGCGGGATTTGAACCGGAGATTTACCGGAAGAAACAAGACCACCGATGTCCTCTCCTTTGGGATGAAGGAGGGAAAGCCGGAGTCGGTGGAATATCCCAATCTGGGCGACATTTATGTCAGTTTGGATCTGGCTCAAAGACAGTCAGAGGAGTATGGGGTCAAATTCGAGGAGGAGGTGCGGTTGCTGGTGACCCACGGCCTACTTCATCTTTTGGGGTATGATCATAAAAATAAAAACCAAGCAACTATTATGAGGAAAAAAGAGAAGCTCTATTTGAAAATAACGGAATAATCTTAATGGCAGAGGTAATCAAAAAAGAACTCTAATTACAAAAATCCCTTCTTCTTTCCCCTCTGTTCTTTTATTGATAGGGAAAGTGATGGGGTAAAGTCAGAAGATACCGAGATGAACCTGATTCAGAAAATAGCCCATCCTATATTGCGATTTTTGATTCGTTTTTTTCACTACACCCCGGAGGAGGAAAACAAGGGGGAGGAGCATCCGGGTGAAAGATCCGAAGAGGAATTTGAATCCTTTACCCGGGATTCGGAATCCGATCTGGAGGAGGAGGAGAAAAGAATGATCCACGCGGTGGTGGAGATGGGTGAAACCCAGGTGAAGGAGATCATGCTTCCCCGTCCCGACATGATCTGCGCCGAAGAAAACTCCAGCCTGGAGGAGTTGAGAGAATTGGCCAAAAGATACGGACATTCCCGTATCCCCATTTTCAAGGAGAACATCGACCACATCACCGGAATCGTTCACGTCAAAGATCTCTTCATCCATGCCAATGATCCGGAGAGAACTTCCAGGCTCTCCAAACTGGCGCGGAAAGCATATTTCGTTCCGGAGAGCAAAAAAGTGGATGAGCTTCTAAAAGAGTTCAAAAGAGACAAAAATCACGTCGCCATAGTGGTGGATGAATATGGCGGTACCGCCGGTCTGGTCACCATGGAAGATATCTTGGAGGAGATCGTGGGGGAGATACAGGACGAATACGACAGGGAGCTCCCCCCTATCCAGCCGCTGGATGATAGAACCTACCGGGTGGATGGAAAGGTGAGCATCAAGGATTTGAACGAAACCCTGGGAACCGAAATCGAGGAGAAGGGATTCGAAACCGTGGGGGGGTTCATCTATGACCTGGTAGGGGGGGTGCCGGAACAGGGACGGGTGATCGAATACCGATCGGGCGAAACCTGTCTCAAGCTGTTGGTTGAAAAATTACAGGGTCAAAGGATTAAGAGCATAAAGATAACCGTGATCGCAGCGCCTCCGGTCGAGCCGGATTCAAGCGATATCCTCTCCCCCAAACCTTCAGAAAATGAATAGCCCCGTTTCCATTGTAAGGTGTGATGACTACACCTTGGATAACGTCCGCGCGGTGGTCAGAACCTCTCTTGAACAGCTGGGCGGATTGGCCCGTTTTGTCCGGAAAAGTCAAAAGGTTTTGATCAAACCTAACCTGCTCTCCGCCAAAGACCCTATCCGTGCCATCACCACGCATCCGGCCGTAGTTCAGGCGGTGGTGGAAGAGGTGCAGAAACTGGGTGCCATTCCCCTGCTGGGAGACAGCCCCGGCGGGGTGGACCGGGGGGTGAGAAGAGTCTGGGAGAACACCAAACTGGCGGAGGTTGCAGGCCAGACCGGCGCCAAGCTTCTGGCATTCGAAAGCGAGGGGGTGTATCCCCAGACTACTCCCGACGGGAAAACCTATTACATCGCCAAACCGGTGATGGATGCGGACGTGGTCATAAGCCTGGCCAAGCTGAAGACGCATACTTTGACTTTGATGACCTGCGCGGTCAAGAACATGTTCGGATCGATCCCCGGTTTCAGAAAAGGGGAATATCACAAGGAGGCGCCCAAGCCGAAGGATTTCGCCCGGGTGGTGGTGGACATCTTCTCTTTGACCCGGCCGCATCTGACTTTGGTGGATGCCATAGTCTGTATGGACGGGGACGGACCCTCCGCCGGTGACCCCAGATATGCCGGTCTACTACTCGCCGGCTCCGACGCGGTGGCTTTGGATATGGTCGCCGCGAAGATCATGGGATTCAAGGATGGGGAGATCGATACCACAACGGTTGCTCAAAAGAGAAATCTGGGGGCAAAATCATTCGACCAGATCGAAATCAGGGGGGAAAACTTAAATACACTGCTTTTGCCAAAATTCGTCCTTCCTTCCAATCGTTTTTTTAAGATGATCCCGGAATTCATGGTGAAGCTGGTAGCTCCTTTGGTCTGGGTAAGGCCAAATATCCTGGATGGAAATTGTATCAACTGCAATATCTGCGTGGAAAATTGCCCTACCAAAAGTATAAATCCCGGGGAAAAAAGACCCCGCTTCAATTACAGCAACTGCATCAATTGCATGTGCTGTCACGAGCTGTGCCCCCAGAAAGCGGTCTATTTGGAAAAAAGCCGGATCGCCAAAAGGATCAAGTGAATATTCATAGGAAGCGGAAACCTTTCTTATCCTTAAGTTAGCAGACTGTAACAAAAGTTCAGGGTGAACGTAGTTGCTCAATTTATTGAGCATTGTTACCAGTAAGCCTGATCCTTCGACATGCTCAGGATGGTGAGTGAATCGAACCATAAATCAGGCAACTACAATAGGAAACGAATTTATGTTACCTGCCATTAGTCGAAAGAAAGTTTCCATTATTTATATTGGAATGTAAAACCCTCTCCTACACGGAATCAATAAGTCATTCGTTATTCATCATCCGTCATTAGAGATTGGATATTAAACAATCTCCACCGCCTCTTTGGGAATCCACCCCTTTATTCCGTTGGGAAGGGAGATGCGGTACCATCCTTCTGCCTGTTCATCCACCCGGAATTCCAGACCCTCGTGCCCGGTGAATTGAAGAACGTAGTCTAATCCCGGACCGCTTCGCACCTCTGCCTGGGGAGCCACCACCACTCCATATTCGATGGAATCGGACTTAATTTTCGCCCAAAGTGATGTTCCGGAAATCGCAAACAAAATCAAAAAGGAAATCAGCCCGAATAAAAGATATCTTTTCGTACCCCGGAAGAGGATGAAGATGCCCGCCACCACGGATAAGGTGTAGAACAACGAAGTTAAAAGAGCCAGATTGTCCTTGCTCCATAGACCCAAGAACCACTGGAGCAGATTGGAGAGGGGATTGATCTTCTGCTCTTCGAGTTTGTCCAAGGTGAAAAGCTTGACGAAAGTCAGATTAGCTTCGGTGTCCTCATCGGCGGGTTTTAAAGCCAAAGCCCGCCTGTAGCTTAAGATGGCTTTGCCCAATTGATTCTGGCGGAAATAGGCATTGCCTAAATTGTAATACACCTGGTAATTCTTGATTCCCAGATTGATTATCTTTTCGTATTCTTCGACTGCCTGAACGAATTTCCCCTCATCATAATATTTATTCCCCTGGTTGAATAGTGCCGTGGCAGATTCGGTATCGGCTTTGGCACACACTGAGGGAAATAGCAAAAATGCAATTGCCAGGAAGACTTTCGTTGGTTTCAAAAGTATGTTATCCATTGTTTATTTCAATAGGTTTCGGATTGAGGTTGAGGTTACGTATCGTCTATCGAGGATTCGGTTTAGTTTGTCGTAAACCTTACCCGAAACCTATTTTTAAACTCGATATTTAACCTCACCCCCTATTTCCCCCTCTCCGTGAAACGGAGAGCGACTGTGATAAAAGTCAAGCAATATGTAATACCCATGGTGTATTTTTGCGAACGATGGCATTAAGGATAATTAACAATTTCCGCATGCAAGCGGTGATGGCG
>Ga0315274_10000284_pt1 | contig 78515 bp, 66 predicted proteins | sample YL17G02_20_MG_FD_203700 | JGI IMG/M metagenome (GOLD analysis project Ga0315274, IMG submission 203700) | Sediment microbial communities from Yellowstone Lake, YNP, Wyoming, USA - YL17G02_20 | ecosystem: Environmental > Aquatic > Freshwater > Lake > Sediment | place: USA: Wyoming | collected... | reverse complement strand
CTAGTACATCGTCTGGCGGTCGAGAAGGTCTCGTGCCCGGGCGCGGTTCTCGGCCAGCCGGAAGAAGAAGACGGAGAGGCTAGCCAAGGCGACCGTCGAGCCGCGACGACCGCAAGTAAGGATTCCGCCCGGGATCCTACGCAGGAACTCCCCTGGCTTCCCGGGGAGCGCGCGGCGCACCGTCTCTTGCCGGCACGTGACCGGGAGGGCGCGCCCCAACGCAGCGAGCCACGACGGAAGGGTCTCGGACGAAAGACGCCGCACCGTCTCCATTCGCCGGTCCAGCCGTTCCGAGCCCCTCCGTCCTTGGCGCGCGAACGTGCCGACTCACTTCCTCCCCGACCTTGCCTTCCGGCGCAGGAGCCGTGAGAATCCGGTGGAGTTCTCTGCGGTTGTGGCGAATCTGCGCAGGCGGTCCTGCCCGCACGAGGAGATGGGCGCGGCGGCAGGGAACGGGCGCACCGTGGTCGAACGAGCCGTGAGGGAAGGAGGTAGACCTTGTCGCTGGGGGCGGTCGTTGGTGTGGCACTGGGGGGCGGCTTTCTCTTCCTCGTCGTCGTCCTGAAGTCGATCCGGAGTATCGGGCCGACACAGGTGGGGCTCGTCCAGAAGCGCGTCAGCTTTCGGAAGCTCAAGGGCGACGACCCGATCGCGTTCCGTGGAGAGGCGGGGTACCAGGCCGACCTCCTGAGGGCGGGCCTGTGGTTCAAGTTCTGGCCGGTCTACAAGGTCACCCGGCACCCGATGGTCCAGGTCCCGGCCGGCGAGATCGGCGCCGTCATCGCCCAAGTGGGGGCGAGTCTGAGGGAGGGGCAGAAGTCGGGGATCTACAAGCCCGTCTTTGGGGATTTCTCCGACGCCCGGGCCTTTGTCCAGAACGGGGGGCAGAAGGGTCCGCAGCGCCCGACCCTCCGGCCGGGGACCGTCGCCGCGATCCACCCGGCGGCGTTCCTCGTCCGCACGGCGAGCGCGATGTACGGCGTCCCGATCTCGAAGGAGGCCCTCGAACAAGCGAAGGCGCTCCCATCGGAGAGCTTCAAGCAGGTCGTCATCCGGCCGCAGGTCGTCATCGGATCGGAGCAGCAGGACGTCGGCCCGCTCCACGTGCACGACGACCTGATCCAGGACGTGGAGCGTCGGAGCATCTTCGCTTCGGATGAGGGCCCTCGGCGCCATCCCGGTGCACCATCCGAGAAGCTGAACGCAAGGGAGTTGGCCGAGCTAGGGACCCCCAAGGGCACAGACGAGGTGACGAGAACCAGGGGCCGACTGGTGGACGTGATCGGCATCGTCAGGGTTCACGAAGGTCCGGCCCTCGACCCAGGGGACATCGCCTGCCGCATCGGCGGGTTCGACGACATCCGCAAGAAGGAGGAGTCGGGCGCCACCGACGCCGAGCTCGCGGACCTGATCCTCGACAGCAAGGCGAAGCTCCACGACAACTACCAGGACTTCCAGGCGTTCCTCGACGCGGGAGGCCGGATCGGGCTCCAGCACGACCCGCTCCTCTACGGGACGTTCAACCTCAACCCGTACCTGGTCGAGGTCGAGATCGTCCCGATGCTCGTCGTGGAACAGGGACAGGTCGCGGTCATCAAGTCGTACCTCGGCCTCGTCCCGAAGGACACCTCCGGTGAGGCGTTCCGGTTCGGGACGCTCGTGCGGCCCGGCCACCGCGGGATTTGGCAGGAGACGCTCCGAACCGGCAAGTACGCGATCAACCCGCGCTGCTACGACGCCGAGATCGTCCCCACCTCCATCCTCACCCTGAACTGGGCAGCGCAGGTCTCCGAGGCCCACAAGCTCGACCGGCGCCTGAGCCAGATCGTGGCCAAGAGCCGCGAGGGCTTCGTGTTCAAGATCGACCTGCAGGTCCAGATCCACATCCCGGACACGATGGCCTCGCGCGTCATCTCCGCCGTGGGGACGATGCAGAACCTCGTGAACGAGGTCTTGCAGGCCGCGGTCGGGAACCACTTCCGCGACAAGCTCCAGAGCATGCCGGCCATTCAGTTCATCGAGAACCGGCAGAGGGTGCAGGAAGAGGCGTTCCAGCACATCAGGAAGCAGCTCGAGATCTACAACGTCGACACCCGCGGCGTCTTCATCCAGGACGTCATCCTCCCTGAGGAGCTGACCAAGGTCTTGACCGAACGCGAGATCGCGAACCAGCAGATCCTGACGCTCCAGAAGCAGCAGGCGGCGGAGACCGCGCGCATCGACACCGAGAAGCAGAGGGGCCTCGCCGACCAGCAAGCGGCGCTGGCGAGATCGAGCGTCGGGATCCAGATCGCGGAGAACACGGCCGCGGCCCGAAAGAAGGAGGCCGACGGAGAGGCGACGTACCTGGAGAAGGTCGGAACGGCGAAGGGCGCGGAGGTTCGCGCTGTCGCTCTCGCCAAGGCGGACGGGTACCTGAAGCAGATCGAGGCCCTCGGGAGGGAGGGGACAACGCTCGTCAACGCCATCCAGGCCCTCGCTGGGAGCCAACAGCCGTTCGTGCCGGAGGTCCACGTCTCAGGCGGCTCGAGCGACCAGGGAGCGATGAGCGCGTTCTTCGCCACCCTCACCGGCCTCGCCAAGGCCGGGACGCTGCGGGACGTGCTGGCAGCTGGGGAGTCAAAGGCAGGAAGCGGGGAGCCTAGAGACACGAGGTAGAGGAGCGGAACTCCTCGGCTCGCGAGGCCAGACGTCGGCCGCGGACGTGCGTCTGCCTGCGCGGCGCGGTGATGCAGCGTGTGGGAGGTGTCCAATGGCTAGTGAGGTGGTCTATCGGCCACTCGACGAGGAGACCGTCTCCGACCTCGCCTGCAGCCCCGGCGGCCTGGAGTTGGCCGGCAAGGGCTTCTGTGGAGACCTTAGCCAGGTCGCGGAGTGGCATCGCAGGATGCTTCGACTGGGGATGCGCGGGGTCGTCGCCGAGCGCGCGGGGCAGTCCACAGGGTTCGCGGAGTACATGCCTTCTGAGTCGGCCCCGTTCCCCATCGAGGCGCCTGGGGCGGCCGTTCTCCTCTGCTTCCACTGGGCGGGGACGGAGCCTGACGATCCGGAACACCTGACCGAGGAGCGCCGCATGGTCGAGGCCGTGATCGAGGAGGCCCGTCCCGTGTTCGCAGGTCTGGCGACCCTCGGCTGGAATCATCCGACGCACTTCCCGATCCGACTCCTTCAGGATCTCGGGTTCCAGGAAGTCATGCGCGAGGAGCCGATCGCGCTCATGTGGCTGCCCTTCCGTGAGGGCGTTCCGGAGCCCAGGCTTGCGCCACCTGGTTTCACGCCGCGGGACCTCTCGAGCCGCGGGATCCTCGCCGTGGACGCGGCCTTCAGCGCCCGGTGTCCGTACAGCGTGAACGCGGTGGAGAGGCTGAAGACCATCGTGGCAGCTCATCCCGATCGCGCGCGGGTCAGCCTGCGCGAGTACCAGATCGACACGCGGGAGGACGCTTTCCGACTCGCCGTCTCGCCATGGGACTGGACCTGGACCTATCTGAACGGGGAGTCCGTCAACCTTCTCGTTTCCCGCGAGCAGGTGTCCCGCGAGCTGACTCGCCGCGTCCCGCAGTCCGTCCAGGATAGGGACGTGCCTCGCTAGGCGCCACCGTCCAGGTCGGGCGCTCTCCGTGCGCAGGCAGAGTCTGTGACAGCTGGCAGTGGCTCTCAGTCGCGACATCGATGCCGAGCCCCGTGACGCCCAGCATGGCCGGACTCGCGCGCCGGTGCCACCCTCGCCTCGGAGGTCTCGATCTCAGCGAGAACGGTCGAACGAGGTGGGAGCCCCTTCCAACCTCCTGCCTCGTCGCGGCGGCTGGTGAGCGTGTGCAGGCTCTTCGTGACCCTGGGCCGCCCGTGCAGCGATTCTGGGCGAGGCCGCGAGCCCACCTCGGCCTCTCGACGACACGTCCCGCGGTTCCCTATACTGACCTCGCGGTTCCTTGGCGAGTCCGTAGGAAGGAGCGGAAGGCGTGTCCGAGGTCGAGCAGAGGCGGGATCGATTCAAGACCGCGATGAGCGTCCTCATCGCGACGGTCACGGTGGTGGGGGCGCTCGTCGGCTGGCGGATCTCGGTCGCGAGTGGCGCAACGGGCGCCGCCGACTCGAAGGGCCTGAACGCGGCCCTCCAGGCAGCGAACGCCGGGATCGGCGCCTCGACTCACCTCTCGATGAACCTCGGCTTCTTCGCCGACTACCGGGAGCACCTGGAACGGGCGACGCTGCTCGAACGGGACGCCGAGCGAGAGGCTGACTCGGAGCGAGGGGCCGTCCTGCTCGAGGACGCCGCGCGCGAGCGGAACCTCACCGCAACCGCACGCGCCTACGTCGATTGGGACTACGTCACGACGGATCCGGAGACCGGAGGGGAGGTCTTCGACGGAAACCGCTACTGGGCGGCGTCGTGGGCAGAGGCTGCGGCGAGTCAGGACCTGGACGATCGGGCCTCGTTCGCCAGGGCGGACCGCACCCGCGACAAGGCGCGCGGCCTGACGCTCGTCGCCGTCGCCCTGTCCGCCACCCTCCTCCTCTTGACGGCCGCCACGGTCGCCCGGCGGAGGGCGACGTATCTCTTCGCGGCCCTTGCCGCCCCGCTCCTCGTCTGCGCGGTCGCCGCGGCGATCGCACTGGAGGTGCTCCTGTAGCCGTGGGCGACGCGAACGGGGGGCCGAGGATCGATCAACCCACGGCGGGAAGGGGCGGCGCTCGCGTCGTGTCGGATGACGCTCTGAAGCGCGTCCTCGTCCTCCTCATCGCCGCGACGCTCTTCCTCGGCGCCGTGACCGGCGCCCTACAAGTCGATTCGGGGGCCCGTGCCGGCCAGGCGAATCGCGACGCCCGCGCCTACACCCTCCAGGCGATCGGGAAGAGCGAAGCCGGGATCCTGCGCTATGTCTACGAACGCAACCGCCTGGCCGCGCACCAGGCCCTTCTCTCGGAGTGGTTCCTCGCGCGGCGCCAGGCCGAGGCGAGGGCCGCCGCCGGAGCGGAGGGAGACGCGGGCGCTGCAGACCGCCTGTGGCAGGTCATGGAGGAGGCGCGCGCCCTGTCGTCCCTCCTCTCCCCGCCCTACTTCGACGAGGCGACCTTCGCCGCGGACGTCCTGCAGTTCAGCGTCGACTACCTCGTCGTGCCCCAGGCGCTCACGGTCGAGCGCGAGGCGGCCCGGCGCGCGGTGGCCCAAGCCTGGGAGAGGAAGGCGGACCGCTACGTCCTCACGATCACGACCCTCGCCGTGGCCCTGTTCCTCTTCGGGCTGGCCCTCGCAGTGAAGGGCGGCCTTCGCCGTCTCTTCACTGCGGTGGGCTGCGGGATCGCGCTGCTGTGCCTTCTTTCTGCCGTTCTCACCGCCCTCGCCCCGACGCCGCGGATCGCCTCGGAGAGCCTCGACCTGTACGCGAGCGGCCTCGGCGACGCCTACTACGCGGGGATCCTCGAGTTGGGCTCGGCCCACCAGGCGGTCCCCGCCCGTGCTGACAGAGCCATCGAGGCCCTCTCCCGTGCCGTCTCGCTTCGCCCGGACTACGCTGCGGCGTACGCGGTGCGAGGTGACGCGCGCCTGGTCAAGGCGCAGGCCCTCCTGCTCGGCGGCGGCGATCCCCAGGGCGCGATGAATGAGCTTGAGCGGGCGATCCTGGACTACGAAGAGGCGATTCGTCTGGGCAGAGACACGAGTTGGACCGAATCGAGCCTGTCCTGGTCCCTCTTCCTCTCCGGCCGAGCCGCCGAGGCGGTCGCGGCGGCGCGGAGGGCCCTCGCCCTCGCCCCGCAGGCGCAGCTTCGGTTCGGCCTGCGCCTGGGCCTCACCCTCCTCGGCGAAGCGAAACGGGACGAGGCGATGCGCGAAGTCGAGGCAGCCCTGCAGTGGGCGGAAGGGCATGCCCTCGCCTCCGACCCCGGGACCTTCCGCGAGACGATCCGCGCCCTGGACCGTCTCCGGCCGGTCGCGCCGCCCGCCGGGCGGGAGGAGATGGAGCGGCGGCTGAAGGAGGCCTTCGTCTCTCTCACCCACCGAGGGACGATCACCGTCACGCCAAGCGGGGCGTCAGTCGGACCCCTCGCGTTCCGGACCCCCGACGAGGAGAGCGCGAGCAGCGCCTCTGGAGACCGCGTCTTCCCGTCCGGAACCGGCAGGGTCGAGGTGGCCTTCGACGTCCGCGGGATCCCAGCAGGCGCCCTCATCGTCCTCAAGGCCTACCGGAACGGAGAGGAGGACGTGGCGCTCGGGACCGTCGAACGGTGGACCGGTCCGACCACGGGTCGAGTCCAGCGCGAGATCCGCGCGCCGGTTGCGGGGACCCTTCTCGGCCTGTTCGCCGGGAACTACCAGGTCGAGGTCTACGTCGAGGGCGAGCTCCTCCGAAGCGGCCGCTTCCGGATTGGGTAGCGAGAGACACCCTCTCGCCGACCGGTGGGAGCCGGCAGCTCTCGCGGTGCGGTGGGTCCCACTCGCTTCTTGAGCAGGCAGTGACGGTGCTTCGGGAGTCGCCCGTGGCAGAAACGCGATTTGGTGATAAGGTTACTCTCTAATCATCTTGTCAGGAGGTCGCCGTGCTGTATTCGCTCACCACGAAGTACTGCGCCATCGCGCTCACCCACCTCGCAACCCAGCCACCCGCCGAAGACGTGCAGGTAAGGGAGATCGCCCGGGCAACGCAGATCCCCGCGGCCTTCCTTGCTCGACTCGTCCCGACGCTCGTGAAAGCTGGGCTCGTCCGTTCCCGACGCGGGGTCGGGGGAGGAATCCGCCTCGCCCGCTCACCGACCGAGATCGCCTTGGCGGACGTCGTCCGAGCGACGGAGGGGGAGAGGTTCTTCGAGAACTGCCTCCTGACGGTAGACCCTTGTGACGGGACGCAGGGCTGCCCGCTTCACTCCGTGTGGGGGCCGACGCGGGACCGCATCGTCACGTTCCTTGAGACCACCACGATCGCCGACCTGGCAAGGAAGAGCCGCCCCCAACGCGGCAAGGAAGCCCGCGCCCGTCCCGCCAGGCGAGGGGTCGCACCGAAGCGCCAGGCACACAAGGAGGCAAGATGAAAACGAAGAAAGGAAAGCAACTGGGGGAGAGCCGTGCTCCTGGGAGTGGCGAGCCTGGCCACGGCCTTGGCTCTCCCGGGCTGCTCGCCCCTCTACCACTCCCTCGATCGAGGCGCGGGGACAAGCGCAACGGCCACGAGCTGGACGCGGGATAACGTGCAGTCAGCAAACCCTGCGCTGTCAGCGGAACTCGTAGCCAGCGACGGCTCGCCGCTCAGCCCAGCCGCTACAGCCAGCGTGACCGTGTACGTGATCGAGTACTCAGGAGGGGTTGGCTCGCAGTGAGTTAGCCAGGGGGGAACCCTCCCCGGGGCGGGAGCGTCTCGCCAAGCGGGGAACCCTCCATGGGGTGCCAGGGCGCCTTCCAGCTTATGAGTGGGGAGGCGCCCTGCGCGGTCCCCGGTGCCTAGAGGCCCATCGGGCAGACGCCGCCCTCGCAGCCGTCACTGGTGGGCGTCGTGGAGCGCCGCTCGCCGAAACCCCAGTCGAGTCGGACCTCGACCGACGGCGCCAGGCGCTCCCCAAGGAAGACAGCGCGCACTTGGGCCGTGAGGCCAAGCTCCGGGACGGCGGCCTCGAGGATGACTCGCTCGGCTTCAAAGCGGAGCGGCGTCAGGGAGACGGCCGTCTCGCTTCGAAGCAAGACGCAGCCCAGTCGCGCGCCGGCCTGGAGAGTCGCCGTCGTCCAGACCTGCCCGCCGCCGGGAGCGCTCAGCGTCCCCTCAAGGGAGGCGCCGAGGTTGACCTCATCGAGAACGACGCCGACGAGCGCCGACGTTGCCGTCCCCTTCGCCCACAGCTCGGAGCGCAGGGGCACGCTCCTGAACCTGTCTCCCTTCACCCTGGCCTCTAGCTCGACCCCCAGGTCGAGGCGGAGGTTCTCCGCCTCGTGCGTCCAGTGCGGGGGGATCGCCCGGGCGAAGAGGAGCGCCGAAGAAATGCCGATAGGAGCGATACTTTGACTCCTTTCGGCTCCAAGGGTGAGCCACTCGCGGACGAGAGCGAGGCCGAGCGTCTCCTCGCTCTGCGTGAACGGCCAGAAAGAGGCGTCCGTGCGGCTCGAGAGGTCCCAATCTCCCCATCCTGCGACCAAGGTCAGCGAGGCGTCGACCCCGAAACTGGGATAGACCGGGGTCCGAGCCTCGACAAGCCCCCCGAACCGAAAGGCGGGAGCGTCCGCGGCAACCCCCAGGAGCCCGACCCAGAGGACCGCACCCAGAAGACCGATCCCTGCCACCAGCGTCCGATGACTCACGCTCACGTTCTTCCCTCCTGACACGCTCAGGCTCGGATTCTATCCCGTGGACGAGGGCCTCTGGAAGGACAAGCGGGGCGCCCGAACGCGCCCCTCCGCGCGGCCTCCGTGATCAAGGGAGCCGAAGCTAGCCTTGGCCTCCCTGGATCGCCGGCTCGACCAGTTCGCCCATCCCACCGCACCCCCCCCGGCTGATCGGGACCTCGCACATCCCCCGATAGCAGTCGCCTTGCGTCGTCAGGCCGTAGAGCCCCGGCTCGATCCCCTCCTTCTCCAGAGCCGAGGCCACATAGTAGTCGGGTCGAGCGAAGCGAAACCACTGGAGGACGGCATCGCGGACCTGATCGACGGTGTACCCCTTCTCGCGGATGAGGTGCGCCGCGAGACCCTTTCCGCTCGTGACGAGGTTGCAGCGCGCTCCTCCCTTCTCGCAGCAGCATTGGAAGGCGTTGTTGTCGTCGCAGCAGGGGGCCACGAGCTGGACAAGGGCATCGTGGAACACGATCTCTTCCCCCTCGGCGAGGACGATCTCGTCCTTCCAGCTAATGAACAGCGGAAGGCTCTGAAGGCTCAATGGAATGCCATAGTCCGTCTGTGTCCCCGCAGCCGGGGTGATCTCTTTCGAGATTCGTTCGAGGGGGCTCGGTTCCCCCGCCTTCATGACCCACCCCATGAGAGAAAGCGCCGATCCGAACACCACAATCGCCAGTAACCCAACCCAGAATCCCGCCCTTCGAGGGATGTACCCGTGCAAACCTACCTCCTCCAAGACGTTCCTACGAATGCCACAGGCTAGCCGCGGATCGTGAGGATTCTCTGAATAGGCTGCGGAGTTCGTGTGGGCCGCCGTGGGGCCCGCCTTGGGATCCCGAGCGAGCGCGCCGGGGAACTTCACTCCGAGGCGTGTGTAGTCTATAGTGACACCTGGAGGTGATCTGTATGACCAAGCGAGGGTTCGGTCAGTGGGGTTCTCTTCTGTACGTCGGTTCTGCCCTACTCGTGGTCGCCGTCCTCGCGCTCGGCCTCCGCACCACCGTCGCCTACGCCCAGCAGGAGTCGCCGGTCGAGCGCTATTATCGTCTTCTGATGAGGATTTCAGACGAGAACCTCCTTCGGCTCCCTGCCGCCATGGTGGACCTGGCCGGAGAGGGGGCTGAGGGGAGAGGAGCGTTCTTTGGCGAGCCGAGGGTGTATCTGAAGGGCAAGGACATCGACCTTCCGGTGAACCACTACCAGGTGGTCGCCCTCGACTTCTCGGTCCGGCCGGAGGATCCAGCGATGGCCTGGTTCGGGGTGGCCGAGCAGCAGGAGGGTCTGACGTTCGTCGCGTCCGGGGTTGGCTTCTTCTACTCGAACGTGGGCATCTTCATCCAGGCGGCCGTGAAGCCGGAGTCTCCGGCCGCGGCTCCGACGCCCGTGATGACCTTCGCCCCCTCAGGCGGGACGGGTCTCGCTATCGAGAGCTACCTGCAACTGATCGAGCGGATCCCGGCGGAGTCCCTGACGAGGCTCTCCGGCGTGATGGAGGAGCTGAACGCGGCCGGCGAGGAGGATCCACGGCGGGTCGAGTTTGTGACGAACCCGCGAGACTACCTCCTGAAGCAAGACATCCTCCTCCCCAGCGCGTACTATCGGATCACGGCCATCGACTTCCAGCGGGCGGCGAGGCTTGACGTACCGGTCGTGTTCCTGTCACGGACGCGCGGCGGACTCGCCGTGGTGCCGCAGGGGATCGGGCTCTTCTTCAACGGGGAGGGGCTCTTCATCCAGGAAGCGATCTAGCGAGGAAGACAGCGGTCCGGGCCGCGGGGGGACCGGCGGGGGGGCAAGGAGGCCGGATGCGAGGACCATGCTGCGGGAGAGGTGATCGGCGGAGGAGAATGGGGAACGCGAGAGGAACCGCAGCCAGCCTGATGGCGGGGGTGGTTCTTGCCATGCTGCTGGCTGCGGTTCCGGCCTTGGGAAGCCCCGATATCTCTGTGACCGACATTGAGTTTGGGATCGTCGCTCAGGGCGGCGCGGGCAGTCGCCCATCCCTCAGCGAGAACCAGGCGATCCTCGGCGACACGGTGCGCGTGCGTGCCGTGGTCCACAACAACGGGGATAGCGCTTCCGGCGTGTTCAGTGTCGAGTTCTACTTCATCGAGATCTCGAGCCAGGAGACGGACCGGATCGGCAGCGCGGCGGTCTTCGGCCTGGCTCCGGGCGAGCAACTGAAGCCTGCGGTCACCCTGGACACATCGGCCCTCGCCCCGGGGATCTACGAGATCGTCGTCAAGGCCGACCCGGGCGGGGCCCTCGGTGAGACGAACCTCTGCAACAACGAGATCCCGCGGGAGGCTTGCCCGGGCGACGTCTCCAAGCAGAGCTCCGCCTACACCCTGACGCTTCTTCGCCAGGGGGCGGCGATCTCCGACGTCCAGGCGGGAACGACCCTCGCCTTCCCGATGTGCCGCATGGGGGCTCTCGTGAGCAGCCAGGCACTCAACTTCTACAACGTGGGAACCGAATCGCTCAGCCGGACTGACTATCGGGTGAGCATCGCCTACCGGACCGACCTCACGGACTCGTTCACAGACCTCGCGACGAGTCTCCTCGCGACCAGTCAGCCAAGCCTCAGCAATCCTGGCGAGGAGACGACCCTCTTCGTTGGATGGAGCGACTCCCTCCTGAACAAGGTCTTCGGCGAGATCTCGGACAGCGAGCATGACCTCTACGTCGGCCTCGGGAAGAGCCTTCCCATCCAGATCAGGATCTCGATTGCCCCCATCGGCGAAGACGGAACGTCGTCGGTCCTGCGGGAGGTCTTCCTCCCGGCCAAGCGCGAACGATCCAACCTCTACTCCACCGTCGATCTCTGGACGTTCCCGGAGCGGCCGGCCTGCTCCGCCTCGTTGGTCGCGGACACCGGAAACACAGTGCGCGTCGCGCCGGCGGTCGGCCCGGACGACCTGATCTACCACGTCCTCGGGGGACCTGGCGGAGACGAGCTCTTCGCCTTGAACGTCAACGGCGAAGTCCTCTGGAGCCTCTCCCTCTCGGGCGAGCTCACGACCGTCGCTTTCGGGCGATACGAGGGGACGGCCGAGGCCCACACGACGGTCCTCTACGTCGGATCGAGCGACGGGAAACTCTATGCGTTGAGGAGCCGAAAGACGGAGGACACCTACACCGTCGAGCAGCTCTGGGAGAAGACGGTCGGCGCCGTGACCGCCAGGCCGGTCGTGTCCGGGGACAAGACCCGGGTGATCGTCGGCTCGGCGAGCGGCCTCTTCGTCTTCGACGAGAACGGGACTGAGAAGGCCAAGGTCACGAACAAGGGCGCCGTGAGCCTGCCTCCGCTGTACGTGGACGCCACGAAGGAGACCTGGTTCGCGTCAGGGAGCACGGTCTACAAGGCGTCGGAGGATGCAGCGATTCTCTGCACTCACAACGCGGGATCGAATGTGACGACCCCGCTCGAGACGAACGCCGGACAAACGGTTGTGTACTTCGGCACGGAGGACTCGCTCCTGTGGGCGATCGGGACGGTCAAGGGAGCCGACTGCAAGCCAAAGACCTCCCTTGATCTGGCGAGCCCCGTGAGCGGCCTGAGCGTGCTGCGGCCGGGCGACGCGCGCCGGGATGAGATCTACGTCACGACCGAGGACGGGCATGCGCACCTCGTGAGGTACGCGGCGCCGACCCTCACGCAGGAGGAAGACAGGAAGCTCCTGCGGAAGATCGTGGAGACGCCTCCCGCACTCGTCGTCAGCGCGAACCGAGTGAGGGCGGTCTTCGTCGTCTCTCCATCGGGGGAGCTGAAGGCCGTCTCTGACGACCTGGGGCAGGTCCTCGACGTGGAGGTGTGGGGGGAGTCGGTCCCCTACCAGTTTGTGTCCGGGAAGGCCATGACGGCGCCGGTCATCTACACCGAGGCGGACCCGATGATCCTGCTGGTGGGGTCTGCGGACGGGGTCCTGTATGCCTTTGACCTGTCCCAATTGAGGTAGCGCCGGGCGAGCCGTCATCGGGTGCGGGCGGAGGGGAAGCAGAGCTTCCCTGAGGTTGGCGTCCGGGGGGCCGGGCGGAGGGCTGGTGTAGGACGTGAAGGAGAACGTGATGGGCAGAAGGCTGCGTTTCTCACTCTGGCTTTTCCTCCTTGCCGTCTGCCTTGCGCTCGGGCTCCCCGCTTGGGCGCAGGAGGCAGACCTGACTCCGCTCGCGCTCGTCCTCCAACCCGTGACGGGAGAGCCCGGGACCGCCGTCCTCATCGGCACGGAGGTTCGCCTCGTCGGCACGATCCAGAACGAGGGGACCGCGCCGGCAGGGGAGTTCTGGGTCGAGTTCTCCTGGCGGCGTGTGGACAAGGCGGAGTCATGCTGCCTTGAGCGCGCGGTTGTCCCGGCCGGGCTCGCTCCGGGCTCGGAGGTCTCTCTGGAGGTTGCCCTCGACACTGCGGACCTCACGCCAGGAAGCTACGAGGTCGTCCTCCGAATCGACCCCGACGACCAGGTTCACGAGTCGGATGAGACCGACAACCGACGGAGCGCGATCCTGGTCGTCCTCTCCTCGCGCCCCGAGCTGCACCCGATCAGCCTCGAGGTGAACCCCAGCTCGCCCGTCGAGCGGGGTGAGACGGTCCTCGTCTCGACGGAGATCGAGAACACCGGAGAGGCGACGGCCGGCGAGTTCCGGGTCCGCTTCCTCCACTGGCAGGGGGAGATCGGCGCTTCCCTCGCCGCACCCGAAACCTCGTGGATCCAGTTCGGCTCGGCTCTCGTCCCGGGTCTTGCCCGTGACGGGCGCCTGCGCATCGAGCAGCCTCTGGACACGCTCCTCCTCGACCTCCTCTCGCCTGAGCTGGGAACGATCACCCCGCACACGATCAGGGTCGTGGTCGATGCTCCGGACAACGTCAGTGAGGAAGACCCGGACAACAACGAGATGATCGGCTCCCTGGGGGTCCTCCCCTCCGATCTCCCGCTCCCCGAGCTCCGGCCGGTCGCTCTGACGTTCGACCGGGACCTTCCTCTTGCCTGGGGGAACGAGACGAGCGAAGAGGTGACGGCGACCGTCACGGTGGTCAACTTCGGCGGGAGCACGGCCCCCGGCTCGCGCGAGAACCCGATCGTCGTCCGCTTCGCCTTCCGCCGCTTGGGAGAGCTGGCTTGGACGGACGTCCCAGCAGACAACGTCCGCCCGATCCGCGAGGACATCGCCATCGAAGAGGGAAGGAACAGCGTGGAGGCGACGGTTGATCTCGTCTTCGACGAGCCAGGGAGCTACGAGGTCATGGCGGACGTCGATCCCGGGAACCTCCTCCCCGAGCAAAACGAGGGGAACAACCGGATCGTGGTCGGCCTGTCCGTTCAGGGGTCCGAGCTGCACCCGCTGGGGGTCGAAGTCGGGAGTGCCCCGGTTCGCCAGGGGGACACGATCACCGTCGTCTCCCTGGTGGAGAACACGGGAGAGAAGACCGCAACTGCGTTCACGGTCGGGTTCTACATCGACACCCTGCGCTTCGACACCTTCTCCTACACCGGCGAGGGTCTGGAGCGGGACGACAGCGTGAAGGCCGAGGGCGTGCTCGAGACGACCGATCTTCCCCCTGGTTCCTACGCCCTGCGCGTCGTCGTCGACCCCGACGACCGGGTCGCGGAGCTGGATGAGGCGAACAACGTCATCAGCACGCCGCTCGCCCTCTTGCCGCCCGTTGCCCGCCGCGCGGAACTCCACCCGACCTCCCTCATCCTCGACCCGCCCTCCCCGATCCCGGCCGGGGGCGGGGTCCGCGTCGTGGCGACGCTCTGGAACACCGGGGCCATCGACGCGGAGCGGTTCCAGGTCGCCCTCGCGTACAGCCCCGACCACGGGGCGAGCTGGATCCCCTTCTCCGTCGAGGACGTGCCCTCCATCGCCCGCGGCGAGCGACGGGCCGTCGAGGGGTGGCTCTCCACCTCCAGCCTCGCCGCTGGGGCGCGCTACACTCTCCGCGTCCTCGTCGACTCGAGCGCCCAGGTGGAGGAGGAAGACGAGACGAACAACGCCCTGCTCGCCGGGCTCTTCCTCGGGGTCGCGACCACCCCGTCCGGCCTGGGAGTGGACCTCACGGCCTCCGACCTCGTCTTCACCCCTCCCTCCCCGATCCCGCAGCGGATGGAGGTCCGGGTGTGTGCCGAGGTCTCGAACACGGGGCAGCAAGCGGTCGGAGGGTTCTCGGTCGGGCTACTCTATCGAACCGACCTGGCCGGCACCTTCATCCCCTTCGCGACCGAGTCGGTCCCTGGCCTCGCCGCCGGCCGGAGCGTCACGGTGTGCCGGACGCTCGACACGAGGAGCCTTCCTCTCGGAAGTATCGAGGTGAAGGCCGTCGTCGACTCCGCTGGCCAGGTCGCCGAGGCGGACGAGGCGAACAACGAGCGCACGAGGACGATCTACGTCGGCGCCACGAGTCAGAAGCCTGATCTCTCGCCGACCGCGTGGCGGATCGACCCGCCCTCTCCGGTGGAGCAGGGAGTCTCGGCCCTCGTGTGCGTGAAGGTCGCGAACCTCGGCGCCGGGACCGCCGGCTCGTTCTCCGTCTCCTATGCCTACCTCGCGACGTCGTACGTCTCCTTCGCCACGGCGACGGTCGCCGGCCTCGCCGGCGGCCAGGCCGTCGAGGTCTGCCGCGCCTTGGACACCTCGAGCCTCGCACCGGGGACGTACGCCGTCCGGATGACGATCGACCCCGACCAGCGCGTGCCGGAACAGAACGAGGACAACAACGAGCTGTCGGCGTACTTCACCCTCACCGTGCCTCCGAAGCCGAGTCTCCAAGCCCTGTTCCGGGCAAGCGGCGTGGTGCGGCTCTTCGCGGGCGGCGTGGGGAACGGGACGGTGTACGCAGCGTCGGACGACGGGAAGCTCTACGCCCTGAATCACGACAACTCCTCTCTCGCCGGATTCCCGTTCAGCGCTGGGAGTGCGATCCGCGCCCTCGCTCTGGACACGGGGTCCGTGCGGACGGCGTACCTTGGAACGGCGAGCGGTGAGCTCGTCGCCGTGGGGCTTGACAGCGGGCAGGAGATCCGACGCACCTCCCTAGGACAGGAGGTCCTGGCCCTGGACGTCGACCAGTTCGGAAACGTCTACGCCGGCACCGCCGCGCGACTCGTCAGTCTGACGCGGACGGGAGGCGAGCGCTGGGCGGTGGCGCTGCCAGGCGCGACGCGCGGCCTGGTCGTGGACCGGGTGCGAGGCGCGGCCTACGTCAGCACCTCCACCGGATCCCTCGTCGCCGTGTCGACCAGCGGCGCCCCGAAGTGGCAGACCAACCTCGGGGTCCCCCTCACGGCCCTCGCCCTCGGGGAGGCGATCTACGTCGGAACCGAGGACGGCAACGTGCGTGCCGTGAGCCCAGGGGGAACGGTCGGGGCCGGCTTTACGGCAGGCGGAGCGGTCTCCGGCCTGACGGTCGACCCCGGGCGCAGTGCTGGACAGCCCGTGTACGCCACCTCGACGGACGGGAAGCTGTACGCCCTCGATCGAAGTCTGAGACTCCAGTGGACCACAACGAGTGGTGCGCCGATCCGCGCCGGGGCTCGCGTCGACCCTCGTAGCGGGCTCGTTGCCTTCGGATCTGATGATGGGAAGCTTTACGCAGTCAACCCGGACGGGAGCGCGGCCTTCACGGCAAGCGCCGGAAGCCCCATCCGCTCCTCTCCGTGGATCGACGCCCTCGTCGAACGAACGGGGACGGGGGTGGTCCTCAAGCGAGCGATTCGCTTCGGGACAGAGGACAAGAGCGTGTACCAACTCGTGGCGAGACTCTAGGGGGGGAGAGATGAGAGGCAAGGAGGGGAGGCTCATGAAGCGGAGGGGTTGGATCCTGATCGTCGTGGGGCTTGCCGCCCTGCTCGTCGCCCCGCTTGCGGGCGGGGCGGGAGGGCTGCCGGAGCTCCACCTGCGCAAGATCGTGCTCGAACCGCCCTCGGCGGTCATCCGCGGCGAGGTGGTCGCCGTCCACGCGTGGGTGATCAACACCGGCGAGCGGCCGGCGGGCGAGTTCAAGGCGGAGTTCTTCTGGCGCCGCGCCGGAGGAGATGAGAGCTGGACGAGCTTCCACACCGTCCTCGTTCCCAACCTTGCCCCCAGCCAGGCAGACGCCCTGGAGATCAAGGACGACGGAACCCCGATCGCCCTGGATACGTCTCCCCTCGATCTTGGGGTCTACGAGATCCGCGTCGTCGCGGACTCGAACAACCAGATCCCAGAGGGCGACGAGATGAACAACGAACTCGCGACCACCCTCACCCTTCTCCCCTCCCGGACCGGCCTCGCCGATCTGCAGCCCGTCTCCATCGCCTTCGACCCGGCCTCACCGGCAAGCGGCGAGATCGTCGTCGTCTCGAGCGAGATCCGCAACTCCGGGAACCGCGATGCCGGCCCGTTCCGCGTGACCTTCCTCGTCGACGGAGTGGAGTTCGACGGCGCCACCCTGGAAGGCCTGGCGGCCGGGTCGGGGATCGCCGCGCAGGGTGCGCTCGACCCGTATGCCCTCGGCCTCGGCCCGGGGAGCCACGCCGTGCGTGTCCGTGTCGACGGCGACGCGCTGGTCGAAGAGCAAGACGAAGCGAACAACGAGCTCAACACCTCCCTCACCCTCCAGGGGGCAGAGCTCCGCCCGCTCTCTCTTCAGCTCGATCGCTCCCTCGTCCGACTCGACGAGCGTGTCGTCGTGTCTGCGCGGGTGAAGAATGTGGGACGCGGTGAAGCCAGATCCGTCGAGGTGGCCTTCTTGATCGGCGGGGTCCGCTTCGCCTTGGTGAACCTCGGGCCTCTCGGCCCGGGGGACGAAGCCACGGCCGTCGGGGAGCTCCTCCCGAGCCGGCCAGACCTCGCCGTCGTCGCCGGCCTGCACGAGTTGCGCGTGACCGTTGACCCCAACGGCCTCGTCCCGGAGTTGGACGAGGCGAACAACGACCTCGGGAAGACGATCACCGTCTTCGCCGAGGTCCCCAGGCTGGCCGAACTGCATCCGGAGAGTCTCGAGCTGAACCTCCCCTCCCCGGTTGAACTCGGGAAGGCCGACGCCGTCACGATCTGCTCCCTGGTTGTCAACACGGGGAAGGCTCTCGCCAAGGGCTTCTCGGTCGAGTTCAGCTGGCGCGCCAAGGGGACCCTCCGCTGGGAGCCGGTCCCCTGCCGAGACCTTGCAGGTTGTGGCGGCGTCGACCTCGCACCGGGAGCGGAGATCCGCGCGGAAGGAACCCTCCCGCTCTTCTCGGCCCTTCCGGGGATCTACGAGGTGCGCGTCGCTGTCGACCCGCACACCGGCTGCGACCAGGCCTCCTGCGCCGACGTCGGCCGGGTGGCGGAGCTTGACGAGCACAACAACGACCTCGTGACGACCCTGACCCTCCTCTCCCCGCGCCTCCCGGACCTCAGCTTCGACCCCTTCCTCCCACTCGAAATCGCGCCGGCCCCACCTGTGAAACGCGGCCAGACTCTCCGCCTCGCGGCCAACGTCCTCAACCTAGGCGATGTCGAGGCGGGACCGTTTGAGGTCGAGTTCTCCTACAGCTACGCACCGCAGGCAGCGCCGCAGGTCGCCCCTGCCGGAATCATCGTCCAGCCCTCCGCGTCCACCCGCTTTGCCGCGGTTCCTGTCCTCAGGCTAGGGGTCGGTAAGGAGACGCGGGTGCAGGCTCTCCTGGAGACGATCGACCTCCGGCCCGGGATGTACGTGATCCGCGCGGAGATTGACCCGGTCGCGCCCGGCGCTTCGGGCACGGTGCGCGAGAAGAACGAGGTGAACAACCTGTTCGAGACCCAGGTCCTGATCCAGGGACCGGACCTCACGCTCAGCGGTGTCGAGGTCGCCCCGCCGTCGGCTGTCGCCATCGGTCAGGTGATCAAAGTGAGGGCCACCGCGCTGAACACAGGCGTCGAGGCCGCGGGGAGGTTCTCCGTCGGCTTCTCCTGGTGCCGGGTCGCAAGCCCGAACGGGGGCGCCCCGGAGTTCCAGTGTGTCGGCCTGGGTGCGGTCCCCTTCACGGGAATCGCGATCGGGAGCCCGGTCGTCGCTGAGTGGGCCTTCGACACCTCAGCCCTGGAGCCTGGGGGGTACGTCCTGCGGGTCGTCGCCGATTCGCAGGGAGAGGTAGCCGAACAGGACGAGCTGAACAATGAGATCATGGTCCCGCTTGTCGTGGGTGGGGTGGCGTCGGGCGCCGATCTCGCGGCGACGAGTCTCGCTGTCAACCCCGACTGGTCGACATCGAGCGCGCGGGCGACGGTGAAGGTCACGAACCTCGGGACCGCGGCCACCGGGCCGTTCGCCGTCCAGTTTCTGTACGCGCCCGTGCCCAAGTCCGGCGAGGGACCCGCACCGACCCTCTTCCACACCTCACAGATCGCTGACCTCGTCGCCGGCGGCACGACCTCCGTCCAGGGACTCCTCAAGAAGACGACCCTCGCCAGCGGGACCTACCGGATCACGGTGGTCGTGGATGCCGGCGGAGCAGTCCGCGAGAAGGATGAGACGAACAACGCGATCTCCAAAGTCGTGACGCTCCAGTAGCCAGAAGCCAAGGGCCACAGGCGCGAGGCCTGCGGCCCTTCTTCTTCCGATCCTTGTCTAGACCGGGAGGAACCGCAGACCGTGGATCTCCTCGCCCCCGCGGCAGCGGACGACGCCCACGGTCGCCCGGACACGCTTCCCGGTGCGCGGCGCTTCATCGACAAGGTGCCCGGTCGCGCGAACCCCCGAATCCATCTCCACGATCGCCAGCCGCAGGTAGCGCTCCACGTAGTCGATCGCCAGGGCGTAGACGTCGGTGAACGTCACGACCGTCCCCTCGCCTGTCACCTCGAACGGCTCGAACTCCGTTCCCCCGCACTGGGGGCAGACGCAGTGCGCGGGGTAGGAGAGCTTCCCGCACGTCTTGCAGCGGACGCCGTACACCTTCTTCTCCATGCTAGCCCTCCCGCACGAGCACGGTCGCGATGACGTTGTTCCCGAATCCACCGAAGTTCAGGGCGAAGGCGTTCTTCGCTCCCTCGACCTGCCGCGCCCCGGCCTCGCCGCGGAGCTGCCAGACGAGCTCCGCGAGCTGCGCAACGCCCGTCGCGCCTACTGGGTGCCCGCGCGCCTTCAGGCCGCCGGAGGGGTTGATGGGAAGCTTTCCCCCGAGCGCGGTTGCCCCCTTCTCGATCGCCTTGGCCGCCTTCCCCTTGGGGAAGAACCCCGCGTCCTCGCTCTCCGCGACCTCGAGGATGGTGAACGCGTCGTGCAGTTCCGCGACGTGGATGTCCTTCGGGGCGAGCTTCGCCCGGTCGAAGGCCCGTTCGGACGCGATCCGGACAGCCTTGAGCACGGTCGGGTCCTCCCGCTCGTGGACGGCGTGGGTGTCCGTCGCCTGGCCGATCCCGGCGACGCGGACGACCGGCCGCCCGAGCTTCACCGCGAGATCGACCGGGGCAAGGACGAGCGACGCCGCCCCGTCGCTCACCGGGCAGCAGTCGAACATCCTGAGCGGGTCGGCCACAAGGGGGTTATTCACCTCGGCGTCCGGCGAGGTGAGGATCCCTTCCATCGTGATCCTCTGGTGGATGTGGGCGAACGGGTTCTTGATCGCGTTCTCGTGGTTCTTGATCGCGACCATCGCCAGGTGCTTCCGCTCGACCCCGTGCCGCTCCATGTACAGGCGGGTGAACATCCCGGCGAGGGAAGGAAGCGTCACGCCGTAGATGTACTCCGCTTCGGGGTGGGAGAGGCTGGCCACGAAGTCGGTCGCCTCGAGGTTGTCGACCGCGCGCATCTTCTCCCCGCCGGTGACGAGGACGACGTCGGCCATCCCAGAGGCGACCGCCTCGTAGCCGATCTTGAACGCCGCCGCCCCGGAGGCTGGGCCGTTCTCCACCGTCTCGGCCATCGCCGGGTAGAGGGAGAGCCGGTCAACCAGGGCGCTCGCCACCGCGGTCTGGCGGTTGATCCGCGCCGCACCCATGTTGGCGACGACGACCTCGTCCGCACGCCGGTCGCCGAGGACCGCGTCCCGCAGGGCGGCGAGCGAGGGGGCGCACATCATGTCCACGAGGCTCCCCTCGGCGCGGCCGAAGCGGGTCATCCCGACGCCGATGATCGCGACCTCCCTCATCGGCCGCCTCCTTTCCTCTCCGCGCTCTTCGAGGCGGGCTTCCCCTCCCCGTCCGGGAGGCGGATCGTCTTCGCCTGCTCCAGCAGGTCGGCCGGGACCGGCCGACGCCCGGCGACGAGGCGCGGCTTCGCCGCGAAGTAGGTCTCCCGTGTCAGTGTCCACGACGGGACGCCGCCCAGCTCGTGAGAGACCTCGAACTTCCTCTCCAGCGGATACTCGATCATCCAGCGGCGGAAGCCGATCGGGCTCTCGGCGACGATCAGGACTTCCTTCTCCCCGAGGTGCTCGATGTGGTACTCCATCTTCGAGGCGAAGAGGTGTGCCCCCACGCGCAGCCCGCGGCGCAGGGTGAGGGTGTGGTAGCTCATCCCCCGCTCCGGCCCGTCGGCGCGTCCATTCACGATCCCGGCGAGGACCCCGTCGATCAGCCCGACCAGGACGTACTCGTCGCGCACGCGATACCGCTTGAAGGCAAGGAGCTCGGCGAAGAGACGCGCAGAGACGATGTCGTAGTAGTCCCGCTCCAACCAGACGAAGGGGGCGATCGCCTCAAGGAGGATCGGGACCTCCTCGCGCGCAATCTCGCGCACGACCATCCCCTCCCCGCTCGCCAAGGTGATGACCTTCGGCGGGTAGGGCGGCATGTCCATCGCCGGTGGGCGAAGGAGCGCCTCCAACTCATTCAGCTCGCTCATGGGGTCTCCTTTCTCTCGAGGGCTGAAGGGCCGCCTGCGCCCTCGCCGCTCGGGACCGCCTTCCGCAGAGGAAGTCGCCTGAAGGATAGGAAGCGGGCCGCAGGCTGTCAAGGACGGGGCCGCGGCAGAGGCCGACACACTACGGGTCGGTGGAACGGAGCGCCTCCACGGCAGCGAACGTAGGCGACGATGTCGAACCTGCGCTGGGGCCGCTCGCGTTCACGCAGCGCACCGTCCTCAAGATCGGCCACGCTTGCCCCGGGGTCCGGTCGGCTTCGCGTCGGCGAGACGTGCCGATCCTTAGCGGTGTCGCCCTTTCCCATTCCCTCTTCCGAGATCCTCGGGCGAGTAGCCCGACTCCTTCCCGGTCATGGACGCGATCTCGACCCGGATGACTGCTGTCCGCGCCAGGGCGGCCGCTGAATAGCCGCAGGAGGAGCCCCCGTAGTGGTGGAGGATGAGGTCGAGGCCGTCCGCCTTCTCCTCGGGCGCTTCGACGAACGCCGCCGTGCCGAAGCCGATCACGCTCCGGTACTTCAGGCTCCACGCGCAGGGATTCTCGTCCGGGACGATCACCTGGTCGACGTCGACCTCGAAGCAGACCCGGGGGTTCTGCCGAAGGAAGTCGACCTTCTTCCCCTCTCCCGCCGAGTGGAGGTAGAGCGCGCGCCCGTCGTAGCCGAAGAGGAGAGGGACGACGTAGGGATTCCCGTCCTCGCACAGGGCGACCCGGCAGACGATCGCGCGCTCGAGGATCGCGTCGAGCGAGGTCCTCTCCCGGATCTCCTTCTCCTTGCGTCTCACCGTCCCTCCCACCTTCGAGCCATCGCTGGGCCGAGTCGAGCCAAGGCCCGCTCGATGAGGGCCTCTGGGTTCACGACCGTCGCTCTCCGCGCCTCCTCGGCCGAGAGGCCAGCCCCGCAGGCGACGCGCTCGGCGCCGGCCTGATCAAGGAAGCCGGCGTGGGAGTGGGCGTCGGTGTTGACCACAAGCTGCACCCCGGCCTCCCCGACGGCGTGGGCGACGTGGCCGTTCGTCAGGGCGTGCGGCCCGCGACTCGTGATCTCCAGGCAGATCCCGTTCCGCGCCGCCTCCTCCGCCTCCTCGCGGGTGACGAGGCCGGGATGGGCGAGGACGTCCACGTCCGGAGAGGAGACCACCGCGGCGTTTGTTCCCGGCGCCACCGGCTCGGCGAGGGTCTCCCCATGCACAACGACCATCGCCGCGCCGAGCTCCCTCGCCCGGCGAGCGAGGCGGGAGATCAAGGACGGAGGGACGTGAGTCAGCTCGACACCGGGAAGGACAAGGAGAGGGAGATCCTCCCCCTCCTCGCGAACGAAGGAGAGAAGGCATCGGAGCACGTGCTCCAGATTGGAGGCGTCGGCATGATCGGTGATGGCAATCGCCCGGTACCCAGCAACCGCCGCCCGGCGCGCGTGCTCGCTCGGAAGGAGAGCCCCGTCGGAGAGGAGCGAATGGGTATGAAGGTCGATCCGAAGCGGTGAACCCAAGCGGGAGTCCCCCTTTCGCAGCCGCCGGGGGCAGGCGACGGCCCACCATCCTGCGGGAAGACGAGGAGGAAGGCAAGCGTCAGAAGCGGGGAGACATGGCGATTGCCTGGATGACCCCGAGTCACCCTGCTCCGCACGCGACAGGATGCCCCCTCGCGACCACGGGCCCCGAAGGCCGGCGCCAAGCGGGATGGGGGCGAAGGACCCTGGATGCATAGCCGGAAGCTGCAGGGCGCGTCGTAGGTTTCCGCAAGAGCCAAAGCTCCCAGGCTTGCCCTCACCCCCCCGGTCCGGGACGGAGTTGAACGAGGACGATTCCGGCCGCGGCGATAGAGAGCCCAGCGAGCTCCACCGGGCCGAGCCGCTCTCCGAGGAAGAAGAGGGCGAGGACCGGGATCTCGACCACCATCGCCGTGTTGGATCAGGCTTGACTCCATCGCGGAGAGGGCGCGCAGGGCGCGGTTCCAGAGGGTGAAGGCGAGGGCGGTGTTCATGAAGGCGAGCCAGGCAACGATCCCCCACTCCCCCCACCCCAGCCGCGGGAGCCCCTTCGTGGAGAGCCCGACCGCAAGGAGGATCCCCGCCCCCACGCCCATGCTGACCGTGGTCACGGTAAGGGCCGATAGCTCCCCGCGCCGATTGACAACCCGGCCGAGGAGGGAGGAGGCTGCGTTCGCCAGAACCCCACCCCCAGCGATGAGGAGACCGAGCCCCTCCTCCCGTGGGACAGCGACAGGGCCGATGTAGACGGCGGCCCCGGCGACGGCGAGGCCGAGCCCGGCCCACTGGAGCAGGGCTGGCCTCTCGGCAAGGAAGGGGATCCCGAGGAGGGCGACGAGGGGCGCGGTCATCCCCAAGAGCAGGTTCACCGTCACCGCGGGGAGATGGGCGAGGGCGACAAACTGCGCCCCTTGCGTCAGGGCGTAGAAGATGACCCCGAGGAGGACGAGCTCTCCCCACCTTATCGCGGGGAGGCGCCGGAGAGCGGCCGGCCCTCCGGAGCGCAGGAAGAATGGGAAGAGGACAAGGGTCGCCAGGCCGTAGCGCAATCCGGCGAAGGGGACCGCGGGGATCTCCCGCAGGCCGACCTTGATCAAGACCCACGACGTCGACCAGAGGACGGTGACGGAGAGGGCGACGAGGATCGCCGTTCGTCGCTCGTGGCTTGACCTCTCCTTGCTCACGTCCGCCTCCTCGTGGGCTTCTTCTCCGGTGGCGAGCCTGCCGGCAACGGCAGTCGGCAACCCCTTCCCAGGCGCCCTCAGAGGCAGAGCCTCGCGAGGGTCTCCTCTGGGCTCTTCCCCTCTTCCCACATCGCACGGAACGCCGCTCGGATCCGCGCCCGGATCGCGAGCCACTCCGGGTAGGCCGGCGGGGAAAGAACGCGGGAGTGGTCCCAGACGAAGCGGAGATCGGCGAGCCTCGGGTTCGAGTGGCCGGCGACAAACCCTGATGACCAGACGGAGAGAGGGGACACCTTCCCCTGACCGACGGCGAGGGCCTCGATCCGGGCTGGGTCGAGGAGGAAACAGAGGAAGGAAGACGCTCCCCCCGGGCACCTCGCCCCGGTCGGGACAGCGAGGAGGTCGGCCTCGAGGAGAACGCCGCCGCTCCCGTCCCGCGTCGGGAAGGGGGCGACGCCCCAGGTGAGCCCCGGCTCCCGGACGAGCCGCCGGACGACCCAATCCCCTTCCAGGACGAGGGGCACCTCGCCGGCGAGGAACGGCTCAGGGGAGAGGCTCCCGATCGGGTTCACCCCCAGGGCGAACCGCTCTAGGGGGAACCGCTCTCGCAGGCCGACGGCCCACCGATAAGCGCGGATGTTCTCCTCGCGGTCGGGCGTGAAGCGTCCGCGCTCGTCGAACCACCCTCCCCCGAAGAGGAGGGGCCACGCCTCGGGCCACCAGCCTGGGTAGCTGGGCACGAACCCGATCCGCCCCCGCCGGGCCACCGCGTCGAGCGCGGCGTCGAACGAGGCGATCGACGTCGGAATCCCCTCTTCGAGCAGAGTCCCGCGGACAGCGCCCTCATTCACGTAGAGGGTGACGAGGTCGGCGACGACGGGAAGGGCATACCAGGCGCCCTCCCTCGCGCCGAGCCGCGCCACCTCGGGCCGCAGGAGCGCCCTCGCCCGATCGGCGAGAGAGGAGGACAAGCGGAGGAGCGCCTCCTGGTCGGCGAGGCCGACGATCTCGTGCGCCTCGAGCCCGATGAGGTCGGGCGGGCGGCCTGCGCGCTGCGCGGCGAGGAACCCTTCGAGGTCCGGGCTCGACGTCGCGTCCCCCGCAGAGGTCAGGACAACCTCGTACTCGCCCTGGCTCTCGTTGAACGCCCGCACGAGGCGGGCCATCGTCGCGAGCTCCTCCCCGCCCCACTTCTCCCAGTACTCGACTCGGGTGCGCATGCTCGCCTCATTCTACCGCGGCCGGGCGGCGAGAGACCCACGGATGGGAGTCACAGAATCGACGCGGCCCAGCCGTAGGCGTAGCCGAGGAGAATCGCTCCGAAGAGGGCGATCCCGACGTAGAAAGCGAACACCCGCGGTTTCACCATCCCCCACACCGCCGCCATCTCCGGGAGGCAGGTCATCGGCCCGGCGATGAGGAAGGCGAGCGCGGCGCCCGGGTTCATCCCCTGAGTCATCAATCCCCCGACAAGGGGGAGCGCGACCACGTTCGTCATGTACATCGGGACGCCCACGAGGGCGGCCAGGGCGGGGGCGAACGGGTTCTTGATCCCGATCGCGGCGACGATCCACTCCCGAGGGACGTAGAAGATGATCACGGCCTCGAGGACGAGCGCAATCAGGATGAACTGAAGGACCCTCACCGTCGACGCGGCGGCCTCTCGGGCCGCGCGCCACAGGAGCGCCTTTCTGCTCACCAGCGCTGTCCCCTCGGTCGCCTCACACGGACAGGTCGAGACGGCTGGGACGGCGCAGCCGCCCGCCTCGACGGCCCTCCTTCGCCGGAAGGGCCACAGGCGGGGGCGGACGGGGACGAAGGAGTTCCCCGCGCGGAGGCGGAGCGGCTCCGCCCCCAGCCATCCCCGTTTCTCGAAGAGCAGGGTCAGGAGCCCGCCGCCCCAGCTCACAAGTAGGGTCGCCACGAGCCGGGCGGCGGCGAGGCTCCATCCGAGCGTGGCGACAGACAGGAAGAAGATCTCCGGGTCCATCGACGGGGAGGCAAGCCAGAAGGACATCACCGGCGCGAGGGGGACGCCCCCGATGAGCATCGAGGCGATCACCGGCACGACGGAACAGGCGCAGAACGGGGCGAAGGCCCCGACCAGCGTGGCGAGGAAGATCGCCACAACGGGGCGGCCGGAGAAGGCCGCGCGGATCTTCTCGCTCACCCCGCTGAGGCGAAGGAGAACGGCGAGCGGGACGCTCGCGAGGAGAATCGGCCAGATGCGAAGGAGGTTCTGAAGGACGAAGTCCAGGATCCGACCCAGGTGTTCCATCTCCCATTCACCTCTCTCTCAAGCGCGCCACTCGCGGTCACCGGTGCGGAACCGATGCGCGAAGCCAACAAGGACTAGCCCGGATGCCGCCCGCACGTCTCCTCTCCCTCAGCCAGGGCAGCGATCTCTTCCGCCAACCAGCGGAGGGACTCACGGTCGAGGGTGCAGCACTTCGCCGTCCCGGCCCGCTCGTCGTGGACGAGCCCGGCGTCGCGCAGGACCTTCAGGTGCTCGGAGACCGTGGACTGCGCTAGGGGGACCTGCTCCACGACGTCCCCCACACGGCACTCCGGGCAGGCCGCGAGATAGCGGAGCATTCGGAATCGAAGCGGGCTCCCGAGCGCGGCGAGCATCTGCACGAGTCGCGCGTCGTCTTTGTTGAGCGGGACTGGTTTCATTGATCGGAAATTTACGATGAATGCCCCGCCACGTCAAGCCCGGCCCCGAGGCTCGGGACGCGTCGCCCTATCCCGCCGACAGCGGGGCGAAGCGAGCCAGAAGGTCGAGGGCGTAGTCCGCGATCTCGCGCTGCTGCGTCCCAGCCGGAGGGAGGGGTGGGAGGGTCGCCTCCGTGTAGACCGTGTTCTCAGGAAGGTCGTTCAGACGGGTCCAAGGGCAGATCCCATTCCCGCCGTGCTCGACCGCCGTCGCGTTCCGCAGCATGAGGAGCGCGTGGTCGACATCCGGCTGGACGTGGTCCTCCCTCGCCTGGAGGCGCTGGTAGGGAACGCGAAGGGAGAGGGCGAAGGTCGCGGCCTCCCGCTCCTGCCAGAACGCCTCATCGTCGCAGGCGTGGCCCTGGAGGTGCCCGACCCGGTGCTCGTCGCACCCGCCGGTGTCGTCCCGGTTCGCCGGCCCCTCCCAGTCGATGTAGAAGAGGACCGAAAGGTCCGGATGGCGCGCCAGGGCCCCGGCCGCCATCGTCACCCCGTAGAGTAGGAGACGAGCCCAATCCGCGCCGGGTCGACGCCGGAGAGACTGGCTGCGAAGCGGATGACCTCGGCGAGGCCGTCCTGATGGACGTACCCGTTGTCGTTCTCCGTCCCCCTGCTCCTCCCCCGTCCGTCGGCGTCGAAGGCGACGACCACGAAGCCCCGGTCGGCCAGGCGCTGCGCCTGCGAGCTCCCATCGGGCGTTGACCGCACGAAACCCGACGAGTCACCACTCCCGCCAGGAACGAGAACGAGAGCGGGCAAGGGCACGGGTGGGGCAGCGTGAGGGCGAACGACCGCGACGTAGAGCCGGGCCTCGCTCGTCGGGTTCGTGACCCAGTAGGTCTCCGAGGCCGGTCCCTGCCCCAGAACGGCGAGGCCGGCGACCCCGACAAGCACCAAGGCAAGGGCGAGCTTCATGGCGTCTCCTTTCCGACGGGACTCTCGGCGAGGGCGACGAGATCCTCCGAAGTGACCACGTCCAGATGTTCGGCCGCGTAGGCGACGAGCCGCTCGTACGCGGCCCAGATCGCCGCCTGGTTCTCGGGGGAGCGCGGCTCCGAGGGGCCGGGCGCGTTGAGGTCGTAGGGCGGCGTGCGCGGTCGGCCCTTGTCGGCGTCCTCGTAGTAGATGAGGGCCCACGGGGTCGCCCCCTTACGGTAGAAGTTGTCCTCGTGGATGAGGGCGGTCACGAGCGGCGTCCGCGGGCCCGTCCAGTCCGCGAGTCGTCCCTCGAGGTAGGCGGCCGGGTCGTAGGAGGCGGCAAGGGACGTGTCGAGCATCGTCCACCAAAACGACTCCTGCGGGTGTCCTGCGACCGGCCAGCGCGTCACGCTGAAGTCGCTTGGCCGGACGAGGAGCCCGTCCACCCACTCGAACGGCTCCTCCATCTTCGTCCCGGTCTCGTGATACAGGACGGTCATCCGCGCCCCGAGTGAGGCGTAGAGCGGGAGGGAGGCGTCTCGGTGGAGGGCGCTCGGGACGCCCGCCACGACCGGCGCACGGCCGAAGACCTCCGCGACGTAGGCGTACCCTCCCGGCGCACCGCGATCGAGCCCTCCGGCCGAGAGGTCGAGCCGGTAGGTCTCGTAGTCCCGGAGGAGGGCCTCAAGCGCCCTCCCGAAGAGGCCACGCAGGGGGGCGTCAAGCCCACGATGAGCGGATGCGGCGGACGGACGTGGTAGCTGATCGTCATCTCGCTCTTCCTCAGGCGCTCGATCACGTCCGGCCTCACTTCGTCGTACAGCGCCACCATCGGCGCCGTCAGGTAGAAGTCCCCCCGAACCCCGTAGCGCTCGAAGACGTCGACCAGGCGGAGTACGGTCTCCGCGCTCTCGTCCAGGTTCACGAGGTCGTGGACGTTGACGGCGAAGGTGATCGCCGGCCGACTGCACCGCTCCCCCTCAGTGGAGAGTCAAGTCCCTCCCTCCCCGCCTCGCGGATCGACTCCAGGATGAGAAGCCTCCCAAGCGACGTAGGCGTCGGCGACCTCGGAGTGCGTCGCCCAGCGGACCTTCCCCGCAGCGACGAGGGCGTCGACGACCTCGGTCAAGAAGCGGTCGATCATCTCGTAGGGGCGGCCCGGAGCGCCGCGGAACTCGTTCGGGTGGAGCGTGAGGTGGTAGGCCGAGACCCGGTCCGTGCCGGCCGCGGCCAGGGAGTCGAGGAGCCCCTGCTTCAGGACCTCGAGCCAGGCCTCCTCCCCCCCGGCGGCCTCGATCTCCCGCTTTCGGGCCCACTCGTCCCCGTCGATCGCTCCGTTGGGGAGGAAGACGACCGCCCTGCCAGGGTCGTGCGCGGCGAAGAGCGCCACATCGATCCCGTCCGTGCTCCCCGCCGGACGCCAGGGGTGGACGCCGAGGAGCCCCTCCGGCGTGCTCTGGGTGCCTGGGTTCTTCCAGTCGCTGTTCACCGAGAGGCCTGCGCCGGCCGCCGCCTCGAGAAGACCCGGGTAGAGATTCCCCCCGCTCCAGTAGCGGATCGGACCAGTGACACCGGCGTCGCGGATGAAGCCGATCTCCTCGGCCATCACCGCCGCCCATAGAGAGACCGGCAGGGCCTCCGGGGCGCTTCCCAGGTGAGCCTGCTCGTGGAAGTGGAGGGCCACCTCGTGCCCCCGCGCCTCGAGGTCCGTGAGGAGCGTCTCTCCGCTCTCCGCCGCGACCGTCGTGAACGGAGACTGGACCTGGACCGTCATCCGCCCGCCATGGCGCTCGAGGATCCCTGCCAGCGCTCGCAGGTCCCGCACGTCGGCCTGGAAGTAGGCGCGGTCGCGGTAGTCCGGACGACGCGGGTCGGTCGGGGTCTGCGTCGCCCCGGCCGCGAGGGCGATCGGGCTCACCCGGCTCCCCATCGGCTCGACGTGCATCCCAAGCCCGAAGAGGAGAACCCCCTCCGACGACCCACCTCCCGAGCCGTCTCCTCGCGCCGGGCCCGGAGCGAAGAGCATGCATCCAGCGAGCGCAAGGGAGAGCGCGAAGCTGGTCGAAAGGACTCCAACTCGTCGACGACTGAGGTGTGGTCTTGCCGCTCGGTTCACGCTGGGTCCCTCCTTGGCCGTGGCCGGACGGCCACGTCGATGGAAGTACAACCGAGCGCGGGAAGGGGTGTCAGAGAGCGGGGAGGGGGAGGGAGGGCCCTCCCCGCGGAGTGAGGCCTAGAGAGGCTTCACCGGCTCGCAAATGTCCACGACGAACTTGCGCTCCGGGTGAGACTGTGGATCGTTGAGGTAGACCTCGTAGCACATCCGGTCGTCCGACTGGTAGCCGTTCCGCGGGATCCACTCACCGATCAGCTTGTCCCACGCCGCGCCGAACTCATCCCGCCCGAGCTCGCAGTGAGCGACGGCGAAACGCCCGCCGGGGATGTCCATCGTCCCGACCTCCGCGTCTGTCTTCGTTCCTTTGGGCACGGTGACGCAGGCGCTCGAGCGGAGCTTCGACGGCTCGGTGACCTTGGGGTCGTCATGATAGACCCCGAGGACAAGGGCCCCAGGGACAGCGTAGAAGCCGCGTGGACCCGCCCAGCGGCCAAGCCGGTCGAACGCCTCCCCGATCTCGTGGTACGGACCCGTGTGCCGAACGTAGGCGACGTGGAGCGCGGGCATCTCCTTCACCTCGAACTGGATCTTCATCGGAGTCCTCCTTGTCTCTCGTGTTCCGGTCTCGGGAGGAGTGTAGGCACCGGCCCTCTTTGGGTCTTCTCTGGCCTTGCGCTCCGCTTTCCCTCCCTTGCTCTCGCCTTGCCCGTCCTTGCTCCCCAGGGCGCGGGCGGCGTCCCATTCCCTGAATCCCCCGTCGCGGAACTGGGAGGCGCTCATCCCAAAGGCGGTCCGGAACTCGCGAGCGAAGGAAGAAGAGGACCCGAAGCCACACTCGACCCCGATCTGGCTGATCGAGAGGGTCGGCTGATGGAGGAGCTTCACGGCCGCCGTCTCCACTCGGACGCGCCGGATGAAGCCGTTCACCGTCTCCCCCGTCACAGAGCGGAAGAGACGGTGGAAGTGGTAGGGGGAGAAGCTCGCCACGCGGGCGAGCGCTTGCAGGGAGAGGTCCCCCGCCAGGTTCATCCGGATGTGGTCGATGGCGCGGTCGACCCGGGCGACGCGCCCGGCTCGAAGGATCTCGCGGCGACTCATCTCCTCCTCCTCAGACAGCGCGGCAGGACACGAGGACCCACTCGTCTCCAGAACCCTCCCCACGTCCTCCCCCTCACCTGCGAGACCTCACTCGAGGAAACGGAGCTAGTCTCCCCACGCGGGCTGGCCGTCCTCGGCGCTGTGACGATCGGTCGGCTGGACGACGTTCCCTCCGTCGGCGCTCATGGAGTAGACCTCGTAGTCCCCATCTCGATCCGACTGAAACGCGATCCGCGTCCCGTCCGGCGACCACGCGGGTCGCCCGTCCGTCGCGGCGTGTCCCGTCAGGTTCTCGGGCCGCGATCCGTCGGGGTTCATGATGTAGACGTCGAAGTCTCCGTCGCGGTCCGAGGCGAAGAGGATCCCTCGCACGACCGTGAAGTAGAAAGGGCCGAGGGTCGACCGCGCGGTCGACACAACGACCGGGACGACCTCGTCTTCGCCTCCCGGGGTGGCAATCACGGGGACGCGCACGGTGATCCGCGCCGGGGTCCACAGAAGGACCTCCGCCGGAAGACCGTCGAACGTGACCGTCCCTTCCACCTCGCCGAAGCCCCGCCCGATGATCGAGACCGCGGTCTGGACTGCCGCTTCCTGCGGGACGATCTGCGTGATCCGCGGCGGAAGAACAACCGTGCACCCCACGCCGCGAGCAGGGACCGCTCCCACCGCCAGGATGAGAAGCCCCGCTCTCATCGCCGCCTCCTTCTTTGTCTTATCTTGACCATCCTAGCGCGGTCGCGGACGCGAAGGAAGCGCCCCGACCCCCCTGCTTGACATCGACTCCTCCCCGGCTATACTGCCCCCTCAACCCAAAGACGATCCAAAGGAGGCGAAACCGTGAGTAGCGAGTGTGGATGCGTCGCGTGGTTCCGCCTCGGGCGGGGTCGTTCCTAGCGTTCGGAGCACCTAGAAGCAGCATGTGACGGCCGTCCTGAGGGACGGCGTTCCTTCTCCCAAGGCGAGCCACGGACAGAGCGATCGGTCCGTGGCTCTTCCCTTTCTCGCGAACGTAAGGAGGCATCATGGCAGAAGAGATCAGGTGGCCCAGGGGATTCTCCGGCCGGCCGGCGACCCTCGCTGACATCCCGGCGGCCGTGGACCTGTTCAACGCCTGGTCCTTGCTCCAGCTGGGCGTGAAGGAGTACGACGAGGAGGGCCTAAGACTCGAATGGGGGGTGCCCGGGTTCAACCCCGCGACCGACACCCGCCTGGTCTTCTCGCAGGACGGAACCCTCGTCGGGTACGGAGAGATGTGGAACACGGATGCACCGTACGTCCGTGCCTACACGTGGGGGCGCGTCCATCCGGACCACCTGGGGCGCGGGATTGGGAGCGCTCTTCTCCGCTGGGAGGAAGGGCGAGAGAGAGACGATCGATAAGGCGCCGCCCGAGGCGAAGGTGGTCCTGCTTCACTGGACGTTGCACGGGGACGACGCAGCGAAGGCCCTCCTCCACGCGAACGGGTTCCGGCTCGTCCGCCACTTCTGGCGGATGCTGATCGAGCTCGACCGGCCGATCCCAGAGCCGGTCTGGCCGGAGGGGATCCGCGTCCGGGCGTTTCTCCCGGACGTGGATGATCGCCCGCTCGTGAGCGCGATCCGCGACGCGTTCCGCGACCACTGCGGGTTCGTGGAGTCCGACTTCGAGGAGGACGTCACCCGCACGCGTCACTGGTACGGGAAGGATCCGCACTTCGACCCATCCCTGTGGTTCCTCGCGGTCGAGGGAGAGGAGATCGTGGGGGTCGCTCTGTGCCGCAAGCACCAGGCCGAGGACCCGGACCTCGGCTGGGTCAACACGGTGGGCGTGCGCCGTCCATGGCGGAAGCGCGGGGTTGCCCTGGCCCTCCTCCACCACGCCTTCCGCGAGCTCGGAAAGCGAGGGAAGAGGCGCGTCGGGCTCGGGGTCGACTCCTCGAGCCTGACGGGAGCGACGAGGCTCTACGAGCGCGCCGGGATGCGTGTTTCCCGCCAGCACGACTCCTTCGAGAAGGAGCTCCGCCCGGGGGTCGACCTCTCCACGCAGTCCGCGAAGTAGGGCAAGCGGGCGGCCTCTCCCGGGCCGCCCCTCGTCCTCACCAAGAGGTGGCGCTCAGCGCACCTACGGGAAGATCCCACGGCGGGTGTACACCTTCGCCAGACGAGAGAGCGCAACGATGTAAGCCGCGGTCCGCCAGTCGGCCTTGTAGTCCCTCGCCGCGTCGCAGGCGTCGTCTAGATTCCAAGAGCGTCCAGGCTCTCCTCCACCTCGGACGCAAGGGAACCGACGGCAGGGCCGGTGAGCGAGACCTTCGTCCGCGGCGCGCCCTCGCGCGCGGCGGCCGCCTCTCGCGCGACCTCCTCGAAGTCGCCGTACACCCAGTCCGCGCCGAGGGCCCGGGCCAGGGCGATGAGAACCTCCCAGTTCGCCTTCCGGACCGGCGAGGTCGCGGCCGGCACCCATTCCCGGACGCGGCCGTCGGTGTCCACGACGTGCCCTCGGGTCTCGATCGGGAGGGAGATCGGCAGGACGACGTGCGCAAGGGCGGTCGTCGCGTTCTCGGCTGAGGCCATCGCCACGACGAGCGGCATGCCCGCGAGCTCCTTGGCGACAGCCGGATCACGCCCTGGGTCAGCTCCGATGGCCAGACAGGCCCGTGCCCCCGCGAAGACCGCTCTGCCGCGCCCCCGGGCTCCCCCCTCGGGCTCGAGCCCCGCGTCGAGAAGGCCATTCAAGTTGGAGAAAGCGCGCAGGAGCACGACACGTCGGTTCGCGGCCTCCTCCGCCACGGCGAAGGCCGCCTGCACGGCCGCCGCCGAAACGTGCCCTTCCTCGAGCACGAAGACCACGGCCCGTGCCGACGCCAGCCGCTCGCGGATCGCGCCAAGGTCGTCGTCCTGTGGGCGGCGGAGCGCTTCCAGAATCCCCGCCGCGGGGAGGTCCTCGATCGAGTGATCGGCCTCGGAGAGGTCACCTTGGAGGCTCACGATCGTCGCTCCCTTCGACTTGGCGCGGCGGACCTTGAGGTCGAGGAGGAAACGCTCGTGGCGAGAGCGCGGGCCCACGACGACCACGAGGTCTGCGTCGCTGATCGCGTCGCTCCGCGCCAGGCGCGAGGCGAAGTCGCCATGAAGCTCCTCCCGGCTCAGGCTCTCGATCCCGATAAGGCGGGTGCGAAGAGCAGCCCGTGCGAGGCGGGCGACGAGGTGCCCCTCCTCGTTCGTCAGGTGCCCCCCCGCCAGGACCGCGACTCGGCCCCTCTCCGATGGGAGCTTCTCCCGGATCCGCGCGAACGCCTCCTCCCACGAAGCCTCGACGAGCTTCTTCCCCTTGCGCACGAGAGGGATGCGCAGCCGGGGGCGGGATGCCCAAGCCTGCCAGCCGTAGCGCCCCTTCGCACACAGGATCCCCGCTTCGCCGTCCGGGACCGCCGCCATGTAGCGGCCGTTCAGGGTCTCTACCCTGACGTCGCAGGCAAGGCTGCACAGAGGGCAGACACTTGCCGTCCCCTCCAGCCGGAGGGGGACCTGCTTTCTCAGGCTCGTGCGATCCGTGAGCGCGCCGGTCGGGCAAGCGTCGACGCACGCCCCGCACGAGACGCAGGTCGACTCCTGCCAGGGGCGATCGAACGGCGCTTGCACCTCGACGGCGATCCCCCGGTGAGCGAAGTCGATCGCGTAGATTCCACAGACCTCGCCGCAGACGCGCAGGCAACGGCCGCAGGCGACGCACTTCCCCGGTTCACGCACGATGAACGGATGGCGCTCATCGGGCCGCTTCCGCAGCAGTTCTCCGGCGTAGGCCTCCTGGGTCGCCGCCGCGGCCGCGGACTGGTCGCGCAGGGCGCAGTCATCGACGCTCGCGCACCCGCATCCCAAGCAGCGCTCACCCTCCCGGCGGGCTTCCTCGTCCGTGAAGTTGGCCGCGTACTCCCCGAAGGTCAGGACGCGCTCCGCCGGAGAGAGGACCCGCGTCGGGACCCGCCGAGCCTCCTTCACGTCTCCCAGGTCGGCGCGGGTCACATCCACCTTCTCGTGCGCGTAGACCCTCGGCGGGGCGATCGGCAGCCCTCGCAGGAAGAGGCCGATCGCCTCGGCCGCCCGGTGCCCAGCGCCGACCGCCTCGATCGCGATCTTGGGGCCGGTCACCGCGTCGCCTGCGGCGAAGACCTTCTCCCGGCTCGTGTGCCCCGTGAGGGGGTCGGCCTTGATCCTCCCGTCGGGCTCGACGTCCACGCCCGCCCCGGCGACGCCGGAGCGGTCAACGACTTGTCCCACGGCGAGGATCGCGCTTTCGACCGAAATCACGAACTCCGAGCCCTTGACCGGGACGGGCCGCGCTCGGCCGCTGGCGTCCGGCTCGCCCAGCCGCATCTTCACGCAGCGGATCCCGGAAAGACGGGCTCCCTCGACCACGAACTCGAGCGGCTGCGTCAGGAAGCGCAGGTCGACCCCTTCCTCCTCTGCCTCCTTGACCTCGCGCGGATCGGCGGGCATCTCCTCGCGACCCCGGCGGTAGGCGAGCGTCACGGCCGCGCCGCGCCGCCGCGCTGACCGTGCGGCGTCAATCGCCGTGTTTCCGCCCCCGATCACCGCGACCTCTCTAGGCAGCTCGACCGCCTCCCCCAGGCTGAGCCGCCGGAGGAACTCGATCCCCTGCAGGACGGCCGGATGATCGTGATGCGGGATCGAGAGGTCGCCCGACCGCCACGCGCCCAAGCCCAGGAGGACCGCGTCGTAGTCGCGTTCCAGGTCAGCGAGGGACAGGTCGGCCCCCAGGCGAACGCCGTTCCGGAGCTCGATCCCCATCTCCTCGAGCACGCGGACCTCCCGGTCGAGGACGTCCTGCGGGAGGCGGAAGTCCGGGATCCCGTAGCGAAGCATCCCGCCCATCTTGGGCATGGCATCAAAGACCGTCGCCGCGTGCCCCTTGCGACGCAGGAAGTAGGCGCAGGAGAGGCCAGCCGGCCCGCCGCCGACGACCGCCACGCGCATCCCGGTCCCGGGCTCGCACGGGGGGACATAGCCTGTATCCAGGTCCCCGAGGAAGCGCTTCAGGTGCCGGATCTGGACTGGCTCCTCCGCGATCTGGCGCCGGCAGGCCTCCTCGCACGGGGAGGGACAGATCCGGCCGAAGGTGGCAGGGAAGGGGAGCTTCTCGTACAGCACTCGAAGCCCCTCCAGGAAGAGCCCGTTCGCCGCCAGGCTCACGTACCCCTGGCAGTCGGTGTGCGCAGGACAGGCGAGCTGGCAGGGCCCGATGCAGTCCCCGAAGTGGTGGCTGAGCAAGAGCTCCAGGGCGGCCTTGCGGATCCCGCGCGCCGCGTCGGAGTCCGTCGCGACCGCCATCCCGTCCTTGGCCGGCGTGGAGCAAGCCTTCACGACCCCGAGTCCCTCCACCTCCACCGTGCAGACTCCGCAGGCGTCGAACGGGTCGAGGCGGGGCTCCGCGCACAGGGTGGGAATCTCGATCCCGGAACGCCGCGCGAGCACGAGGATCGTCTCGCCCATCTCGCCCGCGACGTCCTTCCCGTCGATCTTCACAGAGATCATGCCCTACCCCTTCAGATGACGTCGATCGCGCGGAACGGACAGGCCTCGCGGCAGCGCCCGCACTTGACGCACGCCGCCTCATCGATCCTCTGGTACGCCCCGCTCCCCTGCCCGATCGCGTGCGTCGGGCACTTGCCGACGCAGAGCTTGCAGTCCTTGCAGCGTGCCTCGTCGATTCGGTAGCGGATGAGGGCACGACAGACGTGCGCCGGGCAGGTCCTCTCCTTCAGGTGAGCTTCATACTCGTCCGGGAAGTAGCGGGCCGTCGTGAGGACAGGGTTGGGCGCCGTCTGCCCGAGCCCGCACAGGGAGTGACTCTTAACCTTCTTCCCCAGGTCGATCAGGCGGTCGAACTCCCCCTCCGCCGCCTGCCCCGCGCAGATCCGGGTCAGGCCTTCGAGCATCCTCTTCGTCCCGATCCGGCAGAACGTGCACTTCCCGCACGACTCCTTCTGGACGAAGTCGAGGAAGAAGCGGGCGACGTCGACCATGCACGTCTCCTCGTCGAGGACGATCAGACCTCCGGAGCCCATGATGGCGCCGGTCTGAGTCAGTGACTCGTAGTCCACCGGAACGTCCGCCAGGGAGGCCGGGATGCACCCACCAGAGGGGCCGCCGATCTGGACCGCCTTGAACGCCTTGCCCTCGCGCGGGCCTCCCCCCACGTCGAAGACCAGCTGGCGGATCGTCATCCCCATCGGGATCTCGACGAGGCCGCTGTGCCTCACCTTGCCGGCGAGGGCAAAGACCTTCGTCCCCTTGCTCTTCTCGACTCCATGGCGCGCAAACGCCGCGGCCCCGTGCCGGAAGATCCATGGGACGTTCGCCAGGGTCTCCACGTTGTTGATGACCGTCGGTTTGCCCCACAGCCCGGCCGTGGTCGGGAAGGGCGGCCGGCGGCGAGGCATCCCGCGCCGTCCCTCGATCGAGGCGATGAGCGCAGTCTCCTCGCCGCACACGAACGCCCCGGCCCCGGCCTTGATCGCAACGTCGAAGGAGAACCGGCTCCCCAGGATCCTCCCGCCGAGCAACCCGGCCTCCCTCGCCGCGGCGATCGCCTTGCCCAGGCGGTCGATCGCGAGGGGGTACTCGGCGCGGACGTACGCGTAGCCATGGGCCGCCCCGATGGCATAGGCGGCGATCGCCATCCCCTCCAGGACGCGATGGGGATCCCCCTCTAGGACGCTCCGGTCCATGAACGCGCCGGGGTCACCTTCGTCGCCGTTGCAGACGACGAACTTCTCCCTGGACGCCTCCGCAGCGGCGAAGCCCCACTTCGTGGCGGCGGGGAAGCCGGCACCCCCGCGGCCTCGCAGCCCGGAGACTTGGATCTCTGCGATCACCTCGCGAGGGGTCATCGAGAGGACTCTCTTCAGCGCCTCGTATCCACCACGCTGCCGGTACTCCGCAAGAGACTCGGGGTCGATCAGGCCGCAGTTCTCAAGGACGATGCGCACCTGGCGATCGAAGAACCCGTCGTTTTGCGCGAGCAGCTCGTCCACCGGGAGCCCGCCGACGACGTGCTCTTCGACGATCCGGGCCACGTCCTCCGGTCGCACGCGGGCGTACGTCGTCCGCTCGCCGTGGTCGGTGAGTAGATCCACCAACGGCTCGTTGTAGCACATGCCGACGCAGCCGACCCTCTTCAGACGAACGGGCAGCCCCCGCGCCGCCAGGGACGAGGCGAGGGTCGAGTAGACCCCCTCCGCGCCGGCGGCGATCCCGCAGGTCGCGAGACCTACCGTGACCTCGGTCGTGCGGCTCACGCGGGCTTCCCGTCTCGCCAGGACGCGATCACGTCGTCGATCCGCTTTCGAGTCAGGCGACCGTAGATCCTCTGGTCGACCATCATCGCTGGCGCCAGGCTGCAGCAGCCCAGGCAACGGACCGTCTCCAGGGTGAACTCGCCGTCCGCGGTCGTCCCCCCCTCGCCGACCTCCAGCCTCTCCTTGAGTTGATCAAGGATCCCGGTCGCGCCGAGGACGTGGCAGGCCGTCCCCTGGCAGACGCGGATGAGGTGCTTCCCTGGACGGTCCAGCCGGAACTGCGAGTAGAACGTCGCGACAGCGTAGACCCGACTGAGTGGCGTGCGCGCCTGGCGCGCGACCTGGGCCAGGCTCTCCTGCGAAAGGTAGCCCTCCCGATCCTGGACCGCCTGCAGGAGGGGGATGACGGCGTCAGGACGGGGCGCAAAGCGGTCGAAAGGGTCCTCCAGTGTGCTTCTCGGCTTCGTCGAGCTCGGAGGGGACTTGGGCATCACGTTCCTTCAGGGAGCGAGACGGGTGCCGCAGAGTGCCCCGGGCGATCCGACGCCAACTGCGCGAGGTCCGATCGCAGGGACGGGAAGGGCGCCCGCCGCGACGGCCGCCTCGGACCGAGACAGCCGCCTTCTCTGGTCCTCTTGCCCACATGCTTGCTGCACGCCTGGAGTCTCCTTCCGCCGTTCCCACAATTCATCCCGGGGCCGGCGCATTATCCTTCCCCCACTCTGAGGCTGCAAGGAGCCGGCACTCCTCTCGCACGCAGGCGGGGAGTCCCCCAGTGAGGTCTTCACCCCTGAGTCTGCTCCTCGTGTCGGCGCTGCCCAGTTTCCCCCTGGGAGGAGCGTGCGAAGACACCCAGCGAACTGCGTGTGCTCCTGTCAAGTGGCGCACTCGCTGGGCAGTACGAGGCCTCCTGTCTCATCCTCTTGACAATCGACCCCTCCCGACTACGCTTGGTGCGACCATGTCGCAAGCCATTTCGGTGACCGACCTGCATGGAAACGTTGTCCTCTACGAGCTCGTGCTTCGCGTCGCCGATACCTGGCGGATTGGGTCGGTCTTCATCAGCGGAGACCTCGCCCCGAGCGCGTTTCAGGGGGGCGCCGAGAAGGAAGACGCGGGTGTTGCTCTGCAGAGGGAGTTCTTCACAGACCCGTTCATCCCCCTTCTGCGAAGCTACCTCCTCGCGCACCGCCACTCCGACATCTACGTCATCATGGGGAACGACGATCGGCGGGCGAACGAGCCGCTCCTCGCCGCGTTCGACGAAGAGATGCCGAACTTCCACCTGGTCAACGGCCGCGTCGTCGAGGTGCGGGACGCTCGGCAGAAGCAGGCTTTTTTTCCTGGCGAGGTCCCGCTTCTCTTCGTCGCCGGGTACCCCTACGTCCCCCCCGGCGCAGGGCTCCTCATGGACTGGGTGAAGTACGAGAATCCCGTCAAGATGAGACCGGAGGGGATGGACCCCTCGACGGATATCTACGAGATGGGGATCACGACGGTCGAGGACGGTCCGCGCTCGACGATCGCCGAAGACCTGAAGGACTTCCGACGCTACCTCTCGCGCAACGGCGCGAACGGGGCCGCCGCCAGCTACGACCCGGCCCGGACGATCCACCTCTTCCATGCGCCGCCGTACAACACCGAGCTTGACTGGACCTCGCCGCGGGGCCGCTATGGGTTTCTCAAGGTCGCCGACCACGTGGGGAGCTTCGAGATCCGGAGGTTCATCGAACGGGAGCGCCCGTACCTGGTCCTGTGCGGCCACTGTCACGAGTCCGTCGTCTTGGGGAGCTACAAGGCCGACGTGGGTGGGACGCGCTGCGTTAACGCCGGGAGCCAGACGCACATCGACGTCCTGAGCCTCGTCCAGTTCGACCTATACCACCCGGAGGAGATGAAGCAGTTCTTCATCCACGCGCGGTGAGGCAGGAAGAGGTGATGTGGGGGCCCCTGGCCAAAGGGGCCCCCGAGACTCCAGGAGTGGATCGCCACAGGCAAACCGGGCAAGTCCGAGTTGAAGAGAGGACTGCACCGTAGCCGTGACGCTCTCTCTCCTCCTCGATGTCCACGAGGTGGGCGTCGAGGAGGGAGACCGGGGAGCGGAGGTCGCCGAGGAGCCGTCGGTATGACGTGACCAGGGCGAGGTCCACCCGCCGCAGGAGAGAGCGCATCGGATCGATCTTCCGGCTAACCAGGACGATCAGGTCGATGTCCGACGCGCGGGTCGCCCCTCCCTCCATCGTGCTGCCGTAGACGTAGAGGGCGAGGACCCCCGAGCCAAGCCTCCCCAGGTACGCCCCGAGTCCCTTCGCGATGGCGTAACGAAGCGCGCTGTGCGCCTCGGGATCGTTTGCCCGCAGCGCGTCCAGCACCTCCGCCTCGCCTCGGCCGAGCCGCCGCGCCGAGGAAGCGAGGGCCTCCTCGAGGAGGCCCGCCGCCTTCATCTCCGGGGCGAGGAATGCGCTCGGCGTGTAGAGGAGCATCTCTTCTCGCGCTCCAGCTCTAGGGGAAGACCCCCCGAAGCTCCATCGCGCGTGCCACGCGTTCCACGGCGTGGACGAATGCCGCCAGGCGCAGGGAGATCTTCCGCTCTTGGGAGAGCTGCCAGACCTCGTCAAAGGCCCGCTGCATGATCCTTTCCAGCCGCTGGTTCGTCTCCTGCTCCTCCCACGGGAAGCACTGGAAGTTCTGGACCCACTCGAAGTAGGAGCAGACGACCCCACCCGCGTTGGCGAGGATGTCCGGAACGACGACGATGTCGCGATCGGCGAGGATCACGTCGGCCTCCGGCGTCGTCGGGCCGTTCGCGCCCTCCACGACCACCTTGGCTTTGACCCTCCCCGCGTTCTCGCTTGTGATCTGCCCCTCAAGCGCCGCGGGAATGAGGACGTCAACGTCCAGGGTCAGGAGCTCCTCGCTCTTGATCTCCTCGACCCCGGCGTCGCGGTAGCCCGCCAGAAGGTGTCCAGGGGAGGTCTCCACGTACTTCAGGACCTTCTCCATGTTGAACCCGTTCCTGCAGTGGTACGCCCCCGAAACGTCGGAGAGCCCGACGATCTTCGCCCCCTGCTCGGCGAGGAGGACAGCGGCGATCGACCCGACGTTCCCAAACCCCTGCACGGCGACCCGCGCGTTCGCCATTTCCATCCCCAAACGCTGCAGGACGCCGAGCGTGATGGACATCACACCGCGACCCGTCGCTTCCCGCCGCCCGAGGGCACCGCCCAACTCGATCGACTTCCCGGTGACGACCCCCGGTACTGGCTCGCCGTTCAAGAGACCCACGGTGTCAACGATCCAGTTCATGACCGCCGAGTTCGTGTTGACGTCCGGGGCGGGGATGTCCCGTCGGGGTCCGATGATGGGGAAGATCATCGCCGTGTAGCGCCTCGTCAGCCGCTCGAGCTCTTTGCCAGAGAGGCGGGTTGGGTCGCAAGTGATCCCGCCCTTCCCTCCCCCGAAGGGGATGTTCACCACCGCGCATTTCCAGGTCATCCACCCGGCGAGGGCCTTGACCTCGTCCAGAGTGACGCCGGGGTGGTAGCGGATCCCGCCCTTGCACGGCCCGCGCGCGCTGCTGTACTGGACGCGGTACCCCGTGAACACCTCGACCTCGCCGTCGTCCCGCGCGATGGGGACGCTCACCTCGAGGGCCCGCTCCGGCTGCCGAAGGATGTTCCAGACTCCGGCGGGGATGTCCGCCTGCTCCCGCACCAGGTCCAACTGGTGGAGCATCATCTCGAAGGGATTGAGCTTCGTTTCCGTGGTCTGCTGCATGACCCGTGTTCTTGCCTGACCCGCCATGTTGTGGGTCACCTCCGGAGGGCACGGTAGCCGATCCGTCAGATCGAAAGTAGGTTAGACGACAGGGGCGAAACCTGCTTCTTGCAGGCGGAGCCCTGTCAGCTTCCCTGAGCGACCCTGCCGGCTGGCAACACGCACTCGGCGTTTCCTGATGGTTCCTGACGACCACCCGGCAGGCGCTGGACTGTCACGTGACAGGCCAGCGCCACTCTTCCCGCAGGCAAGTCCCTGCATTTCTACCCCCCTCTCCCTGTCGTCCTCCATGGACCCAGGGCCACCGACCGGCTAGGTTGGGGCAAGATGAAAGACACCGCGGTCCGGGGCGTCGACTGGAGCCGCCTCGTCTCGACGCACGCCCCTCTCCACGTGCGCTACGCCGAGGGAGAGCTCGTGCACCAGGCCGGGAGCTACGCGGCCGGGACGTACCTGATCGCGGAGGGCCTGGTGAGCGACCGGGCCTCGGTCGGCGGCCGGGGCGGGGCGGTCGAGATCCTCGGACCGGGGGACCTCCTCGGCCTGGAGGGCTTCCTCGACGGTTCAAACGACCTTCACCAAACCTCCGCGCGGGCAGTGACCGAGACCGACCTCTACTTCTTCGAGCGGGAGCACTTTCTCCAGGTACTGGAGAAGGAGGAGGGGCTCCTGCGCTACGCCCTCGTCTCCCTTGGGCGCCGCCTCGTCGGAGTCAAGGCGTGGAGTGCCTCCTGCGCCCATGCCGCTCTCGCGCCGCAGCTCGGCCGGCTGCTCCTGTCTTTCGCCGGGAAGGTGGGTGGCGCGGACGGGCAACCGGTCCTCCTCCCCGGCGGGATCTCGGCCAGGGCGCTCGCGGAACTCCTCAACTCTTCGAAGGGCCAGGTCCTTCGGGCAAGCGGGGTCTTGCCGGGGGTCACCCTGAGGGAGGACCAGTTCGAGATCTCGCCCGAGGCGCTTCGCGTCTGGCTCGCCGAGTCGGCGACGGCGCCTGGCCAGGCGCCCTAGAGGGTCTCCTCGATGATCGAGAGGTAGAACGCCTCGGTCTGGGCCCGTTCCTCGAGGCTCTTCACGTCGATCAGGGTGATGCGCCCTTGGGAGGTGTTGACGAGCCCGCGCTCCCGGAAGCGCTTCAGGGCGCGCATGAGGGTTTCTATCGAGATCCCCAGCATCTCGGCCATCGTCTGCCGGGGGATCGGCAGGTCGAGGACGACCGTGCCGTTCTGCTTCTCCCCGTACTTCTTCCCTAGGGCGATCAAGAGGAGCGCGAGATTGCGGTCGATCGATTCAGTCGCTTCCCGAGCGAGCTTGAACTCGAGCATGATCACCTCGCGGGACAGCCACCGGCACAGGTCCGCGAACAGGCGTGGGTGAGCCTTGCTGTAGGCGAGGATGCTCGACCGCTCGAAGAAGACGAGCGTGGTCTCGAAGATCGCCTTGGCGAACTCTACGTTGATCGGCTCCCTCTCAAGGAAGACCGTCTCCCAGCCGTACATCTCCCCCACGGCCAGGAAGCGAAGGACGCGGCGGTCCCAGCTCCGGCTGGCGTACTTCCCGATGGAGACGAGGCCCGACCGGACGACGTACACCCCGGCGGAGTACGACCCCTCCTGAGCGACCAGCTCCCCTTCATCGTAGTGGACCTCGAACGAGATCCCGGTCAGCTCCTCGACTTCGTCTGCGGCCAGGGAGGGAAAGACCTCCGCGAGGAACCTCTGCCGGTCCAGCTTGCTGACCTCTCCCTTGGAGAGGGGGCTCGGCTTCCCAGAAGGGCGGAGTTCCCCGCGGGGCGTGCGAGTGGGCCCTCCAAGGATCAGGGAGGCCCCCCCCTTCGTCTTGCTGCGTGTCCGTTCGGGACTCACGCCGTTCTAGACCCAACCCCGCAGCTGCATCGCCTCGGCGACCCGCTGCACGGCAACCATGTACGCCGCCGTCCGGTTGTCGACCTTGTGCTTCGTGGCCATCTCGTGGACGTCGCGGAAGGCAGCGGTCATCGTCTGCTCCAAGCGCTGGTGCACCTCGCCGAGCGCCCAGTAGTACCCGCCGATGTTCTGCACCCACTCGAAGTACGAGACCGTCACCCCGCCTGCGTTGCACAGGAAGTCCGGGATGATGAACTTCCCGTTCTTGTAGAGGATCTCATCTGCCTCTGGGGTGGTGGGACCGTTCGCCGCCTCGGCGATGATCTTCGCCTTCACGGACGCGGCGTTCTTCTCGGTGATGACGTTCTCCAGCGCCGCTGGGATCAGGACGTCGACGTCGAGCTCCAGGATGTCCTTGTTCGTGATCGCCTTGGCCCCCGTGAGTCCCGTGACCGACCCGGTCTTCTGCTTGTGAGCCTGGGCCACCTCGGCGTCGATCCCGGACGTCGCGTAGACACCGCCCTGCGAGTCCGTGACCGCGATCACCTTGCTTCCCGCGATCTCCTGCATCAGCTTCGCCGCGAAGTACCCGGCGTTCCCGTACCCCTGGACGGCGACGGTCGCTCCTCTCAGGTTCAGCTTCAGGATCTTCGCCGCCTCTATGATCGTGTACAGCGCCCCCCGCGCAGTGGCGTCCCCCCGACCGAGGGAACCTCCGAGCGCGATCGGCTTGCCGGTGATCACCCCGGGAGCGTTGTACCCCACGATCTTGGAGTACTCGTCCATCATCCAGGCCATCACCTGTGGCGTCGTGTAGACATCGGGAGCGGGGATGTCTCGCTCCGGGCCGATGAAGCGGCCGATCGCGCGGATGTAGTTCCGCGAGACCCTCTCCAGCTCGCCGACCGAGAGCTCCTTCGGATTGCAGATGACCCCGCCTTTCCCTCCCCCGTAGGGGATCCCGACGACGGCGCACTTCCAGGTCATCCAGGCCGCCAGGGCCTTCACCGTGTCGACCGTCTCCTCGGGGAAGAAGCGAAGCCCACCCTTCGTCGGCCCGCGGGCGTCGTTGTACTGCACCCGGAAACCGGTAAAGACCCTCGTCGTCCCGTCGTCCATGCGGACGGGGAACCTCACCTCGAGCGTCCGCATCGGCTCCCGCAGGAGGGCGTGGACCGCAGGCGCAAGGTCGAGCTTCTTCGCCGCCTTGTCCAGCTGTTGCTGAGCGATCTCGAACGGGTTCGCCGTTTCCGACTTGGCCATATGCTCAGACCTCCTAGAGTCTCTTACGATTCGCCTTACGAAGAGCAGGACGAGCCTTTCGGCACATCCCCCTCGCGCGGCGGCGTCATTATACGGCTAAGTCCGCACCCCTCAAGCGTGCAGGGCGCATCCCGTCTCTAGGGAAGCCTCCGGATCACCCCGACGAGGAGGCGCCGAACGTCCTGCGCCCTCCGGCGAAGGGTGTCCAGGACCTCCTGGTGCGTCAGGGTCGCGGTGGAATCGACCCCCGCCGCGAGGTTCGTGGCGCAGGAGATGGCGAGGACCTCGATCCCTGCGTGGCGGGCGGCGATGACCTCGGGGACGGTGGACATCCCAACAACGTCCGCGCCCAGGGCGCGGAAGGCGCGGATCTCGGCCGGGGTCTCGAACGACGGGCCGAAGGTCGCAAGGTAGACCCCCTGCTTGAGGTCGATCCTCTCCTCCTTGGCCGCCTCCACGGCGATCGCCCGCAGGCGTGGGGAGTAGGCCTGGGACATGTCGGAGAAACGAGGGCCAAACCAGTCGAGGTTCGGGCCACGCAACGGGCTCATCCCCAGGAGGTTGATGTGGTCGGTGAGGAGGACGAGGTCCCCGGCGCGGAGGTCGGCCCGGATCGCCCCGGAGGCGTTGGTCGCGATCAGAACCTTCACGCCGAGCAGGGCGAAGAGACGGGACGAGAAGACGACCTCGTCCGGAGACCGGCCCTCGTAAGAGTGGACGCGCCCCCGCTGGATCAGGACCGGCTTCCCCTCGATCCGCCCTGCCAGGAAGTCCCCGGCATGCCCTGGGACCGTCGGAAGAGGGAACCCCGGGATCTCCTTCCACGGGAGCGTCTTCCCCCCCGGGAGGTCGCTGAAGGCCTCCGAGAACCCCGAGCCCAGGACGACCGCCACCTGGGGGGGCTCCGGGAGCAGGCGCTTCAGGACCGCTGCCGCCACTTCCAGCCTCTCCATCCGTTCGTCCGCCACGCGTACCTCCTCTAGCGCAGTCCCGAGGCCTCCATGGCCTCGCCGATCGTCGCCACCGGGACGACCTCGATTCCCGATTTCCTCCCTGCCGGAGCCGACTTCGCCGGGACGATCGCCCGCGCGTAGCCGAGCTTCTCCGCCTCCTCGATCCGCTCCCGGACCCGCCGCACCGCCCGCACCTCCCCGGAGAGTCCCACTTCTCCCGCGAGGACCGTCCGCGGAAGGACGGGCCGGTTCTTCAGGCTGGAGACGACGGCGGCGACCACGCCCAGGTCCACCGCCCGCTCGCGCGTCTCCAGGCCGCCGGCGATCGAAAGATAGACGTCCGCTCCGCCGGTGTGGGTCCCGAGCGTCCTCTCGATGACGGCCAGGAGGAGGAGGATCCGGTTGTAGTCGAGCCCGGTCGCCCGCCGCTGCGGGACGCCGTACCCACCCGTGGGGGAGACGAGGGCCTGTACCTCGACCAGGATCGGTCGCGTCCCCTCCAGGATCGGGACGACGACGGTCCCGGGCCGAGGCGGTCCCTCGCAGTGCTCCTCGAGGAAGAAGCGCGAGGGGTCGGAGACCTCCTTCAGCCCGCCGGAGGACATCTGGAAGACGGCGACCTCGTTCGTCGCCCCGAACCGGTTCTTCACCGAGCGGAGGATCCTCACGTCCTCCCCGCGACTCCCCTCGAGGTACAAGGCGACGTCCACGAGGTGCTCGACCGTCTTCGGGCCGGCGAACGAGCCCTCCTTGGTGACGTGCCCGACGAGGAACGTCACCATCCGGCGGGCCTTCGTGAGACGAGCGATCTCGGCACTCGCCTCGCGGAGTTGGCGGACGCTGCCCGCCTCCCCGGGGACGTTCGGCGAAACGGTCGTCTGGATCGAGTCCACCATCAGGGCGCAGGGAGCGACGCGCTCCACCGCCTCGCGGATCCGCGAGAGGGACTGCTCGGGGAGGACGTACAGCCGCTCGTTCGTGATCCCCAGACGACTCGCGCGGAGCTTGATCTGCGGCGCCGACTCCTCCCCAGAGACGTAGAGGACGTTCCCGAACCGGGCCGCGAGGTGCTCGGCAACCTGGAGGAGGAGGGTCGACTTCCCGATCCCGGGCTCCCCACCGAAGAGGACGACCCCTCCTGGGACGAGGCCGCCACCGAGCAGGCGGTCCACCTCCGAGAGGCCAGTCGACAGGCGCTCGGTCTCCCCGAGGTCGATCGCGGTGATTGGGCGGAGGTCCTCCCCGATCCACGAGCTGGCGGCCGGAGCCCCGCCGGACTCCTCCTCGCCCGCGACGAACGTCTCCCACTCCCCGCAGCCCGGGCAGCGGCCCAGCCACTTCAGGGACTGGTACCCGCACTCGCCGCACCGGAAGGGCACGTCAGGCCCCTTTGACGAACCGGATCTCCTCTCCGTCCGCCTTGGCCAGGACGACGGCCCCACTCTTGAACGTCCCCTGAAGGATCAGCTCCGAGATCGGGTTCTCGATCAGGCGCTCGATCGTCCGCCGCATCGGGCGCGCCCCGTACTTGGGGTCGAACCCCTGAGCGATCAGAAGCTCGCTCGCCGACTCGTCCAGACGGAGCGTGATCGCGTGCTCCTCGACCAGGCGCTCCTTCAGTTCCCCGACCATCAGCTCGGCGACCTCCTTCACCTGCTCGCGGGAGAGCTGGTGGAAGACGATGAGGTCATCGAGCCGGTTCAGGAACTCCGGGCGGAAGACCTTCCGCACCTGCTCGATCACGCGGCCCTTCATCTCCTCGTACGACTCATCGGAGTCCTGGTCTTGATCGAAGAAGCCGAGGGGCCCGCGATCGGTGATCATCTCGCTTCCGACGTTCGAGGTCATGATCAGGACGGCGTTTCGGAAGTCGACCCGCCGGCCCTGCGAGTCAGTCAGGATCCCGTCCTCCATCACCTGCAGGAGGATATTGAACACGTCGCGGTGCGCCTTCTCGATCTCGTCGAACAGGATGACCGAGTAGGGGCGGTGACGGACCTTCTCCGTCAGCTCCCCAGCCTCCTCGTAACCGACGTACCCCGGCGGGGCGCCGGTCAGCCTCGAGACGGCGAAGCGCTCCATGTACTCGGACATGTCGACGCGGATGAGAGCCTCCGGATCTCCAAACATGAACTGGGCGAGGGTCTTCGAGAGCTCGGTCTTGCCCACCCCGGTCGGCCCGAGGAACATGAACACCCCGACCGGCCGGCGCGGGTTCTTGACCCCGGCGTAGGCGCGGCGGATGGCGCGGGAGACGGCCCTCACCGCGTCGTCCTGGCCAATCAGGTGCTCGTGAACCTTCTCTTCCATGTTAACCAGGCGCGCAGTCTCCTCCTCCTGCATGTGCCCGACGGGGATCCCCGTCCACATGGAGACCATCTGCGCCACGTCCTTCGCCGTCGCCTGGAGCTCCCCGGCGGGGTAGGAGGTGTTGCTCATCTCCTCAACCTTCTTCGAGAGCTCCTCCTTCCGGTCACGCAGGCGCGCGGCGGTCTCGTAGTCCTGTCCTGCGACCGCCTGGCTCTCCTCTTCGTCCAGTCGCTCCATCTCCGTCATCATCTCGCGCACGTCGTCGGGAAGGCGCGCGCTCTGGAGCTTGATCCGGGCTGCGGCCTCGTCGATAAGGTCAATTGCCTTGTCCGGAAGGAACTGGTCGGTGACGTAGCGATCGGAGAGGCGGGCCGCCTGGTAGAGAGCGTCGTCCGTCACCTTGACCCCGTGGTGCCTCTCGTAGTGCGGTCGAAGCCCCTTCAGGATGCGAACGGTCTCCTCCACCGTCGGCTCCTCGATCAAGATCGTCTTGAACCGCCGCTTGAGGGCGGGGTCCTTCTCCACCGACTTGCGGTACTCGTCGAGGGTGGCCGTCCCGATGCATTGGATCGCTCCAGAGGCCAGAGGCGGCTTGAGGATCGACGAGGCGTCGATCGCCCCCTCCGCCCCGCCGGCTCCTACGACCGTCTGCAGCTCGTCGATGAAAAGAATGACGTTCCCCGACTCGACAACCTGACTGATCAGGGTCTTCAGGCGCTGCTCAAACTCGCCGCGGTACTTCGTCCCGGCGACGATCGAGGCCATGTCAAGCTCGATGATCTCCTTGTTGCGGAGGAGCGAGGGGACGTCGCCGGCGGCGATCCTCTGCGCCAGTCCCTCCACGACCGCCGTCTTGCCGACGCCGGCCTCGCCGATCAGGGCGGGGTTGTTCTTCTTGCGCCGGGTGAGGGTCTGGATGACCCGCTCCATCTCCTCTTCCCGGCCGATCACCGGGTCCAGGCGCCCGGCCTCGGCCTCCTCGACGAGGTTCCGGCCGAACTCGGACACGTCGCCCTTGCGCTGCTGGCGCTGCGAGGAGCGGAGGGCCATCCCGACGCCGGCCGAGGGGAGGAAGTACGCCCGTGTCTTGGAGAGGTCGAGGCCGAGGTGGAGGAGCACCGCCGCTCCGGTCCCTTCCCCTTCGCGCAGCATCCCCATCAGGAGGTGCTCAGGCTTGATCGAGCTCTGGCCGGAGCGCCGAGCCTCCTCGAAGCTGATCTTCATCACGCGCTTCAGGCGAGGGGTCGGCTCAAGATCGTCCGCGGAGAGCTTCACCTCGCCGCGGCCCTTCTCCGCCTCAAGGACGGAGGAGACCTTGGCGTAGGTGACCCCGTGGGTGGTGAGGAAGCGGTAGACGTCGCTCCCCTTCGCCTTGAGGAAGGCGAGGAGGAGGTGCTCGGTCCCCACGTAGCTGTGCCGCCACTCCTCGGCCTCCTCCTGGGAGATGGCGATGATCTCCATCGACTCCCGCGAGAACCGGTCGTACATCGCCATCCCTCCCCTGGGAAGAGCTCTTCCCAGGCTCACATTATAGCCGCGTCCGGATCGGTCTCAATCGATCGTGGCCGTGGGTTGTAGTGATTCATCACCGCTTCGATCGGCCCCTCCCGGAAAAGGTCGATCGCCTCCACGGCGTCTCGCAGCACCGGCACGAGGCGCAGCCACTCCTCCTCGGAGAAGCAGTCGAGGACGTAGTCCACCGCGTCGGCGCGTGGGGCGTCCGAACCGATGCCGATCCGGAGGCGCGGGATCTCTTCCGTCCCCAGGGTGTCGAGGACGGAGCGCATCCCCTTGTGCGTCCCCGCGCCGCCGGCGGTGAGGACCCGCATGCGGCCGAGGGGGATGTCCAGGTCATCGAAGACCACGAGGGCGTCCCTTGCGGAAAGGCCGAACCGCGAGAGGACCCCCTTCACCGCCCGCCCGCTGTCGTTCATGAACGTCAGCGGCTTCACGAGAAGGAGGTCCCCCGTCCGGTAAACGAGCGCTTGGTCGGTGATCGTCCCCTTCGCCCGGAGACGGTAGACGTTCCGGTAGAGGTCGACGACCTGGAAGCCGACGTTGTGGCGGGTGAGACCGTACTCCAGTCCCGGGTTCCCCAGCCCGAAGACGCCCTTCACTACGCCTCTTCGGTCCCCTCCCCCGCCTCCTCGGCAGGCGCGCCTTCCTCGGCGCCCTCCGCTTCCTCGGCAGCGGCGGTCGTCTCCTCGACACCACGTGGCGCAAGGACGGTGACGATCGTCCGCTCCGCCGGGATGAGCGCGGTGACGCCGCCCAGGTTGAGGTCGCGCAGACGAAGCCCCTGACCGATCTCCAGGCTGGAGACGTCGAGGGTGAGGAGGTTCGGGATCTCCTCCGCGAGGCCTTGGACCGGGATCGTGGTCAGAAGGACGTCCAGGACGCCGCCGGACTTCACGCCTGGGGCCTGGCCCACGATCTTGAGCGGGATGGAGAGCTTGACCGGCCGGTCGGCGCCGGGGTGGTAGAAGTCAACGTGAATCGGCTCGTCGGTGATCGAGTCGTACTGGACGGCCTTGATGAAGACGTCGAGCTTCTTCGCCCTCCCGTTCCCGATCGCAAGGTCGATACGCGAGCTGCGCGTGATCTGGGAGAAGAGAGCCTGAAGCTCCTTGCGGTCAATCTGGATCGCCGTGCTCTCGATCGTCGGACCGTACACGACCGCCGGGACGAACCCCTCGCGGCGCAGCGCATTCGCCTTGCTCGCCGATCGCTTCATCGCTTTCAATGTCGACATGTCAGCTCCTGACGCTAGTAGAGCGGGAAGAGGTGGCTCACGGACTTGTTCTCGAAGATGCGCCGGATCGTCTTCGCCAGGTCCTCTCCCACAGAGATGTAGTGGACCTTTTCGCTCTTCTTGGCCTCGTCCTGGCAGATGGTATTGGTGACGACAACCCTTTTCAAGGGCGAGGCCTCGATCGTCTCGACCGCCTTCCCGGAGAAGACGCCGTGAGTGCAGAACGCCTGGACCTCCGCCGCCCCGTTCTCCAGGAGGACCTCCGCCGCCCGGACGAGCGTCCCCCCGGAGGAGACGATGTCGTCGACGATGATCGCGCGCTTCCCGCGCACCTCCCCGATGACGTTGATCACGTCGACGCTCCCGCAGTCGGCGGAACGCCGCTTCTCGAGGACCACAAGCGGGAGGTCGAGCTTCTCCCCGAGCATCCGCGCGCGGACCGTCGCCCCGACGTCCGGCGCCGCGATCACGGCGTCGCGGGTGTCGATCCTCTGGTCACGGACGTAGCGGGCGAAGATCGGGTCGGCGCGGAGGTTGTCCACCGGGATGTTGAAGAACCCCTGGATCTGTCCGACGTGGAGGTCGACGGTGAGGACGCGGTCCGCGCCGGCGGTCTCGATCAGGTTGGCCACGAGGCGCGCGGAGATGGGAACGCGCCCCATGTTCTTCCGATCCTGCCGGGCGTAGCCGTAGTACGGGACGACCGCGATCACCTTCCGCGCCGAGGCCCGGCGCAGGGCGTCGATGATGATCAGAAGCTCCATCAGGTGGTCGTTCACCGGGGGGCAGGTCGGCTCGATGACAAACACGTCGGCCCCGCGGACGGTCTCCTGGATCTGGACCCGCACCTCCCCGTCGCTGAAACGGTCGACCGCGGCGTCGCACAGGTCGATCCCGAGCGCGTACGAGATCTCTCGCGCGAGCGCCTCATTGGCGCTCCCGGCGATGAGTGTCAGCTCTCTCCCGATCATGCGCTTCTCTCCTTTTTCCGTTTCTTGACCACCTGCCGCGCCCGCCCCAGGGCGAGGGTCCCTGGGGGGACGTCCTCCGTGATCGTTGACCCCGCCCCGACGACGGCCCCCTCGCCGATCGTCACCGGGGCGACGAGCGAGGCGTTGCTCCCGATGAAGGCGCGGTCCCCGATCACCGTCTTGTGCTTCTTCTTTCCGTCGTAGTTGCAGGTGATCGTCCCCGCGCCGATGTTCACCCCTTCGCCAACCTCGGCGTCCCCCAGGTAGGCGAGGTGACCGGCTTTCGCCCCGCGCTTGACGCGCGACGCTTTGACCTCGACGAAGTTCCCGACCCTCGCCTCCGGGCCCACGTCGGCCTTCGGACGGAGGTGAGCGTAGGGGCCGATCGACGACCCGGAGCGGACGCGCGCCCCTTCGACGACCGAGTAGCGGATCGTGACACCGTCCTCGATGGTCGATCGTTCCACCCAGGCGTCCGGACCGATCGAGCACCCCTCCCCGATCGCGGTCCCGGCGAGGAGGTGCGTCCCTGGGAGGAGGACCGTGTCGCGGCCGACGGAGGCCCCTGCGTCGACGTACGTCCGCTCCGGGTCGAGAACGGTGACCCCGCCCGCCATCAGGGCGTCCACGCTCCGGTGGTAGAAGAGCCGATTGGCGCGGGCGAGGTCGGCGCGGGAGTTCACTCCCATGACGAGGTCCGGGTCGCCGACGGCGAGGGCGGCGACCGGCCGGCCCGCTTCGGCGTACCGCGCGACGAGGTCGGGGAGGTAATACTCGCGCTGGGCGTTCCCGGCGCCGATCCTGGCCAGGGCGTCCCAGAGGAACGGGCTGTTCTCGACCGCGTAGATCCCGGAGTTCGCCTCGCGGATCTTGAGGTCCTCCGCGGTCGCGTCGCGCGCCTCCACGATCCGGACCGGCCGTCCACCCTGGTCGCGGACGAGACGGCCGTAGGAGCCGGCCGCGTCGAGGACCATCGTGAGGACCGTGAGGTGCGCCTTCTTCTCCCGGTGCGCGGAGAGGACGGAGGAGAGAACATCCGTGGTGACGAGCGGAAGATCGCCAGGAATGATCAGCAGCGTCTTCCCCGTCCCCTTTCCCCGCGTCTGCAGAAGGGCGTGCCCGGTGCCGAGCGGCTCCCCTTGATCGACGAAGACAACGCTCTCCCCGTCGAACTCGGCGCGGACGGTGTCTGCCAGGTCTGAGACAACGACGAGGACCCCATCCGGGGTGAGACCGACCACCGCGGCAAGGACATGGCGGAGGATCGAGCGCCCGCCGACCTCATGGAGGACCTTCGCCCGCTTCGACTTCATGCGGGTTCCCCGTCCTGCGGCCAGTATGATCGCCGACACGTCGCGCCCCATCGAGCACCCACGAGAATGATACGGGACGGGTGCCGAGCGGAGCAACCGGAGGCTGGTTGCAGGAAGTCCGCACCCGTCCTATACTCCGCTCATCTTCCCCCAAGGAGGCGGGTGATGGCGACGCGGGTCTTCTCCGGAATCCAACCGACCGGCACGATGCACATCGGAAACTACTTCGGGGCGATCCGGAACTGGATCGCGCTCCAGGACGAGTGTCCGTCCGTGTACTGCATCGTCGACTACCACGCCCTGGCCGGTGAGGTCGAGCCGAAGACCCTCGCCGCGGCGTCGCAGTCGATGGCGATGGACGTCCTCGCCTGTGGCGTCGATCCGGACCGCTCGATCCTCTTCGTCCAGTCGGACGTCCCGGAGCACACCGAGCTCGCGTGGATCTTCGGCTGCGTCACCTCCTACGGGGACCTCTCGCGGATGACCCAGTTCAAGGAGAAGTCCGAGCACCGGGAGTTTGTCCCGGTCGGGCTCTTCACCTACCCCGTCCTCCAGGCCGCGGACATCCTCCTCTACCACGCGGACGGGGTCCCGGTCGGAGAGGACCAGGTCCAGCACGTCGAGCTCTGCCGAAGGATCGCGCGGCGGTTCAACACCCGCTTCGGCGACTACTTCCCCGAGCCCGAGCCTCTCCTCCTCGACAAGGGCGCGCGGATCATGTCCCTGGCCGACCCGACGCAGAAGATGAGCAAGAGTGCGGGAGAGGCGCACTACGTCGGGGTGTTCGAGCCCGAGGCCTCGATCCGGAAGAAGGTCCGCTCCGCGGTCACGGACGTCGGCCTCACGTCCGGAGCGGAGATGTCCCCGGGGGTCGCGAACCTGTTCGACCTCCTCGAGCTCGCGGCCTCGCCCTCCCTCGTTGCCGAGCTGCGCTCGGCGTTCAAGGCCGGGAAGCTCATGTACTCTAGGCTGAAGGACACGGCGTTCGAGAGCCTGATGTCGGTCCTCCGGCCGATCCAGGCGCGGCGGGCCGAGATCGCCTCCTCGGGGAAGATCGACGAGATCCTTGCCGACGGGGCGGAGAGGGCCCGTGCGATCGCCCGGAAGACGATCGCCGAGGTCCGCGAGCGGGTCGGGATCGACTAGCGAACCCCGCCGCCGGAGAAGCGCGGGGCGAAGTCTCTCCAGAGTGCGTGAAGATCTATCCGAGAGAGCCCCAGCGCAGTCTCCCACCTAGGGTTAACGAGCCTCTTTCCCTCAGGGACGACGAACGGTTGGAGGAACCACCTCTTGGCACCGGCGAGAAGCCCGGCGATCGCCCTCAGATCCTCGACCCGCAGGCCAGGGGCGACGGTCGTCCGGAACTCGTAGTCGGGCGCCCTCTCTCGGATGAGGCAGATCGACTCCTGGATCGCCCTGAGGTCCACCTCGACACCGGCAAACTCGGGGTACCGCCCGAAGGGCGCCTTGACGTCCATCGCCACGTAGTCGAGGAGCTTCTCGCCCAGGAGAGCCTCCAGCACGTCGGGGCGCGCGCCGTTGGTGTCCAGCTTGACCAGGAGCCCGAGGCCCTTCACCCCGGCAAGGAAGGCATCAAGGTCATCCTGGATCGTCGGCTCACCCCCGGTGACAACGAGCCCGTCCAAGAAGCCCCGCCGTTCGGCGAGGAAGGCCAGAACCTCGTCCGGGTCGAGAAGCCGAAGCTCGCGGATCCGCTCGGGAAGGACGAGCTCAGCGTTATGGCAGAACGGGCAGCGGAAGTTGCACCCAGCCGTGAACAGGACCGCCGCCACCCGTCCTGGGTAGTCAATCAGACTTGTTTCGAGGAGGTGGGCGATCCTCAACCCCGTACCTCCCGCTTCCCAGCTACGCGTGCGCCACCGGCTCGAGGTGGTACAGCCTCCGGTCGGCGAACTCCGCCTTCTTCCCGTCGTTCCATTGCTCGACCGGCCGGAGATACCCGACGATCCGCGAGTAGACCTCGGCCGGGGACCCGCACGTCGGGCAGGTCTTCTCCTCCCCGGCGACGTACCCGTGCGACGGGCAGACGGAGAAGGTCGGGGTGAGGGTGTAGTACGGGAGCCGGAAGTTCTCCGCAATCTTTCGCACCAGGCGCTTCGCCGCCTCGGGGTTCGGCTCCCGCTCGCCCAGGAAGGCGTGGAAGACGGTCCCGCCGGTGTAGCGCGCCTGGAGCGGATCCTGCATCCGCAGGGCGGAGAAGAGGTCCTCGGTGTGCCCGACGGGGAGGTGGGTCGAGTTCGTGTAGTAAGGGGTCTTCCCGCCGTAGCGCTCGAGGTTCCAGACGCGGAGGTCGGGGTAGCGCTCGACGTCCTTCTTCGCCAGGCGGTAGCTCGCCCCCTCCGCCGGGGTCGCCTCGAGATTGAAGATCTCCCCGGTCTCCTCCTGGAACGTGGAGAGCCGGTCGCGCATGAAGTCGAGGGTCCGGAGGGCGAACGCCTGCCCCTCGGGCTCGGCGATCGAGGTCCCGAAGAGGTTCAGGAGGGCCTCGTTCATCCCGATGAGGCCGATCGTGGAGAAGTGGTTCCGCCAGTATCCGCCGTTCGACGCCTTCACGGCCTCGAGGTAGAAGTGGGAGTACGGGTAGAGCCCTCTCTCCGTGAGGGACTCCAGGGTCTTCCGCTTGATGATGAGCGAGTCCTTGGCGAGGGCCATCAGGTTCCCCAGACGCTCGAAGAAGTCGCCCTCTCCCTGCGCCAGGTACCCCAGGCGCGGCAGGTTGATCGTCACGACCCCGATCGAGCCAGTGAGAGGGTTCGCCCCGAACAGGCCGCCGCCGCGCTTGCGCAGCTCACGGGTGTCGATCCGCAGCCGGCAGCACATGCTGCGCGCGTCCTCCGGCCGCATGTCGCTCCCGATGAAGTTCGAGAAGTAGGGGATCCCGTACTTGGCGGTCATCGCCCAGATCGGGGCGAGGGTCTCGTTCTCCCAGTCGAAGTCCTCGGTGATGTTGTACGTCGGGATGGGGAAGGTGAAGGGCCGCTCGTGCATGTCCCCGGCGATCATCACCTCGGCGAAAGCGCGGTTGAAGAGGTCCATCTCCCGCTGGTAGTCGCCGTAGGCCGCCTCTGCCGGAAGCCCCCCAACGATCGCCGGGTCGTCTCGCAGGTAGCGAGGGACGCGCAGGTCGAGGGTCACGTTCGTGAACGGGGTCTGGAACCCGACGCGCGTCGGGACGTTGATGTTGTACACGAACTCCTGCAGGTGCTGCTTCACCTCCTCGTAGGAGAGGCGGTCGGCGCGGATGAACGGGGCGAGGTAGGTGTCGAGGTTGGAGAACGCCTGCGCCCCGGCCGACTCCCCCTGCAGGGTGTACATGAAGTTCACCACTTGGAGGAGGGCGACGCGGAAGTGCTTCGCCGGCCGGGCCTCGATCTTCCCGCGCACCCCGCGGAAACCGCGCAGGAGGAGGTCCTTCAGGTCCCAGCCGACGCAGTAGGCGCCAAGGGTCCCCAGGTCGTGCAGGTGGAAGTCCCCTCGCTCGTGCGCCCCGCGGATCTCCCCGGGGTAGATCTTGTTCAGCCAGTAGCGAGAGATGACCTTGTCTGTGATGTGCGTGTTGAGCCCCTGCAGGGAGAAGGTCATGTTCGAGTTCTCGCGCACCCGCCAGTCGCGGTCGTTCAGGTAGTCCTCGACAAGGGGGATCTCGGTCAGGAGGCCGCGCATCTCGCGCAGGTCGGCGTGCTGCTTGCGGTAGAGGATGTACGCCTTCGCCGTCCGGGTGTACCCGGCCTGCATCAAGACGTCTTCAACGAGGTCCTGAGTCTCCTCGACCGTGGGCAGCTCGCCGACGAACCGCTGGTCGAGGAGCGTCACCACCTGCTCGGAGAGCCGCTTGGCTGCAACCTCGTCTGGCTCCCCCACGGCGCGCATCGCCTTCCAGATCGCGGTCGTGATCTTGGTCTCGTCGAACGGCACCACCCGTCCGTCACGTTTGACGATCCTCTGCATGCGGATTCCCCCCCTCGCGATGACGGGTACGTAGAAAACCGCGGCGAGCATAGTCCTGGGAGATCGGGGAGGTCAACCCCCCCACCTACCGAACGCCACCGCCGGGAGTGCCGGACAGAAGCACCGTTGGACTCTCACCCCCCGCGGGAAGGTGACAAAGGTTACACTCCCGCGGACGGCTCGAGACGCGGCCCGGCGCGGGAAAGGCCCGGGAGAAGCCCCCCTCCGAACTTGATCCGGCGACGCCCATTCGCTACCATCCCCGACATCTGGAGACGAGGAACCTGGTTTCCGAAGAGGTGGTTACGATTCCTAAGATCCGTTCTGCGAAGAAGCGCTTGCGCCAGAGCCTGAAGCACCACGGGCAGAACCGAGGCCGGAAGGCCGTCCTGCGCCGGGTCGTCAAGGAGATCCGCACGCGCCTGACCGCGGGTGAGAAGAGCGAGGCAAAGGCTCTCCTCCCAGACCTCGCCAAGGCCGCGGACAAGGCAGCCCAGCGCAACGTGATCCACAAGAACCGAGCTGCGCGCATCAAGTCCCGCTGGATGAAGAAGGTCGAGTCGGCGTAGGAGAGGAGGGCCCCCTCATGCGGCAGTTCGATTTCCTCGGCAAGGCCAAGTACTTCGTCCCCATCTCGCTGTTCGCCGTCCTCACGAGCATCATCCTGATGATCCCGCAGGTGCGTGGGCTGACGCCGGGACTGGACTTCACCGGCGGGACGGAGTTCACCGTCAAGTTCACCCGGGCGGTCGAGACGTCCGCCGTGAGGAACGCCCTGGGTACGGTCCGAGTCGAGGGAACGGACCTCTCCAAGAGCCAGATTCAAGACCTGCCTAGGCGAAACACCAAGGTCATCACCACCCAGCTCGACGTCGAGGCCGACCAGGCCGCGGTCGACAAGATCGAACAGACGCTCAAGGCGCTGTTCCCGGTGGAGGAGAAGGGAATCAGCCGACGCTCCTTGGGACAGCAGGTGAGCCGAGAGATCGTTCAGAAGGCCTGGCAGGCGATCCTCCTCGCCATCATCGTCGTCCTCATCTACATGGCGTGGCGATTCCGCCTCCGCTACGCGGTGGGGGCGGTGGCCGCCGTCGTGCATGACGTCACGATCGCCCTGGGACTCTTCGCCCTCCTGCGAATCGAGATCGATCTCACCACGATCGCCGCCCTGTTGACTGTCCTTGGTTACTCGCTCAACGACACGATCGTCATCTTCGACCGCGTGCGCGAGAACGTCGGCCTGGATCGCAAGGCCACGATGCACGATCTGATCAACCGCAGCATCAACCAGTCCCTCTCTCGGACGCTAACCACAGCGACAGCGGCCGCCCTCCCTCTCCTCGTCCTCCTCATCCTGGGCGGACCGGTCCTGCGCGGGTTCTCCGTCGCACTCCTGGTTGGCGTCACCGTCGGGACCTACTCTACCTTCTACGTGGCGAACCCGATCCTCTACTGGTGGTCGCTTAAGGCTGGGCAGGCAAAGAAGACGAGATGAAGTCCCTCCTCCGCGAGGGACGCGAGTGGGAGGTCGTCCCTCCTTCGGACGGGTCCCTCGTTCAGGAGATCGAGTCCGCCCTCGGCTGCTCTCCCGCCTTCGCTCAGGTCCTCGCCCGCCGCGGCGGCCGCGAGTGGCCACGCCTGATCGACCCTGGGGTGGATCGGTTCCATTCGCCGTTCCTTCTCACGGGGATGGAGGACGCCGTCGGGCGTCTCCTCCGCGCCGTGGAGCGTGGAGAGCGCGTCTTCCTCCACGGGGACTTCGACGTGGACGGCCTCTCCGGCGCGGCGGTCCTCTACCTCGGCCTCACCCCTCTCTTCACGAAGGGGACAATCAAGGTCGACGTCGGCGACCGCGCCCGCGGGCACGGACTCTCCCGCGAGTTCGTGACGCGGGCGATCGAGGAGGGGTTCTCCCTCGTCGTCACGGCCGACTGCGGGGTCTCCAACCTGGAGGAGGTCGCTCTCCTTCGTGAGGCGGGGATCGACACCCTCCTCACCGACCACCACGTCCCGCCGCCGGACCTCCCGGCGGCGATCGCGGTGATCGACCCCATGCAACCTGGGGAGACCTACCCCAACCCGTACCTCTCCGGGGTCGGGGTCGCCTACAAGCTCATCTGCGGGCTATACGAGCGCCTCCGCCGCCCCCTCCCGCACGCCCTCCTCGACCTCGTCGCCCTGGGGACGATCGCCGACCTCGTCCCCCTCGCGGATGAAGGGGAGGTCGAGAACCGGGCGATGGTGCGCGAGGCGTTCTCCCTCATCGTCCGCGGGGAGGGGTCCTCCCTCGGCCTGCGCGTCCTCCTCGAGAAGCTAAACCTGAACAAGAAGCGCCTGACGGCGTCGGACATCGGCTTCTACGTCGCCCCCAAGCTGAACGCCGCCAACCGGACCGGGGACCCGAAGGTCGCCTTCCTCCTCCTGACGACCGGGCTGCCGGAGCGAGCGGAGTACCTGACCGAGATCCTCCTCGACTACAACCGCGACCGAGAGGTCGCCCAGGATGACCTGATTGCCCAGGCCGAGGAACGGATGGCCGATGAGGGGGCCGACCCCCGACGGGACGGGATCGTCATCCTCTCCGGCAAGTACTGGAACGAGGGGATCCTTGGGCTCGCCGCCTCCCACCTCGCCGAGCGGTATCACGTCCCGGCCGTGATCATCTCCGAAGGGGACCGGATGAGCCGCGCCTCGTGCCGGAGCGTGGGGGGGTTCGACATGGCCGCCTGTCTGGAGGCGCACGCCCCCCTCCTCCTCCAGTACGGGGGCCACCGGATGGCAGCCGGCTTCTCCGTCGCGAACGATCTCCTCCCCGAGCTGCGCGTCCGCCTCCTCGCCTACGTTCGGGAGCGTTCCTGCGCCAGGGCCGCGTCGGTGGCGACGATCGACGCGCGCGTCGCGCCGGACGAGGTCGACCTCCGCTTCTACACGAACATCTGCTCTCTCTCCCCCTACGGGCCAGGGAACCCGGCCCCGCGCTTCCTCCTTCCCGACTGCGCCTTCGCCAGCCTCTCCCTGGTGGGAGGGCGCCGCCAGCATCTCCGAGGGAAGGTCGTCCAGAACGGGACGGCTCTCCCGTTCATCGCCTTCCGCATGGGGGGGCACATCGCCGTCTTCGAGGAGGCGCGAGGGGCGTCCCTCGTCTTCCGCGCCGGGTTCGACGACTGGCAGGGGACGGTCCAACTCGAGGTCGTGGACCTCGTCGCGGGCTAGCCTTCGTCCGGGAGACGCCCGACGGCGAGGACGCCGGCGGCCACCCGCGCAGCAAGAACCTCTGCCATGAACCGCGGGATGGAGAGGGCCTCCCTGATCCGGCGAGGCTCGCGCAAGAGGCGGAACAGCCACTCGAGACCCAGGCGCCGCCAGAGACGGGGAGCGCGTGGAAGGTCGCCGGCGAGGACGTCGAGCGTCCCGCCGACACCGATCATGACCGGGACCCCGAGGCGGCCCCGGTTCCGCTCCATCCACGCCTCCTGGCGCGGGACGCCCATCCCGACAAGGAGGACGTCCGGACGCGCCCGGCGGACCTCGTCGAGCGGCCCGTCCCCGTCGAAGTAGCCGGAGTGGGGCCAGACGACCTTCAGGCCAGGGTGCCTCGCGGTGAGCCTCTGCGCTGCCCGACGTGCCACCCCGTCCTTCCCCCCGAGGAGACCGACCCGCCATCCCTCTTCCGCGGCGCGCGCGACGAGGGCGGAGGCGAGGTCGATCCCGGTCACCCGCTCCGGGACCGGGGTCCGAAGGAGGCGCGACGCCCAGACGACGCCGACCCCGTCCGCAACAACGAGGTCCGCGCGCCGGTACGCCTCGGCGAGGGAGGGGTGAGCGCGGCTCCTGAGGACCGAGGTGCTGTTGGGAGTCACGATGACGTGGCCGGCGCCGGGCTCAGCCACCATCCCCTCCACGCGCCGCAGGGCCTCCTCGTGGGTGACCGCATCGAACGGGACTCCGAACAGGACGAAGCGACCGTCCGTCCGCACCCCACCTCCCCTTCGGATCCAGAGAAGGGTCCGCGCCCGAACGAGGTGCAAGAGGAGGACGAGGGGGATGGCCCCGGCCGCGAAGAGGGCCCTTCCGCCCGAGTGACGTGCCACGAGGGCGGCGCCCAAGGCGAGCCCGGTCGAGAGGAGGAGAAGGAGGACGGAGATGCTTCCCGGGGTGTGCCCGCGAGCGGCGAGGAAGCGTGGGAGGGATCGGGATCGCTCGCCGACCCACCCCTGAGCGACGAGCGCCTGGGCGGTCGTGAGGAGGGGGAGGCTCGTCAGGACAAGGGGTGCGAGGAGAGCGAGAGAGAGCGGGCCCTTCGCCGCCCCGCGGATCGCCGACAGGGCGAGGGCGAACGCGAGGGCGCGGTGGAAGGAGGGAACCGGCGTCCCCCGCCAGAGGACGATCGCCTCCGCCGCCACGCCGCCGAGGAGGAGGAACGGCAGGAGGAGCGCCGCGGGTCTCGCCCCCTGTGGGAAGAGCGCCGCGAAGAGGAGTGCGTTCCCGACCAGGACGAGGTCGATCAGGAACTGCGGTCCGGGGCGGGGGACGACTCGCCGGAGGCCCTCCCGGGCGCGCAGGACGAGGAGGACGAAGACGACGCTCAGTGGGACGGAGAGCGTTCGCAGGGCAACGTACCCGCCGGCGGGATCCGTGAGAACGTCGATCCGGAAGCCGCAGGCGACGGCAAGGAGGGCCGCCGCAGCCTCCTGAACGAAGGGGAGGAGCCGTCCCCGGCCAGGGCCAAGGGAGAGGACGAGGAGGGAAGCTGCGAGCCCAGCCCACTCTGCCTGCGACCCGGCGGCAAGGAGCAGAGCGACGGGGAGGAGGAAGAGGCGCGCCCACCTCCCCCACAGGAGGCCGATGGCCCCGCCTGCCGCCGACGCGAGGAACGCAGAGAGCATAGCTCCTCGATCCTAGCGTCCCTGTCTGCGCGAAACGAGACCCCTGTCCGGGAGCCTCCCGCTCCCCGTCCCCGTCCGCCGGGACAGGAGTCACTTCCCGACGCAGAACCGGGAGAAGACCTCGCGCAGGATCTCCTCCCCCACGTCGATACCGGTGAGCCTTGCTGCCGCGGCGAGGGCCAGGCGGAGTTCCTCGGCGACGACGTCCGGAGAGAGGGGGGCGGAGAGGGCGCTTGAGGCTCGAGAGAGCGCGTTCCGGACGCGGCGGAGGAGGTCGCGCTCCCAGGCGTCGAGGAGGAGCGCCGTCCCTTCCTGTGGGACACCTCCCCCCCAGGCGAGGCGCAGGATCGCCTCGCTCAGCCGTTCCATCCCTTCGCCGGTCTTCGCCGAGACCTCGACCACGGCCCGGAACCCGGCCGGGTCGATCGGCTCGAGTCGCCGAGGAAGGTCGACCTTGGAGAGGACGAGGACGGCCGGCCTCCCCCAGTCCGCCGCGAGCAGCGGCACGTCATCGCCGGTGAGAGGGGCACTCCGATCGAGGAGGAGGAGGAGGAGGTCGGCCCTCTCGATCGCCCTCTCCGCCCGCCTCACCCCCTCGGTCTCGACCGGGTCTCTCGTCTCGCGCAGCCCAGCGGTATCGATCAGGTGGACCGGGACGCCCCGAACCGCCGCCTCGGCCTCGACCGTGTCCCGCGTCGTCCCCGGCGTCGGGGCGACGATCGCCCGATCCTCGGCGAGGAGCGCGTTCAGGAGGGTCGACTTCCCCACGTTCGTCCGCCCGATGATGGCGACCACGAGGCCGTCACGGACGATCCGCCCCTCCTCGGCCCGGGCGAGGAGGCGGTCGGCCTGGGCGAGCAGCCGCTCGACGGCCGGGAGGACCTCTCCCGGCTCGGCGTCCGCGTCCGGGAAGTCGATCGTCACTTCGAGGTGCGCGAGAGCCTCCCGGATCCCGTGGCAGAGGGCCTCCACCTCGCGCGTGAACCGTCCGCCGAGCCGGTCGACGGCCGCCTCGAGGCCGAGCCTCGTCCGAGCCCGCACGACGTCGAGAACGCTCGAAGCCTGGTCGAGGGAGAGGCGGCCGGAGAGGAACGCGCGCTCGGTGAACTCCCCTCGTTCGGCGAGGCGCGCCCCTCCGGCGAGGACGAGGTCGAGGACGCTCCGCAGGGCGACGATCCCCCCGTGACCGTCGATCTCCACGACGTCCTCCCTCGTGTAGGAGCGGGGGGCGCGCATGACCACGACGAGAACCTCGTCGATCGCCCTCCCGTCCGAGACGATGTGTCCGTGGCGGAGGAGGTGGGAGGGAGCCTCTCCCAGGGGAAGGCCGTCCGTGGGACGGAAGAGCCGGTCGACGATTTCCACCGCACGAGGCCCGCTCAGGCGGACGATCCCGATTCCCCCCTCGCCAACCGGCGTGGAGAGGGCGGCGATGGTGTCCTCGCGCATCACGCCCCTTCGGGCTCGATGACGACCCGGCGCTCCTCCCCCTCTCCCACGCTGTACGTCTTCACGCCAGGGAAGTTGGCCAGGGTGACGTGGATCGTCCGGCGCTCGTGCGCCGGCATCGGGTTCAGGCGAACCCTCTTCCTCTCCCGCAGGACCGACTCGGCCGTGGAGAGGGCGAACCGGATCAGCTCGGCCCGGCGGCGCTTCATCGCCCCGTTGACGTCCAGGATGACCTCGTACTCCTTCCCCGTCTTCCGCCGCAGGTAGACGCGGACAAGGTGCTCGAGCGCGGACAGGATGGGTCGTTCCTCGGGGAGTGAGAACAGAGTCCCCGTCAGATTGACGTAGATCTCCTCCGGGGCGTCGCCCTCGACCTCGAACGTCGCCTCCTCCTCGAGCAGGGTGAGGAGGTCTCGAAGGTAGAGACTAATCTCCTGTTTGACGTTCTCCATCGGTTGCGTCGCCCTTCTCCTCCCCCTCCCCTGCGGCGGCGGCGCGGACGGCCTCCGCGTGGGCAAGCTGGCGGTTCACGAGGAACTGCTGACCGGCGGCAAGGGCCGTGGAGAGGAAGTAGTAGAGCCAGAGCCCGGCGGGGAAGTTGTACAGGAAGACGGCCATGACGACCGGGAAGATGTAGCCCAGGTACTTCTGGCTGCCGCTCGTCTCGCCGGGGATGCTCGGCGTGAGGAGCCATTGCTGAAGGATCATCACGAGCGTGGTCAAGACGACGAGGATGAAGTACGGATCCATCAACGAGAGGTCAGAGAGCCAGAGGAACCCCGGCGAAAGGTGGATCTGCTCGCCGGAATACAGGATCGCCTTCCAGAGGAGGATCAGGATCGGAAGCTGGATGAGAAGCGGGAGACACCCCGCGAGCGGGTTCATGCCCTCCTTCTTGTACAGCTCCATCAGCTTCTGTTGCATCAGCTGACGGTCGTCCTTGAAGCGCTCCTGGATCCTCTTCAGTTGAGGCTGGAGACGCTGCATCCTCGCCATGGAGTGCGATTGCTTCTGCACGAGCGGGAAGAGGACGACCCGCGTGAGGAGCGTGAACAGGATGATCGCCCACCCGTAGTTCTTCGTGAACCGGTAGAGGAGGTCGAGGAACTGGATGACTGGGATCATCAGGCGCGCCCCCAAGCCGGGCGCGTCGAGCTTCCCGAGGCCGACGTGCTCCATCAGAAGGAACCGCCGCCGTCCCCCGTACAGGGAGAGCTTGTAGGACGACGTCGCCCCGGCCTTCGCCGCGAGGCTCGTCCCGAACTGGACGTCCCCGGCGGGGGTCGTGACGCGGAACGGCGCGGCCCCGAGGGCGGCCTTGAGGAAGAAGACCGTCTGCTTGTCCAACAGACCGACGCCGTCGAAAGAACGGTAAGACGCCTCAGCCAGGACGTCCTCGCCGGCGACGTCGTCGAACTGGTAGACGAGGGAGCGGGCCCCGGGCTTGGGGAGGTAGCTCCCCAGGAGCAGGCGCAGCGCGGCGTCCCTCGCCCCGCGGTTCTCGACCACGACCTCGAGGTTGACCGTGTAGTACGCGTCGTTTCGCAGGAGATAGCGCTTGACGATGACCAGGTCCCCTGCCTGACCGCGGAACTCCAGGAGGAGCTCACTCGGGGCCGGGCGCGTCGGCTCAGCCAGGACGTAGCTCGTGGGCGCTCCGTCTCCCTCGAGCACGAACGGGAAGATGGCCCCTGCCACGTACTGCCGGTCGCGGGTCTTGGGGTCGGTCCTCGTCCCAGGGACGAGCTCGGCCACGCTCGATCCGTAGGGCGCGAAGCCGAGGTACACGCTCTTCAGGACGCCGCCGTCCGCGGAGAAGACGTAGCTCGCAAGGGCCGTCTCCACCCTGATGTCCCTCCCAACGACCTTGTACGCGATGGGCCGGTCCGCGCTCCCCGCCCATCCCGCCGCGCCGGCGAGAACGAGCAAAAGGAGACAAACAGGAATGGAACGAGACTTTCGCACGGTGGCCTCCTGGAAGGAGGGTACCAGAGGGGGGAAGCGTTTGCAAGTCCCGTTGATCGGAAGAGGCGGTTCCAGTACACTCGCCGGCGTCGATGTTCACCGGAATCGTGCACGGGATCGGCAGGGTGCGGGACCACGCCAGCTTGACCTTGGAGGTGGAGATCCCGGCCGAGCTGTGCGACCGGCTCGTCGTGGGAGGGAGCATCGCCGTGAACGGGGTCTGTCTCACCGCTCGCGCCAAGACGGAGCAGTCCTTTGTCGCCGACCTCTCTACGGAGACCCGGTCGCGGACGACGCTCGGATCCCTGACCTCGGGAGATGAGGTGAACCTTGAACTCCCCGTCACCCCCACCGGCCTCCTCGATGGACACCTTGTGCTCGGGCACGTTGACGCCGTCGGCCGGGTGAAGTCGATCGCGCGCGAGGCGGAGGGGTGGGCGTTCGTTTTCTCGTACCCGCCGGAGTTCGGTGGGAAGGTCGTAGAGAAGGGATCGGTCGCGGTGGATGGCATCAGCTTGACCCCGTTCTCGGTCACCGGGGCGACCTTCCGGGTCGCGATCATCCCGGCGACGTTCGAGGGGACGACGCTCAAGGGACAGGCCGTGGGGGACGCGGTGAACCTGGAGTTCGACCTCGTGGCGAAGTACGTGGAGGGGATGGTGCGCCGTGTTCGCTAGCACGGAGGAGGCGATCCGGCGGTTCCGCGACGGGGGAATGCTCATCCTCGTCGACGACGAGAACCGGGAGAACGAGGGGGACCTCGTCGTTCCGGCGGAGTGCGTCCGGCCCGAGACGATCAACTTCATGACCAAGCACGGGCGCGGCCTGATCTGCATCCCGATCGCCGCGCCGCGGGCGCGCGAGCTCGCCCTCGCCCCGATGACCCCGGAGAACACCGCCCTGCACGGGACGCACTTCTCGGTGTCCGTGGACGCGAAGACGGGTATCTCGACCGGCATCTCGGCCCACGACCGCGCGCGAACCGTCCAGACGCTCGTCGACGAGGCCACCCGGCCCGAGGACCTCGCCCGTCCCGGCCACCTCTTCCCGCTCATCGCCCGCGAGGGCGGCGTCCTCCAGCGGGCCGGCCACACCGAGGCCGCGGTCGACCTCGCCCGGCTCGCCGGCCTCAAGCCCGCGGCGGTGATCTGCGAGATCCTGAACGACGACGGGACGATGGCCCGCCTCCCCCAGCTCGAGACGTTCGCGAAGGAGCACGGGCTCGCCATCGCCTCGATCGCCGATCTCATCGCCTACCGCAAGCGCACCGAGCGCCTCGTGCGGCGCGTCGCCGTCGCCGACCTCCCGACCGAGTACGGGAGCTTCAAGATCGTGAGCTACTCAAGCCCAATCGACGATCAGGAGCACATCGCCTTGGTCAAGGGGGACGTGAAGGGGAAGGAGAACGTCCTCGTCCGCGTGCACTCGCAGTGCCTGACCGGGGACGTCTTCGGGTCGCTTCGCTGCGACTGCGGAGCCCAGCTCGCGCACGCCCTCTCGCTGATCGAGGCCGAGGGATGCGGCGTCGTCGTGTACATGCGCCAGGAGGGGCGAGGGATCGGCCTTGCGAACAAGGTCTGCGCCTACCAGCTCCAGGATGAGGGGCTGGACACGGTCGAGGCAAACGAGCGCCTCGGCTTCCCGGCCGACCTGCGCGACTACGGCCTCGGGGCCCAGATCCTGTGCGACCTGGGCCTGTCCACGATCCGCCTTCTGACGAACAACCCGAAGAAGGTGATCGGCCTCTCGGGGTACGGCCTCACGATCACCGAGCAGATCCCGATCGAGGTCCCCCCCAACCCGCACAACCGCCGCTACCTCGAGACGAAGAAGGCGAAGCTCGGCCACCGCCTGACCAAGGTGTAGAAGGAGGAGGAGCATGGGGAGGACATTCGAAGGGAGCCTGGACGGCGCCGGCCTCAAGATCGGGATCGTCGTCAGCCGGTTCAACGACCTCGTCACGGAGCGCCTCCTCGGGGGGGCCCTTGACCGGCTGCGCCGGTCGAACGTCCCGGAGGAGACGACGGACGTCTGCTGGGTCCCGGGCGCGTTCGAGGTGCCGCGAGCGGCGAAGGAGATGGCCGCCTCGGGGCGCTACGACGGGATCCTCGCCCTCGCCGCGGTCATCCGCGGCGCGACCCCTCATTTCGAAGTGATCTCAAGCGAGATCAGCCGGGGCCTGGCGAAGGTGAACCTCGACGGGCAGATCCCGGTCGCGTTCGGGGTCATCACCGCGGACACGATCGACCAGGCGCTCGAGCGAGCGGGAACCAAGCACGGAAACAAGGGAGCCCAGGCCGCGGAGAGCCTGATCGAGACGGTGAACGTCCTGCGGGAGCTCTAGTTGACCTACGAGTCGGTGCGCGGGATGAGGGACCTCCTCCCGGAGGAGATCCCCTACTGGACGTCCCTCGAGGGGAAGGTCCGCGAGGTCGCGCGCCGATTCCACTACCGGGAGATCCGCACCCCCCTCGTGGAGCACACCGAGCTCTTCTCGCACGGGATCGGCGAGGCGACCGACGTCGTGGGGAAGGAGATGTACACCTTCCCGGACAAGAAGGGACGGAGTCTGACCCTCCGCCCGGAGGGGACGGCCTCCGTCGTCCGCGCCTACGTCGAGCACGGCCTGTTCAGCAAGGAACCCTTCCAGAAGCTCTTCTACGTCGGCCCGATGTTCCGCTACGAGAAGCCGCAGAAGGGGCGGAGCCGCCAGTTCCACCAGTGCGGGGTGGAGGCGATCGGGTCCCTCGATCCGGCCCTCGACGCCGAGGTCGTCTCCCTCGCCTGGTCCCTCATCGCCTCCCTCGGCCTCTCCCGCCTCTCCCTGCGCCTGAACTCGATCGGCTGCGCCGCGGACCGCGCGACGTACCGCGAGGCCCTGTGCACCCACTTCGCCCCGCGCCTGTCCGCAATGTGTCCGGACTGCCAGCGGCGCTACGAGGAGAACCCGCTGCGGATCCTTGACTGCAAGGAGGAGCCCTGCCGGGCGGCCATCGAGGCCGCCCCAGGGACGACGGAGCACCTCTGCCCGGACTGCTCCTCGCACTTCGCCCGGCTCGAGCGCCACCTGGAGGCGCTTCACCTCGACTACACCCTCGACCCGCGCCTCGTCCGCGGCCTCGACTACTACACGCGGACGGTCTTCGAGCTCGTCTCGGCCGACCTCGGCGCCCAGGACGCCCTCCTCGGGGGAGGTCGCTACGACGACCTCGTCGAGCGCCTCGGCGGGCCACCCACTCCGGCCGTCGGCTTCGCCGCCGGGATGGACCGGCTGATCCTCGTCCTCCAGGAACAGGCCGCTGCGGTGGAGACGGCGGCAGGCCTCGACCTCTTCTTCGCCACGACCGGGGAAGAGGCCGCGGCCTCGCTCGCCCTCTCGCTCGCCCAGGACCTCCGCCGGCGCGGCCTCTGCGTTGACCTCGACTACCGGGCGCGCTCCCTGAAGAAGCAGATCGGCGACGCAGCCGATCGCGGCGCAGGCCACCTGATCGTCCTCGGAGGCGCCGAGGTCGCGGCGCGGAGCGCGAAGCTGCGGAACCTCAAGACGCGGATCGAGGAGGAAGTCGCCCTCACGTCCGAAGCGATCGCCGAGAAGCTCGTTGGGAGGTAAGGATGGAGATAGCGCTTGTCCCGATCGAGAACCCGAAGGGCCTGAACCTCATCCTCGGCCAGTCCCACTTCGTGAAGACGGTCGAGGACCTCCACGAGACCCTGGTCGGCGCCGTGCCGGGCATCCGCTTCGGGCTCGCCTTCTGCGAGGCGTCCGCAGCGACCCTCGTTCGCACGTCAGGCACCGACGCGTCCCTCGTCTCGCTCGCCGCGCGCAATGCTGCCGCGATCGGCGCTGGACACACCTTCCTCGTCTTTCTCGACGGGTGCTACCCGATCAACGTCCTGAACGCGATCAAAGCAGTCCCAGAGGTGTGTCACGTCTTCTGCGCGACCGCGAACCCTGTCCAAGTCATCGTGGCCGTGAGCGAGCAGGGGCGAGGCGTGCTGGGGGTCATCGACGGGGCCTCTCCCAAGGGGATCGAGGGCGAGGCGGAGGCGGCGGACCGGAGGGCGTTCCTCCGCAAGATCGGCTACAAGCTGTAGAGAGAAGGGCCGGGCAATGCCGGAACGCGGGAAGAGGCTGTGGAGGGCGGTCTTCCGGGTCTCCCGCTACCACGCGTTCGTCGTCCTCGCCATCACCGCAGCCCTGGTCGGCTTCGCCCTGTGGTACACGCGGGACGTCCCGCTCCGCAGCTCGTTCTTCGACCTCCTCCCGAGGAACGACCCTCTGATCGAGGCCTACCGTGAGAACGAGCCGTACCTCGCGCAGACGGACACGGTCGTCCTCCTCCTGACCCTCGCCCACCCGGAGGGGAAGTCCGACGCCGAGTGGGAGGCCGACCTCCTCTCCGCCGCCGAGGAGGTCGCACGGCCGCTCCGCGCCGACCCGGAGTTCCGAGCCATCACGTACCTCGTCGAGCCCTCCCCCGAGATCCCGGACCAGTACCTCCTTCTTTACCGGTTGAGCCCTGAAGAGCTGGAGCGGATCCGCTCGAGCGTCTCCCTCGCCGGGTCCGTCCTCGCCGGCCACCAGGCCGAGCTCCCTCCGGGGGCCGACCTCTCGGAGACGTACCGCGCGGCGAGCTCGCTCCTCGACCAGGGGATCGCGGACGTCCTCTCGGGGACGGCCCCGGGCGGCGGCGGCGAGGATCCCCTGGCGGCCCTCGTCGCCCTGAACCAGGCCGTCCTCGACGGCATCGCGGCCATCGACACCCTGCCGGGGATCACCGCCGCCGTGCGCAACCTGACGAGCATCTTCGCCCCGGCCGAGCCGGTGGTGCGAGAGCCCCAAGCCCTCTTCTCCCGCGACCACACCCGCCTCCTCATCAGCGCGCAGCCGCAGCTCCCCTCCTCGACCGGCGTCGGCTACTGCCAGAGGATCATGGCCGCGGTGCGTCGCGACCTGGCGCAGGTCGACGCCGGAGCGCTCGACGTCACGATCGCCCTTACCGGCACGTACGCCTTCGCCACGGAGACGGAGGAGGTGATGACCGCGGACATGAACCGGACGGAGCTCGTCACCGCGGCGGGCGTCTTCCTCGTCCTCCTCCTCTCCTTCAGGTCGCTCCTGTACAGCCTGGTCGCCGGGATCCCGCTCATGGTGAGCCTCCTCCTGACCACGGTCTGGACGAAGCTCGCCCTGGGCGGGTTCAACCTGATCACGACCTTCGTCCCAGCCCTCATCCTCGGCCTGGGGGACGACTTCTCCATCCACCTCATCTCCCGCTACACGGAGGAGCGCGCGAAGGGGACGCCGTTCAACCGCGCCCTGTTCACGGCCGTCTGGCGGAAGGGCATCGCCATCTTCGTCGGATCCATGACCATCGTCCTCGTCTTCCTCGGGCTCCTGTCCGCCCGCTCGCGCGCCCTATTCGAGATGGGCGTGATCTCGAGCGTCGGCATCTTCCTCACCTTCCTGTGCGCGATCTTCCTCATCCCGGCGCTCCTCACCGCCTACCGCTTCCTTCACCGCGGCAAGGGCAGAGACCGTGTGGCCGACCACGCCCCTCGGTTCGGAGGATTCTTCAGGCTCACCTCCCGCTTCTCGCGCCCCATCCTCATCTCGGTCTTCGCCCTCTCCGGCCTCGTCGCCTTCCAGGCGTCGCAGATCCGCTTCCAGTTCTCGAGCGCCGACCTCATCCCCCGCGTCCCGTCTCAGGAGACCCTGAACACCGTCCTCACCTCGTTCGACCTCGGCGGCCAGTCGACCCAGCTCGGGACCTACTTCCTCTTCTTCGCGAAGACCGAGGACGAGCTCAGTGCGGTGACGGAGCGCCTCCAGGAGAGCCCGCTCGTCCTCGAAGTCAACTCCGCCCAGCGCCTCCTCCCGCTCAACCTCGCCGAGCAGCAGAAGACCCTCGGGACCCTGCGCATCAGCACGTACGCCGACGAACTTGCGCTCCTCGACCGGAGCCTGACCACAAGGCAGTCCATCCTCAGCGGGCTGCCGCCCCTCCTCTCGCAGACCTCGTTCATCCAGTACGCCGCCACCCTGAACGGGGCGGTGGACCTCGCCGTCGAGGCGCACACGCTGCAGGCACAGTTCCTCGAGATCGACCGCGCGCTGCGGACCCTCCCCGTCGCCGAGGCCCGCGCCAAGGTCCAGGAGCTCGAGTTCGCCCTGCGCTCCCTCGACGCCCAGCTCACCCAGGTCCGCCAGCTCCCGCCGGTCGACACCCTGTTCCGCGAGGTCCTGCGGAGCTTCCCGCCGGAGTTCTCCGCGCGGTTCATCACCCCAGACGGCCGCTACATCATCCGCGCCCGCATGAGCTCGGAACTCGCGCGGGGAGACAACCTCAAGGCCTTCGACCGCTTCGCCGCCTCGTTCTCCTCGGACTACTTCGGGATGCTCCTCGTCGTCAAGAACCTCGAGCGCGCGATGAAGCGCGACTTCTTCGTCTCCACGATCATCGCGGTCGCGCTGATCGCCCTCATCGTGGGGCGGACCTTCCGGAGCGTGCCGCGGACCCTCCTCGCCCTCGCGCCCCTCGGCCTGTCCTACGCCTGGATGCTGGGCGGGATGCGCTTCCTCGGGATCAACTTCAACTTCATCAACATCACGATCTCCCCGCTCCTGATTGGGATCGGCGTCGACAGCGGGGTCATGCTCCTCCTCCGCTACGAGGAGGAGCACGCCATCGCCCCGACAGGCGCGATCGAGCGCGCGGGAAGGACGACGATTGTCGCCATCCTGACCTCGCTCCTGACGACGATGCTCGTCTTCGCCACCCTCCTCGCCGCGCGGACCCCCGGCCTGCGGTACCTGGGGACCTCCGCCCTCCTCGGCTTGGGGTTCTCCCTCCTGTTCAGCCTCCTCGTCATCCCAGCCGCTCTGTCGCTCGGCCCGCTCCGCCGGCCCAAGGCCGACCGGCCCGCGCCGCCCGAGCCCCCTCGCGGAATCTGAAGAGGGAGACTCAGGCTCTGGCGAACGGCCGGAAATGGTCGCCAGACTCCCGGTTGTGGGTCAGGGCCATCGGGCCTACAGTGGAGGCGAGACAACCCACGTGGGGCGAGCGAGGGGGATCGACCGATGCGAGAGACACTGCCACCTGCCAACGTCCTGTACAAGGCGCTCCTGGAGAAGGACAGCCGGTTCGAGGGCCTGTTCGTCGTCGCGGTCAAGACGACCGGGATCTTCTGCCGGCCGACGTGCGCCGCCCGCAAGCCAAAGCCTGAGAACGTCGAGTTCTTCGCGAGCCCACGCGAGGCTCTCCTCCGCGGGTACCGGCCGTGCAAGGTCTGCTCCCCCCTGAGCGCCCCCGGAGAGGTCCCCGAACCCCTGCGGCGCCTCCTCGAGGAGGTCCACGGGGACACGACAGGAAGGATCACGGATAGGGACCTCAAGGAGCGGGGTATCGACCCGCACGGAGTGCGGCGGTGGTTCCAGAAGCACCACGGCATGACCTTCCACGCCTACTGCCGGACGCTCCGCCTGAGCCAGGCGTTCGGCCAGATCCGGCACGGAGAGGAGGTGGGGCACGCCGCGTTCGGGGCGGGATACGAATCCCTGAGCGGCTTCACCGAGTCGTTCAAGAAGGCGACCGGCTTCCCGCCGCAGGAGTGCCGCCGGCGAGGGCTCGTCACCGTCACCCGTCTCCTCACCCCGCTCGGGCCGATGATGGCCGGGGCGACCGAGGAAGGGATCTGCCTCCTCGAGTTCGTCGACCGCAGGATGCTCGAGACCCAGCTCGCGCGCCTGCGGCGGCTCCTCGCAGCGGAGATCCTGCCGGGATCAAGCCCGCACTTCGCGGCGCTCAACGCCCAACTAACCGACTACTTCGCCGGGACGCGGCGCGCATTCGACCTCCCTCTCGTCCTCGCCGGGACCCCGTTCCAGGAGAAGGTCTGGGAAGGACTCCGCACGATCCCCTACGGGACCACGCGCTCGTACCAGGAGCAGGCGCAGCGGCTCGGCATCCCGGAAGCCGTCCGGGCGGTCGCCCGCGCCAACGGCGACAACCGGATCGCGATCCTCGTCCCGTGCCACCGCGTCATCGGGAAGGACGGGAAGCTCGTCGGCTACGGCGGAGGCCTCTGGCGGAAGCAGCACCTGCTCGACCTCGAACGCGAGCACGTCGAGGGCTAGCCAGACTGCGGGGCCCAGCCTTGGATTTCGAGTCCTGCCCTGGGATGTGCTGCCAGAAGACCTGCCCTTCTACTTGCGGGCGCGGTCAGTCCTCTGCCTCCAGAAGCTGTTCGACCGTCAAGCCAACGTCCCGAGCGATCTTCCGGACGAGACTCGGGGCGATTTCGCGCGAACCGTGGAACGGGACCGTCGTCCCCCGGCCGTCTGCATGCCGGTACTGCCTGTGCGATCCCCGCTGCCGGACCTGGATAAACCCCAGCCTCTCGAGCAGCACCGCCACCTCGCGCGGCTTCAGGACTGGGACATCGGCCACATCAGGCCACTCGCAGCGTCTGGGTGCCGACGAACTCGGACTCGAGAGCGGGTTCCCCGTCCTCGAGGAGCATCGAGATGACCTCCGCGAGGTTGTCCTTCAGTTCGTCGATCGTCGCTCCCTGGGAATGCGCGCCAGGCCAGCCCGGCACATAGCCGACGTATAGCCCAGTCTGGGCGTCTCGTTCGATCACGACGTTCCATGCACGCATCTTGGCACCTCGTCAAAGGATCATACTATCACGCAGTCGGCGCGTCATCTGCCAAGGCGCCCGGCCTGGCCGTCCGCCCAGCAGTGAGCCCTGTGCAAGCTCGCCACGTCGTACGGTCTCCGCCCAGTCCGCTGCGCTCGTCCCCTCTGCCTTCGTCTTTTCCGCCACGCTGCCCACTGGCACGCGTCAAGAGGTAGATGCGCCCCCCGCCCCTCGATCCTCGTCTCCTGCCATCCCGTCATCGGAAAGAACGGAAGGCTCGTCAGCTACGGCGGAGGACTCCGGCGGAAGCAGCGCTTGCTCGACCTGGAGCGCGAGGACGCGGAGACCTAGCGCCGGACGGCGAGTGCCGCTGCCTCGTCGCTGGCGGTCGCCGCGTTGCCGCTCCCATCTCGGACAGCGCCGCCTGACAGCGCGTCTTCTCATGCGTGCTATGGCAGGTGAGAGCCCCACCTCGCTCTCGTGAGACCAGAAACCCCATGGGCTCTAACCCCGGGTCTCGGCCCGTCCTTTGGAAGGCCTTGTTCCACGACGAGGCGGTACGAGTCGTATCTCGACCTCGCAGCCGACCGCCCTCGCGTACCTCTTGAGAGTCGTCACCGACGGCGAGTGCTTGCCGCCCCTCTCCAAGCGTGACACCGCGCTCTTGGTCGTGCCCATCGACTCCGCGACTTCCGCCTGCGTCAGACCGGCCCTCGACCGGGCGGCGAGCAGCTCCCTCACGAGAAGGTACTCGTCTTCTAGAGCTGCATACGCCTCGGCGAAACCCTTGCGCCTCAGCGCCTTCTTGAGGAACACATCGTGATCGTGGGCAACGGGTCGATACTCAAGATCAGCCATCGTACACCTCTTTCATCCTCTTGCGAGCAAGCGCGAGCTCGCGCTCCGGAGTCGATTTCGCCTTCTTCACGAAGGCGTGCAGGACGACCACGCGCTGACCTGAGGCGTAGCAGTACAGCACCCGCCCAATGCCTTCTCGTCCACGCGGCCGGAGCTCGAAGAGCCCGCCTCCCATCGCGCGCGAGTGCGGCATCCGCACGTCCGGCCCAAACTCTATCAGGAGCTCGATCAACCGCGCATAGTCCGCCAGAACCCCCACGGGCCAAGCCTCGATCTCGTCTCTGACGCGAGGGGCGAAGTACTCGACGGAGTACGGCACGGTTCGAAGTTAGCAGATCTGAGAACCTTCGTCAACCGTCCAAGCCCGGCGGCAGGCCGGGTGGTCGCCGCGCCAACGGGGACAACCCGATCTCGATTGTGATCCCCTGCCGCCACGTCATCGGGAAGGACGGCAAGCTCGTCGGCGGCGGCGGCCCGTCGTGGCGGAAGCACCGCCTGCTTGACCTAGAGCGCGAGCACGCGGACGACTCACGGCCGGAGCGGGGCGTCGTGCACGGCGACGGACCGCGTCGAATCCCTCCTGACGTCGCACAGAGTACATCAGGTTGCCGCGGACTGTGGCCGAGGAAGCAACTTGGAGATCCTTGTCGCGACCCGGCCTTCAGTCCACCGCCCATCGGCTTGACCATCCCCAGACGGGTCCCTGGCTCTCTCTGCCCGCAGGCCGCCGAGAGCTTGATTTGCCTTCATGGACGGAATCCCGCTAGGCTGTCCTCACCTTGGAGAACGAGGACGGACTAGCGTGTATTGCCCGTACTGCGGCAAGGAAGTAGTCGATGACGCTGTCGTCTGCATCGGTTGCGGGAGAAGCGTCGTGCGGCCCGGTGTCAAGGCCGCGCAGGGGAACGTCAGCCCCAAGTCAAGGCTCGTCGCAGCCCTCTTGGCCTGGTTCGTAGGGGTCCTGGGAGTCCATCGGTTCTATCTGGGGAAGACTGGCACCGGACTCCTCATGCTCTTCACCCTCGGCGGGTTGTGGGTGTGGTCGTTCATCGACTTCGTCCTCATCGTGGGTGGCGACATGAAGGACAAGGAGGGCCTCCCTGTTACGAACTGGTCGGTCGAATGAGGCGTGCGCGCCTCTCGTCCACTCGCGACGTAGAGAACCAAGAGAAAGGAGGTAGATCGTGTTCTGTCCTCACTGTGGCAAGGAAGTAGTCGATGTCGCTGTCGTCTGCGTGGGCTGCGGAAGAAGCCTGCAGGGGACTACGGCGAAGACCGCTCAAGGAGCTGCTGGTCCGAAGCTGATGCACCGCAGCCCTGCAGCCCCACTCCTCCTACCATTCGTCACGTTCGGGATCTACGCGTTGTACTGGCTGGTGCGGACGAAGACGGAGATGAACGCGCAAGGCGCGAAGATCCCCACCGCGTGGCTTCTGATCATCCCCATCGCCGATCTGTACTGGTTCTGGCGGTTCTCCGCTGGCGTCGAACTCGTCACCAAGGAGAGGATGTCGGCCATCGCCTCGTTCCTCCTTTGCTTGTTCCTGGGACTCATCGGATACGCCGTGGTCCAGAATGAGCTGAACAAGGCCGCCGGTTCGTAGACCCGTTGTTGGGTCTGTCTGAGACGACCGCCGCGCAATGGGGCAACGAGTCATGCTCCCTTGACCGCGGTTGCTGTTCAGTCGAGATCAACGGCCCAGCCTCGGTGGGGTTCCCGCCGGCAGGCCGGAACCGAGTCGAGTTCGAGCCGCACGGGCGCGGCGCCTGCCGCATCCAAGGTCAGGACCCTAGCATCTCCCCAGGACGGGAAGCTCGCCGGCTGCGGCGGCCCGTCGTGGCGGAAGCAGCACCTGATCGACCTCGAGCGCGAGCACGCGGAGAACTAGCGCCGGACGGGGAGCTCTCGCCCTCGCCGCGGAGGGTCCAGAGGCAGGACCCACCGGCGCCTCCTCATGTCGCCTCCGTTTCTTCCCGACGCCTTGCTGTCCGATGAGCTCGGGCGTTCTCCGCCTTCCACAGGAGCGCCGGGTGGAGGCGAATCCGGTCTGCCGTCCTCGCGTCGTCGGGGAAGAGGATCTCGGGGAGAAGCTCGCCTTCCTGCAAACGTCGCGTGAACTCGTGCTCCGCCGACGTGGGAGCAGTCAGCGGCTCGATCACCTTCCACGCCCGCATTCGCAGTTCCCTCACGTCGATCCCCTTGTCCCTTCGCAGCATCGGGGCCAACTCGACGTCGAGGTTCCCGCGCGATGCGTCGCGTAACCGTTCGGCAGCCCGCTCGTAGTAGGGCCGCTCCAAGGTCCCGGCCAAGGCAACGAACAGGCCGCGCGCCGGGCCCTCCAGCCAGCGGGGACCGAGGATGTCGGGAATGCGGGATGCATCGAACAGATCGCGAGGAAGCCTGCGCGAGAAGAGGGCGCACAGCTTGCCTGCGACGAGCTCCTCGGGAACCAGTACGGTCGCCTCGACCGGCGCTCGCCCGCCGGGCTGCCACATCCGGCCTGTGATGCACTCCAGGACGGAGAGCCGGTGAAGGTAGTTCACATCGACTTCAATGCGGTCCGCCCCGCCGGTTGCGTTGCGATAGCCGAGGTACAACTTCCGCCCGGCATGAGCGTCGGCGGACTTCTGGAGGCCGTAACTCTGCGCGCTCGCGATCGTCTCCAAGGCCCGCTCCACCTTGGGCCGCTCGGCGAGCATCGCCTCCCGCTCCAGGGCGCCGACGTAGTTGAAATCGAGGTCCACGGACAGTCGCACCGGAGGCCCAAAGCCGAGGTTCAACGGCGTGCCGCCCTTCAATACAAGCACTCGTGAGAGAAGGGGATGCCGGTGGACGTCGGCCAGGAATTCGCCGAGCCGCACCACCTTTTCGAGCGTTCCGACGTCGAACCCGGTCTCCGCAGCCATCCGTTCCAGAGAGGCCCGGTCGGGCTTCACGCCCCCTCCCAGCCTTCGGCGAGGCTCTCTGGAAGCACCAGGTTCCAGCGCCGGTAGAAGACGCCGCCACGGTGATTCCTTGGGACGTAGTGGGCGGAACGAGGACGCTGTCGCTCGAGCCCATGGAGGAATTCATCAGGGACGAAGAAGCGCTCTTGGTGCCGCTCGAGAAACCACCCCACACAAGCCCACAGGCCCTTCTGGGCAAAGGACTCGAGGATTCTTGCGGTGAGGTCAAGGTCGATGACGCCAAAGCCTGCCGCCGACCCGACGAGTTCGTCCAGGCCACCTACGAGGTCTGGGGTGCGGAAACCATCGACGAGGGTGCGTTCCGGTCCCGTATGAGCGATGGATCTTCCCATTCGCTCCGTGCGCCGGATCCCGATTCGCTCCTCCCCCGTCCTGCGCAGGGCAGTCGGGTGCACGAGGAAGCGGACTCGAACACCGTCCAGCGCGATCGTCGCCCTCCTCTGCGGGCAAAGCACCGTGCAGTCATCCCACTCGCTGTGCGCTACGCCCAGAAGCTCTAGGGCTGCGTGATGGGAGAGCACGCCGGCCGGCCTGGCCGCGGCGGCGACCAGGTAGCGATCCGGGACGAAGTCCTCCGGCGCCATTCCCTTCGGTACGGCAGCATAGACCTCCTTGGCCACGCGCTTCAGCCGGC